>SCPO01001107.1_pt1 | contig 357534 bp, 360 predicted proteins | sample 6106821 | NCBI WGS metagenome assembly SCPO01 (sample SAMN10720448, study PRJNA508395) | human gut metagenome | isolation source: Participant 2 stool, 0 month | host: Homo sapiens | collected 2017
AATATTTTCAATCATGGAGCAATTTGACTCCACATTGTCATCTGTAATCGACTCGACACTCGGTCTAAGGTGTAGCTCGTTCGGTTATCAGTACAGTGAAATCGTCCGTTCCCTCATGAGTATCTACTTCTGTGGTGGCTCATGCATTGAGGATGTCACTACTCATTTGATGAACCATCTCTCGCTCCATCCGACACTTCGTACTTGTAGTTCTGATACTATCCTCAGAGCGATAAAGGAACTGACGCAAGGAAACATCTCACACATCAGATACGGGTAAGAACTACGATTTCAACACGGCTGACACACTCAATACCTTACTGCTCAATTGTATGTTTGCATCCGGCCAACTGAAAGAGGGCGAGATGTATGATGTTGATTTCGACCATCAGTTCATAGAGACTGAGAAGTATGATGCAAAGCCTACATACAAGAAGTTCCTTGGTTATCGCCCTGGCGTGGCGGTTATTGACGACTTGATTGTTGGCATTGAGAATAGCGATGGTAACACCAACGTTCGTTTTCATCAGAAGGACACGCTGAAGAGATTCTTTGAGAGATTTGAGCAGAACGGACTTACAATCAATCGTTTCAGAGCTGATTGTGGATCATGTTCCGAGGAAATCGGAGGAAATAGAAACACAGCAAATCCTTCTATATCCGCGCAAACCGCTGCAGTTCGCTCTACAATGACATCTTTGCTCTTAGAGGCTGGAAGACTGAGGAAATCAATGGCATTGAGTTCGAATTGAACTCTATTCTTGTTGAGAAGTGGAAGGGTAAAGCATACCGACTTGTGATTCAAAGACAGAAACGGATGGACGGTGTGCTGGATCTTTGGGAAGGAGAATACACATACCGTTGTATCCTGACTAACGACTATGAATCTTCCACAAGAGAAATTGTCGAGTTCTATAACCTTCGTGGAGGAAAGGAACGTATCTTCGATGATATGAACAATGGTTTCGGGTGGGACAGATTGCCCAAATCCTTCATGGCAGAGAACACTGTGTTCCTTCTTCTTACGGCACTTATCCGTAATTTCTACAAGGCCATTATCCACAGACTTGACGTAAAGAGGTTCGGACTCAATGCAACAAGTCGCATAAAAGCGTTTGTCTTCAGGTTTGTCTCTGTACCAGCCAAGTGGATCAGAACATCAAGGCGGTATGTGCTGAATATCTATACCTGTAATAATGCTTACGCAGATATTTTTCAGACTGATTTTGGATAACGCCTACAACTTATGGGTATGATACTGCGTATTGCCTCAAGTCGCATAGTGGGGCAAGGGGATATTGTGGGCAGAAGTGGGTATTTCAGCCTCAATTTATCTGCTAATTCAGTGATGAGAGGACGTTTAGACGCAAGAAGGACGCTGAAGAGCTTAGTTGCGGATTTGAGGATAAACTTTTCCTTTCACTCCTTGTCACTGAAAAAGGTGATTTTTCAGCCACATACAGAAAAAATTCAGCATCTCCAATAAAAAGCAAAATGAATAAGACGTATATTTGCAACAACTAAGCACAGATTGAATTCCACTAAAATATACCGATATGAGGGTACGCCATACTAAGCTATTATCACTCCTCTTTTCTTTAACCACTATCCTGCTTCACGCCGGAGAAATACCAACAGACACTCTGTTGGCACACTTCTACAACCGGGCAGCCAATCTCATGGAAGAAGGACACTACGATGAAGCGCAACGTAGCTTCGACAGCGCCTTTGCCACCCGGAACGTAAAGCACTCCTTCATGTATCCCATCTTGCTGAACGAACAAGCCACACTACTGATCTATGTGGGAAAGACAGAAGAAGCCTTTGCCATGAAAAAAAATGTGCTCCCCTACCTGCCGCAGATAGATGATTTGGAAAAGCACATCAGCGTATACAACGATTTGGGCCTCCTCTACCGTCAGCACCAAATGAATGACTCTACACTCTACTATTACAATAAAGCACTGGACAGTGCCTTGCAATATGGGGACGAAAGCTGGATAGCCCACATCTGCAACAATGTGTCCATCCTATACTTCAATATCAGGCAGCTGGACGAAGCTGAAAAGTATACCGACATGGCCACCGAACATGCCGCCAGAACCGAAGACCCATTCGTAGCTTTCACCACCTGGCAAATCAGAGCAACCATAAAGGCTGAGCTGAACAAGCTGGATGATGCTGAAAAATCCAACCGCAAAGCCTGGAACATTGCCTGCCACGGAGAGGGAAACGAAGACCTATGGAAGATACGCTGCCTGCCCGGCATGCTGAGACTCTTTGAACGAAAAGAACAACCCGATTCCATAGACCACTACTTGAAATTGGGGAACAAACTACTACAACGGGTACCATCCAACTCCATCGCTGCCATAGGATTCATACAATCGAGGGCAGCCACCGAAACAAACCGCAAAAACTATGCCCGCGCCTTGAAGGACTTCCACTGGCTGCGTAACCGGAAAACCGGTACCGAGCCCAAAACATTATTTACACAAATGGCACGATGCTACGATGCCTTGGGAAACCCCAAACTGGCCTACACCTATATGGATAGTGCCCGCATGTGGACTGATACGCTGGCACAGCACAATCTGACGCAACAAATGGCAGAATTCAACGTGAAATATCACACACAAGAAAAGGAATTGGAGATAGCCCACCTGCAACAAGAACAACTGGAACACCAAGCCTTCCTGCTAAAAGCCTCCATTGCTGTAGCCCTTCTGTCCGGTCTTGCTCTCATTACTTTGTTGACGCTCCGCCACAAGAAACGAATAGCCGAAAAGAAGATTGAACTGCTAAAGCAAGAAAACGAACTGAACTCGGCACGCCGTTACATTGAAGGGTTGGAAGAGGAATGCAAATATTTTGCCAAGGAACTGCATGACGGCATAGCCAACGACCTGCTGGGGCTGCAAATGAAGATAGAAACTTCTGCCAGCAAAGGGAATGAGCAGGAACTGGCCTCACTCGTCAGCAAACTGAGAAACAACGTGCGGAATATCTCACACGAACTGATGCCTCCCGAATTCGAGCATCTCAGTCTAGACCAGATACTCGACCGTTATGCTGCCAAACTGACCGAGAACACCGGCATAGAGGTCAGCTATCATCCAACGGAGAACAACGCATCACGCCATCTTCCCAATGAAACCGCTTATGAGCTGTACCGCATCGTACAAGAGCTCACCATGAACATCGTGAAACATGCCTCAGCCAGTCATATAGTCATCAGTCTCCGTGCCGACAATGAAAATAAATATACCCTGCAAATTACAGACAACGGTAAGAATGCAAACAAGCAACAAACAGCAACAAACAACAATGACGGCATAGGATTGCGCACCGTAAACGACCGTATCAGAGCCATCAACGCTACCGCCAATGTATGCTCGTCAACAGAAAACAACGTTTTCACCCTACTGCTTAACATAAACGAATGAAACCAAACAAAGAAACATACAGAATACTGGTAATAGATGACCACCCGATTGTTGCTGAAGGCATCATCGCATTGGCCTCGCAACTCGAAGGAGTGACGTGCAAAGGAGCCACTTGTGCAAAAGACGTGGAACAACTGACCCTCAAAGAGAGATTCGACCTTTGCATCATTGACCTTGAACTACCGGATATGAATGGATTCCAACTCATATCCCACCTTCACAGCCAGATACCCGAATGCGGCATTTTAATCTATACCATGCATGAAGAACCTTGATCATAGCCAAATTATCCACCCTAAACATCAACGGAGCTGTTTCAAAATGCCAGCACCAGCGAATTGAGACGCCATCAGTACACTGAAAAACGGAACCAGATACTTCAGCAATGTTTTCAGCGAACTGGACAAGGAAAACAAAACACCCTACCACATGCACTTCCCGAATTGTCGAGACGTGAAAAAGAAGTGCTCGCCTATCTCTCGCAAGGACTGAGCACTTCTGAAATATCCCAATTACTATTTCTCAGCATCAATACAATACAGACTTACCGGAAGCGCCTGATGGAAAAACTGGAGGCCAAAAACGTTGCAGAACTTGTCTACAAGGGAAGAGCTTATTCTGAGAACACTTGTCATTCGCCCGGACAGTTACAAGCCTCCAGCTTCTCAAGCTTCTCCGTCTGAAAAGGAAGAAAATCAACTTAGCGGATACTCACCGTCATCGGATTGCGCACCTTCTGTGCAAAATCAGCCATGTATCGGTTCCAGGCTTCAGCAGTCTTGATGTCTGCGCGGTCCCAGGCAAAGCCCCAGTAATACACGTAGTCAGCGCCCGGCTCATAGTCGCTGACAACCAGTACATGACCGTCCGCATTGTTACGCATCTTCTTCTCCTCTATGGGGAAAAGCACGGTTTTGGCTTCCTTCACAACGGCAGGGAAAGCGGCCCCATAAATATCTTGCCATTATCCGGTCCGGTAGTGGGGTCTACATACGTCATATAACCACCGGCGGCATCAGCCACCACAGCACCGTCCGGTTCGTGCAGCACAATACCGGTAACAATGGGCAAAGATTCCTTTAGATTGCTATACGAAACGGCAGTACGGTTCAGATGAGAACCGGCATCCAGCGTAATCAGACGCGTTTCCACCACCGCAGTATCCTTTCACAGCCAACGGATTGAACTCCAGCTTCACGGTGAAGCGCAACGGACCGTTGTCCAGCACCTCCTGCGTCTTGTAGCACCACGGATAGATAATGGTATCATTCACCATCAATGCAGACCTCCGGCTCCCAATGTTGGGCCTACTGCATAGCAGTCCATGCCATAACCGTGGTCTATATGATAGGAGAATGTGCGTACCAGCTCATCGGCTGCCTTCGGGTCTGTCTTGCGCAATTCATTAACCTGCTTCCAGGAGTCTGCATCCAGTTCCTTGGCATACATGTCTTCCAGTACCGGTGCAGCAGTGCCTCGCTTCGTGAACAAGTCGTAGCCGAAACCGCGTTCACCCTTGCCTGCAATGCAGGACCGTAGGCACGGAAGCCTACCAAGTCGTTCTCCCAGGCCATGTCGTCCAGACGTTCGGGATACTGCCGCCCACAAGCCCTTACCTCCACATCGACGGGGCACCGGCCTGGACGGTATATGCAGCCGATGCATTGGCGGCTACCGTAGCAGGGAAGATTAATTTGTCATCGTAGGTCACTTGGTAAGGCACCTGCTCCCCTTCGACATTCAGAACCACAATCTGTGCGGTGTCTGCCAGATTCAGAAGGTTTGAGATTTCGGTCATGGACACCTCTACCATCTCATCGGAACGGTCCATCGCTAACGGATTGGTTACCGTAACAGTCACTATCTTGCTATCGTTGCAAGCAAGACAGCAGAGGGCCGCCATACATAATAAAAGAAAGTTTCTCATATAATCATTGCTTTTTCCTAATCAGTTGTATAACTTTCTTTTAGGCGCGGATTTCGCGGATTATACGGATTTTCCTTATCCTTTCCGCGAAATCCGCGTAATCCGCGCAAAGAAAAGGTGACAAGTGACATTATCCTGCCACTTTATCACCTTCTCAATTATCCTTAAATTTATTTCGGTTGCTTTCCGATATAAGCCAAGATACCTCCGTCTACATAGAGGATGTGACCGTTTACCGCATTAGAGGCTTCGATGCCAGGAACACTGCCGGACCGGTAAGTTCTTCCGGAGCCAGCCAGCGGCCTGCCGGAGTCTTGGCGCAGATGAACGAGTCGAACGGGTGACGGCTACCGTCGGCCTGCTTTTCACGCAGCGAGCAGTCTGCGGGTAGCGATGTAACCCGGACCGATACCGTTACATTGGATGTTATATTCACCATATTCAGAGCAGATGTTGCGAGTCAGCATCTTCAAGCCACCCTTGGCAGCGGCAGGCCGACACAGTCTCGACCCAGTTCGGACATCAGAGCAGATATTGATAATTTTACCGTGGCCCTTCTTCATCATGGCAGGCAGAACAGCCTTTGATACGATGAACGGAGCATTGAGGTCGATATCGATTACACGACGGAAGTCAGCAGCCTCCATCTCGTGCATAGGAACACGGCGGATGATGCCGGCATTGTTTACGAGGATATCAACAGAGCCTACTTCCTTTTCAATCTGGGCTACCATGGCCTGAACAGCAGGTTCGTCTGTCACATCACATACATAACCGCGTGCCTTGATACCCTTTTCAGTATAGGCAGCCAAGCCTTTGTCTACCAACTCCTGGTTGATATCGTTGAAACAGATAGTTGCTCCTTGCTCTGCAAAAGCTGAAGCGATAGCAAAACCGATACCATAAGAAGCACCTGTAACAAGGGCTACTTTACCTTCCAAAGAAAATTCAAATACGGATTCATAACGTTAAATTATTAAGTTTAAATAAGTGATATTCTATTTATGTACGATTTGCAAGTAGTTTATACTCAATGGAAACTTTATTTTGGGAGAATGCCTTCCTCTATAAAATCGCAGCGAATGCTTTTCGTATCGTAGCTTTTCACATCATCGGGATGCTCAGCATAGCGAATTTCATAGTTCGTTTTCATGATTGCACTACATTTAATAGGTTATAACTTCAGCCATCAAATACACATCGTTTGCGTACACGATGCAAATGTAACAAAGAAAATGGAGAAACCGTATAAATTTGTGTCAATTATATAGCAATATCGTTCAAAGATTCGTAAAAAAAAAATCTATACCTATAGTGCCAACAAGAGGGAAGAATAACAAAAACCCACTAAAACTTGCGATTTTAGTGGGTTTTAGCTGCAATTAGCTGTATCGTAGTTGGACTACCAGGATTCGAACCTGGACAAACAGAACCAAAACCTGTTGTGCTACCATTACACCATAGTCCAAACATAGGGCTTTCTGTTAAAAGCGGTGCAAAGATAAAGGAAGCCCCGAAATATCCAAATATTTCGGGGCTATTTTACTGCCGAAGCATCATTTCCTTAATTACTTCTCTTTAGGCTACCGTTATTTGGCGATAATCAGATAGTAATTCTTCTTGCCGCGCTGTACCAGCAGGTATTTTTCGTCCAGCAGGTCGGCTGTCGTAATCACCTGGTCGAAAGCAGCCAGTTTCTCCTTATTCAGAGAAACGCCACCGCCTTGCACCAGCTTACGCATCTCGCCCTTGGAAGCGAATACAGCAGCATTATCCACGAACAAATCCACCGCCTTCACACCGGCAGCCAGTGCATCACGGGATATTTCAAACTGGGGAACACCCTCGAACACAGCCAGCAGCGTATCTTCGTCCAACTTCTTCAGTGCATCCGAAGTTGCATTGCCAAACAAGATGTTGGATGCATCCACGGCGGCATTATAGTCCTCTTCGGAGTGAACCATGATAGTCACTTCCTTCGCCAGACACTTCTGAAGGACGCGCAAGTGGGGAGCAGCGTCGTGCTCGGCCGTCAGAGCGTCAATCTCTTCCTTGGACAGTGCAGTGAATATCTTTATGTAGCGTTTGGCATCCTCGTCGCTCACGTTCAGCCAGAACTGGTAGAACTTATATGGAGAAGTGTAGCGCGGGTCGAGCCAGATGTTTCCGGACTCTGTCTTGCCGAACTTGCCACCGTCGGCCTTCGTAATCAGCGGGCTGGTCAGTGCAAATACCTCCCCACCGTTCGTACGGCGAATCAGTTCGGCACCGGTGGTGATGTTACCCCACTGGTCGCTGCCACCCATCTGGAGCTTGCAGCCTTTGGTTTCATACAGATGAAGGAAGTCGTACCCTGCAACAGCTGGTAGGTGAATTCCGTGAAGGAAAGACCGTCACGTGCCTCACCGTTCAGACGCTTCTTTACAGAATCTTTCGCCATCATATAGTTTACGGTGATGTGCTTACCCACTTCACGGGCAAAATCGAGGAAAGTGAAGTTCTTCATCCAATCGTAGTTGTTCACCAACTCGGCACGGTTGGGGCATCCGAATCAAAATCCAGGAACTTGGAGAGCTGGGCCTTCATACCGGCCAGGTTGCGCTGCAACGTCTCTTCCGTAAGCAGATTGCGTTCGGCAGACTTTCCGGAAGGGTCACCAATCATACCCGTAGCACCGCCAATCAGTGCCAACGGCTTGTGTCCGCAACGCTGGAAGTGACGCAAAATCATCACACTGCAAAGGTGCCCGATGTGCAAAGAGTCCGCAGTAGGGTCGAAACCAATGTATGCAGTCACTTGTTCCTTAGCCAGAAGTTCTTCCGTACCCGGCATCATATCGTGGAGCATGCCACGCCATCTTAATTCTTCTACAAAATTCATCGAATGATTAAGTTATCTGATTAATTATTTAAGTGATTATCTATGAATTGTTTGATTCCTATTTTAATCTGCGCAAAAATACGACTCTTTATTCGAAGAAACAACTCTTAGGGTTTAAAAGACTTTGCAGACATTTCTCCGGGTGTTTCTCCAAGCTCCTCGGGAGAGATGCCGCGCACTTCGGCAGCGCGTGCATACAATTCCCCGATGGAAACTTCGCTTTCATCCGTTTCGATGAACAGCCGGTCGGCAGGTACCCGGCACAAGGCTACTTCCTGGTATTTCTCCCCGAATGAAAGGTAAAAGCCATGTTTCAGATATTCCTCCACCAGCGCCGCCTTGCCACGGAAACCATGTATTATCCACGGATTCGACGGGCGCAAGTCCCGCTTCACCTTCAGCAGTTCATCAACCGCCTTCACCAGATGAATCACCAGCGGCTTTCCCACTTCCTCTGCCAAACATGCCTGGCACCTGAACACTTCCACCTGCAAATCCATCGGAGCATCTGCCAGCTTGTCCAGCCCGGCTTCGCCCACGGCAAGTACTTGGGATGGCGCACTAACTCCTCCAGGCCGCACACCCTGCTAGCCACAGCACCTTCAACTCCTGAGTGTTCACCTCCACTCCGACCTATACGCCAGGGATGTATCCCCACCGAATACCATCCGCCGCTCTGTGGAGAGAACGTTTCGGGATAGCAATTTGCAATGGCAGTTCCGGGTACTTGCGGAAGCCGGTGTGTATGTATGTCAACTGGAATATTCATGGAACGGATCATATCCGGAACCTCCCAGGGATGGCAGCGCAGAATGCGCCTGACTGCCAGACAAAACCCTTGAAAGGTCCGTGTTTCTTGATGGCCTCCACCGCATATTGCGAACAAGTGGGGTAAAACGGCATGAAGGCCCTATCATGGGCGATATGCACTTCTGATAGAAATAGATGGGAAGCAGCAGCAGATATGAAAGCAGACGCTTCATGACACCTGCGGAGTTTGCTCGGTTTCAGCATTTGCCGCTACCTTCTCGGCAATGCGTGCCAAAGCTGTCTTCATACGGTCCTCGATGACAGAAGAGTCTACCAACTGGTCCGAAAGATAGATGAAGGCCACGGCCAAACGGCACTTTTTTCCGTCAACACTGCCAGCAGTCCGTGTTTGTTCATGCGGTAGGCTTCACGTATCTGACGTTTCACGCGGTTGCGCTTCACCGCCCGCTTGAAACGGCGTTTCGAGACACTTACAAGAATGGAAACGGGTGCCTCCAGCTCCTCCACCGGCAGATACACCACACGCAAAGGGAAAACCGAAAACGAGCGTGAGCCGCCCGCAAACATCTTCTCTATCACTTTCTTCCTGTCCAACCGTTCGGACTTACGCAAGGTATTTGGCATGGGGTGATGAGTTATAAGTTATGAGTGATGAGTTATGAGTGATAAGTTATGGGGGCGATACAAAAACGAGCTACAAGTACCTGGCAACATAAAAGCACAACCACTTGTAGCTCAATTTTATAAATCCATTGTTATGCCTACAAGCTATAAGCAAATCACTCATAACTTATAACTCATAACTCTTTTACTTTCCTTTATTATTTTCCTTGATAAACATGTCAAGCGCCGCCGTCATTGAGGGTGCCTGCACGCTGGGAGCTTCCAGGTCAAGACGAAGCCCGGCATCACGGACTGCCTGGGCAGTGGTAGAGCCGAATGTTCCGATCTTGATTTCCTTCTGGTCAAAATCAGGGAAATTCTTCTTCAAGGCACTGATGCCTGCCGGACTGAAGAACACCAGCATGTCATAATCAAAAGCCTCATCTGCAGCAAAATCATTGCTGACAGTGCGGTACATGACAGCTTCCGTGTGCTGAATCTTATTCTTATCCAGCAGATTCTTCACGTCATCATTGTGTACATCCGACATCGGTACCAAGTACTTTTCAGTCTTATGCTTAACAATGGAAGGTATCAAATCGTCAATCTTCCCGGTGTTTCCGAAGAAAATCTTACGCTTACGATACTGCACATACTTTTGATATACAGAGCAACGGCCTCCGTCACGCAGAAATACTTCATTGTTTCGGGAATTGTCACACGCAATTCTGTACACAAGTGGAAGAAATGATCAATAGCATGACGCGAAGTAAAAATAACGGCAGTATGATCCAAGACCGAAATTTTCTGTTGTCTGAACTCTTTCGCTGAAAGGCTCTCCACTTTGATTAATGGGCGAAAATCTATTTTCACACCATACTTCTCGGCGATGTCGTAGTAAGGAGATTTCTCTGATGCCGGTTTCGGCTGCGACACAAGTACTTTCTTAATTTTCAACGTCCTAAAATTTTATTATCAAATAATCGTTTAGCTGCGTCACGCCTTGATATAACACAAAACAAGGCATGATTTCAAGGGCACAAAAGTACACAATTAAAAGCAAACCGCCATATAAATTGTTACAAAAAGCTTTAACCACTTGTATAACATCAATATTTTAGCAAAAGGCTAAAATCAATCCTATTATTATCGTCAGCTGCAAACTCAAATCAAAATAGACTATGAACAGAGCAAACGGGAAAAGGGCGAATCCCAAGTAATAAAGTAGCGTAGAATAGGACTCAAGCCATAGCGTTGTAACACTTTCGTCAAAAAAAATCCAACCCAGAAAAGAGTAGAGCATCCACTTCAAGCACAAATAGAAGAGACACACACCGATGTAAATCCCCAGCAGAAGCCCCGGCGACACATGACGTACCAGTTCCGGCTGTATATCATTGAAGTAGCTGAAGATACAGACACCCGCAAGGATGCAAGTCTGCAGGATGAGCAGCAGCAAATAGCGCATATCGGCGGCTGTGGAAGTGGCAAATATGCTGGTACGTTCGCGATGAAGCAGGAAATCCTTCACCAGCTGCAGCAGGAACTTGCGGCTGCGTGACAAAACATAGGCCGACAGAAAGAAACAGCACAAAAGAACCACGGTGATGCCATCGTCCATTCTCGGAGAATATGGAATAGGAATCCCCTCCGTCCCCACTACTGCCCAAGCCATCAACAGCCCTATCATATTGCAGCGAATTTACGGATGGAGGCGTCCCACAAGGGAGTGGTATATATCAGTTCCACGGCTTCCTGCGGTGTCTGCGCCACATGCCAGATGGCACCGTGCTGCACGCGCATGAAGTTTTCGTCCACCGCCTGCCGGAGCATATCGAGCAGAGGGTCGAAATAGTTCTTGACATTCAGTATCACAATCGGGTTCAGATACAGTCCGAGTTGCTTCCAAGTGATGATTTCCAGCAGTTCTTCCAGGGTGCCGCAACCACCGGGCAGGGCGATGACGGCATCGCTCAGGTCGGCCATTGTCTTTTTCCGCTGGTGCATGCTTTCCACTTCCACGAGTTGGGTAAGTCCGGTGTGATGCCATCCCTGCTCCACCATGAAGCGGGAATGACGCCCGTCACCTCTCCCCTGCCCGGAGTGCCGCATCGGACACAGCGGACATCAGTCCCATATTTCCCGCACCATTAATCAGGCGAATTTGCCGCTGCCCCAGCAGAGTGCCCAGCTCACGGGCTGCATCGAAATAAACGGAATCTATCTTTGTGCTCGAAGCACAATATACGCATACGGAATTTATCTTGTTCATCATCTTGTTACCTCCTTTTTAGGTACCGCCACAAAGGTACATGATTTCGGGGAGATTTGAAACAAATTTCTTTCTTCCCACTTACGACGTGGGTTTTTCATAAATCAATAACGGATTATGTGTGCCGCAGGCACTGATAAGGCACATTAAACAGGGCTACACCCTTTGCCCCGGATAGCTACACCCTTGGTAAATGGCTACACCATGTCAGGGAAAGGGTGTAGCCTTATATAAAGGTAAAATTCCCTGTTGACATATAGTGATGAAAGCAGGGAATCGTTCACTTTATTGAATCAGAGGACCTTATATATCAATATTCGAGCCAAAAGTAATCCGTCAAGGTCAATCCGATTAATAGGATTATTCCCGCAATAAGCATAGAGACTTGTATTGAAGTAATTTTCAGCAGAAGGGTCCACCGTCGTAAACCTTCCCAGCGCAGCATCATACATGCGTGCCCCATAATCATACAGATTCAACCCCTTCTTGCCATCGTACTCCTTGCCGTTATACTTGTAAGGCTGCACATTGCCTGAGCTTGCAAACACACCACCGAAGGGATAGTAATGGTTCGCTTCCTCAACAGCACCGCTGGAACTGAGGACTACGCGGTTGTTTCCCTGATGGTCCTGCAGGTAATAGTGGTACTTCTTGTCCGAAAGCGTAACATACCCCTCTTCCGTAAGAAGAAGCCTGGCAACACCGTTTTCATAGACCACATTGCCGCAATACACAGTAGGAACCGGATTGCCCGAACCATCTGCCTCCTTATACATCATGCGCCGCTTGATGCCGTCGGCAGTATAGCCATACTGTATGAAACCGCCGGAAGCAAAAGTGACGCCCGTTGGCAAATTTAATACATTATACGTAATATTGCTAATTCCCTTGTTTAAATCTTTGGTCAAATTGCCGTTCGCATCATAAACGTACTCGTTCGCCTGCTTAACACCGTCCTTGAACTCGAAGCCATTGTTGTAAGCAGAAGTCGTAGCGGTATCGTCCACATGATTCAGCAGATTGCCCGTAAGAATGATTAGGGCGTAGACTGATGCGGAGGTCTGCCCGTAGCACTGCGAAGACAGGACATTGTCGTTCTTGTCGTAACCGGTCACCTTTTCTGTATAGCGGCCTGCGCCGTGGGTGAAAGCAGTCAGACGGTTAAGGCCGCCGTATCAGTATTAGAAAGAAAAAAGCTATCCTAACATGCAAGATATAAGATATCTGATGTTAAGATAGCGATAAAATAGTCAATTCATATCAGGTCAAGACGCCCTAATTATCAATACAAAAGAGACTGCGTTTGTTTATGATAAACTGCATTTTTCTTTTGAAGATTTACGGCTATTGACAAGAGAAGCTATTAAATAAAAGATATTAATGATTACATAGCATAGAAAAAACTTCCACACTTTAATCGTTTCTTTTAGCCACTCCTCAACCCATAAGATATCAATTTTATCCCCACATCGATTTTCAATCTCATATTTATAACTAATTTCACAATTAATAATTGCGCATACAATTACTAATGAAAGAATTATTGATGTGGCAACAAACACAATTCTAAGCCATTTCATAATCTATCTTGTTTTATAAACTACACCTCCAGGTTTGGATATTCTCACTAAATGATTCTGCATTGATATTGGAAGAATAAATCTGTTGACAATAGGAATAGTAGTCCATGTTCCAAAATTGCTTGTTTGTTGTAGCCTTGTCTCTTTCAGAGCATTTGACCCGCTTTTATTCAATACATCAGATACCATTGTTGTACAATTATTACTTGTCAGCTTATATTCATCAATAATACGAGCAGAAGAACTGTTATAATAATCACTTTTAGGATTATCTGGCATTGTAGTTGACATATTAAACTTTTCGTCTAAAATATTAGCAACTTTTTCATCTGCCACATCTGTTACTACAAATACAGACATTCCGCCAGCTGCTTTTTTGTCATTGTAAGCTTTTGCTTCATCCCCCATTAACTTTAAAAGAACACCGGAACCGTTTCCTAAAGAATTAGAGCTTCTATCTGGTCCTTTGTTAGTCCCATTGTATCGTCCGTAGCTATAAACAGTCATATTAGATCCTTCACCAACACTAATCCACGTGTGACCAAAGGACTGAGTTTCAGTGTAAACTCTAATACTATCTCCATTCACATCAATATTCCCAACCGGACTATTCGCCCCATACTGATACGGAGACATCGAATAATATTTCTCGGCAAATCTGTCATTCGTCGTAAACCTACCCAATACCGCATCATAATGCCTTGCACCATAATCATACCAGTTCAAACCTTTCTTCGAGTCATACTCCTTGCCGTTATACTTGTAAGGCTGCACATTGCCTGAGCTTGCAAACACACCACCGAAGGGATAGTAATGGTTCGCTTCCTCTACCGTGCCGCTTTGGTTAATCACAACCCGGTTATTACCCTGATGGTCTTTCAAGTAGTAATGATACTTGCCGTCACTCAGTGTCACATAACCTTCTTCGGTAAGAAGCAACTTCTGAACACCGTTCTCATAGACCACGTTTCCGCAATAGTCCGTCGTGGTGGTAGTGCTGCCTGTCTTATGGACAGTTTTCAGCTTTGTGCCGTCGGCACCATAAGTATAGGCAATCGTACTACCGTCACTGAACGTGACCATATTGGGCAAATTTAATACATTATAGGTAATTGTACTAATTCCCTTGTTTAAATCTTTAGTTAAATTTCCATTGGAATCGTAGGTGTATTCGTTTGCCTGCTTCACACCATCTTTGAACTGGAAGCCATCATTGTAGGCAGAAGTCGTCACATTCTCGCGGAAACGGTTAGTGTCTGTACCAATGATTGTAGTATTATCATAGGTAGTGTTAGCATTTAAATTAATTTTACCATTAGACCTTCATTACCCCACTTGGCGCCAATATTTCCATTATAGTGAGCACCCTATAAAAAAACAGCGGATATCTACATCCGCTGTAATAAAATTGTTATAGAAATATTATTCAATTATTTGTTCTTTGTTTTAATATAAAATAGAATAAAAGCATTATAAAAACCTCAGAGAGTACACCTGGCAAATATAGAAAACCTATCATTATATCAAAATTAAAACGCCAAAACATAAAGAAAATAGTAGAAAGAGAGACAGCAAGTACCAATTGCAGACAACAATATAATAATGTCGTTTTAAGATTAAGCCTCAATTTCAACAATAATAATAAGAACACAACCGTTCCTAAAACAAATGTTATTGATCCTACAAATAATTCAACTGAAAATAAATCTCCTAAGGATATACTTTGACTTTCCATATCTATTCAATTTTAACTTGTCTCTTTTTAGGATCATAATTTAGTGACTTAAAACTATTTTGATACTCTTTAACTATGCTATTAGGCCTTGAATCTATAATTACTGGTGCCTTATCTTTTACAGATGGATCTTGTTTCAAAACATCAGCTGCAAAAGTTCCACAATTATTATTCCTTAATGAATACTCTTTTCTCTTTGGATTAGAGTTCTCTGCTATTTTTGATTCTGCATAAGTTTTCATTTCTTTAAATTTATCACTTTCAATATATGCTCCTTCTATTCTCCCGCCATGTCCTGCTTGTTCAGATATTACTGATAAGGTTTTATTTAATGATTCCAATGTAGGCTTTTTATCTTGCCCCATTTTTACATCTGGAACAGCGAATGTTCTGACAATTCCTTTCCCCTCTTTATCATATCTGCCATATTCATAATATTTAGTCACTCCTGTTTTATTATCAATTAGCAACACTCCAGCATGACCTAAATTTCCAATCTTACCAATAGGAGTTGATATTTTATAATCGGGGAAAGCAATATAAATACCATCTTTCCCGTTAGGTTCTATACAATTTATAGGATTACTATAACAATAAGTATACAAACTTTCTGAATAATGCTTCTCAGCCAGCGAATCCACCGTCGTAAACCTTCCCAGCGCCGCATCATAATGCCTTGCACCGTAGTCATACAGATTCACCCCCTTCTTACCATCAAACTCCTTACCGTTGTACTTGTAAGGCTGGGTATTGCCTGTATTGGCAAACACCCCTCCGAATGGATAGTAATGGTTCGTCTCCTCTACCGTGCCGCTCTGGTTGATGACTACCCGGTTGTTACCCTGATGGTCTTTCAAGTAATAGTGATACTTGCTGTCACTCAGAGTAACATAACCCTCATCAGTCAGCAGCAACTTCTGAACACCGTTCTCATAGACCACGTTTCCGCAATAGTCCGTCGTGGTGGTAGTGCTGCCTGTCTTATGGACAGTTTTCAGCTTTGTGCCGTCGGCACCATAAGTATAGGCAATCGTACTACCGTCACTGAACGTGACCATATTGGGCAAATTTAATACATTATAGGTAATTGTACTAATTCCCTTGTTTAAATCTTTAGTTAAATTTCCGTTGGAATCGTAGGTGTATTCGTTCGCCTGCTTCACGCCGTCCTTGAACTCGAAGCCGCCACCGTAGGCGGAAGCCGCTGCCGCATCGTCCACGCGGTTCAACAGATTGCCGGCGAGGGTGAAAGTCAGGTTGTCAATCAGTCCGTAACCGGAAGCAGCGGTCTGACCGTAGCGTTGCAGGGTCTTGATGTTGCCGTTCTTGTCATAGGCGGTTACATTCTCACTGAAACGGTCGGTGTTCGCGTTGATGCCGGCTGTTTCGCCGTAGGTCGCGTTCAGCAGCCTGTCCAGCCCGTCGTAGGTGAACTTGTAGCCGCGGACGGTGCTTTCATTCCCTGCCTTCTAGGTCATGCTGCTGATGCTGCCGTTGTACCTGGCAGTGCCGTTACCGGTATTGTAGTACAGGTTCTGTGTGAACTTACTTCCGCTGATGCCCGTCAGCCAGTTGCGGACATTGTACGCATACGTCAGCTTGTTTGTACTACTTCCGTGCAGGGACTTTGATTGCAGTCTTCCAAAGTTGTCATACCCGTAGGCAGCGAGCGTTACATTGGTTCCTCCCAACGTGTGCTCAACCTTCAAGAGTCTGTCCGCATGGTCGTAGCTGTAAGCATGCACTTCCGTGCGGGTTGTTTTTCCACTTGCCGCGTGGGTATGGGTCACCGTAGCGGGCTTGTCGGTGAAGGTGTAGCTCACATTCAGGTCTTCATCGGTGGTTTTAACAACCGAAAGCTGACCGGAAAAATTACGTATAGAAAGCAAAAGGCAGATGATTCACGAAGCCAAACTGAAAAACAAATTCCCTGCTTATATCCGATGACGTAAGCAGGGAATCGTTCAATTTATTGAATCAGAGATTCTTATTATATTAATATTCAAGCCAAAAATAATCAGGGGTGCGTAAAGTATCCCACAATGTAATACCACTATTTGCTCTGCATGCAATCACAATACTGGGTATATTGTCTATCCGGTATCGGAACGTACTATCTATGACCCTTTTTCCACGATATAATACAGTATCCAGAGATGTGACACGTATCTTTATTTTTAAACTATCATATCCGCTCTTATCGAAACGGGTGATTTCCATTCCAAGCCAATCTTCATGGTAGTCCAATATCTGGTCATCCGTCTTGTTCACATACAGTCCATTAAAAACAAGGCTGTCATTCACCCAACATTGGATATAATCTTTACCGGTACGTTCTTTATAACCAGTATCCACTCGAATCATGAAATCATTCTTTGAGATTGAATGGTCAATGCACCCCACCAGCATAGCAAGCATGATTATAAAAATAAATATACGCGTCTTCATGTTACTGCCTCCTTTTAAGTTTTTGTCTCCAGTTTGGAATATGCCTATTCAATTTGTTATGGATGTAGTTATCCCGAATTGTCTGCACTTGGGAATGATTCAACTGAATTGCTTTGAGATAATCTCCTTTGGAATCTAATTGAATTTCTTTTTCTGTGTCATCAAGTTTTCCACATCCATTGTATGCCCCAATCCCTGATAGCTATTAAAGTTTTTGCTTGAAATAATCAATTTATATCAAGATAAAACACGATAAAGTTAAATAAAACAAGGATGCAGCCAAAGAGCAACAAGTTCTTGATTCCCGTCTATTACACCGATACAATTATCTATAAATTCAACAGCCCCCTCCTGACACTGAGGATTTCCTATGCAAATCCATCTTGTTTTAGGATTTATAAATACCGTCCAGTTTTTATCATTAAGCTTTGGAGAGCCAGCTTTAGCAATATACACTTCCGGATACAATACTTTAAGTAATCCTTTCTCAGCTTTAGGAACATCATAAGGTGTTTCTATCGTTTTAGACAAGCCACAGAAACCATTCAACTGAATCACTTTACCGTCAACAACAGTTAAAGCAATAGTATTGATTGCTATATCAAAATCTATTTCAGGTATATAAGGTATCGTATCAAAACTATATTCAGCTTTACGATACACCACTTGTTTTCGCCCTAAATATTCATTGTAATCTATACTAAACTTCATAATTAATACGTAAAATTGAAATGATAAATAACTTTTGTCTCAGGATTTATACCTAATTCCCATATGCCTTGAGCACCTCTAAAGGCTCCCGGAACTTTCCAATTCAAGCCACCTTTAAATGTAGCATCAGGAATTCCTTTCCCAGCTTGCATAATTTCTTGAATAGTCAATGATGAATTCATGTATGGCCGTGACGGTTCTCCCTTATATACTCCTTTTTAACTATATCAGAAAAATGTCTCGCAGCAGTTTTAGTATATGTAAATTCACCAGTTCCAACCTGCGCTGCCGCCTTTCCTGCAACCTTGCCTACAGCCCATCCTAATGCCTTCCCCAACAAGATACCACCAAACTCCCCGGCACCAAAACTAAAGGCAGCCTCGCCTATAGGTCGCGCAATAGCATCTATAGAACGACTGTTCAGAGAATTGAAAAGGGCGGACTTAGAGTCTTCAGATAAAGGACTGGTTTTACCTAAGAACTGATTCTGAAGTTTACCGCTGGAAGCTATCAAGTCAAAAGCATTAACAGCCCGATTGGCTAAGATACCTCCATTCTGATAGAAGTTCAGATAGTTGTCATTACCTAACGCAATAGAGGCGGATGAACCGATATTTGTATAGCCTTTTAAAGCTTCACTACCTTCCTGCCAACGTAAATTCCCTTGCTTATCTTCATACCAGTCAGCTCCTGTTGGGTCTATTCTGCTGATAGGGTTGTTACCACAATAAGCATAGAGACTTGTATTGAAATAGTTTTCAGCAGAAGGGTCCACCGTTGCAAACCTCCCCAGCGCCGCATCATAATGTCGCGCCCCATAATCATACAGATTCAAACCCTTCTTAGCATCAAATTCCTTGCCGTTATACTTGTAAGGCTGCACATTGCCTGAGCTTGCAAACACACCACCGAAGGGATAGTAATGGTTCGCTTCCTCTACCGTGCCGCTTTGGTTAATCACAACCCGGTTATTACCCTGATGGTCTTTCAAGTAGTAGTGATACTTGCCGTCACTCAGTGTCACATAACCTTCTTCGGTAAGAAGCAACTTCTGAACACCGTTCTCATAGATCACATTTCCACAATAGTCCGTCGTGGTGGTAGTGCTGCCTATCTTATGGACAGTTTTCAGCTTTGTGCCGTCGGCACCATAAGTATAGGCAATCGTACTACCGTCACTGAATGTCACCGCACTTGGCAAATTTAAACAATTATACGATATATTGCTAATCCCTTGTTTAAATCTTTAGTTAAATTTCCATTGGAATCGTAAGTGTATTCGTTTGCCTGCTTCACACCGTCCTTGAACTCGAAACCACCATTGTAGGCAGAAGCTGCTGCCGCATCGTCCACACGGCTCAACTGATTGCCACCGAGGGTGAAAGTCAGGTTATCAATCAAACCGTAACTGGAAGCAGCGGTCTGACCGTAACGTTGCAAGGTCTTGATGTTGCCGTTTTTGTCATAGGCGGTTACATTCTCACTGAAACGGTTAGTGTTCGTATTGATGCCGGCTGTTTCGCCGTAAGTGGCGTTCATCAGACGGCTAAATCCGTCGTAAGTGAACTTATAGCCACGGATAGTGCTCTCATTTCCAGCCTTCCACGTCATGCTGCTGATACTGCCGTTGTATTTGGCGGTGCCGTTGCCGTTGTTGTAGTACAGATTCTGTGTAAACTTGCTTCCACTGATTCCCGTCAGCCAGCCACGGACATTATAGGCATACGTCAGCTTGTTGGTGGCACTTCCGTGCAGGGACTTTGATTGCAGTCTTCCCAAGTTGTCATACGCATAGTCGGCAAGGGTTATCTTGGTGCCGCCTAGCGTATGCTCCACCTTCAAGAGTCTGTCCGCATGGTCGTAGCTGTAAGTATACACTTCCGTGCGGGTTGTTTTTCCGCTTGCCGTGTGGGTATGGGTCACTGTAGCAGGCTTGTTTGTAAAAGTATAGACGGTAGCTGCTACATCATAACCACCCAAAGGATTACTTTGTACAGTCTTCACCACACGTCCCTTGATGTCATAGTAGTATGCGGTATAAATCTTGTTACTACTACCAAGTACCGTTGCCACACTTGCAGTCAAGGCACCTTTTCCATTGCCCGAAGCATCATCAGGGAAATTGCTGTTATTGAAACCTGCTTGCGAACGGAAAGCGTAACTGTCATAGAAGTGCTGCACAAGTACATTCGTTCCAGAAGTGGTCACTTTGTTGGTACAAGTCCCCTGTTCCGTCAGGCGGTTCAGCCCGTCGTACTTGTAGTACGTCCAGTTACCGGATGTAAGGGCACGCTGGTTGCCGTCCTGCGAGAATACCAGGCGGTCGGCATTGTCATACACCATTTCCATATATCCCGCACCGGGAAGCTTCTTCCAGATACAGCGGTTGCGTCCGTCGTACTTGTACTGGAAGGCATACTGGTCGAGATTGGCCGAGCTCTGATACATGGGCTGCAACACAAAGCAGAGGTTGCCTTTGTCGTCATACACATAGTAGGTATCGTGCGTTTCGCTGCCTTTCATCTGACGCGTCAATACAACATGTCCCATCTTGTCGGTGAAGGTGTAGCTCGCGTTCAAGTCTTCATCGGTGGTTTTAACAACCGAAAGCTGACCGGAAGCACAGCCGCCGTTGCTCGTCAGTGCGCCTGCACTGCTTACACTATAGTTGATGCAGTTCAACTGCGCGTTAGCCGTACTGTTGCCCAGATAGTCCGTATTGACGGAATGACTGCGACAAGCGTACATGACCTCAATTACCTTAACGATGTCAGAGAGGATATCACGACTGCATGATACTCGGTGACAAGGGTTATCGGATGCTTACGGTACAACGGAATCAGAATCGCTTGGTTTTTGGAGGCAGATTACACTGGATTTTCCATATGGTACCTATCTCCTTTTAGTTGGCATGATAATATAGCCAAGCTAAAGATAAACATTCTATACTTTTAAGCAAAGTTTCATTATTTCGTTTGAAGAAACTCTTTAAAACATACATAATTGGAATAAATGAGTTGTTGATTTGGTAAAAAACGTAATTTTCACCTTTTACAAAAAGAAAATCATATTCTTTATGATAACTTCTATCCACTTCTATCAGATATAGAGATTCTTTCTTCGTATTAAATACTTTGTAAACCTTATATGGAAAATCTTTTCCATAAGATGTTTGAATCCATTGAGTTATTTGTTCACTATCTTCATTTTTAATTTTTTTCACCAAAAACAAAGAAGCGGTTGGGTTGTATGTTGGACAATACGCATTGGAATGTTGCCAATAATCAAAATCTTTCATTTTAAAAACATGAACCCAATTTACAATATTATAATAGTATTTAGTTTGCCCTATTAACTCGTGTTTAAGTTCTATTCCTTCTTTAGAAGCATATTGCAAAAGGTTATACATAGAGTGAATAACGGAAGTATAAACAGAACTATCCTGCTGTGACAGATGCATGATTTTTAATATTGCCAAGGGTAGATAACCGTAACTATATAGAAAATAATCATTCTTATGCTTTATTGCAATTCCTAAAGGAGAATAAGAAAGTTGAGATGGGAAAGAGAACAGGTAAGTATCTATCTTTAAATCTTTGGAATTTATAGAATTTATGATAAAAAAAGATGCTGCATCATACGTGTCTTGTTGAGCATCTTTATCAACATATTTTAATTCCTGTGCATAATGCAACACTTTCATATTTAATAATGAATCTGGCACAATGGCAGTTAATTTTATCGTTCCCATGCTTGCCTTTTCTTGTGAAAAAGCAGAAATAGAGAATAATAGAAATATGAATAATATTCTTTCTTTCATCTTTAATAATTTGAAGTACGGACAGAGATACAATATTTAGAAGTATTTCAAATTATAGTATCTCTGCCGTTTTGTCAACTTTTATGCTAAAGAAATCGAATATTTCGATTCTTATCCTTCATTTTGCACAAAATCCACTAATGCTTTATCTTTTTTATATATTCAATTTCTTTTAATATAGGATTTTGTTCTCGTTTAGATTTATCGGGCTGGCCTACATGATTTGAATATTTATCTAAAGCATGTACACTCTCATGAGTTCCTGTAGCTCCTATAACATCATCTAAAGTTATGTTACTAAGTTGATCTATATTTAGATTTTCTCTATAACGCTTCACTATTTCTCCTTGTTTTGCATAAGGAATAATGTTTGCTATATCCTTTATGATTTCCATATAAAGAGTTATTTTCGCTTTTGTTATATTGCCATTCTCATCACCTGTAATACTAGTTACTCCTATGCGACCGGAATTATTATCGTCTTTAGAACTTAATGTAATTGTAATAGGATAATCAGACCACATCATTTTTTCGAATTGGGTTTGCCCAATACTATTTCTCATCATTGCATTACCTACCCTTTTAACATCCGGCGTTGCGTTTGAGGACCATTCATTATTTTGATAAGTAATGGCTTTTCCATTAATATCTATAATTGAATCACCTTTTACATCAATATGTTTAACCGGATTATTCGCCCCATACTGATACGGAGACATCGAATGATACTTCTCAGCAAATCTGTCATTTGTCGTAAACCTCCCCAACGCCGCATCATAATGCCTTGCACCGTAGTCATACCAGTTCAACCCTTTCTTCGCATCAAGCTCCTTGCCGTTATACTTGTAAGGCTGCACATTGCCTGTACTTGCAAACACACCACCGAACGGATAGTAATGGTTCGTCTCCTCTACAGTGCCGCTCTGGTTGATGACTACCCGGTTGTTCCCCTGGTGCAAGTAGTAATGATACTTGCCGTCGCTCAAAGTAACATAGCCCTCATCGGTCAGCAACAACTTCCGAACACCGTTCTCATAGACCACGTTTCCGCAATAGTCCGTCGTGGTGGTAGTACTGCCTGTCTTATGGACAGTTTTCAGCTTCGTGCCGTCGGCACCGTATGTATGACTTATCCTACTGCCGTCACTGAAAGTCACCGTACTTGGCAAATTTAAGCAATTATACGATATGTTGCTAATTCCCTTGTTCAAATCTTTAGTTAAATTTCCATTGGCATCGTAGGCGTACTCATTTGCCTGCTTCACGGCATCTTTGAACTCGAAACCGCCACCGTAGGCAGAAGCCGCTACCGCATCGTCCACACGGGTCGGGCGGTTGCCCGCAAACGTGAAGGTGAGGTTTTCAATCAGACCGTCGTAAGTGAGCTTAGAAATTCTTATCATAGAAATAATACTATATGAAATTCCCTGCCTACATCGCTGTATGTAAGCAGGGAATCATTTAGATTATTGAATCAGAAGATTCTGATATTCAGAAGTAGTAAACAAATAACATCCGTTACAACAAAATTTATCTGATTACTAAACTATAATTTCTAATTTTTGAGAGTAGCGCTTCTATTTATATATATATCACCTGATTCACAATCTCTTCTAACAGATAAACCATGTTGCAATAATACATAAATAACATACCTTTGTTCCGATAAACTTAATACACTATTCTCATTATAACACGGAGTAAACCATATATCATCAAAATAAGCTGAAAACAAACCTTTTATTCCTTCACGTTTACAAATAGAATCTATACGATATTCCGGAACAACGACATAGTCTTTCAATTGTATATACGAGAGACTGTCCATTATTAAAGTGTCTTTATCAGATAACTTGATAAAATTTTCATAAAAAGGTTTCGTTATATAGTCCTCTTCATCTATAACTGATACCAATTCAATCTCATCTAATACAACCTTACAAATAGAATCATGCCACGCTATATTAGTTGTTATCATACAAGGCGCAGTAGTAATTAAGTTATTAGAATCTATCGTAGCTTTTTCAGAATAATCATACTTTATGTATAAATATAAAGATATCCCTCCGATAATAATTACTATTAAAATCAGCATCCTACTCCAATAATTCTTTCGGTACTTTTTGGGTTCCATACATCGTTCTTTTAGGTTCACCTATTACTTTTCTTATTCGGTTCTCGGTATTGATAGCGCGTATATCCATTAATAAAATACCGTTTTTCGTCCTTTCATAAGTAGCCACCTTCTTATCAACATCAAATGAATGTTGAAGTTCATGAGCTAAACCTATTCTTGGTGTTCTCATGTCGCTGTCATTTCGGCCTCTTCTCCGATTATAGGGTTATAATAAATTTCACTACCTTGTGAAATATTCTTTTTACCTTGTCTGCATTAAACCCAGTAGAGTTATACTCTCCTTTTTTAGGCATTGTGATATAATGTATATTCTTACTCTCTTCTAATTTTCCAATAATATCAGCTACCTTTTTATCATCTTGTTTAAGTTGGAAAAGATCTGCTTTTACATCTTTTTGGAATTTTGTATCATACCCAAAGAGCACTTTTATCTGATCAATTATTCCATTCGCATTAGGTTTAATAATTATGCTATCCCCATTCACATCAATATTCCCAACTGGACTATTCGCCCCATACTGATACGGAGACATCGAATAATATTTCTCGGCAAATCTGTCATTCGTCGTAAACCTACCCAATACCGCATCATAATGCCTTGCACCATAATCATACCAGTTCAAACCTTTCTTCGAGTCATACTCCTTGCCGTTATACTTGTAAGGCTGCACATTGCCTGAGCTTGCAAACACACCACCGAAGGGATAGTAATGGTTCGCTTCCTCTACCGTGCCGCTTTGGTTAATCACAACCCGGTTATTACCCTGATGGTCTTTCAAGTAGTAATGATACTTGCCGTCGCTCAAAGTAACATAGCCTTCATCGGTCAGCAGCAACTTCTGAACATCGTTCTCATAGACCACGTTTCCGCAATAGTCCGTCGTGGTAGTAGTGCTGCCTGTCTTATGGACAGTTTTCAGCTTTGTGCCGTCGGCACCATAAGTATAGGCAATCGTACTACCGTCACTGAACGTGACCATATTGGGCAAATTTAATACATTATAGGTAATTGTACTAATTCCCTTGTTTAAATCTTTAGTTAAATTTCCATTGGAATCGTAAGTGTATTCGTTCGCCTGCTTCACACCGTCCTTGAACTCGAAACCACCATTGTAGGCAGAAGCTGCTGCCGCATCGTCCACACGGCTCAACTGATTGCCGGCGAGGGTGAAAGTCAGGTTATCAATCAAACCGTAACTGGAAGCAGCGGTCTGACCGTAACGTTGCAAGGTCTTGATGTTGCCGTTCTTGTCATAGCCCGTCACGTTCTCGCTGAAGCGGTTGGTGTTCGTATTGATGCCGGCTGTTTCGCCGTAAGTGGCGTTCATCAGACGGCTTAATCCGTCGTAAGTGAACTTATAGCCACGGATAGTGCTCTCATTTCCAGCTTTCCACGTCATGCTGCTGATGCTGCCGTTGTATTTGGCGGTGCCGGTGCCGGTGTTGTAGTACAGATTCTGTGTAAACTTGCTTCCACTAATTCCCGTCAGCCAGCCACGGACATTATAGGCATACGTCAGCTTGTTGGTGGCACTTCCGTGCAGGGACTTTGATTGCAGTCTTCCCAAGTTGTCATACGCATAGTCGGCAAGGGTTATCTTGGTGCCGCCTAGCGTATGCTCCACCTTCAAGAGTCTGTCCGCATGGTCGTAGCTGTAAGTATACACTTCCGTGCGGGTTGTTTTTCCGCTTGCCGTGTGGGTATGGGTCACTGTAGCAGGCTTGTTTGTAAAAGTATAGACGGTAGCTGCTACATCATAACCACCCAAAGGATTACTTTGTACAGTCTTCACCACACGGCCCTTGATGTCATAGTAGTATGCGGTATAAATCTTGTTACTACTACCAAGTACCGTTGCCACACTTGCAGTCAAGGCACCTTTTCCATTGCCCGAAGCATCATCAGGGAAATTGCTGTTATTGAAACCTGCTTGCGAACGGAAAGCGTAACTGTCATAGAAGTGCTGCACAAGTACATTCGTTCCAGAAGTGGTCACTTTGTTGGTACAAGTCCCCTGTTCCGTCAGGCGGTTCAGCCCGTCGTACTTGTAGTACGTCCAGTTACCGGATGTAAGGGCACGCTGGTTGCCGTCCTGCGAGAATACCAGGCGGTCGGCATTGTCATACACCATTTCCATATATCCCGCACCGGGAAGCTTCTTCCAGATACAGCGGTTGCGTCCGTCGTATTTGTACTGAAAAGCATACAAGTCGAGATTGGCCGAGCTCTGGTACATAGGCTGGAGTACGAAACAAAGATTACTTTTGTCGTCATACACATAGTAGGTGTCGTGCGTTTCGCTGCCTTTCATCTGACGCGTCAATACAACATGTCCCATCTCATCGGTAAAGGTGTAGCTCACGTTCAAGTCTTCATCGGTGGTTTTAATAACCGAAAGCTGACCGGAAAAATTGCGTATAGAAAGCAAAAGGCAGATGATTCACGAAGCCAAACTGAAAAACAAATTCCCTGCTTATATTCAAAGACATAAGCAGGGAATCATTTAGTTTATTGAATCAGAGATTCGGGGACTTGGGAACAATGGGGAAGAACATACACTGAAACAGAATATTTTATCTTATCAAGAAACGTCCAAATATAAAATACCATTCTTCAGAAAGTGCATTATTCGTTTTTGCCAACTTCCTTCAGTGGATAGGAGTATTTTTTATTAACTTATCGTAATTATACTTGGAGTTATTATACCCTGCCCTTTTCACAATTTTTATTTCTCTAATTTTAAGTTTTCTGTCAAAAGAATAGTGTATAAACAAGAGGCATTCTGTTCATCACCATTGTAGTTTTCCCAATAAAGACTATCTTGGTATTTCCTTAATGATTCGTTTCCACCAATATAAGAAATTTCCGTTGAGACTTCTCGCAACCGCTTCCTAAAATAATAAGAAGTATACATTTTAGAAGATCTTGCAGTATCCAATATCAATTCAAAACTGGTAAGTTGGTCTCAGTATCAAAAAGATAGTTTTTCTATCTTCTTTTTATAGGAACTTATATCACTTGAATATATTATACTTTCTTCCACCAACTTATTTTGTCCGTACAATAATGGCGGAAGCATAATAAACATGAAAAATAGTTTTAATTTAATAGTCATATCCTAATCGTTTTGACATTACATCAGCTCTTTTATTGTATATAAAATTATTGACCCCTGGCTGTCCGTGGCTAAACGGTACATTCCTCAAGTATAAAATAACATGCCCAAATTCGTGTGCAATCCCAACTGTTCGATGATTCAAAGTGCCATTCTTATTAATTATGACTTGTACATGGCTATTGGTTGAACTCTTACCGGAAGCTAACCTCTTGTCAGGTACTAATGTCTGACCTAAATTTCCTTGAATATGTTTTCCAAAGGGACTCCAGCCTTTGAATACTCTTCTTTTGATGAGCAGGTATTTCGCTATCATCATCGTCATAAGGAGTACCAAAAGTTTCTTCTACAGTCTTCCCATTCATTTTATATGTATTCTTATCAGATAATGACAGTTCTACCATTTTCTCACTATTGGCAATCTCAAATAAGTCTTTCAGAAAGAAATCATTACTACTATTAGCTTGTTTCGCAATGGAAGTTGGATCCAATATACCATTATTGAATTGCATCTTTATGTTACTACCATCCTGCAAACCATTGTAAATAGCTTCAATAGCTGCTGGAGTTACAATAAGCAAGCTATCTCCATTGATGTCAATGGTATTCACTGGATTATTCGCTCCATACTGATACGGAGACAATGAGTGATACTTCTCGGAAAACCTATCATTCGTTGTAAATCTCCCCAGCGCCGCATCATAATGCCGTGCCCCGTAGTCATACCAGTTCAACCCCTTCTTGCCATCATACTCCTTGCCGTTGTACTTGTAAGGCTGCACATTGCCTGAACTTGCAAACACACCACCGAAGGGATAGTAATGGTTCGCTTCCTCTACCGTGCCGCTTTGGTTAATCACAACCCGGTTATTACCCTGATGGTCTTTCAAGTAGTAATGGTACTTGCCGTCGCTCAAAGTAACATAGCCTTCATCGGTCAGCAGCAACTTCTGAACACCGTTCTCATAGACCACGTTTCCGCAATAGTCCGTCGTGGTGGTAGTGCTGCCTGTCTTATGGACAGTTTTCAGCTTTGTGCCGTCGGCTGCATAGGTATAGGTGACGGTGCTGCCGTCACTGAACGTCACCACACTGGGCAAATTTAAGCAATTATACGATATATTGGTAATTCCCTTGTTCAAATCTTTAGTTAAATTCCCGTTGGAATCGTAGTTGTATTCATTCGCCTGCTTCACGCCGTCCTTGAACTCGAAACCGTTGTTGTAAGCAGATGTGGCTACAGCATCATCTACACGGGTCAACTGATTACCACCGAGGGTGAAAGTCAGGTTATCAATCAGACCATAGGTAGAAGCTCCGGTTTGACCGTAGCGTTGCAGGGTCTTGATGTTGCCGTTCTTGTCATAGGCGGTTACATTCTCACTGAAACGGTCGGTGTTCGCGTTGATGCCGGCTGTTTCGCCGTAGGTCGCGTTCAGCAGCCTGTCCAGCCCGTCGTAGGTGAACTTGTAGCCGCGGACGGTGCTTTCATTCCCTGCCTTCCAAGTCATGCTGCTGATGCTGTTATTGTATTTGGCTGTTGTAAAACAAATTCCGCGTAAGCTTGCTTCCACTGATACCCGTCAGTCAGCTGCAGACATTGTAAGTGTACGACTGCTTGTTCACGGCAGAACCGTGCAACGACTTGCTCTGTAGACGGCCCAGATTGTCATAAGCGTAGGCGGCAAGCGTTACCTTACTCGAATCATCAACCTGATACTTCAAGAATAGTTCACGTTGAACAGGCTGATTATGAGATGTCCGACAAGACAATACCTCTCAAGGTGTCAGGAATACTAAAAAGTCCAAAGATTAGATACAATGCCCCTAAAAGTTGGATAAAATACTTTTAGGGGCATCTCAGCAATATTAAAACACATCAGATGAAGAATATCTGCTGCAAATCACTTCGTTACCTTCGTCCATACTTCCTTAACATATATACCAAAACTATAAAATTCATAATAGGGACCAATATATATATCATAGGCAATTCAAAGAATAGAAATAAAAGGAACATTATAAGACCTAAAGCTACTGAATATAAAAGCATATACCTAAAAATATAATGTTATAGGTATTACTCTTAATAACTATTCCAAGAAATGATATTAATAACAATATGATTGCGGCAATAAAGGTCTCAATGGATTTAAACGATAAAAGCCAAATACTTTGTACAGCCCAAAAACGGTATTGTTAATTTTAACATATTCCCTTTTAGTATCATTTATTTCTCCTTATTATGTATCCTAATGGATTGTTCTTTTCTATAGCCTGATATGCCTTACTTGGCAAATAAGGATTTACTTTTACATTGAAAATGTCCCCAGTTTGCCTATTGATTACTCTCATTTTGTTCATTGTTTCTATACCAGCTTTATTTAATGATTTTTGAACTACGATTATTAGCCCCATACTGATACGGAGACATCGAATGATACTTCTCAGCAAATCTGTCATTAGTCGTAAACCTACCCAATGCCGCATCATAATGCCTTGCACCATAATCATACCAGTTCAACCCCTTCTTGCCATCGTACTCCTTGCCGTTATACTTGTAAGGCTGCACATTGCCTGAGCTTGCAAACACACCACCGAAGGGATAGTAATGGTTCGCTTCCTCAACAGCACCGCTGGAACTGAGGACTACGCGGTTGTTTCCTGATGGTCCTGCAGGTAATAGTGGTACTTCTTGTCCGAAAGCGTAACATACCCCTCTTCCGTAAGAAGAAGCCTGCCAACACTGTTTTCATAGACCACATTGCAGCAATACACAGTAGGAACCGGATTGCCCGAACCATCTGCCTCCTTATACATCATGCGCCGCTTGATGCCGTCGGCAGTATAGCCATGCTGTATGAAACCGCCGGAAGCAAAAGTGACGCCCGTTGGCAAATTTAATACATTATATTGAATGCTGCTAATTCCTTCGGTTAAATCTGAAAAAGGCTATCCTAACATGTAAGATATAGGATATCTGATGTTAGGATAGCGATTAAAAATCATTCTATTTGAGATAATCTACTCACATCAGAGCAAGATAACACCTCATATTTATCATTCTTTCTTAATGCAAATATAGATGGAGTTTCATTTTCATAATAAAGCCCTATACTACCGGTATGATGAAAATAGAAGAAGAATTGTTCCTTTGAGTTATATATAAAGTTTCCATAAGGAGCAATTCCTTTCATAATACAATCTAATGCAACAGATAGGTAAGTATCCCAATCATTACAGACACAACAGCCAGAATATCCTTTAGCAATATTCGAATCTTGCAAGATATGCAAATAAGATACCGTTTCTTTAGACAAAAATTGAGGGTCGTAGCAAAATGTATTCTCTTGAATATTCCAAGTATCTATGCAAAAGTCCCACCATGATGGACTAAAGATAGATAATTCATCTACAACTGTACCAAACAAATCACAAAATAGAGATTTCATGTCGTCAATGCTAACTGAATCTTTTTTTATGTATATTTCGATTTTATGCCCTTGAACATCAATACAAGAATCAGAATCAAACTTTACCCAACAGAATGGGAAAGATTCACCTTCTTGCATTTTAATATCTGTTTTCTCATTTCGAAAGCTCCTTCCATGGGATAAAAATCCCTACATCACTTTTATGTTTATTAATTATGAAATTTCCATACTTATCAGCATCTTTATGCCATTCTAAGCCTTTATTTGTCTCTTTATAAACTTTATAAAAACTACCGCCATGCTTTGTCTGGTCTTTTACCCACCATAGCCCATCTGATTTACTTTTATAAAATAGACCTCTAATGGGATGTTTCATTACTTTAGAGGATCCTTGTTTGGTCAAACTCCATAATCCTCTAATTGTATTCAAATTTGACGTCTTTGCAAAACCAGGCAAAGGAGGGGTTCCCACCATTGGAGCAACACCCGTTATTACTCCATCTGTTCCTACCTTATATGTAAACCGCGTTTGTTCACTATGATAGGTAGAGCCAATATCTAAAAGATAATAACCCACATACCCCCAAAAGCCGGAAATTGGTTCTAAAGCTCTAGTCCCTACTTTTGTCAAAGCATTAGGTACAGAAACAGCCACCTCATCCAAAGCCACAACGTCCTTCTTCGGATCAAATTTATTCCAATCAACGTCCTTTACATCTACAGTATCAGTTCCCAACGGATCAATATAATTCAACGGATTATTTAAACAGTAAGTAAACGGGCTCGTTGAATAATAGTTTTCCGCAGACGGATCCACCGTCGTAAACCTCCCCAGCGCCGCATCATAATGCCTTGCACCGTAGTCATACCAGTTCAACCCTTTCTTCGCATCAAGCTCCTTGCCGTTGTACTTGTAAGGCTGCACATTGCCTGAACTTGCAAACACACCACCGAACGGATAGTAATGGTTCGTCTCCTCTACCGTGCCGCTCTGGTTGATGACTACCCGGTTATTACCCTGATGGTCTTTCAAGTAGTAATGATACTTGCTGTCACTCAAAGTAACATAACCCTCATCAGTCAGCAGCAACTTCTGAACACCGTTCTCATAGACCACGTTTCCGCAATAGTCCGTCGTGGTGGTAGTGCTGCCTGTCTTATGGACAGTTTTCAGCTTTGTGCCGTCGGCACCATAAGTATAGGCAATCGTACTACCGTCACTGAACGTGACCATATTGGGCAAATTTAATACATTATAGGTAATTGTACTAATTCCCTTGTTTAAATCTTTAGTTAAATTTCCGTTGGAATCGTAGGTGTATTCGTTCGCCTGCTTCACGCCGTCCTTGAACTCGAAGCCGCCACCGTAGGCGGAAGCCGCTGCCGCATCGTCCACGCGGTTCAACAGATTGCCGGCGAGGGTGAAAGTCAGGTTGTCAATCAGTCCGTAACCGGAAGCAGCGGTCTGACCGTAGCGTTGCAGGGTCTTGATGTTGCCGTTCTTGTCATAGGCGGTTACATTCTCACTGAAACGGTCGGTGTTCGCGTTGATGCCGGCTGTTTCGCCGTAGGTCGCGTTCAGCAGCCTGTCCAGCCCGTCGTAGGTGAACTTGTAGCCGCGGACGGTGCTTTCATTCCCTGCCTTCCAGGTCATGCTGCTGATGCTGCCGTTGTACCTGGCAGTGCCGTTACCGGTATTGTAGTACAGGTTCTGTGTGAACTTCGTTCCACTGATACCCGTCAGCCAGCCACGGACATTATAGGCATACGTCAGCTTGTTGGTGGCACTTCCGTGCAGGGACTTTGATTGCAGTCTGCCCAAGTTGTCATACGCATAGTCGGCAAGGGTTATCTTGGTGCCGCCTAATGTATGCTCTACTTTCAAGAGTCTGTCCGCATGGTTGTAGCTGTAAGTATACACTTCCGTGCGGGTTGTTTTTCCGCTTGCCGTGTGGGTATGGGTCACTGTAGCAGGCTTGTTTGTAAAAGTATAGACGGTAGCTGCTACATCATAACCACCCAAAGGATTACTTTGCACAGTCTTCACCACACGTCCCTTGATGTCGTAGTAGTGTGCCGTATAAATCTTGTTGCTGCTACCGAGTACCGTTGCCACACTTGCCGTCAGTGCCCCTTCCGTTGCCCGAAGCATCATCAGGGAAATTGCTGTTATTGAAACCTGCTTGCGCACGGAAAGCGTAGTTGTCATAGTAATTCCTGATGTGCACAGTGGTGCCCGAAGTAGTCACTTTGTTGGTGCATACACCTTGCTCCGTCAGACGGTTCAAGCCGTCGTACTTGTAGTACGTCCAGTTACCGGATGTAAGGGCACGCTGGTTGCCGTCCTGCGAGAATACCAGACGGTCGGCATTGTCATACACCATTTCCATATATCCCGCACCGGGAAGCTTCTTCCAGATACAACGGTTACGTCCGTCGTATTTGTACTGGAAGGCATACTGGTCGAGATTGGCCGAGCTCTGGTACATAGGCTGGAGCACGAAACAAAGATTGCTTTTGTCGTCATACACATAGTAAGTGTCGTGCGTTTCGCTGCCCTTCATCTGACGGGACAATACAACATGTCCCATCTTGTCGGTGAAGGTGTAGCTCACGTTCAGGTCTTCATCGGTGGTCTTGACGACCGAAAGCTGGCCGGAAGCATAGCTGCCGTTGCTCGTCAGTGCGCCTGCACTGCTTACGCTATAGTTGATGCAGTTCAACTGCGCGTTAGCCGTACTGTTGGCCAGATAGTCCGTATTGACGGAATGCCCGCCATGCCATGCGGCTCCCGGTCCGTATTCCTTGACGGTACGGTTCAGCGGAGAAGCCTCGTACACCGGCTGGCCGTAAGGACGCGAGTCGTTGCCATAGTTGCCGGGCGCACTGCTCTTGAAAGAAGCAGGCGCCACATACTCGGCAGACGAGACTATCGGCAGCCAGGAATTCGCGGCACGTCCTGCAACGTCATACTCCTGCAACGTCACCAGATTGCTGCTGCTTGCCGTCACCTTCTTCAATACCGTCTGGAACGGACGTCCCAGGCCATCAAAATACTCCACCTTGTCCAGATATTTACCTCCCGTTTCATCCAGCATGCTACGGGTACGCACATAATTATGGCTGGCATCCTGCGCCGCTGTTGTCAATGCATAACACAACAACGCCATAAACATATATTTTCGTTTCATACAGTTCTTTCGTTTCATTGGGGTTTGTAATTATACTGATATTCATTCACTACCTTTCCATTATGCTCCTTAACCTGGAACAAGCGGTTGAAGTCATCATAGGTAAAGGTCGCTTTCTCTTTATTCGGTTCTACAATTTCCGTAACACCCACAAGCGGGCGATAGAGATAGGTAGTAACCAAAGCATTGTCGTTGGCAAGCCCGTTTCGCACTGTGTTCAGGACAGCTGTAATAGACGCAGTATTCGCATTGGCCGGCAGTTGGCTGATGCTCGCCGACGAGATTTTCTCTACAGCCTCATACGTCTTTCCTTCTATCTTGGCCACCGGATAAAGATTGTTATAGGCCCATAGGAAGCTCACCGGCAAATTGTTGCGTATATAACCCAGCAGCCGGCCTCTCGAAGTGTACTTGCCAAACCAAATATCCTGCACATAGGCTCCCGCATAATCGGCCAGCGTCTTGGGAGTAGTAGAGTTGAATCTCAACGTACGTTTGGGCAATATCATATTAAGCGTATCTTTATATTCCGTCTTCGACGCATTCACCACTTTGCCGGCAGAGAGTTCGACATGTTCTATAGGCATACCCACCATATATTTCCCTTTCATCTTGACGGAAACGGCATCTGTAAAGCTGTTTGCATATTTAAACTGCTTTTCTTTCTCCACCCCATGCTTGTTACTCTTTAAAGAAGAAAGTACCCCATAATCAGTATAGGCATATCTCTCTTCGTCCACTATATTGCCTTCAGCGCGATAGTCGGTAGTCACTTTCTTGCTGAGATAGTACGATTGTGCCCACAGATTGTAAGGCTGCATGGTACGGGTAGGATGGGAATAATCCGGATTGAAATAATAGTTGCGTATTTTCGGTGCCCAAACCTCTTCCGAAGAAGAAGGTGAGTAGGTGTACTCCTCTCTCTTCAGCAGTTTATGATTTTTATCCCTATATTCTACCGACGAAAGTTTACCGTTCTCATAGTCAGGCACCGTAGGAATACCGGCCAGGTATATATCAGTAACCTCATCCGGAACGTTATGGTATCTGTAAGTGGTATATCCCTGAGTATCCATGTCGCCATATGATTCACTGACCGCCGTATATCCCACAAGGTTTCCTCTGGAAAGATTCGTCAAAGGGATATAAGGAGCAGATTGAATCAGTTCATAGTAAGCATTCATCCAGTTTCCTGCCCAACTTTGCATTTGTTCTACATAGACCGGTGCGTTGAATACCGGCTTCACCATCAGCTTTGCATCCTGATATTCAAACTTACGCCAACTCTGGTTACCGTTGCCGTCCGTATTCGTGATGGACTTGATGCGCAGCCCGGCACCCAGGTAATCCTTATCCAAGGGAGCATTCGTTTTGCCTACTATCTCTACCGAAATATTGATAGGATACTCCAACCTTACATTCTGCACTGCCAATGTCACACGATACGTACCTCTGTCCAGTTGCTTTTCAGTGTCATCAGGCCAGGGCTCCATCACATCATAATCGGGAGAAGAGAACAAGGTTCTATAACCATTACCCTCTTTCTTTTCGAGTTGTGTTGTGTAAGTAAGCGACGAAGCAAGATGTTCACTGGGATGAGGTTCGTCATGTCTTCTGCGGATGATAATCTTGGGATTGGCATCGTCCACTTCAAAAGGCTCGCCAATATACATAAGGACAGGAGCTCCGGGTGCTACGGGCGGCATACCGTTGTCTACCAGGTTAAGGGTTCCTTCGCGCAAGGGGGGCATCATAGGCAAAGTTTCAAAACGATGTCCTTCATACTCAAAGGTAGTTGTGCCACCCGTAGGATAGGTGATAGTGCGCAGCGTCCTATCTTGCACAACGCCTCATTGAATGAACGGTCCATACCTTCTTTAAACAAGCTCGTCTTACTGCTCGGCTTTATCGACTCCGACCAATAAATGCTGGGGCTAATCTTTAAAGAAGCAGTCATTGGTGACGCACCGTTGTAGAATCCCCAGGCATCTACAGACAGAGAGCGTTTGGGCGGCAATTTCCCCATATTGTAATCCATGGTATATACATTGTTCTTCTTCGAACCAGCCACATCATATACCTTCGACAATAACAAACGGTCATCATAACCATTGGTAGTGGCAGCCATTCCGCTAAGCAGATATTTATACTCCAGCATGGTGGTCTTGATAAGGTTACCGGCAGTATCACTCACCTTGATACTCGACAGCTTCTGTACCTTTTTCCGGTTTCCGCACTCTCTATATCCTCACGATCAGTTGTACCGAATTCTACTTTACCCCTTCAAAAGTAATAGCCGACAATGTCCATTGCTCTATCTTGGAGTATGAGTAATTGTAGTTGAACTTATTGGTGAAATACTGCGGAGATTGTGAAGACAATTGGCCATTCACTATTTTAGACAAAGATATAACGTCTTCTGTAGTAGAAATGGGAGTAAAAATACTTTCTTTTGTAACTAAACGTAATCTTTCCACCGTTGGGAGATGTCACAGAGTCAAGCATCCAGGCTGTTACAATCTGCGGTTCGTTATAGTATGGAAATATATGACTTCTAGTTATATCTGTTTGAAAAAATCAATGGTATTTAAGAAATAGTATGTGATTTCTTTTGTCGAGAAGGAATAGACATATCCTTCCAAGTCCGTCATGGTCCATGTTTTGTTACTTGTATTGTATACCATCTTTACCACTTTTCTTGTGTTTGGATGGTAGGGACGGCATTCAGTTGTCGGTTGTTCTTCAATACGTCGAAATACATGGAGCCCGAATGTCCGCCTGCATTGAAGTAAAACATATCAGGTTCGGCATCATAGTCACCTTTGAAATAACCCATATACTTCTCCAAATTCTGGTCGGTCACTTCAAATCTGGGATTGGTCAGCCACGGAGCATCAGTAAGGTTATAGCACCCACGTGCTGCAAAGTCGTCCGTACCCTGCACTTGTCTGACGACGCACCCTCCTGCCTGGAGGGTCCATCCAAGGCCGATCCAAGTAGCTTCTTGTGCAACACGTGTTCCGTCCGTATGGTACGATAGTGCAATGGGGAACTTCTTTCCGTCAAGGTCAATCTCGTAGATCGGGATAGTCAGATTGGCTTGCCCCACATAATTGTCGGTAGGTATCATGCCGAAAGTTCCCAATGAAGCTGCATTGGGAGATACCGGAACAATCCGGAAGTTGGTTTCAGGATGGCCATCCTGCGAATACATAACCGTTGCCTTCAGTAAAAGGAACAGTAATAAAAACAAGGATATTCTTTTCATGATAAATCGTTGTTATTAGAAAAATTATTCAATATGTTTTGCGGGATAAGGGATGGGGGAGCTGTTTTCCAAGCCTCTCCCATTCCCTTGCTGGCTTTTCAGCCTCCTACAGTGGCATCGCCTGCACGCCCAGCACACTGGCTATGGTGGCAATGATGGTGCCCACAATTTTCAAGATATCTTTCCAGGTTTCTTTGCTTATTTTCATAATTCCATGTTTTAAGGATGATTGTTTTAAAATTCTTTACTTACCTCGAAGCACGGACACTGCTTCACCCACTCCCACGGCTCCACCGTCCCATCTCCGTCCAAATCGGGACTGAGGTCGCGGTGGCCGCATACACGGGCGTTCCGGAACTGTTGTAGCAGCTGGTACACCAGCAGGTGCAGGGCCGAACGCTGCTCCGGCGTACGGGTATCCTTCGGATTTCCCCGGGCATCCAGCCCGCCTTCGTAGCAGATACCTATCGAATACTTGTTGTGACCGCGGCAATGCGCACCGGGCAGTTCCAAGGAACGGGTTCCGAGCACAGTACCGTCTCTCCGGATATAGTAGTGATAGCCCGTCGTGCGGAAGCCACGGCGGCGGTGCTCTGCCTCCAGAACCTCGGAAGTAAGCGTACAGCCCTCCCGCGTGGCGCTGCAATGCACCACGATGTAGTTGATTTTTCGCATAAGATTAGTTAGTGATTAATGATTGAAGATTAGTAATTTATGATTTGACGATTTACGATGTACGATTACTTTTCGTATCATAAATGCCTGCATAGGCGCGGTTATTTAGCAGTACGAATTTCAATCGTACATCGTAAATCGTCAAATCGTAAATGGCCTTATCCCAACGGATTTTCACCTTGGTCACCGTCGTTACCGCCCGAGCCGCCGTCGTTGCCGCCCGAACCTGCCGTGTCCTGAAGGTCGAAGCGCACGCACTTCACCCCGGTCACCAGCGAACGGGTAGACACCGTATGGTCCAGATTACGCTTGGAAGTGGGCAGAAAACGCACTCGTAGCGTGGACTGGGTAGCCGATACCTTCAGAGGGTCTTCCACACCGTTCATGGTGGACTTCATCGTAAGGCGGAAAGTACCCAGACCGTCCAGCGTCACGCTCTCGGAAGACTGCAGGTGGCGAGTCATCACGGTCACCAGGTTGTCGATGACATTCTTCGAGTCACCCGTAGAGAGGGAAGACAATTCCGCAATCTCCTTGGCCACCTGCTCGGTGTCCACATTCCCCGTCAGCACCACGCGGGGATAGAAAAGCTTCTTGCCCTCTTTGTTGGCAAGAACCGACTGAAATGATTTGTAAATTACTGGCATAGTAGTTTTGTTTTAAAAATTAATAGTTTGTCTTGAAATTCAAGGATTCGTTTTTTTCAAATGAAACAACATTGTTTTATTTTCGTGTATTAAGCTTAACCACATTGCAAAGATAACGCTATCCGGAAAAGTGTGCAAATTAAAAAAACCGTTTTTCTTCATGAATTTATTCACATATCGAAAATACTATTTACAGCACAGGCTCAACAGGTATCGTCCCGGTTGCCGTATCTTGCCATGACTCTCGCGCAAGGCATAGAAGCCCTTCCACAAAGGGTGGCCGATAGCACCGAAATTACTTTTGAGGATAATGGCATACTGCTCTTGCGGAGGAATATGGAACTGCTTCAGATTGAAAAGCAACCCGTCCAGGTTGCGGTCCGTGCCATCCTGCGGCGGTTGCAGTTGCTCTATTTTCCGAAGATATTCCCCCTCCGCGGATGGCACATCCGCGCCCTCAGTGCCCCCGGTTCCGGGGGAACTATGGAGGAGGGGATTTTCTTTGCTGTGTTGTGATGTGCTATGCTCTGCTGTGCTATATGTACCCGATGTCGCATTTTCGGGCTTAAATGCTGCACTTTCGGCAGCGGACGGCACGCTTCCATTGGCAGACGGCACTCTCCCGGCGGCAGTCGGCGCGGCCTCGTCATCGCTCTGAGAATCATCCACCAGACAATAACGTGTGTCTATGGCGGAAGATTTCCGGCGCTTGGTACTGAACAGATACTGCCGCTGTATCTCAGCAGAAGTCAAGATGGCGTATTTGCCGAAAAGGGCGGCATTGAAAATGCCGTACTCCACAGCCAGGGCAAGAATGCGCTTCACGTCGGCAGCCGTCTTTTCATAGAGGCAGGCGGAAAGGTCTTCGTAGAAAAGCTCGTCGGCACACACGTAATAGCCTTCGTCGGCATAAATGCAGGAGAGGGCGCCCAGCAGAATGGCAAAGGAGCCGTCACCCTCACGTTTCATGATGCGGCGCACCAGACGGTCGTGCATGAAGTCTGTGTTCAAGGGGAAATAGTCAAGTCCCTTTTTTGATTCTGGACATGGTTTGATGATTAGGGGTTAGTGATTAGGGGAGAGAGCGGCTTGTATCATTCTATATCACCTGCTTCGCATAGGCGTTTCCGCTTGCGGAGCACGCTTTCGCGCACTACCTTCAAAGCATTCAGAATAAGATACATACGAAGGGTACAGTCCGAAATTTCAGTGATGACCGGATAACGGAGGGATTGCTTGCTGGAAGTGAGCGACGGTAGCGGGCGTTGCTCATCGCCCTACGGCATTCCTTGCAATAATTGTCGGGGCAAGCGTACGCTTGTCTACATAAAAGAATCAACGGGCAGTTCTCTGTGGCAACATCCACAGAAACGAACATTTTTTCAATAATCTGTTCCATAACCATTTTTGTTAAGAATTAGTACAATAATATTTTTCGGCACGCCCCTGCCAAAGATGCTTGTAGGGGCTGTTTGCTGGAAGTATATATCCAGCGTATTCTATCTATACATCCAGCGCGTTGCATCTATACTTCCAACGCACCTCATCTATACATCCGGCAAGGCGGATGCCCATTTTTTCAAATTCGTAAGTATTTTTGCTAAATTCGGATGCTTCCGGATAAAAGACCAGATGTGTATTTTCCATAAATCCCTCCCTTTTATTTGCATTTATAAAACATGATATGTATTTTTGTCCCAACAAAGATAATGCTGTTTTCATTTATAAAACAAACAAATCGGGAATTAAATTCTTAAATAAGACGTAAGACAGTATAAATGAGGAGATAATAGTTTCTGAATAATTTACACGTAAAAACTGAAGAATATGGCGAATGACAAAGACCCGGTATTTTGTGCGGCAGACATCATAAAACGTGCCAAACTGGCGAAAGAATTCAAGACAGACAGCGAACTTGCCGCCTTTCTGGGTATATCACGCTCCACACTGAGCAACTGGAACGCCCGCAACAGCATCGACTTCCCCCTGCTGCTGGGCAGCCTGGACGACGTGGACTACAACTGGCTGCTGACGGAAAGGGCTCGCCTGCACATCATTCAAAATTCTGTGACAATGACTTGGTACAAGGTGAAGTGGAAATACTTCACACACCGAAAACAGCCGACCCTATGGACGACCGTAGCGTGACCCTCTATGACATCTCTGCCGCCGCCAACCTGAAGACACTGCTGGCTGACCGCCCGCAGTACGCCTTGGGGCGGATTGTAATTCCCAATATCCCTGTGTGCGACGGTGCCGTCTACGTCTCGGGCGACTCGATGTATCCCATCCTCAAGTCCGGTGACATCGTAGGCTTTAAGTCCATCCGCGACTTCACCGACGTCATCTACGGTGAAATGTATCTCGTCTCCTTCGAACGGGGCGGCGACGAATACCTGGCAGTGAAATACGTCAACCACTCGGAACGGCCGGACTGCATCCGTCTGGTGAGCTACAACAACCACCACGACCCCATGGACCTGCCGCTGGCGGCAGTCAATGCAATGGCCATCGTGAAGTTCTCGATAAGGAAGAATATGATGATGTAGAGGGCGGCATTATCACCGGAAATTTCGTAAGAAAGCTCCTGGCAAGGATCATTTAACAAGCAAACAGAGAAATTATACAAAAAGCTTGTAATTTATTCTTTTATCTTATTTTTGCGATGCCATAGGCATAATAATAAGTATCCGGAAAAACATGCTTATTCCATCCAATAGAACAAAGAGGGAGTGCATTCTTTCAAGGTTATGTTTTCTAGTGCTTTCAGTATGGGTGTCCCTACCTTCCGCAGCACAGAACAATCCCTACAAGATAGACGATGCACTCTACCCCATCTACCAGCGGGCTTCCAAGCAGGCACGCCAGCAAGAGGGGTTGCTGGTGGCCGACACTTTGTATCAACAAGCCCTGAAGCTCGGTGACAAAAAGCACAATGCCTGGCATACATCATCCCCTGCAGTTCTATATATCCCAAAAGATGATAGCAAAATAGAAAAGGCATCCACTGACCTGAAAGAGATTTCACGTGCCAATAACTATCTGCAATATTATTATCACGCTTGGAGCAGCGAAATCATCTACTTCCTGAACCAACAACGCTCATTGCTCGCCTTGCAGAAAGCGGAAAAATGAAAAGCAAGCTTTTGCCGACAGATACCCTTACGGTATCTTCAGCTGTATCCGAACCATGGGCCATATCTACAAATCACGCGGAAACTTCGACCTCTCCGCCCAATACTATCAGGAAGCCTTGGACTATATGCTGAAGAATATGCCCGACCAAGATCCCAGCCAACTATACTCAAGCCTTGCCGAATATTACCGTAACACCCAAAAAGATTACGCCACCGCACTGGACTATTGCGAAAAAGCCTTGAAGAGCGCCAAAACAGAACGGAACATAGCCCAAGCCATGATAGAGAAATGCCTGGTACTATTCCGGCAGGGACGTATAGATGAATTCAACGACTGCTATAAAGAAGCCGTACAAATGGCGGACCGTTGCAAGCTCTCTGCCAGCGTTTCCCTACTGATAGCCCACATCAGCAAGAACATACTGGACAAACAGTATGAGCAGGCCCATGCCCACGCTGACCAATTGTCCGAGGAAGGCTTGCAACAACATGCCTACATTTACGAATGCGCCAAAGACTATCCCAATGCCATCAAATATCTGAAAAAATACCACCAGCAGTTGGATTCGACGAACAATCTCCTGCAACTGTCGGACATCGCCGAACTGAACACCCAGATAGGCGCCGAACGTCTGAAAATGGAAAACATACAGGCCACCTCGCGCTACCGCATCACTCTTTTCAGCATTGTCACCGGCTTTTTGCTGTTATCCCTGCTTTTCCTGATGCTCTACCTCCACCGCAAACGTAAAGTCAACCTCGAACTATGCCACAAGAACGAGGAACTTTCCGAAGCACGCGACCAAGCCGAAGCAGCCAACAAGGCAAAGAGCATCTTCCTGCAGAACATGAGTCACGAAATACGGACACCGCTCAACTCTATCGTGGGCTTCTCACAACTCATCACTTCCCCGACGCGAACCTTTCCCAAGAGGAAAGGCAGGATTTCTGCCATCTCATACAGCACAATTCCGACCTCCTCCTTACACTGGTGGGGACATCCTCAGCGCAGCCGAGTTGGAAAGCAACAGATACACCATGAAGATAGCGCCGCACAGTTGCAACAAGCTCTGCCGGGAAGCCATAACCACCGTTGAACACCGCAAGCCCGAAGGCGTGAAGCTCTACTACACCTCCGAAGTGGACGACTGCTACGAACTGAGCACCGACGGGCAACGTGTGTGCCAGATACTCATCAACTTCCTTACCAATGCAGAGAAACACACCACACAAGGCGAAATCCGCCTGCACTGCTCTCTCACAGAGAATCCCGGATACGTCACCTTCTCCGTCACCGATACCGGTACCGGCATTCCCCCGGAATACTCGGAAACCATCTTCGAACGTTTTGAAAAGGCCGACAACTTCGGGCAAGGCACCGGCCTGGGACTCAATATCTGCCGCCTCATCGCCGAACGGCTGAAAGGGAAAGTGCTGCTGGACAAGGAGTACAAGGAGGGGGCAAGGTTCGTGTTTGTACTGCCGGTGAAAAAATCCATTTGAAGAGCAAGACCAAAACAACAAAGGCTGCCTCTTCTGCATCCTCCGAAACATCGGTATCTGCAGAAGGGCAGCCTTCTATATAAATAGCCGTAAAGCTATGCTGATTATAAACCGAATGCGGCTTTCACCTTGTCCACATAGTCCAGCTTCTCCCAGGTGAATAGCTCTACCTCTATATCTTTGTTGCCTTCGTAGCGGCTCTTGAAGTGCTTGACGATGGTCTGCGGCTCGCGGCCCATATGTCCGTAGGCGGCAGTCTCCTGATAGATGGGGTTGCGCAGTTTCAGACGGTCTTCTATCGCCTTGGGGCGGAGGTCGAACAGCTCGTCAATCTTACGGGCAATCTCACCGTCGCTCATATTGACGTGGCTGCGGCCATAAGTATCTACGAAGATATTGATGGGGCGTGCCACACCGATAGCGTAACTTACCTGTACCAGCATTTCGTCGGCAACGCCGGCAGCTACCAGATTCTTGGCAATGTGGCGGGCTGCATAAGCTGCGCTGCGGTCTACCTTAGAGGGGTCCTTTCCGGAGAAAGCGCCGCCGCCGTGGGCACCCTTGCCGCCGTAGGTATCTACGATAATCTTGCGTCCCGTCAGCCCGGTGTCACCGTGAGGACCACCGATTACGAACTTGCCCGTGGGGTTGACGTGATATGTGATACGGTCGTTGAACAGTGCCAGCACTTTTTCATGATGGATGGAGGCAATGACACGCGGCATCAGAATCTCGATTACATCCCGGCGGATTTGGGCGAGCATTTCCTCGTCGGCCTTCAGCTGGGCGGCATCACTGTCGTCGGCAGGCTGTACGAAGTCGTCGTGCTGGGTGGAGACTACGATGGTGTCGATGCGTACGGGTGTGCCGTTGTCATCATATTCGATGGTCACCTGGCTCTTGGCGTCGGGACGGAGGTAGGTCATCACCTTGCCTTCGCGACGGACATCTGCCAGCACTTGCAGGATGCGGTGCAAGGTCCAGTGAAAGCGGCATGTAATTCTCCGTTTCGTTGGTGGCGTAGCCGAACATCATTCCCTGGTCTCCGGCACCTTGTTCCATGGGGTCCTGTCGCTCCACGCCGCGGTTGATGTCGGGGCTCTGCTCGTGGATGGCGCTCAGCACGCCGCACGAATTGCTCTCGAACATATACTCGCCTTTGGTATAGCCGATTTTCTTGATTACTTCGCGTGCGATGAGAGCATGTCAACGTACGCTTTGGTTTTCACTTCTCCAGCCAGCACTACCTGACCGGTAGTAACCAGAGTTTCGCAAGCTACTTTCGAACTGGGGTCGTAGGCCAACAGTTTGTCAAGCACAGCGTCCGATATTTGATCGGCCACTTTGTCGGGGTGTCCTTCAGACACCGATTCGGATGTGAATAAATATCCCATTTCAGTTGAGAATTGATAGTTGATAATTGATAATTCAACGAATGGCGGAAGGAGGTGTGTGGAGTAGATGCATCCGGCACACAAACATGCCGTCAGAAAAGGATGTGTTTTAGCATTTTTTCTGTGGTTGCAAGCTACTCAAATCTCCACATATCGTTTTCGGGGGCAAAGATAGTGCAAACCGAACGCAGAACAAAATGAACTTGTTCATTTTTATGCTGAGGTGCAGCCTATCTTCGCTTTCCGGAGGCAAAGATAAAAAAGAAATCTTGTATCTGCGCTACAGATAGCAGAGATTAACACTGATTTTGCAACAATTCCCCGATTGTCTTTCCCAATACCGGATGCACCACGCCTGAAGCAATCTCCGCCAACGGCTCCATCACGAAACGGCGTTCCTGCATCAGCGGATGAGGAAGTTTCAGTTCGGGAGTATCCAGCAAAACGGGAGTACCGTCATCGGCAAAACAGAGCAACAGGTCGATGTCTATCACACGGTCGCTATACACTGCATTGACAGACTTATGCGTACGCCCCATCTCCCGCTCGATTTCCTGCGTCGTTTGCAACACCTCCAAAGGTGCCAAAGCAGTGTCTACGCAGAGTGCGGCATTCAGAAAAGTATTATCGGAAGAAAAGCCCCACGGGGCAGTAGCATAAAAAGCAGATAGGGAAATCACTTCCCCTATCTGCTTTCTTATCTTTTGGACGGCCATGCGGAGATTCTGCTCCTTATCGCCGAGATTGGTACCAAGACTGAAATAAACAACCATAATTACCGGTCTGTAATCAGCATCGCATCTCCATACGTACCAAAGCGGTACTCTTCCTTCAATGCCACATTGTATGCCTCCATCACCTGCTCGTAACCGCCGAAAGCGGCAACAATCATCAGCAGGGTACTGAGCGGCATGTGGAAGTTGGATATCATGGCATTGGCCACGGTAAAGTCGTACGGCGGGAAGATGAACTTGTTGGTCCAACCCTCGTATTCCTTCAAATGTCCGTCGGTGCTGACGGTGCTCTCGATGGCACGCATCACGGTGGTACCTACGGCACAGACTTGGCGGTTCAGGTCTTTGGCATGGTTCACAATCCGTACGGCTTCCTCGTTCACAATCATCTGCTCGGAGTCTGTCTTGTGCTTGGTGAGGTCTTCCACATCAATGTCGCGGAAGTTACCCAAGCCAGCATGCAGGGTGATGTAGGCAAAGTCAATACCCTTGATTTCCATACGCTTCATCAGCTCGCGGCTGAAGTGCAGGCTGGCGGTAGGCGCCGTAACAGCTCCTTCGTTGCGTGCAAAAATAGACTGGAAACGTTCGGCATCGTCCGGCTCTACGGGACGGTTGATGATGCTGTGGGGCAGCGGCGTTTCGCCCAGCGCATAGAGCGCCTTCTTGAACTCATCGTGCGGACCGTCGTAAAGGAAACGAAGCGTACGCCCACGCGAAGTGGTGTTGTCGATAACCTCAGCCACCATAGAGTCGTCGTCACCGAAGTAGAGCTTATTGCCGATACGTATTTTACGGGCAGGATCCACCAGTACATCCCACAACCGGAGCTCTTCGTTCAACTCACGCAACAAGAACACTTCAATACGCGCACCGGTCTTTTCCTTGTTACCGTACAAGCGGGCAGGAAAACCTTGGTGTCGTTGAAGATAAACACATCTTTGTCATCAAAATAGTCCAGAACATCCTTGAACATCTTGTGCTCAATCTCACCCGTCTTACGGTGCAACACCAGCAGACGTGACTCGTCTCTGTACTTCGTGGGGTGCAAAGCTATCTTCTCTTCGGGAAGCTTGAATTTGAATTGCGACAGTTTCATAATTAGTTATGAGTTATAAGTTATTTATTATTTATATCAGTCTGTTTTAGTCATAAGAGGGTATGAGTTATCCGGCAGTATGCTACACTTCATAGCAAATAACTCATAACTTATAACTAAATATCTATCTCCTGCGCCTCTATCCACTCTTTAAAATCGAGGGATTGAGGCAGTCTGCCAGCCGGACGTCGCCTACGCGGGTACGCTCCAGGGCGGTGAGGTGAGCGCCGCTCTGCAGGGCTTCGCCGATGTCACGTGCCAGGGCGCGGATATAGGTTCCTTTGCTGCATACTACGCGTACCTTTATCCACGGTTCGGCAATATCCAGCCCGTCGTCCAGCAGCTCTATCTCGTCGATGACGAGCAACTTGGGTTTCAGCTCTACCTCCTCTCCCTTGCGGGCAAGGTCGTAGGCACGTTTCCCGTTCACCATACATGCCGAGAAGGCGGGAGGCACTTGCTGTATCTCGCCGATGAACTTCTTCAGCGTCTCCTCCACCAGTCCGCGGGTGATGTGCTCCGTGGGATAGGTGGCATCTATCTCATGTTCCAGGTCGTAAGAGGGAGTGGTGGCACCCAACCGGATGGTGGCAACGTACTCCTTCGTGTGATACTGGAATTCCTCAATCCGTTTCGTGGCCTTGCCCGTACAGACTATCATCACCCCGTAGCAAGCGGGTCGAGGGTACCGGCATGGCCTACTTTCAACTTCTTCTCCTTTATCCGCCGGCAGATGTGGTAACGCGCATGTCCCACAACCTTGAACGATGTCCATCCCAGCGGTTTATTGAAATAGAGGACTTCTCCTTCTTTAAAATTCATTGGCCTCTCCCTAACCCCTCCCCGGTAGGAGGGGGATAAAATGGTACAACTTAATATTTTCTCTTATTGATTTCCGGGTAATCAGTCTTTCCCCACACAAGGAGGGGACTTTAGCTTAATATGAGCGTTATGACACCGGCTATCGCGCAATAGATGGCAAAATAAATCAGCTTGCCCTTCTTCACAATATTTATCATCCACTTGCAGGCCAGGCAGCCCGAAACAAAAGCAGCCAGGAAACCTACCACCAGCGAAAGTGTCGGAATATCCCCTGCAACCGCCTCACCTTTCATCATCTTCATTCCATCCAGCAGTGCCTCGCCCAGGATGGGAGGCATCACCATCAGGAAAGAGAACTGTGCCAGCTTCGCCTTGTTGTCGCCCAGCAACAGACCGGTTGCAATGGTACTGCCCGAACGGGAAAGCCCCGGAAGCACCGCGCATGCTTGTGCAAGACCGATGATAAAGGCATCCTTCATGCTGATGTTCTCCTTCTGCTTCGGCTTATAATAATAGGAGAAAGACAGCAGCAGAGCTGTCAGCAGCAGGCAGCAGCCCACAACGACCAGTCCCGAACCGAAAATGGCCTCTACTTCGTCCTTGAAAAATACCCCCACAATGCCGATAGGTATCATGGATACCAGTATATTGATGACGTAACGTGTCTCCTCGTTCATCTGCCACTTGAACAGTCCCTTGAAAATCCAGTCAATCTCTTTCCAGAGTATCACCAGCGTACTGAACACCGTAGCCACATGTACCACTATCGTAAAAGCAAGATTCTCCTCTCCCTCAATACCGAACAATGCCGAACCGATGGCGAGGTGTCCGCTACTGCTCACCGGCAGATATTCGGTCAGTCCTTGAATAAGCCCAAGGATAAGCGCTTCAAACCATTCCAATTTGTTTAAGTTTTTAAGTTCTTGAGTTGCCGGAGGGGCTGTCCGGAAGCTCTGTTACTACTTTCTTTCTGATTATTTTTCAGACGCAGATAACGCAGATGACACGGATTTCTAATATTCCAATCTGCGTCATCTGTGTAATCCGCGTCTGAAAGTTTACTCCTCTGCACAACAGCTTTTAGGCTTGCGCAGCACGGCATATATCATGAACACAAACCCCAGCAGGCAAACTACCGGAGCCACCTTGATGCGTCTCACACTAAAAATGTCCGGCTCAAAGGTCGTCGGGGTAGACACGGGGCCGGTCATCAGAAGAAAACCAATGATAACCACCGCCATTCCGATGCCAAGCAGGATAAAATTGGTCTTATCAAAAGCGAATTTCTCTTTACTCATCTATACATTTACTATTTTACTATTTACAATTTACTATTTGGAGGCTGCGATAACAGTACTTTCTCTCTATGCACTTCAAGGCGTTAAATATAATACAGTGTGCTTGCCTTCATCCTCAGATATTTGTTGATGGAAAGCAAAGCGCACAGCCACGTAATAAGTACACCGAACACCAGCACGGCACCCGACACCAGCACCATCACCTCGGGCGTAATCACCTTGACCAACTCCGGTTCGTAGGACACCAGCCAATAGGCGGCTCCCCACAGAATGCTGTCGGCTATGAAAGCGGCCAGCACACCTATCCAGAAATTGCGCCGCAGAAACGGACGACGGATGAATGCCCAGCTTGCTCCCACCAGCTTCATGGTGTGGATAAGGAAACGCTTGGAATATATAGCCAGACGGATGGTGTTGTTTATCAGCGCAAAGGAGATAAACGTCAGTATCACAGCCAGCCCCAGCAGCATCAAGCTGATATTCCTTATATTATCGTTCACGGCATCTATCAAGTCTTTCTGATAGAGCACTTCCTGGATATTGGTATTCTTTTTAATCAGTTTCTCTATTTTGGCGATGCTGTCCGAATTGGCATAGTCGGAATGCAGCTTGATTTCGATGGAGGCAGTGAAAGGATTGTAGCCGAGGAACTCTTGCGGGTCCGTACCCATCGCCTCAGTCTGCTCGCGGAGTGCCTGCTTCTTGGAAATGTATTCCGTCTGCTTCACAAAGCCTCCTTGTCCAGCCTCTTCTGAAGCTTCAAGATGTCGCCCTCCTTCATGTCGTCACTGACAAGCACGGAGAAACTGATGTTCTCCTTGACGTACACGGAAAGATTATGAGCCGCGAGCACAAAGAATACAACCAGCCCCAACAGCAGTAACACCAGCGTCGTACTGATGCTGGACGTAATGAACTGCATGTCAAAATAGGATACCGAGTTATTCTTTGCTTTCATTATATCAATTATAAGTTACGAGTTACAAGCTACAAGTTATGTAAATCAGTCGCTATTAATCATTAATCCTAATCCCTTTTCTCACCCTTTCTTCCTGAACACGTAAATCATGGAACTGCTGCGTTCCTTCTTCACCAACGCGCTGAACCAGGCCAGTGTACCGGTCACCATTCCCCACAGGAAAGTACACGAGTGCCTCATGTGCTTTTCTGTCAGCATGGAGACGTAGAAGGCATCGAACGGCATGGGATGCCGCTCTGCCATGATGAAACCATGCTTGGAACCGAATTGCTGGATGGTGCCCGGTGTGAAGTGCCACAAATGGCGGGGCACATCGTAGGCAGCCCAGTAAGCCCCGTATTTCTTTGCGTCGAAAGAGGAGCAGTTGGGCACAGCTACAATCAGTACCCCCTTTTCAGTCAGCAGGGAGTGCAAGGTTTCCCACGTTTCGTTGAGGGGTTCCAGATGTTCCATGACATGCCATAGGGTGATGACGTCGAAACTGCCCGGTGCAAAATCTTTCAATGCCGTATGGGGTTTCACATCCAGATTGAAGTGTTCTTTGGCAAAGGCACGCGCCTGCGCACTCTTTTCCACAGCTTCCACCTGCCAGCCGCGACGCTGCATGGCATCGGCAAAGTAACCAGTCCCCGTACCCAAATCCAGCAGGCTGCCCTCCTTGCGGTGTGCTTCACGGAGCACAAGGCGTGCCTTGCGTCCCAGCATATAGTTGCGCACCCAATGGTACACGGAGTTCATCGCCCCTTGCGGGTATCGGTATGTGATATGTAATCAGGAGTTTCGTAGTAACGACCGATTTCAGCCTCCACGGGAAAGTCTTGCGTGAAAAGGAAACCGCAATCCCGGCAGCGGCATGGAACATTTCGCCCGAGGCATAATGGTCTACACATGTCAGGGCACGCTCAAATGCGTTCCACCACATAACGGACAAGCTTTTATAGTGAGTTTATTCATCGAACGTTCTGCCAATAAGGAAGTGCAGCCCGAATGAAACAGACCACACCATACCTAAATTTGGTGCAAAATAACAAATAAAAGTGATTTATAGGGTTTCCATTAAGGAGATTTAAGAAAACAAACACTTGCTCCGGCCAGCCGGCGGAACGAATGACCAACTGTTCGATATTAAGCGGACAACTGTCCGATAATGAACAGTTTTCGAAAGCATCTATTCATTGATTATCAACAACTTAAATCTTTGGCATGGGAATTGACTATAATTAGGCGAAGGCGTTTGAGAAAAAGATTAGTTGGAATGCAACTTTTAATCGGGAACAACGTCTAAAAGAAACAGAGTAAGTAACAACAATTAAAAATAAAGATTATGAAAACTACAAATTTATTCAAGGCAGTCGCATTCGTAGCAATGACTATCGTAAGCGTTATGAATACAGAAGTGAAAGCTCAGGAAAACAACTTCATCACCAATGAAGAAGTGAAAAACGAATTAGTAGTTGCCAAGACCATCTTTAAGCAAGACGGTGCACAACTTTACCGGCACATCCGTTATGAATACTCTTATGACGACCAGAAACGCCTGACCTGCAAAGAAGCCTCCAAGTGGGACGGTGCAAAAGACGAATGGACACCTTACTTTAAGATGACATACCAATATGGCAATGATGAAATCACCATGTCCTACGCACGTTGGAACGAGTCTCACAAGGCTTATGACAAAGACATGAAGAAAAGTGTGTATGAATTGAACGATGAAAACATGCCGGTAGCTTACAAACTCTACAATCAGGACGCGCCAAAGTCCGAATTGACCCTGGTAAGCTACAACAGGACTGACTACGTAGCGAATATTCTGGCCATGGCAGAATAAAATTTAAAGTTTATAATATGGAAAGCACGAGCCTCACGGCCCGTGCTTTTATTCTATATACCGGTGTCATCATACTGATGTCATCGAGACTTTTCTATCCCGTCAGCCGGCTACCTCTTCTCCTTTCAGCGTAGCCGAACTGGATTCGGTAACCTTCACCATCACAAAATCGCCCACACGGTGCGTGCCACGGTCAAACACCACCACACGGTTCTGCTCCGTACGGCCGAACAACTGGTCGCGGCTGCGTTTGGAAACACCTTCCACCAGCACCTCGTACGTCTTGCCCACGCAACGGGCATTCGCCTCGGCAGAGAGACGGTTTTGCAAGGCGATGATTTCATTCAGACGGCGAATCTTCACCTCCTCGGGCACATCGTCCGGCAGGTACTTGGAAGCATGCGTACCGGGGCGTTCGCTGTACTTGAACATGAAGGCGGAATCGTATCCGCACTCCTCCATCAGCGAGAGGGAAAGCTGGTGGTCCTCCTCCGTCTCACTATGGAAACCGGAGAATATATCCGTAGATAAGCCACAATCGGGGATGATGCGGCGGATGGCTGCCACGCGGTCCATATACCACTCGCGGTCGTACTTGCGGTTCATCAGCTTCAGGATGCGGCTGCTCCCACTCTGTACCGGCAGGTGGATGTGCTTACATACGTTGGGCATGTCGGCAATGACCTGGAGAGTTTCGTCGCTCATGTCTTTAGGGTGCGAGGTAGTGAAACGGATACGTACGCCCGGCGCTGCCTCTGCCACGGTGCGCAGCAGCATTGGGAAAGTAATCGTCTCTCCGTCCGGCTTCTCGAAGCGGTAGGAATTGACGTTCTGTCCCAGCAGGGTGACTTCCTTATAACCCTTTGCCACGAGGTCGGCCACTTCATTGAGGATGCTTTCCACATCACGGCTACGCTCACGGCCACGGGTGTAGGGAACGATGCAGTAGGTACAGAAATTGTTGCAACCACGCATAATGGACACGAAGCCGGAGATGTGGTTTCCGCAGATGCGCGAGGGAATGACATCCCGATAGGTCTCTGTAGTGGAAAGCTCCACGTTGATGGCTTTCTCACCGGCCTCTACCGAGGCAATCAGTTCGGGCAGAGTAAGATAGGCATCCGGCCCCACCACCAGGTCCACATGATGGTTGGTGATTAAGTCGTCCTTCACACGCTCTGCCATACAGCCCAGCACACCCACTATCAAGCCGCGTTTCTTCTTCTTGAGCGAGTGGAAGAACTCCAGACGGTTCAGAATCTTCTGCTCCGCATTGTCGCGGATGGAGCAGGTGTTCATAAACACTGCATCGGCTTCCTCCAGGGTGTCGGCCACCGAATATCCCGCCATCTGCATGACGGATGCAATCACTTCACTGTCGGCCACATTCATCTGGCAGCCGTAAGTCTCGATAAACAACTTCTTGTTGTCATCAGCAGTTGCAGATTTAAAGTCTGCTCCCGTTACTTTTTCCATAATCAGTTCGTTTAAAATCAGTTTATATCATAAGTTGGTATCTGTCATCCGGAGCGCAAAGATACTTCTTCCCTCCCAATAAACGGATGAAATGAAAGAAAAATGCCATTACAAGTTGTCAATCTGCGCCTTATCAGCTAATTTATGTTAAGAGAGCAAACATTTTCCGAGTGTTAATTTGGCATAGAGCAAATTAATTCACAAATTTGTGGAATGAAAGAAACATTAGATTTTTTCATAGTTAAGGTTTAGGTTAAAAAAATTAAGGGGAGCTGTGAAGCTGCCCTTTTTTATTACCAATTCCTTGGCTGTAATCAGATTAAATAATTAACTTTGCCCAAAAGCAAAGATAAGAGATAATTGCACTATCTTTGGGTGGAAAATCAAAAAGAATATGGAAGATGTCTTCAAGTTTCTGTTAGTTGCGGCTGTCATAGTAATCGGACTCGTCAAGCAGTTTAAGAAAGAAGCAAATAAAAATGCTGACAAGAGTCCCGACATACCTATGCCCGACGTTGACAACCCATTGCCCGAATACTGGGGCGGAGATACTTACGGAGGCTTTATTCCCAAAGGCCCCAAGCCGGCAGAAAAGCCCAAGCCGGTATCCAAACCGTCTGCCAAATCCAAGCACACTTCCATAAAGGCTTCCCCTCCCTCCCCGGCATCCCGTCCGCAGGAATCCGATGAAGTAACGTCCGAATACGGCATCCACTCGGCAGAAGAAGCGAGGAAAGCCATCATCTGGTCAGAAATACTTCAACGGAAATATTAAAGACAGTCGATAATTGCAGAACCAATTACGAGCCCCTTCAGAATCTTTACACGAAAAAATAACTATTTATATTATGGCACTTAATTACATTTCGGCAGCAGAAGCTGCGAGCCTGATTAAACATGGCTACAACATCGGCTTGAGCGGATTTACTCCCGCAGGAACAGCCAAAGCCGTTACGGCTGAATTAGCAAAAATCGCGGAAGCAGAACATGCAAAAGGAAACCCGTTCCAGATAGGTATCTTCACCGGTGCTTCTACCGGAGATTCCTGCGACGGTATCCTTTCACGCGCCAAAGCTATCCGCTACCGTGCTCCTTACACCACCAACGCCGATTTCCGCAAAGCCGTGAACAATGGCGAAATAGCCTACAACGACATCCATCTCTCACAGATGGCGCAGGAAGTACGCTATGGTTTCATGGGAAAAGTGAATGTTGCTATCATCGAGGCATGTGAAGTTACTCCCGACGGTAAAATCTACCTGACGGCTGCCGGCGGTATCGCTCCGACTGTCTGCCGCCTGGCCGACCAGATTATCGTGGAACTGAATGCCGCCCACAGCAAGAGTGCCATGGGTCTGCACGACGTCTACGAACCCCTCGACCCTCCTTGCCGCCGCGAAATCCCCATCTACAAACCGAGTGACCGTATCGGCCTGCCCTACATCCAGGTAGACCCGAAAAAGATTGTCGGCGTAGTGGAGACTAACTGGCCGGACGAGGCACGTTCGTTTGCCGCCGCCGACCCGCTGACCGACAAAATCGGACAGAACGTGGCCGACTTCCTTGCCGCCGACATGAAACGCGGAATCATTCCGCCTACCTTCCTGCCGCTGCAATCTGGTGTGGGCAACATTGCCAATGCCGTATTGGGTGCTTTGGGACGTGACAAGACCATCCCCGCTTTTGAAATGTACACAGAAGTCATCCAGAACTCTGTTATCGGACTTATCCGCGAAGGCCGCGTGAAATTCGGCAGCGCCTGCTCACTGACCGTAACGAACGACTGTCTGGAAGGTATCTACCAGGATATGGACTTCTTCCGCGACAAACTGGTGCTCCGTCCGTCGGAAATCTCTAACAGCCCGGAAGTGGTGCGCCGGCTCGGTATCATCTCCATCAACACCGCCATTGAAGCCGACATCTACGGCAACGTGAACTCCACGCACATCGGCGGTACGAAGATGATGAACGGTATCGGTGGAAGCGGTGACTTTACCCGCAATGCCTATATCTCCATCTTCACTTGTCCGTCCGTTGCCAAGGAAGGTAAAATCTCGGCTATCGTGCCGATGGTTTCGCACATGGACCACACGGAACACGATGTCAATATCATCATCACCGAACAAGGTGTGGCCGACCTCCGCGGCAAGAGTCCGAAAGAGCGTGCACAAGCCATCATCGAAAACTGTGTCCATCCGGACTACAAGAACATACTGTGGGATTACCTGAAGCTGACCGACGGCAAATCACAAACTCCCCACGCTCTGCGCGCCGCACTGGCTATGCACGCTGAGCTGGCCCAAAGTGGAGACATGAAGAATGTAGACTGGGCACAGTATAAATAAACCGCTCCCTCAAAGGCGGAGAGAAACCGCCCGAAAGATATACCGCGTTGCATGTATATTTCCGGTTTGCTGGATCTATATATGCAACGCGTTGCATATATAGATGGAACACGCTGCATCTATAGATCCAACAACAAGCTATTTCAGTACCTACTACATCCCTGCATCAATTCCTGGCAAAACCTCCTTCTTACCGGTAAACTCACTATCTTTTGCTTCAGTTTCCTTTTCAGTTTCTTCAATCGATCTCTCACCGAGCCAACACTTATCGTTCGCATTGAGTGAAAAACTGCAATAATTTGTCTAGAGAAATACTTGCCTCCATTTGATCCCTCCTATTCATTGAAAACGGGCTGCCTGGAATCACTTCCCGGACAGCCCTTCCTTCACATTTAAAGTGAAGATGCAGAGAGAGTAGTATGATGACACTCTATTCCTGACCTCCCCCTAACGCCTTGTAGAGGTTAATCAGGCTTTGTATTTCAGAAAATCGGTTTGCCGTCTGTGCCAGTTGTGCGTTGAGCAATGTCTGCCGGACGGTAAGCACCTCCAGATGGGTGGTGTTGCCATGCTCCATCAGCAGGGAAGTGCTGCGGGCAGCTGTCTGCAAGGAAGCTACCTGCTTGTCCAGCAGTTCGCTTTTGGATAGGCTTGTCTGCCAGGCAGTCAAGGCATCGTTCACCTCGCTGCCTGCATTCAGCAATGTCTGCTGGAAGGCAAGGGAAGCCTCCTCCTGCTGGGCACGGGCTATGCGATACTGTGCAATGACCTGCCCGCGGGCAAAGAGCGGCTGCGTCAGCGAACCCACTGCCGAAGCCAGGAACTTGCCGGGATTCACAATCATTGAACCGGCAGAATTGGTCCAGCCCGCACTCCCGCCCAGCGTGATGGAGGGATAGAAGGCAGAGCGCGCCGCATTGGTGCCGTAGAACGCCGCTTCCAGTGTCCGCTCAGCCGAACGGACATCAGGACGGCAGGAAAGCATCTGAACAGGAATCCCTATAGAAAAGCCCACGGGGAACTGCTGCTCTGCCAGCACACCGCGCTCGTAATGACGGGGCGTCTCTGCCAGCAACAGCGCAAGGCTGTTCTCCACCTGGTTTATCTGTTCTTCCAAATCGAGCACGGAAGTCTGCACCTGATAGTACGTGGCCTCCATCTGCGACACGGCGGATTCGTTCGCCATGCCCGCATTCATCAGGGCACGGGTGGAAGCAACGGTTTCCCGCCACGTCTCTTCGGTCTGCCTGGAGATGGCAAGCTGCTGGTCCAGCATCAGCAGGGTATAGTAAGTATTGGCTATCCCGGCAATGAGCTGGGTACGCACGGCCTGGCGATAGTCCTGACTCTGCGCATAGAGCGCCTTCGACTGTTTCTTGGCATTGCGCATGCGGCCGAAAATATCCAGCTCCCAACTGGCAGTGACGGGCAGCGAATAGGTCTGTGTGGCCTTGCGGCTGTCAAAGCTGCTCACCGTGCCCTGCGGCGCAAGGGCAAAGGAGGGCAGGAAGGCAAGCTTTGCGGACAGCAGGGTAGCTTCGGCTTCCTCCACGCGGAGCTGTGCCGACTGGTAGTCGGTATTGTTCTGCAACCCTTGTCCGATGAGTGCCTGCAGATGCGGGTCGGTGAAAAGCTCGTGCCAGTCCATGCCGCCCAGGCCAAGGTCCAGGCTGTCTTCGGTGGCAGCCGGAGAACCGGCGAGGCTCTCCGTAAAAGCTGCCATTTCTTCCCCATAGAGGCCGTCGGGGACCTCGGTAGCGGGTTTGTATTTGGTGTACACGCCGCAACTGCTGAACAGCAAACCGGCGGCGGACAATAGGATGATATGTTTCTTCATTGTTCCAATCTGTTTTTATTTTATTTTCCTCAATCTTTCGCCCGTTCTGCCTCACTCTTCTGCTTTTCAAGCAATACCTGCATATCGGCTTCTTCCTCCATTGGCGGACGAACCTTCTCCTGTAAGTACTCGAAGATGATGTAGAACACCGGAACGACGAAAAGCAGCGCTAGCGTTCCGATGAGCATGCCGCCTACTACGCCCGTACCCAGCGAAGAGTTACCGTTGGCGCCCGCACCACTCGAGAACATCAGCGGAAGCATACCGAATATCATCGTCAGCACCGTCATCAGGATAGGACGCAAACGGACCTGGGCGGCCGAATAAGCTGATTCCACAATGCCCATTCCCTTGCGGCGCCGCTCGATGGCATACTCCGTAATCAGGATGGCCGTCTTGGCGAGCAAGCCAATCAGCATAATCACACCCGTCTGCAAATAGATGTTGTTCTCCAATCCCAGAACCTTGGCAAAGAGGAATGAACCCATCAGCCCGAACGGTACGGAGAAGATGACCGCAAACGGTATCAGGAAACTCTCATAAAGACATGCCAGGATGAGATAGATAAGGAAGATACAGATGGCATAAATAAAGACAGTCTGCGCACCACCAGTATTGGCTTCCTCACGTGCCATACCTCCGTACTCGTAACCGTAGCCCAGCGGCAATGTCTGTTCTGCCACTTCCGCAATCACTTTCTGCACTTCACCGGACGAATATCCTTCCGCCGGATTCACGTTGGCAGAGATGGCGCTATACAGATTGAAGCGGTTGGCCGTCTCCGGACCAAGCACCCGATTCAATGTCACAAACTGGCTGACCGGAGCCATCTCCGTACCGTTGCGCACAAACATATTACCCAGTGCCTGTTCGTCCAGACGATATTCGGGCGATGCCTGCATCATGACGCGGTACACCTTGCCAAACTGATTGTAGTTGGAAATATAGGCACCGCCGCAATAGCTGCCCAATGCGTCGAGCACCGCACCCGGCGGATACCCGCACGCTTGCACTTGGCAGCATCCACATCTACCGATACCTGCGGGAAATTCATGGCATAAGAGGTATACGCCATAGCCACTTCGGGACGCTGGTTCAACGCAGAAACTGTATCACTGCCTCGTAGAACGTAGCCATGTCACCACCCGTTCTGTCCTGCAGGTTCAGCTCCAGGGAGTTACCCATACCATAGCCCGGAATCATACCCGGCTGGAAGCTGAATATCTGTGCCTCCTTCACACCGTAGAACTGTGCATTGAGGCGGCCACCACAGCGTCGGACGTGTGTTCGCTCCCCTTCCGCTCGCCCCAGTCCTTCAGACGGATGATGATGGTACCGTAGGAAGTGCCCTGACCGGACATCAGTCCGTATCCTGCCACCTTGGAATAGTGTTCTATCTCGGAAGTGTTTTCAGGATGTCCTCCAGCTTGTTCATCACCTTCGTGGTTTCTTCCAGCGTGCTTCCGGAGACGTGCTGACGTTCACCATGATGACACCCTGGTCCTCCTGCGGCACAAGCCCCGTCTTGGTGGTACTCATCAGGTAAACCAGCAATACGACGGTAGCCGCCAATGAAGTCCACACCATCCAGCGGTGGTGGATGAAGAACATCACACCTTTCTTATATTTGCCCAGCACGGCGTTGAACGAGGCATTGTATGCCGCACGCACCCGTCCGTTGATGCTCTTCGCACTCTTCGTACCGTCCGACGGACGCATCATGATGGCGCACAAGGCGGGACAAAGCGTCAATGCCGAAATCATGGAGATGCCCACCGCCGTTGCCATCGTGACACCGAACTGCGTATAGAACACGCCCGAAGTACCGCCCATAAACGTCACGGGGATAAATACCGCCATGAACACGCAGGTACAAGAGATGATGGCCATCGTCACATCGCCCATCGCATCCTTCGTGGCAAGGTAAGGGACTTGTATCCGGCATCGAACTTGGACTGCACCGCCTCCACCACCACGATGGCATCGTCCACCACCGTACCGATGGCAAGCACCAACGCAAACAGCGTCAGGATATTGAGACTGAACCCGCAGCCACCAGGCAGGCAAACGTGCCGACCAGCGACACGATAATGGAAATGGAGGGTATAAGCGTACTCTTGAAGTCCTGCAGGAAGAAATACACCACCAGAATTACCAGTATAATGGCAATGACCAGTGTCTCCACCACATTGTGTATGGAAGCGAAGAGGAAGTCGTTGGAGCTCATCATGGTTACAAACTCCGTCCCTTCGGGCAGGCTCTTCCTCATCTCGTCTATCTGTGCGGTAATCTGCTTGTTGACGGCGGTTGCGTTGGAGCCTGCCGTCTGGAACATCATGAAAAGCACAGCCGGCTTGCTGTCCATCTCACTGCGGAAACTGTAAGTCAACGTACCCAGCTCCACATCCGCCACGTCCTTCAGACGGAGCACGGAACCGTCACTCTGCGAGCGTACCACCGTGTTCTGGAATTCCTCCACACTCTTCAGGCGTCCACGATACTTCATCGTAAACTGGAACACGTTCTTTGAATTCTCGCCCAGCGAACCGGTAGGCGCTTCGATGTTCTGCTCGCCCAATACGGCGGTCACATCCGAAGGGACCAGTCCATACTGCGCCATCCGTTCCGGTTTCAGCCAGATGCGCATACTGTAGGTATCACCCAGCTCCATTACGTCACCCACACCTTCGATACGTTTGATTTGCGGAATCACGTTGATGTCGAGGTAATTGGCAAGGAACGTCTGGTCGTAGCGCCCGTCGGTGCTCACCAAAGCGCCGATTTGCAGGAAGCTGGTCTGCCGCTTCTGGGTAGTCACACCGATTTTCGTCACTTCGGCGGGCAGCAGTCCCTGCGCCTTGGATACGCGGTTCTGTACGTTCACCGCAGCCATGTCGGGGTCCGTGCCCTGCTTGAAATAGACTTGTATGGTGGCAGAACCGGCATTGGTGGCGGTAGAGCTGATGTACATCATGTTCTCCACACCGTTGATGCTCTCCTCCAACGGCATGATGACACTGTTCAGCACGGCTTCGGCATCGGCGCCGGTGTAGTTGGCACTGACATATACCGTAGGAGGCGCAATGTCAGGATATTGTTCCACCGGCAGCGTAAAGAGCGAAATGAGCCCTATCACCAGAATCAGTACGGAGATGGAGATAGCCATCACCGGCCGTTTTATAAATATGTTTCCTTTCATCTTAATGGGTCATTGATAGTTGATAAAATAGCAATCATCATTTCACTTGCGTTCCTTCGCGCAGCAGTCCGGCACCTGTGGAAACAATCTCGTCACCCACTTTCAGTCCGTCCAGCACCACGTATTCGCGTCCGTCATTTATTCCTGCCACGGTAATCAGGGTAGAGACGGCCTTGCCATCCACTACCTTGTATACCAACGTCTTGTCCTGCAACTGTACGGTGGCTTCTTGCGGAATCACAATGCAGTTCTTATACGTGGCAGGCACCACCACCGTGCCCGATGCCCCGCTATGGAGCAGGCGCGATTCGTTGGGGAAGACCACGCGTGCCACTACCGTACCCGTCTGGCGGTCGATGACACCACTGATGGACTCGATGGTACCTTTCTTGTCGTAGACGGAATTGTCGTTCAGACGCAGCTCTGCCGCCGGCATGTTCTTCAGCGCCTCGTCCATGCTGCCGTACTGGCGTGTCAGGGCGAGCAACTGGTTCTCGGTCATGGAAAAGTAAACGTACATGTCGCTGTTGTCACTGACCGTTGTCAGCGGTTGCGGCAAGCTGGGGCTGACCAATGCCCCTGCACGGTAGGGCAATGCCCCCACCACCCCGTCGCTGGGACTCTTCACTTCCGTATAGGAGAGGTTGTTGCGTGCGCTTATCTCCTGGGCCTCGGCCTGCGAGAGTTGCGCCTTGGCGGTAAGGTAGCTGTTTTCGGCAGTCTTCAGGCTGAATTCCGAAACCACTTTCTGCGCATACAATTCCTTGTTGCTGTTATAAGTCAGTTCGGCAGTAGCCAGTGCGGCACGTGCCGCTTCCACATTGGCAACGGCCGTTTTGAGTGCAGCCTTGTAGGGAACCTGGTCGATGATGAAAAGCAGTTGTCCCCGGCGCACCTTCTGCCCCTCGGTCACACAAAGCTTCTCGATGGTACCCGACACTTGCGGATAAATATCTATGTCCTGCCGTCCGCGTATCGTTGCTGAGTACGAAGTGGAAAGCTCTTTGTCCGTCGCCTCCACTTTCATGGTAGCATAAGAAGGTTTCATTCCGGAAGCATCCGATGCCTGCTTGCAAGATGCCAAACACATTGTACAACCGACAATCCCTATCAGCCGTATCCATTTCCTGTTCAATGTAATCATACTTTTTCTCATTGTCTTTTTGTTAAAACCGATGGCAAAAGTAGGAGAAAGGAACAACGCCATAATGACCAATTACACACCAAAGATGTTCCTTTTTCGACATTCATCTTTTTTAAGGCTAATGAATTGTCTATAAATGACATATAGAACAAGAAAGCCGCATAATGGAACATCCCATATTTCCCATTATTCACCAACTTTGCAAAACGAAAAAGGAAGAATATGGAGAAAGGGAACATAAAAATCGTAGAAATCGCGGACTTTAAAAACAGCGAACATGTCCTTGACTATGTAGACAATGACTTTGTCATAATCAATAGTCTGGAGGGAAGCCCCTACAATGAAGATACAATAAGATTAGGATGCTTCCTTATCGCTATCTGTCTAGAAGGCTGTATCCAGTTGGACGTCAACTACAAAACCTACCAACTGGAAGCAGGCGACTTACTGCTCGGCCTTCCCAATACCATTATCAGCCACGCGATGGTAAGCCCAAAGCACAAGATAAGGCTTGCCGCATTCTCCACACAGTTCCTACAACGCGTGGTCAAGATGGAGAAGGATACATGGAATACCGTTATGCATATCCACAACAATCCCATAAAGTCTGTCGGGGAGGAAGGGGACAAGGAAATCTTCAAATTCTACCGGGAACTGCTTATGGCAAAGATAAACGACGAGCCTCATCACTATCACAGGGAAGTGATGCAATACTTGTTTTCTGCCATTTTCTGTGAGATGTTGGGACACCTCAACAAAGAAGTGAACCCTTCAGAAATGACAGTCGATACAAAAGAAAGCATCAAACAGTCCGACTATATCCTGCGTAAGTTTATAGAGATGTTGTCCAAAGACAACGGCATACACCGTTCTGTAGGATATTATGCCGATGCACTCTGCTATAGTCCCAAACACTTTTCGAAGGTCATCAAGCAGGCATGCGGACGTACACCGCTGGACTTGATTAACGAAAGTGCCATCGAGCACATCAAGTACCGGCTGAAGCATTCGGACAAGTCCATCAAGGAGATTGCAGAAGAATTTAATTTCCCCAACCAGTCTTTCTTCGGGAAGTATGTGAAGTCTTATCTGGGTATGTCTCCGGCACGCTACCGCAATACGAAAGAGGAATGATTTCCCCTACTCTTGGGGCTCACTCCGTAAAGGTCTGCATTAGGAAGCTAAACCTTAACTTTACGACGCTAAAGGTCAACTTTACGATGGCTAAACCTCAACGTATCACTTCATCACACACCGCATCCTGGAAAGCGCGTGCTTCCCTGCCCGACAGTGCATTCTGGTTCATGATGGCAAAGGCTATCTCGTGTCCGTTGCGGGCTTTAAGGTAGCCGGCCAGGCAGTTGATGGCGGTAAAGGAACCCGTCTTGGCATGTACATTTCTGTGGGAAAGGGTGCCTTTCTTCATGCGGAACTCCAGTGTACCGTCCACGCCGCCAATGGGCAAAGCCTTATAAAGTTTCTGGAAAACATCCGTACGCGAGTAGGCATATCGCAGGAAAGAAACCAAGAGTTCCGGTGAAATGTAGTTGTAATTGGAAAGACCGCAACCATCTGCCAGATTATACCTATCGGGGTTATATCCCATCTCTTTTATCAGCATGCGGATGGCAGAAAGCCCGTCCTCGGCAGAGACACGCTTCTTTCCGCTGCTCTGCACACCCAACCGGCAGAGCATGGCTTCGGCATTGAGATTATCGCTCTCCTTCATTATCTGTTTCACCACATCCTGCACGGAAGTTTCGTAGGAAGCCATCCGTACGGAGAGGCTGTCTTGCCGGAACTCACCGAAGAGGTAAGAGACTTCCGCTTCTGCCGCCGGAATGCACCGGATGCCTCGTGCCTGCAACCGTTCCATAAAGGTATGCATGAAGAAGTCCTGCGAAGAAAATATATTGACCGTACCTGCACGGCGGGCATCGACGTTGCCCGTCACGGTGATGTTGTTCCCGTTCACCAGCCAGTCGCGCGACACACGGAAACGTCCGGCAGAAGGGGTACGGCTTTGGGTCTTGTTCGTCAGTGTATAATAGGAAGAGGCGGGAGTGCATTCAAGGCGTGCGCTGTCGCCCCGTTCGCCGGGTGTGGCGGTAACCTTCACCACTCCTTTATTCAGCATCAGCGGTGAGAGGTAGGGCTGGAAGGAATAGGGAGTATCATCCCACAACCAGCCGCTGCCCCAGTACAAGGAGTCTTTCATGGAGACATCTCCATACACCTTGCCTTTGATGACAGAGAAGGGGAAACGGGCCACGGTAGCCACCAGGGAATCCAATGCCTCTTCATCAAACTCCGGGTCGTAACCGCCTATCACATACATATCCCCTGCAAGGTATCGCGCTCAATGGTTCCCTGATACCACACTTCCGTACGGAACGGCTCGTCGGCTTCGGGACGGAAAGGGCGGTAATGGTGGTCAGCAGCTTCATGGTGGAAGCGGGACGGGAAAGCTTGTCCGCCTGATAGCCGTACAAGGGCTTTCCGGCAGTCAGGTCATAGACCGAAATGGCCACATTAGAGCCTGCGGGAAGTTTGTGTTCTATCAACGCATCAATCCGCGCAGAGAGCGGCTTCACCGGAGTTACCGTCTCTTGGGGCCATAATGGGAGCAGGCAGACGGATAAAATTAACAGCAACAATATCCTTTTCATAAATATATTTATCTTTAAAGGCAAAAGTACGACAATCTTACAAATGAACAACAACGAGGTAGTCTTTTCATAAATTATATCCAGCCATCCATCTTAATATTCCTTTAAAAATACTACTTTTGCATAGATTGCATAGGCAAAATCTCCCAGTTACTATCACTCTAAAATTGATGTACCATGAAACTACAACTTACAATTGCCAGCTTTACAATATGCCTCCTTTCTCTCCCCATGCTTCGGGCACAAGAATCTCCGCGCATTGTCAGTTATGACTTAACCGTACAGATTGATGTACCGAACCGACAAGTCGAAGTTGGCGGTTCGTTTTGAAGTCGATTTCCATGACAGTGACTCAATCTCGTTGGTACTATGGCGCCATGCCCGTATCGACACACTACGCCACAGCAGCCGGAGATAACCTACCGTTTCGATACGCTTGCCCCAGCACCTGCCCAATTCATTCCCGACGGACGGACCTTGACCCTCTACCGGCCGGCAGGAGCCGATGACCGCTGCCGCATAAATACCCGTTACACACTCTACATGCAGGAAGTGCAGGGCCCTGCAAAATCATTCAATGACCATTGGATTGAACTTGGTTACTATACGGATGGTATCCTGTCTGCAACGGTAACCGGGCAGATTATTCGCACTTACGAATCGGCATCACTGACGGTTATACGGTGAGCGGCTCAGGTATTATTTCCCATACAGAAGAAGGGGATATGGGAAATGGAGCAACCTTGGGAGAATTTCGACAATGTTATCCTGGCTTCACCCATGCTGAAAAGCCGCCGCATCAATGATAACGGAACTACCATTGAACTTATCTATACAGACTTCCCGGATGCCGGTGCAGACTCGGCACTTCAATGTTGCCACAATGCCTTGAAATTCTTCCGACGCCTTTATAAAATTGCGGGAGATGAGGATATTTACATGAAATTCCTGCTTTCAGCTTCCGGCACCTCAGGAGGGTACAGCCGTAAAAATTTCATTATGCTCAGTTCCCGAACATTCAATGAATATGTACTCAAGAACACCGCCCACGAAATCGGCCACTTCTGGTGGAACAAGGCTCCGGTGGAATCTTGGCACGACTGGCTGAACGAATCTTTTGCCGAATTCAGTGCTTTGCAATACATACGCCACGCCCGCGACGAAAAAGCCTATGCCGCTTACATCGACGCCTACCGTAAGGAAACACGCCATATCCGTCCTATCTGGGGTATTGACCGCAACGACCGCGAAGCGCATCTTGCCCTCTATAGGAAAGGGTCAGTACTACTCGCCGACCTGCTTGTCCGAGTGGGTGAAGAACCTTTCTTCAACTTTCTGGCAGGTGTCATCCAAGCCTATATAACAGACACATCGGCTTTCCTGGATTTTGCGGAAAGCCGATTGGGACGTAAAAACCGGGACTGGATTGAAAAGCGGTTAAAAGAATAAACACCTGATTATTCTTCAACTGTTCCTTTCGCCACCGGCTTCTCAAAATGAGTGCCGCACTTCCTGCATACATACTCCCAATGCTCAGTGCCCGGAGGTGCGGCCGACAATGCCGCAATAACAGCAGCCACCACAGCACGCACCCGATGGCTCTTCTTCAGCACAAACTTAATCTCATCCGAACCGCAATGGGGGCAGTACCTCAACTGTTCCGGAATCATCTGGTTCCGTTCAAGCAGACGGAGGGCATTGTCATATTCGTCCTCATAGACAAATATATCCACTCCCGTGACATCACGGACATATCCGCGCATCACGGAAGACATGTTTTCATTATGCAAAACAGACGCAATGCCCTCATTCTTCAAGGCACCCTGAATAACATGTGCCTGAAAGGCATCGTCGCAGGTGATTAGCTTTACGGTTTTCATCTTTTATGTTTATATGAAACAATAGTCATGGGTTCTACAATGCCTCCTTGAATATCTCTCCCACCGTGGGGTGCGGAAAGACAATCTTCTTCCATTCATCGGCAGTAAGTTTCAGTTCAATAGCCATGCCTGCCAGCGTGATGATTTCCGAAGCGGGATTACCCAAGACATGTGCCCCCAATACGGTATCGTCACTGCCCAACAGTAACTTGCAGACGCCATTCACTCCTTCATTCTCTGCTACAAAGCGACCACTGTACGCCATCGGAAGCTTCACAGCACGATAGGCAACGCCTCTCTTCTGCAGGGATTCTTCTGTCTCGCCCACACCGGCTATTTCGGGATTAGTATATACCACGCCGGGGATGGCACGGTAGCTCATGGCATCCTTCTTGCCAATGATGGAATGTATGGCTACTTCCGCCTCGCGGACGGCTGTATGCGCCAGCAAGGAATATCCCGTCAAGTCGCCGCAAGCATATACTCCGGGAACTGAAGTCTGCATCTGTCCGTTGACAAAGACATTTCCGCGCTCCGTTCTTTCCAAGCCCAGATTCTCCAATCCGAAGCCTTTCATTACCGGACGGCGCCCGACACTCATCAGAAGCCGTTCGGCAACGACGGAACCGGGACCGTCGGCTGTTTCATAATTCACCTGGATAAGGGAAGAAGCTTCGGCAGTATCCGGCATGACAGACACTACTTTTGCACTCAGCATGAACTTGATTCCCCGCTTGGCGTACTCTGCACGGAGCATACCCGCCAGCTCTCGGTCCATACCGCCTCCCAGTATCTCGTCCAGCATCTCGACGACGGTTACCTGCACTCCCAGGCTGTTGAAGAAAGAAGCGAACTCCATACCGATGACACCGCCGCCGATGATGGCAAGCGAAGCGGGCAGTTCCTTGTTATCCAGTGCATCACGATGAGTCCAATAGGACACTTTGTCTATGCCGGGAATGGCAGGGACAAAGGTTTCGGAACCGGTGCAGAGCAGCAGGTTATCGCATTCGTAGGTTTCTCCGCCGCACTCCACATGATTCTTGTCCGTCACTGTGGCCCCTCCGCTGACAATCGTCACACCATGGGCAGTCAGCTTTCCTTTGACTCCCAATACCAGCTTGCGCACTACCTTCTGCTTGCGAGCAATAATCTTGGGCAAATCGAACGATACTTCGGGCACACTGACCGCATACTTTGCAGCATGGCGGGCTCCGTCATAGGTCTTGGCCGAATACAACAAGGTCTTGGTAGGGATACACCCTTCATTCAGGCACACTCCACCGAGACTCTGCTTCTCAAATAGTACGACACTCAATCCTGCTTTTCCGGCAGCTTCGGCAGCAGTATATCCCGCAGGACCTCCACCGATAATGGCAACTTGGTATTTCATGGAATTAATGGTTAGTGGTTAATGATTAGCGATAATTTGTGCGCAAGTTAATAAAACCCGTATTATCCGGCAAAAAAGAGTACTTCTTTCTTTCGGAGAATACAGCGTAAAGAGGAAATAATTATCTTTGTCGTGCAGCATTTACAAAGAATGCCACGTCCAATGGACATAATCAAATAATAACCAACATGAAAACGACTGACTTATTCCAATCCATCCTTTTGTTCGCTCTTTTCCTTTGCGGCCTGACGGCTTGCAATGATAGCGATGAAATCCGCCTCTCGCCCTTTCAGGAAACTACCGTGAAGGGCGAAGCCTCTACCCTGCAGATAGACCTAACACGCGGCGACTGGCGCATAACCTCCATCACCACCCCATGGGGAGACCTCATGATGGATGGCAACAAGCTCCCACAACTGGAAGGTACGGGAAGCCTGCATTATAAATGGTGGGACTTGGAACGGGACACCGACAGCCATCTCATCCTGCACTTTAAAGACAACTTTGACTTAGGTGAATCCCGTAGCCTCATCATCAACCTTGAGATGAAAACGGGACTCTACAAGGAACAAATCATCATACACCAAGAACCGTGCACTAACTTCTATCAGATAGAGTCCATCGAATACAGCGTGGAAGAAGGTGACGGAGTGAAAGAAGCCGGAACAGGACCTGATAAGAGTACCTATAAAAATGAAAATCTGGGAAACACAACCGACAAGCATGACTACTATCCATTCATCAATAAATGGACAGAATACGCATTCATACCCGATGGGCACTCTGACGAAACCTTCAAAAGCATAGACCCGGAGAAACGTAGCATCTATCTGCCCAACCACATAGAAGACGGAAAAATAATCATGGGACAACAACTGTTATTCTTCATCAACCAAGGCAAGTATTACAAAGAAGACGAACTGAGATATAAACATTTTGAAGTAGACATAGTAGGTATGAAATGGAACATATACACTTCAACCATCTACTACAAACGGCTTCAAGTGACATTCACCGCCACTCTTTCACGTCCCGGTAGCGATACAAAGAAGGTACTCAAGGGTAAATTCATGCAGAGATACCCTTATGACTGCTCGGAAATACATCACGAAGTAAAGGATTCTTTAGAAGATTAGAGTCCGGTGTCTGTCAGACAAGACTCCACCTCCTCCCTGCTCAATGCCGGAGCTTGCCCATCGGCAAGCTTACGGCATACCAACCGACCGGCCGCCAGCGCTTCCACCTTTGTTGCAAATGGCAGGCGACCGCTCAAAGCAGGTATAAAAGGTTGATATATCAGGGTATCGGCTCCATGCAGCACCACGTAGCCGTAACCGCCTTCCACCTCCATCACCCGGCATTTCAACTCATTGCCACCGCCGGCAGTATGACCCGAACAGCAAGAAAGGCATACCGCCATCACAGCCGGTACACCTATCTTTATCATAATAAACATCAGCTTCATAAGTTCCGTTCAATTATGGGGCGAATCAGACTTCCTCTTCCTCATCGGGTAGAAGTTCGTACACATCATCAAAGTAGCTGGTACCACTTGTTCCCGTCAGCACAAAACCACGTTCGCCGGTAGAGAAACCAACGGCAGCCCTGCGCGAAGAAGCACCGGAAGGATAATTATGTACATCTGTAATGGGGGTAAAGTCGTCATCGGAATCGCCGTACCATAAGTCTTTGTCAGGGTCGTACAGCCAGTAGTCGCTGCTCAGGGAAGTGCTGTTACGTATTCCCGTAGCCACAAATCCCCTTCCACCGATGACGAAGGATACGGCTTCGGACCGTGTGATGGCGTAGTCATCGTCATAGTCATTGTCGGAGTCCGTATCGGCAATGTCACGCAACTGGGTCCAGTTGCTTCCGTCGAACTTCCAGAAATCCACCAGGTCAGTACTGTTGTTTCGCCCGCAACAGATGTAGGCCACCTCATCGATGACGAATGCCGTACCGAAGTAGCGCTTCTCGCCTCCATACCCGCTCACCGCTTCCCATTGCGAACCTTCGGCGCCATTGGGGTTGAAACGGTAGAAGTCCATCTTGTAGGCACTCTCGCTGCCGGTAGCGTCGCTGTTGCAGCCCGTACCGACATAGCCATATCCGCCTATACTGAAAGCCAGGGCACCATCGCGTACTCCACCTTTGAAGTCGTCTTTCCGTGTCCAGGTATCCGTGGCAGGGTCATACTCCCAGGTATCTGCTACACAGTAGGACGAGGAGCCGTCCTTTACGGAACCGGTCGTAATGTATCCCTTGCCATTCACGGCAAAGCCCACGGCAGCCTTGCGCCCGGCAACGGGCATGTCGGCACACTGCGTCCAGCTGTTCCGGCTCATGTCATACTCCCAAAGGTCGTTCAGGTAATCCTTGTTCGCTCCGTAGAAGCCGCCACACAAATATCCATAATTGCCGATGGTGAAGCCGGAGGCATAAGCGCGGTACACACCGTTATAGCTGGCTTTCTTCATCCACTGCCCCTGAGTGTATTCATCCTCGTCCGTACAACTGCCGGCAATGCACACGATGGCCAGCAACATTATTCCTACCAATAGTCTGTTCATTGTTTATTGTTTTTTTAATGATTAAGCTTTATACTTCCCACTTTCCAAAACAAGAAGCTGCGGGAGGTCCTTTTTGTCTGTCCGCAAAAGTAAACCACCGCAACCACACCGACAAAAATAACCGACGAACAGTCCGAAATTCCCGTTAAACGCCTTTACCGATAAAAACCGTCCGAACGCCGATTTTTGTAGGAAGATATAAAAGTTTTGCCTTTCCTTTGCCGCCAACTAAAAGAACAGAAATGAAGAAGTCATTGTACAGCTTATTCGCAGTCCTCGCTATCTTCTGCGCCTGCCAGGACGAGAACTCGCAGCTTGGAAAGAGCCTCGTGGAAAGCTCCTTCTATAATGTATACGCAGACACCTGCTCGGTAGACATCAGCACCATCCTGCTAGACTCCATAGAGACCCGGGGCGACAGCATCTGCCAGCTAGGACATTACCGAGCAGCGCCTGGGGAGAAGTATCCGCCACCTACTATGCCGAATACTCCACGTCCGACTTCACCCCCAACACAGACTATACCTATACCCTCGACTCCCTCGTACTGCGAATGATACCTTCGGGCCATTTCTGGGGAGATACCCTGACGCAACAGCGCATCTCCATCTACCGGCTGAAAACCTATCGTGCTGGACAACGACGAGGACCTTTACAACAGCACCGTACTCCCGACGGAAGATGCCCCGCTCTTCAGCTTTACCTTCACCTGCCCGGGGCGGAAGAAGGAAGTAAGCGTCCGCCTGCCCGACTCATGGGGACAACAACTGCTGAATGACCTCGTGGCCCAGGACGACTACTTCGATACCCAAGACAAGTTCAAGAAGAAATTCCCCGGACTGGTCTTTGTTCCCGAAAACGACGGGCAGTGTATCACCGGATTCATGGTGAATGATTCTGCCATGAGCATCAACCTCCACTACCAGGAAGTCTCCAACCAGCGGACCGGACAAGTGCTGACTTTCAGCGTAAACACCGACTATGCCTATACCGGTATCCGGCACGACCCCACCGGCACCCACCTTGCTTCCCTGAAAAGCGGAATAGAGAACCTCGTCCACTCCAGCGACATGGGTTGCCTGGCCTATATGCAGGGATTGACGGGTTACTACAACCAACTGGAATTCCCCTACCTCAACAGCCTCGGAAGTGCCGGACAGATAGTCTCCATAGAGAGCGCCACACTCTACCTCTATCCTCTGGCCCGGAGCTACAACGAAGTGAGCCAGCTTCCCAATGACATCCGCCTTTATATCACGGACGAGAACAATGTGCTGGAGGACTACGTATACGGCAGTGACGGCGTAACCGTACAGACCGGCGACCTGACCATCGACGAGATGTACGGGAAAGAGACCTACTACTCCTTCGACCTCACCGAATTCATCCGCAACAACTACGGCACTTCGGGCATCAAGCGGCAGAAACTGCTGATGAGTCTGACAGACGAAGAAAGCACCACCACCTTCAACCAGGTCATCTTCACCAACGACCCCGAACAAGAAAACCAATGCAGATTAGACGTAAGATTCAAAATATACAACGAGCAATGAAACGCCATTACCGGATTCCCTTCTGCTGTGCAGTCTGTGTACGGCAAGCCTCACCGCCGTGGCACAAAACACCACCAACCTGCCCACCTCCATGTACGGAGTGGGCGAACTGAGTGCCGGTGACGGCGGACGTTATGCCGGCATGGGCAACACGGGCATCGCCCTGAACCGTACCGGATTTCTGAACACGCTGAACCCCGCAGCCATCACCCGCATGGACACCGCCTGCTTCACGTTCGATGTGGGTGCATCTGCCTCATATGCCCGCTACTCCTTCCTGAGCGAACACAGCTCCAACTTCACCGGCAACCCCAACCGCATCAGCATGGGCTTCCGTGTCCTGCCGCGCTGGTATGCCCTTGTAGGTGCAGCACCATACAGCAGTGTGGGCTATGTCATCCAGACCGAAGAAGAGATAGAGGGAATGCCCGGCAACTACACCTACTCGCTCTTTGAGGGTACGGGCGGACTATACCGGTGCTACGTCACCAATGCCTTTGCACTGAGCAGGCAACTGTCGGTCGGCATCAACCTGGGGATGATAGCGGGCACAGTGACGCAAAGCGAAACGCAGGAAAGCGCCGTCGTAAAGTACGAATCTTCTAAACGGGCCTTTATGCGGACTTCGGCATACATTACGAATGGGGTGCGACCGGACAACGGAAGTGGGCGGCAGGGCTGGTATTTGCTCCCTCCCTTCCCATCAGCCACGACAATACACTGACTTACAGCAACTCATCTACCAGCGAGAACCTCGATAAAGGATACCACAGCCGTACACAATATCTGCCCATGCACCTCGGCACCGGCCTCAGCATAACCACCGAACGCTGGGTGCTGACCGCCGACTACAACTACCTGGACTGGAGCCGCAACTCCTCCTCCTACACTTCCATGAAATACGAGAACCAGCACAAAGTGAACCTGGGAGGCAGCTACATTACCAAGCCACGTCTGGCACGTTCCACCGAGCTGATGGGTGGAATAGGTTTCGGCAACTCCTATATCAACCTGAAAGGCGGAAGATGCAGTATCTGGAAGCCAGTGTAGGGGCGAGCTTCCCCATCCGGTACTCCTATCTTTCGCTGGGCGCCACCTGGCGGAAACAACTGAACACACGCAGCAATCTGATGCAGGAAAGCCGATTCAGCCTGAATCTGAACTTGACGTTCGGGGAAAGGATTTCGAGGGCAAAACTAAAGTAATACAAGGTTCCGGTTCACCACAGATTACACGGATTTTACACAGAATGATTATCATTTGTTGGATCTATATATGCAACGCGTTGCATATATAGATGCAGCACGCTGGAACTATAGATCCAACAAACAAAGTATATAGTATCTGAAAACAGGGTATTACAACACTGCCAGCCTGGACACATACCCTTTCACCCTTTCGCGGTAAGCATCACCAATGGGGACATCCTTCTGCTCGATGAGCAATGTGCTGCGCCCGATGGCGCTGATGCAGTCCATGCGGACAATAAAGAACGGTGCACACGGATAAATTCGTTCGCCGGAAGTTTTTCCTCCATGTACTTCATACTGCACAAGCTCAAGATAGGCTTAGGGAATCTTTACAGAAAATCTTCACATAATCGCCCATACCTTCTATATAGTTTATCCGTTCCAGGTCGAGCCGCATGATGCGGTTGTCACACCGCATGTAAATCACCTTCGGAACCTCTTCCGGACCTTGCCTGTGTTTGGAGTCGGACGTACCTGCATCCTGCAAAGAGAACCAGCGTGCCGCTTTGCTGACAGACTGGAAAAACGTGGAGAAATTGAGCCCGTCCATCAGATAGTCCAACGCATCCAGACGGAAACATTGGCAGCATAGCGGTCGGTGTCTGTAATGAAAATGACACGAGTGGACGAGGACAAGAGCCTGCAAAATCCATTCCGTTGATTTCACCTTCTTCCACCGGATAGATGCCGATAAAATAAACTTCCACTTTGTCTCATAATAATCCTTCAGCGCTTCAAGAGGATTGCCGTACTTTCCGTGCAAAGAGAGAAAAGGAACCTTGTCGATATACTCTTCCAACCTTCCGGCAATCTCCGGGTCTGCATGTAAAATGGCGCAATTCAAATTCATATTCGTTTCTCTTTACATAATGGACGCTGCCATATCCGAAAAACTGCAAACAGAAGAGCTAAAATTAAGCTTTATTTATGATTCAAAGATTACCTGCATCTACGGAAAGACAGATAAAGGGAAAGTTCATACAAACAACTCCGGAAAGCTACACAGGAGACATTACCATGGAAGCGATAACGGCAGATTAAAACGGAATTGCATACGTGGGCACACCATATTGCTCATCCTCTCCGTTCCTCCAGTAACCGGATAAACTCCTCCTCCTTGACGGGAAGAAGCACTACACACTTACCCTCGCCATATTTCACGAGCACATAGCGCATCACCGCAAACCGCCCTACCTGCATGGAAGAAGCACGCTCCACAGAAGTGATGTCTTTCATCAGAATTTCCTTACTCCGGAGAAACGGCCGAAGGACAGCACCAACTTCCCGTCGGGCGTTACGGTATAGGTGGTATGAATCAGCTTCTCGATAATAACCACCAGCCAAAGCATGAAAATAGCAGCCAGGAACGGAGACTTGTACCAAAGCATATAGACGGCGAGAATACCTATCAGGATGAGAAACAGATACTGCCCCATAGCAATGCGCGCATGAAAGATTCGATTCATTTTATCTGATTTTGCCGCTAAGGTACGTATTTTTATGATAACAACTTCTTCATTAGCATCTCCATTTCTCGAACTTCCGTCACATTCATCTTGCGGCAGACCGAAGCACATAACAATTCTACCCGTTCCGGCGAAAAATAAATCAGTTCTGCAATCTCCTTTACAGACTGTCCAAGAGCTACCAGCATACATATCAGTTCTTCATCCTTATCCACCTCCGGAATAGACTGATAAAGTTTCTCTAAAAAAGAAGGATAATGAAAAATAAAGATTTCACGGAATACAGCCTCACGAGTTCCGACAACAAAGCCTCGAAGCATTGGGAGAATCTTCCGAAATCATTTCGCGCAAAGCTCTGGCAATCTCCTGCATATTAAAAGGTGTCACTGTTTTCTTTGTTTTCATTGTATCTTATTTCACCATTATACATATTTACAATCGTTTTATACAAATTTGCAAAATATGCACAACCTAACCATAAGAATACGATATACAATCTGATATACAATTTCATATTATATTTATTATCAAATAATTAACAAGAAACAAAAAACAAGTCTATTGTTGTAAATTTTAAATTAAGAAATTATATCTTTGCCTTACAAAACAAACAGTCCACAAAATATGAATGCCAAAAAACTTTCATTTTTACTTCTGATTCTCGTAGCTGTAGCCTGCACCAACCGCTCCACCTCTTCGGAACAAGACGAAGTGAGGCATTGGAACAATGTCCTTCAACAAATCAATGCCTTACTACTCGAAAACAAAGCGCAACAAACGTTGGATCTTGCCAAACAGACCTTGCCCGAAATCCTGGAATCGGCAGAAAAAAACGGAACTACAGATACCCTGATTTACTATGCCCGCAAGATATTTAATGCCTGCGGGAACAATTACATAAACACCAAACAATACAAAGACGGCATCGACTATATGGACAGCATTGGAAACCATCCCCTCATCCGCGAACATTGCCCAACCAACTGTATGGCAATAACCCGGAAGCTGTCCGACTGGCAGAAGACTACCTCCAGTTACCGGTCTGTACCAGTGCCAATGACTTTATCCGGCAGGCAGAAATCATAAGCGGTGTCTACATGTACTCCGGAAACAATCTACCCAAAGCTATCCAAATTTTGGAAAAAGCAATAGATGTCTACCGGAAAGGTGGAAACTTCCCGAACATGCTGCGGATAATGTCACGGTTGGGCATCTATTACCACCTCAGTGGCGAATACGAGAAAGCTATAGCCACTAACCAAGAAGCCATAGCCACTTACAACGACAGCATAGCACCTGGAAATGTAGTGATTGCCTACGGAGAACAAGCTAATCTCTACGCCGAACTGGGTATGTACGACCAGGCCCTGGAAATGAACAAAAAAGCCCAATACTACTCCATGCTGAAAGACAGCTTCGGACTGGGAGACTTGTACCGCTACCGTGCCCAGATCTTTCGTAACATGAATCAAAAGGACTCTGTATTCCACTACCTCAGGCTGGGAGAAAAGTTGTCAATGATACAAAACAGCTTTAAGGGCGTATTCGTAAACAAAGTAGAAACGGTAAACAGTTATCTGGACTATCCCGACTCTTTGGAAAAAGCACTGCAACTTGCCCTTAGCATCTGTCCCGATACCGTGCGGATGCCCCAATGGGCCAAATACCAACTCAACCTCCACCTAGGCCGGGCCTTACTGCAAACCGGGAAGGAGCAAAACGGCATACACCTGATAGACCGGGCTGCACAAGACCTCATCAACATGAAGTTCATGGAAGGCCGCGATGCCAACGAGATATTAATGGATTACTATCTGGCCAAAGGCATGAACGACGATTTTGCTCGTTGCTACATCCGTAACCGACAGTTTGCCGATTCTCTGGACAATAACGAAAAGAAACGTGCTGTGGCAGCAGCCAACATCCGGTTTGATGCCAACCAAAGAGAAAGAAAACAAACTGCTCTCGGCACAAGTGCAATGGCAGCAACAGCAGTTGTTCTACAACATCTGCATCTCCATTACATTACTGTTGCTACTTATCACCACTACAGCCTATTTCATCATCCGAAGGAAGGCCAACCACCAGCTTATAGAAAACAACAAACGGGAAATACAGACCCTCATTACCCGGCAGCAAGACCTGAACCGCCGCAACGAACAACTGACGGAAGAAATAGAACGGGCCATGGCTACCAATAACCTCAACTCCATTCGCCAGCTCACCGTGCAAAGCCTGCTCAGCAGGGAAGATGAGAACACATTCCGCCGGTCGTTTGCCACCATACATCCTTCTTATCTGCCCAAGCTCCGCGAAAGTTATCCTCAACTGACCCGCAACGAAGAATTGCTGGCCATGCTCATCTGCATGAACCAAAGTACCGACGAAATAGCCCTTATCATGGGAATCAACCGGAATAGTGTAAACGTAGTCCGTTCGCGCATGCGCAAGAACATGGAATTGCCCAAAGAAAATCCCTGGATGAAGTATTGAAACAATACCTTACATAACAAATAAAAATAAGCCCGCTTATTTTGCTCTACGTTTGGTTTACACTATCTTTGCGGCGTTTAATACACAAAACCTATGGTAAGAAAGTTCGATTTTCTCGTTATCGGCTCCGGACTTGCCGGTATGAGTTTTGCGCTGAAAGTAGCGCATAAAGGAACAGTAGCCCTCATTTGTAAGGCAGGTTTGAAGAGGCAAACACTTATTTTGCACAAGGAGGTATCGCCTCTGTCACCAATCTGGCCGTAGACAATTTTGAAAAGCATATCGAAGATACCATGATTGCGGGTGACTGGATAAGCGACCGTGAAGCCGTAGAGAAGGTGGTGCGCAATGCCCCCGAACAAATCAAGGAGCTTATCAAATGGGGAGTGAACTTCGACAAAAAGGAGGACGGAGAGTTTGACCTGCACAAAGAAGGCGGCCACTCCGAATTCCGCATCCTCCACCATAAGGACAATACGGGTGCAGAGATACAGACCAGCCTCATTGAAGCTGTGAAGCAACACCCCAACATCACCGTACTGACCGACCATTACGCTGTGGAAATCATTACCCAGCATCACCAGGGAATCATCGTTACCCGCCACACCCCCGGCATCAAGTGCTACGGTGCCTATGTGCTGAACGAAGCGACGGGCGAGGTGGATACCTTCCTTTCCAAAGTCACCATCATGGCAACGGGCGGTTGCGAAGCCGTTTACCGCCATACCACCAACCCGCTGGTGGCCACGGGAGACGGCATTGCCATGGTCTACCGTGCCAAGGGAGCAGTGAAAGACATGGAATTCATCCAGTTCCATCCCACAGCCCTTTTCCATCCGGGAGACCGCCCCTCGTTCCTCATCACCGAAGCCATGCGCGGTTATGGCGGCGTGCTGCGTACCAAAGACGGAAAAGAATTCATGCAGAAGTACGACCCGCGACTCTCACTGGCCCCGCGTGACATCGTGGCGCGTGCCATCGACAACGAAATGAAACAGCGCGGTGAGGACCATGTGTATCTGGACGTCACCCACAAAGACCCCGAAGAAACCAAGAAGCACTTCCCTAACATATACAAGAAATGCCTCAGCATCGGTATAGACATTACAAAGGAATACATACCGGTAGCCCCCGCCGCCCATTATCTCTGCGGTGGCATCAAGGTGGATTTGGACGGACAGAGCAGCATCCGCCGCCTGTACGCCATCGGCGAATGTTCGTGCACCGGACTGCATGGCGGCAACCGTCTGGCAAGCAACTCACTGATTGAAGCCGTGGTTTATGCCGACGCGGCAGCCAAACACGCGCTGAGCGTACTGGAACGTTATGACTTCAACGAAGACATTCCCGAATGGAACGACGAAGGTACCATTTCCACCGAAGAACGTGTCCTCATCACACAAAGCATGAAGGAAGTGAACCAGATTATGGAGGCATACGTAGGCATTGTCCGCAGCAATACCCGGTTGACACGTGCCTGGAACCGACTGGACATACTTTACGAGGAGACAGAAGCACTCTTCAAGCGGAGCAAGGCTACCCGAGAGCTGTGCGAACTGCGCAACATGATAAACGTAGGATACCTGATAACAAAGCAAGCCATGGAACGCAAGGAAAGCCGCGGACTGCACTACACGATAGACTATCCGCACGCCAAGAAATAAACATAAATCCTCTCCATCATGAGGAAACAATATTTCTCTTTCATTTTTTTGTATATTTTCTCAAGCTGTCTCTACAGTCAGACGATGGACGACAATATCATCATCAACTGCTGTGAAGACAGCTATGTTTTTAAAGAAGGCCCGGGAAACAACCCCATCGTACAAAACACCCGAAAGACCGAATATGAAGCTTCACGAATGGGAGCTACCGTACAACCTCATATGTTCTATGGCGAATTCATCTCCCTGGACGAAGCCAGGGCCAAGGGAGTACTTGCCCCCAAAGCCATCCACCGCCATGCCACACCGGAAAATGTATTCTTCGATGATACCCGCATCTGCTACTTCAACCTCTCCCTAAGCCGGCAGGGGAAAAAGGCGGCCGTACAGTTCAGCCGTACCTTCCATGACCTGCGCTACTTTACACGTATCTACTTTCCGGAGGAATACTTCATCCGCGAGAAACGTATCACCGTCACCATTCCTGCCGCATTGTCCCGTTTCCGGCTGGTGGAGAAGAACTTCGGTCCCGGTATCCGGTGTGAAAAGAGCGTGAACAAGGAAGGGGATTCCCTTTTTGTCTACACCTTAAAAGGAGTACCTGCCACCCGAAAGGAAGAAGCTGCTCCCGCAGACAACTGCCTCTATCCCCATCTGCTGGTAACCGGTTCCTTTGCGGATGTGCAGGATATGTACCGCTGGCTGAACGGACTGGCCGAGGTGGACTGCACTCTCCCCCAAGCCGAAATGCTAACGGATGAAATTACTGCCGGATGCACCGATGAACTGGAGAAGATACACCGTACCTATGCCTACGTACAGCAGAACATACGCTACATCGCCTTTGAAAACGGATTGGCAGGACATCGGCCCGACCGGCCTGCCGAAGTGCTGCGCAAACGTTACGGCGACTGCAAGGGAATGGCACTCCTGCTGCGCACATTGCTGAAAGCCCAAGGATTCGATGCCCGAATGGCCTATATCGGTACGGACGACATCGCCAGTTCTCCCGACGAAGTACCGACACTGGCTGCCATCAACCATGCCTTCTGCCTTCTTTTCCATCAAGGGAAAAGATATTGCCTGGATGCCACCTACCGATACCTACCGCCCGAAGACATCCCCCAAGGTATACAAGGCCGAAAAGCACTGGTAGAAAACGGAGACAGCTGCCTGATACTGACTCTTCCCCAGCAGGATGCCTCCGCCTCTACGGACAGTCTCAATTATCACTATCGCTTGATGACGGACAGCAATCCCCTACCCTGAAAGGCACCGCCACCCGCGTAAGTACGGGCGAATACAAGGAATACCTGCTCAGTCTCTACCATGACACCCCAAGGAGAAGCAGACAGACCTGCTAAACAATCAGATAAACAATACCGCTGCCGTACAATCGGCCGATGGAGAGTACTGCCTCGAAGCAGACCCGCACGAAGATTTCTTCCACCAGCCCATTGACACCACCCGCCGCAAGCAGGATTACCTACTGCCGTGGAGATGCCGTATTGTACGCGAGGTAACGATTGATATTCCACAAGGATATGCCGTGTCTTATTTGCCTGCAGACTTTCACATTGAAACGAATCAGGGCATCCTCAGTTGCTCCTACCGCGCCGGAGCAGGATATATCCACTTCCGAAAAGTGATGGAGATACGCAGAAAACGTATTCCACTTGCTCTTATCCCTGCTTGGAATGATGCCCTGCGACAATGGAAAAGCCTGCAACGAACAGATAGTAATCCGGCAAAGCACCCTTTAAACAAATAATTGAACATAAAACGCCATCACCATGAAAACAACACGTTCTTCCTACTGCTGCTGATGTTACTTGCCACTTCGGGACTAAATGCCCAAAAGGAAGAAGACAAATATGCTGCGCTCGTAAGCGAAGTGCGCAATGAAGTATGGTCGCTGAACCTGCCCGACTTTAAAAATATGACTGTACCCGAGAAATACAGAAACGAACCCGCCGTTATCCTTGCCGCACACAGCCGTCTGGAGGTAACCCGGAAAACCAAGTTGGACTGGTGGGGAATGGGATTGACCAAACAACAGATAACCTGCCGCAGCATCTACCGCCAAATGGTATACATCAACAGCCAAAGTGCACTGGAAGAGATGTCACAGTTCAGCTTCCTTTCCCAGGAAAGAACGCTACACCCGCAATGAACAACAGCGTATACTGGGTGTGCGCATCATCAAACCGGACGGAACAATTCAGGAAACAGCCCGCAGGAGTACATGGAAACCGATGAAGGCGGCCACCCACGTAGCCACAACATCCAAGAGAAATGGAACAAGCTGGCCGTACCCGGACTGGAAATCGGAGACATCATCGACTTGTTCTTCGTACGATACACCATACTGAACAACCAGAACCCCGAACCTTTCGGTTTTTACTTTATGGACAGCTATCCTCTGCTTGCCTATTCCGTCCATTGCGAGATAGACCCCAAGCTGAGCACTTTCTACCGTTGCCTGAACGGAGCAAGGAACTTCGACCATAGCACCGATACCGAAGGAAACCATATCCTCGACTTGCATACCGGAGACTCCGGACGTGTCATTCCCGACTTCTGGTACAACAGTGCCCGGCAAACGCCCATGATTCTGATGTACATCTACAACAGCAAGACACCCTATGCCTGGATGCCACCCAGCGCCCGCAAGCCGGGACTATATGCCAACCCCAATCCAAAACTGATGACAGATGACACACGTGCCTCCATGAAGGCTCCCGGCACCAACTGGTCCGGTCTGCGCAGCGGACGGAAAGGCGAAATATCCAAAGCCCTCAAAGCCCGTCAAGCCGAAGGATGGAGCGATAAGAAACTGATGGACTACCTCTACCAATACTGCTATTACCGGTATATGGAAAACGGTGCAGACTATACTCCCGCCAGTTTCATCCTGCTGATGCACGAACTTCTGGAAAAAGCAGGTATTCCCCACCGGACAGGAATCACGACCAAAGATACCCGGGAGCCTCTGGACCAGCTCATCAACTACAGCAATACCACTTGGTTTATCTATCTGGAATCCAACGGAAAATGCTATACTCCACCGGCCTGCTATGCTGTTCCCGGTGAAGTGCCTGCCAGCCTGCAAGGCGAAGAAGCCATACTGGAAGACAACACATGCCTTACCCTTCCCTCCACCACCCCCCAAGACAACCGGGATATGGCTACCATAAACGCTTCTATAAGCGGCACCACTCTCCACATCAGCCGCCGGGAAGAGATGAGCGGTGCACTGAAAGAACACTTCCAACCCTACCTCATTATGGACGAGGACCTTTACAACTCCGTTCGTCGCCAACTGGGTATTACAGCCACCATCTACGACGAAACCAAAGAAAAATTCCATGCCGACCTGCGCGAAAGTTACCGCCGTGAACGGGAGCAGGAGAAAGAGCGTTACCACAATGAAATCATCGGTTATCATGGCTCAGAAGAAGGACTGGAAACACTCCTCGGCTACCAGCTTTTCAGCATCGGAAACCGGGCAGACAGTGCGGCACTTGTCTATCAAGTGGACTATGTACTGGACGGATACGTAAAGAAAGCGGGTACAAACTTTGTTCTCTCCGTAGGTCGGTTGATAGGGTCACAGCCAGAGCTGAAAGGCGAACAACGCCTGCGCAAGGAGGACATTTATTGGGAGATGCCCCGTTGTTACCAATGGGACATCACAGTCAATCTGCCGGAAGGTTATCGAATTTCTCCCGAAGGCCTGGAAAGACTGAACGTAAAAGTAGAAAACGACTGCGGCGCTTTCATTGTCCAAGCCACCACTGAAGACGGAACATTAAGAATAAAAGCCGAAAAACGCATCAACCACAAGACGGAACCGGTAGCCAACTGGGAGAAACTGCTTGAAATAACCGATGCTGCCAACAGTTATGAAGCACTTTCAATAGTGTTCCAAGCAACCATTAATCCCCTACATCTCCAACAACCGGCTATTAATCCTTCTCTACCCGCTGCAGCATCGCCATACACAGCTTGCTGTCGTACTGTACAGCCACTGCAAAACGACTGCATACTTTTGCAGCGTCACTGCATACCGGTTTGCAGCAGTACTGCAATTGATTTGCAGCAGCACTGCAACAGTTTTGCAGTCGCACTGCAATTTGTTTGCAGTGACGCTGCAGCAAATGTGCAGCAATTACAAGCTATATGACTGTCACAGCAAACAAAAAGCCCGCAGAGCTTGCTTTCGCTCTGCGGACTTTGTCTCTATGAGGAAATTATCATCAATAGTTTGACTTCTTTACTTCGAAGTAAGCCTGCGGATGCAAGCAAGCCGGACATACCTGAGGAGCTTCCTTACCGGTGTAGATGAAACCACAGTTGCGGCACTGCCATACCACTTCGCCTTCCTTGGCAAATACGCTGGCAGTCTCTATATTCTGGATAAAAGCGCGATAACGTTCTTCGTGTCCCTTTTCGGCAATGGCGATGTTACGGTACATAAGAGCGATTTCGGGAAACCTTCTTCGTCTGCAATATCCGCAAACTTAGGATAATCCAATGACCATTCTTCGTGTTCGCCGGCAGCAGCTTCCTGAAGATTTTCCAGGGTAGTGCCGATAACACCTGCAGGATAAGAAGCGGTGATTTCCACCATACCGCCTTCCAGCCACTTGAACATACGTTTAGCGTGTTCCTTTTCCTGGTCAGCCGTTTCTGTGAAAATAGCGGCGATTTGTTCGTAACCTTCTTTCTTGGCTACACTTGCAAAATAAGTGTAACGCATTCTTGCTTGTGATTCACCAGCGAATGAAGTCAGCAGATTCTTCTCAGTCTGAGTTCCTTTAACACTTTTAGCCATAGTCTCTTTTTTATTAGTTAATATAATTACGTATAAATGTCGTTCGTACTGTTTATAAACAACACAAAATTACGAATTTAGTTTGGAATAATCACACCTCTGCCCCATCGGATTTATTTATCGTCTTATAGAAAGAATCTATCTTCACCGATAACCCGAAGAGGTATTTCAGACATAATTAATAGCACATATCTGATAAGGAAAACAAAATACATCACAGTTGTGTTCACTAATATCCATTATTTTATCTACTTTTGCAGGCAATTTGCAATATATACATTACATTCTGTATAAAAACGTATAAAAAGTAGATTATAATGAAAGCGTTCGGATTCAGACCAAAGCTATACACGGCTTTAAAAATTACTCTAAAGAACTGTTCATGGCAGACCTGATGGCAGGTATCATTGTAGGTATCGTTGCCCTCCCGCTTGCCATTGCATTCGGTATCGCCTCCGGCGTATCACCGGAGAAAGGTATCATTACGGCTATCATAGCCGGTTTCATCATCTCCTGATGGGTGGGAGCAAGGTACAGATTGGAGGACCGACCGGTGCGTTCATCGTCATTATCTATGGCATCATCCAGCAATACGGTGAATCGGGGCTTATTGTCGCCACACTGATGGCAGGCGTACTGCTCATCCTGCTGGGAGTGTTCAAGCTGGGAGCTGTCATTAAGTTTATCCCCTATCCCATCATCGTAGGTTTTACAAGCGGTATTGCCGTCACCATCTTCACTACGCAGATTGCCGATATTTTCGGGTTGACGTTCGGAGGAGAGAAAGTTCCGGGAGACTTTGTAGGAAAATGGATGATTTATTTCCGACATTTCGATACCGTAAACTGGTGGAACACGATTGTAAGTATTGTCAGCATCTTCATCATTGCCATTACACCGCGGTTCTCGAAGAAGATTCCGGGGTCACTTATTGCCATCATCGTGGTGACAGTGGCAGTCTGGCTGATGAAAGTATATGGAGGCATTGATTGTATCGATACCATCGGCGACCGTTTCAGCATCCGTGCCGAACTGCCGGATGCCGTGATGCCTGCCCTGGATTGGGAAGCGATAAAGAACTTGTTCCCCGTAGCCATTACAATCGCTGTACTGGGTGCCATCGAATCTTTGCTGTCTGCCACCGTGGCCGATGGTGTGATAGGCGACAAACACGATTCCAACACGGAACTGATAGCACAAGGTGTTGCCAACATGGCTACCCCGCTGTTTGGCGGTATCCCTGCCACCGGAGCCATCGCGCGTACCATGGCAAACATCAACAACAGAGGAAAAACTCCCGTAGCAGGCATGGTGCATGCAGTGGTATTGCTGCTTATCCTACTGTTCCTCATGCCGCTGGCACAGTATATCCCAATGGCTTGCCTGGCGGGTGTACTGGTCATAGTATCCTATAACATGAGTGGTTGGCGTACGTTCAAGGCATTATTGAAGAATCCTAAATCGGATGTCACGGTACTGCTGATTACTTTCTTCCTGACCGTCATCTTCGACCTGACTATTGCCATTGAAGTAGGTCTGGTGATTGCCTGCGTGCTGTTTATGCGCCGCGTCATGGAGACTACCGAAATATCCGTCATCAAAGATGAAATAGACCCGAATGCAGAATCGGACATTGCAAGCAATGACGAGCACCTGATAATCCCGAGGATGTGGAAGTATACGAAATAAACGGTCCTTACTTCTTCGGCATCGCCACCAAATTCGAAGAAATCATGGCGCGGCTGGGCGACCGCCCCAAAGTGCGCATCATCCGCATGCGTAAAGTTCCGTTCATCGATTCTACCGGTATCCATAACTTGACAAGCCTTTGTGAGATGTCCCAAAAGGAAAAAATAACCATTGTGCTCTCCGGTGTCAATGAAAAGGTACATAAGGTACTGGAAAATCGGGCTTCTATGAGCTGTTGGGCGAAGAAAATATCTGTCCGAACATAAATGTGGCACTGGAAAGGGCCAAAATGATTATCCAACACTAATCCCGGCATGGCACGAAAAAAGAAACAATCGCAGGGCGTCTATTATCTTATATTGTTTATATGTGCAGTCTGCCTTGCCTATGAACCCGTTGCAAAGATACTTTCGGATGCCAGGCAAAGAATTCTACGCCTGCCAAGATAGAACTCACAGCAGGCACACGCCTTGAAATACCAGCAAAGCTGAAGAACGTCTCCGAACAGATTCTCCAGCGGAAAGGCTACACAGTATCCTACAACAAGGATTTAAAGATACCCAACTGGGTAGCCTGGGAACTCACCCCGAAAACTGGTGGAGCGTGAAAGCCGTACAGACAAGTTCTTGCCCGACCCCGACCTGCCTGAGCACGAGGCAGTAACCACCGATGATTACAAGCCGGCATGGACCGGCGGACATATGTGTCCCGCCGGTGACAACCGCTGGCACTGGAAAGCCATGCAAGAGAGCTTTTACATGACAAACATTTGCCCGCAGAACCACAATCTGAACCGTGGCGACTGGAAAGAACTGGAAGAGTCATGCCGCCGTTGGGCACAAGAAGAAGGCAAGATATACATTGTATGCGGTCCTATTCTCTATGACCAACGTCACCGCACTATCGGCAAGAAGCACAAGATTACAGTGCCCGAAGCATTCTTCAAGGTCGTTCTGTGTGCAGACAGCAATCCCCCCAAAGCCATCGGCTTCATTTATAAGAATGCATCGGGCAATCATCCGTTGGACAGCTACGTCAATACAGTGGACGAAGTGGAACGAATTACAGGTATAGACTTTTTCCCTACCCTTCCGGATGAAATAGAAGAGAAGGTGGAAGCCGAATATGACTTGAAACTGTGGTAAAGGAGTTATTCCTTTACCCAGGCATCTACAATCTCGGCTACATAAACCCGGTGCAATCCGCCGTGGTCACCGCCATACCAACGTTCGTAGACGGAATGGTCGAGGAAGAGTTCTTCTTTCATATCGGTAATGAAAAGCTTGCGGCACTCCAATCCCAGGCGGTCCTGCTCAAAGAGAATGTTTCCCCGTTCGGTAACAATAGGATTCAGCCCAGTTTCCTTTACCTTATCCACTTCCTACCCGATTTACTGCCACAAAGATTGTAAATGTCCGATTTTCCTTTCCTAAAAAAGAAAGGGTGAAATATTCGTTCTCCTCCATAAACTCATACGTATAGCGCTCGGAACGTATAAAGACAAACACCACCGGCTTGTTCCAAAGCCAGCCAATACCTCCCCAACTGGCAGTCATGGTGTTGAAATGTTCTTTACTGCCTGCCGTAACCAGCATCCACTCTTTGCCTATCACTTCGAAGAAGTTCTCACTTAAATCTTTAATTGCTATTGATTTCATAAGTATATTATTAATAAGAAACACTTACCGGTATACCCGTTTCACGTATCCGTTCCGCAATGCGATCCAGTTCCTCATGAGTGGCCTTCTGCAAATCATGGTCGGGCGTTTCGCGGTCGATGGTATAAATCATCACTTGGCGGGGAGCAATCTCCTTGACAGCTTCCAGCCAGGGAAGAACAAATTTATCGGATGTATTATCCATATCTTGTCCTTTATAACTTCCTTTGAGAAACATGGTCTGGATAATGCAGTTCCCTTTGAACGCTTTCATCCCTTCTATAATCTCCCGGATGGAGTAATGTCCGGTAGGACGGTCAAGTACACGGATATACTCTTCATCCACCGTATCCAGTTTAAGGATGTTGTTGTCAATCTTGTTCAAAGCCTCGAATACGGCAGGACGATGAATAAAGGTAGAATTGCTCAGTACGCTCACCTTTGCATTCGGAAAATACTTGTCGCGCAAGGCAAGTGTATCTTCTATGATTTCGGGGAAACGGGGATGTGCCGTCGGTTCTCCATTACCGGCAAAAGTCAGAACATCCGGTGTAGGTCCGTTTTGCTGCATGTCCCGCAGGCGGGCTTCAAGGGCCGAACGGACTTTTTCGCGTGTGGGCAGCGGCTGTTTGGGACGATGGTCGGCATTGAAACCACATTCACAGTAAATGCAGTCGAAAGTGCATACTTTGCCGTCTGCCGGCAATAAATTTATTCCCAAAGATACTCCCAGACGGCGAGAATGAACGGGACCGAATATGGGAGATGGATAAATGACAGTCATACTATTTATGATTTGACGATTTACGGTTTGATTAATGCTTAAACAATCTTACCGCTCCAAAGTTAAGTGAAAACTATGGTATCTGGCAATGTTCCGCCATATTCCTAAAGCATACATTTCATGTTAAAAAAGTAAATCATACATTACATTTTATCTATTTTAGTTGTTTATATGTAAAGTATACATTACATTTACAGATAACATCTAAATGCATAGTATTATGAGAAAGAACTATTTATTTCCAACCACTTTCAGAAAGATAGGTTGGTGTTTATTTGTCCCATTCGCCATCACGTCCTTCATCTGCCTTTTCGACGGCAGCAATGAAGATTGGTTGAAGGTAAACGCGTTGTCAGTAATTCCCTGGGGTATTATCAAGAACTCTTTATTCGACGAGTTGAGTATGATAGGGCTTACGGTTTCACTCTTGTTCATAGCTTTCTCAAAAGAAAAGGACGAAGATGAATGCATTGCCAATATTCGTTCAAACTCTCTTATCTGGGCTACCATAACAGCGTATTCCCTACTGATAGTATGCACTATGCTGATTTATGACATGCAATATCTTAATTTTGTATTTATAGACTTGTTCATGATATTGTTTCTGTTCATCATAAAGTACAACATTGAACTTTATAAATTTAGGAGGAGCAACAATGACTAATACATTAAGGGTAGAAAGAGCCATCAAGCATATGACCCAACAGCAATTGGCTGAAGCCATAGGAGTGAGCCGGCAAACCATCAATGCCATAGAATCGGGAAAGTATGTCCCTTCCACCTTGCTGTCATTGAAAATATCAGAAATATTCGGAAAGACTGTAAATGAAATTTTCATGTTGGAAGAAAGTGACAGATAAAGAGAAGACTCTAAAAAACTGTTTTAATTTTATTTCAGTTTTCTTCTGAGGCAATCTGAAAAATAAAATTAAAACAGTTTCTAAAACTTGATACGCAGTTGCATCTGCAAGTCCGCTTTCCTATTTCCCGGTATCTCATCATTGCCCGAACCAATCGTCTCCCTATCCTGATAAACCGTCTGTCCGAATTTGGCAAGAAACATGAAGTTCTTACTCAAATCATATCGCAGATGAGCGGAGTAACGGAACCCTTTGCCATAGAAGGAAGGGGTATAGAAAGTATATAACAATCCACGCTCGGAGGCGTAAACACGCGAATCGTAATCGTCCGTATGAAACCAGGTTCCCTGCACGGAAACTGACAGAGGGAAGGGGAAAGTGTACGAGCAAAATTGAGTACACTGATAACCTTGCCGTCTATCAAAGCGATACCCTTCCCCATCCTGCTGACGGAAGTGGTTATAATCTATTGTAGTACGAAAGATATATCTTCCCGGCATATAGGTCAGCCGATAACGGAGTTTATGGTGATAGATAGGTTCGATAACTGCACCGCTTGTACCCGTCACGTCTCTTTCTTTCTGTTTGTACCGATAATTAAAATACATCGAAAGGCTCTTTCGAGGAGTATAAGTAACCTGAAACATGGCATCCACTCCCTTTGAGGGCTTACTTATACGGTATTTCCACCAAGGAAAAGAAAACACATCCAGTGAAGTGAAAAACTTCCACCGGGCGAAAGGTGTGGCCTCTGCTGCCAGATACCATCCGTTCTCATTCTGCGGCATACTGCTTTCGCCAAAGGAACGCCCAAACAAAGTCCAATAATCATATGAATAATACCGGTGAACAAGTAGCAGATGATAATCGGAAGAAAGATTATACTTCAGCCGGTTCAGCAACGCATAGCCTTTACTGCCGGTTGCCGCTTCCCCCACCCAGACAAAACGGCCCAGACGATACCTATAATCCATGCCCACATTATAGAAATCACTTCCATGAAGATTGTACTTTGCATACTTGTTCAACCGAGGCTTGTAAGGATGGTTGAAAAAATAGTAAATCCCCGTCACTCCCACCTTCAGAGAGTTCTTTTCATAGGTCATGTTTCCACCTATCACCTGCAAGGCAAAGGCATTCATTTTATCTGCCTCCTTCTGCGTGCGATGCAATCCCGTCTTGTAAATGGAAGTTATCTCGCCATCCTCCACCACACCGTCCATGGAGCGATGCGAATAGAAAGCCGAAATATCCAAGTAAGGCAATACTCCCACCGTTGCCGCCACTCCCCGGAAATAATTGTACTCATCGGTAGAACTATGCTTACGGATGCCTCCGGTACGATATTCTGTTGTAGACATAGAGAATGTTTTTCCTAAACGAAAATCCGTACTAAGTACCAGTCCCTGCCCGAAGCTCAGACGGTAATTGCCCAATGCCAAAGCCTTCAGCCGCCCCAGATTCTTTATCAGAAAATAGAAAGAATAGTAATCATAGCCTTTTCTGTTGTGCAGGGCAAAGAAGGGTTCTCCGGCATCCTTCTCTCCCGTCACGCCTATTTGGAGATAATCTCCATAATGAAAATTATAGCGCAAAGAATGGTAAAGGGAAGGTCCCAGGTAATTCTTCTCATATCCTTTACGGATATAGAACGGTACATCCAAACGTGCCAATGTTTCGTGTTTCCCGTATTTCAGTATAGATTTTAAAGCAGGATACCCCCTACCCGCTTTCACTGCCCGCACACAGACAAAGGGCAGCAGTAGGTCGATGGTACGTTTATCCATCTCCTCCACCAGTTGCAATTCATAAATGGTCTGCATCTGTCCGTGTATATAGACATAAGCCAGAAGATTCTCTATCTGTATATCCGTAAGAAAAGGAAACTGCTCCAATTGCCGTTTAGTGGCGGCATTGAGGTTGACAGGCTCTTGCAGACGTCGGGACAACTCCTCCAATTCATCTTCCCAACCGTATTCTTCCTCATTCCCGATGGAAAGTTGTTCAAATTTTCTTCCAAAGAAGTAAAGGCTGTTCTTTCTGAAGGCCGGATATATTTTGAGCTTCAAGCATAGGAGTCATTGACAGCATACTTACAAAAACTCCTATCTTGAGTAATTCCATTAATAGTAGGTCACTTTCATGTTTTGGGAAGCGAAGTTACCTTAAATAAGTTAATTGAGCAAGGAAAAATCAACATGATGCAACAACATTACACAGAATGGTGTACTTTTGCAACATGAACGCAAGGCTTAACATAGTAATACTCATCATGTTTCTTTCTCTCGGAAGCCTGAAATGCTTTGCACAGCAGCAACCACAGTCTGCTGCGCAAAGTGTCTATCTTACTCCCATGTGCGTTTACGAAGGAGATACCATCCCTTATGTCAAGCTCCCCACTGTCTACATCTTCAAGCCGCTTAAATTCAAGAACAAGCGCGACATGAACAAGTACTACAAACTCATTCGTGACGTAAAGAAGGTACTTCCCATCTCCAAGGAGATTAACCGTGCCATCATTGAAACCTACGAATACATGATGACCCTGCCCACCGAGAAAGCCCGCCAGAAACACATGAAGCAGTAGAGAAAGCGAAGGAGCAATACACTCCCGCATGAAGAAACTTACCTTTGCCCAAGGCAAACTGTTAATAAAACTGGTAGACCGACAGACCAACTCCACCGGATATGAACTGGTAAAAGCTTTATGGGCCCTTTCAAAGCCGGTTTCTACCAGACTTTTGCCGCACTCTTCGGCGCCAGTCTAAAAACAATACGACCCTATGGGGAGACGATGCATTGACCGAACGGGTGATATTGATGGTAGAAAGCGGACAATTATAAACTGATGTTTATTCCCGCCTTGCGTGCCTGCGAATGTTGAAATTGGCGTTTCACATTATATGTCTTTCCGTCTTTGACGAACTTAGAACCGGTCTGCTTGAACCAGAAGTCCACTTTATTTTCCACAAAATTCTGCGAAGGTCCATCACCCATTCAAAATCACAAGGGCGGGCTTCGTAACCGGATTCTCCCCTGCAACTATCTGTTCAATCCATTTCGCCAACAGCATAAGTACTTAAATCTATCCTTTCCAGCAGCGGTTCACAGATTATTATCTTATGCTTTATGGGAGCTCTCCTATAGATGGGCAAGCGATAATCGGCGCAAGCCTGGTTTTCAACCGTACAACAAATGGTTACATTATCATATCCGTCTCCCCAATCATCGGGCAGACAGTCAGAAAAACGGTCTATACGCTTGGTAATCATCATAAAATGCAGGTCACTGCGACAACGAATCATCTCCATGCTTCGGCCCGCCATTTGTCAGCATCTTCCACAAAGAAATCGGAAGTAAAGCAGGTGTAGACAAATGTTCCAGGTGGTATCTTGAATTCTCCGTTACGCTTTTTACGCAAAGGCAGGTCAAAGTTTTTGTCCGCACCACCACCGAACTGTCCACCTCTCGCCGGGCATCACCACGATAAACATAACAATGCTTGCAACCTGCACTCAATTTATGGCAACCATGCCATAAGTTCCACATCATCGACTTCGCAACAATACCGTTCATTCAAACAAAAAACTTATCGTTAACACCATGTTGAAAACTATGTTAGCAACATAAATAATCAGTTATTAAACAATTGATATTAAGCTATATATTCAGTTAATAACAGAATGAACAATTGTTTATTACTACCTATTCGGGTTGTACCTCTCCTGCCATCGGAAGCTCTTTCCAACCTTCACCAAATGCATCATAAGCATCGGTAACCACTACAAAAGCCTTTGGGTCTACTTCCCTTATCTTCTGCTTGATACCTACCACTTCCTTGTAACTCACCACAAGAAACAGCATTTCCTTGTCTACATTGGTATAAAGACCACTACTTTTGATGCAAGTGGCTGTACGGTCCAAATCTTTAAGAATATAGTCGTGCAAAGCGGTAAGGCGCATATCACTGATGACAAACAGTATCTTGTCATTCTTCTCCCCATTTATCACATAGGCCAATACCCTTGAAGTGACAAAAATAGCTATCAGTGAATAGAAAGACAAATGCCACGAAGGTTGTGTAGCATCATCCGGATTTCCGATACCGAAACCGATAACCAATAGGCCGAATCCCACCACAATACCATCTACCAGCAGTATCGCCTTTGAAAAACGTATATGGCAATATTTCTGCAATATCATCGCCACAATATCCGTACCTCCTGTAGTAGCCCGGCTACGCACTACAATACCACAGCCTATACCGATAACCACCGCACCAATCACAGAAGTCAGCATCAAATGGTCGGACATATTCAGACTGCCACCCAGCAACTGTGTAGGGTCCAACTGATGGAGCGCTTCTTCAGAAGGATAGGAGAGGAGAGACAGCACATTCATGGCAAGCGGAGTGAATAGTGCCGCCACGATAGTACGTGCTCCCAATTTTGCTCCCAGTACCAGCACGGAAATGATAAGCAAAGGAATATCAAACATATAACCGAAAGTACCTACCTGAATAGAAGGGAACAGATTATGAAGCACAATACTGGCTCCATACACCCCGCCAGGAACAAGATTATAAGGATTGATAAAGTAAACAAAACCTGCTGCCAGAATAGTACAACCTACAAAAATGCCTATCCATGAAGATATTATCTTTTTCATATCGATATGATTTATATATATTCAGCAAATATACAAAAAATAAGAAAAGACACCAACTGTACAGCAAGTTTTCCACATACAACCGATATGTGTTGAATACATGGTTAACAAAAAGGATAAATTAGGAGATAAAGCATTAATTTACAATGAATAAAATGGTTGATTATAAAAATAAACCACTGTTCATAAAATCTCTCATCATACCTATATAGAACTAGTTTATTGGATCTATAGATGCAACACGCTGGATCTATAGATGCACCGTGTTCGATCTATAGCTCCAACAAACCCGATATATTGACAGCTTATTAACAGCCCTGTTATTATCTCAGTTTCTTGAATAAATCCCAAATAACAATACCCGCCGTAACCGATACATTCAACGAATGCTTTGTGCCGTATTGAGGAATTTCAATGCAACCGTGCGAATGGTCAATCACTTCTTGTTGAACACCCTTCACTTCATTTCCCATTACCACAGCATACTTTTTAGTCTTGTCCAGCACCAGTTCGTCCAGCATCACACTACCTTCCGCCTGCTCTACAGAATAAACGATGTATCCCTCGGATTTTAGGTTATCAACAGCTTCAACAGAGTTATCAACATATTTCCAATCTACGGTAAATTCCGCTCCCAAAGCTGTTTTGTGCATCTCCGGATGGGGTGGGGTAGCTGTAATGCCACAAAGATAAATGCACTCGATGCGGAAAGCATCCGAAGTACGGAAAACGGAACCTATATTATGGAGACTGCGGATATTATCCAATACCACTACCAAAGGCAGTTTTTCGGCTTCCTTAAATTCCTCTACACTAATACGATTCAGTTCAGTTATCTTCAGTTTACGCATGACAATATACTTTTAAATCTCCCTGCAAAGATACTTTTTTCCGTTTATATCCCGGTTAATAACCGTTGAAAAGGTGTCAATACAATAGGGAAACAATTTTAAAAATAATCCTTGCATTATTCAAAGGTCTGCATATTACAGCAGTGAAACGAACAAACCAAAAAAGTTAAGGAGAATTTTCCAGGCTTCATTCAACATATTTTTCAGCCTGGTTTCATCGGTTTATAACTCTAAAGTTATTAACTTTGCATATTATTAACAACATGTTAATGCTGTTTAGCAGAAGTCTTATTATCAACGGATAAACTTAAAAACCCCGGTTTATAAGCATAAGAGTAAAATTCAGCTTGATACTAATAACTTCATAGGCAAGAAAAATCGTATTTATTTGTCCACACTGTTAACAGCCTATCATTACTATCAAAGGATTTTTAAAGAAGAAAGAGAAATTAAAAAATATAATTATGGATAATCTTATAGAAGCTATCAAGCAGCTGAAGAAGGAGAAGAACGCAATCATTCTGGGACACTACTACCAGAAAGGTGAAATACAAGATATCGCCGATTACGTGGGCGACAGTCTGGCTTTGGCGCAATGGGCGGTCCGAACGGAGGCGGACATCATCGTGATGTGCGGTGTGCACTTCATGGGAGAAACGGCGAAGGTGCTTTGTCCCGACAAGAAGGTACTGGTGCCCGATATGGCGGCAGGCTGTTCGTTGGCAGACAGTTGTCCGGCAGACAAATTCAGTCAGTTTGTCAAAGAGCATCCCGGATATACGGTGATATCCTATGTGAACACAACGGCTGCCGTAAAGGCGGTGACCGATGTGGTGGTAACTTCTACCAATGCAAAGCAGATTGTGGAAAGTTTCCCCAAAGATGAGAAAATAATCTTTGGTCCGGACCGGAACTTGGGTAATTATATCAACTCCATTACCGGAAGAAATATGTTATTATGGGATGGCGCATGCCATGTACACGAGGAATTCTCGGTTGAAAAGATTGTTGAAATAAAACGGCAGCATCCCGATGCGGTGGTACTGGCACATCCCGAATGCAAGAGTACAGTCTTGAAACTGGCTGATGTGGTAGGCTCTACGGCAGCTTTGCTGAAGTACGCAGTGGCACATCCCGAAAAGAGCTACATTGTAGCTACCGAAAGCGGTATCCTGCACGAGATGCAGAAACAATGCCCGCAGACAACATTTATTCCGGCTCCTCCCAACGACAGCACTTGTGCCTGCAATGAATGCAGTTACATGCGGCTGAATACACTGGAAAAGCTTTATGATTGTTTGAAAAACGAATCACCGGAAATAAAGGTGGATGCTGAGATTGCAGAAAAAGCAGTGAAACCGATTAAGAGGATGTTGGAAATATCGGCTCAACTGGGGTTATAATGTGCTGATATGCCAATGTGCCAATGACCTTTCGGCGTGACAGCGCAGCCAATTAGCACATTGGCACATTAAAAACATTATCTCATTAAGAACTTACACAACTTGTTAGTGGCCAATGCCCGGTGACTGATTTTATTCTTCAGTTCATTCCCCATTTCTGCAAAAGTCTGCGTATATCCTTCGGGAATGAATATGGGGTCATAACCGAAGCCTGAAGCGCCTTTTCTGTTTTTCGTGATTTCTCCTTTCACGATGCCTTCAAACAGATGTTCCTTTCCGTCGATGATAAGTACAAATACGGTACGGAATTGCGCTTTCCGGTTCTCGATGCCCTCCATATCTTTCAGCAACTTCTTCATGTTTGCTTCCGAATTGTGTGCATCGCCGGCATAACGGGCGGAATATACACCCGGTGCCCCACCAAGGGCCTCCACTTCCAAACCGGTATCGTCGGCAAAACAGTCCAGATGATAGTTATCGAAGATATATCTTGCTTTCAGCAAAGCATTTCCTTCAAGTGTGTCTGCAGTTTCCGGAATGTCAGTATCGCATTTGATATCCTTCATGCTGAGAAGTTCGACCTTCTCTCCCAAAATGGCAGTCACTTCTTCCAGTTTGTGTGAATTGTTGGTGGCAAATACAAATTTCTTTCTCATATTATGTTCTCCTTATACTTGTGGCTTATACAAGTCCCTATTTCACTTTCAACCGGTCGAAACCTTCTCCGTATACACCGATGACGGAACTTTGGGAAATAAAGCGTTCGGGTCTATATCTTTCACCATCCGGAATATTTCTACCGATTGGCGTTTGTAGGCAAGGACGACCAGTACCTTCACGTTGTGTTTACTGTACCAGCCGATACCGTCGAGTACCGTTACACCGCGATGGGTTTCTTTGGTGATGCGGTCGGCAATCTTTTCATATTCTTTGGAGAAAATAAAGAATTGAACGGATTGCCGGGCACTGTTGACTATGTAATCCAGTACAAATCCGATAACAAACAAAGTTACAAACCAAATATCACACGTCTCCAGTCATGAAATACCACGTAGCAGGAACTGATGATAATGAAGTCGCAAGCCATAATCATGCGTCCCAGCGTGACATCCTTGTATTTATGGATGATGGCTGCAATGATGTCCGTACCTCCCGTGCTGCCGTTGCAGTTGAACACGATACCCAGTCCGGCACCGCACATTGCCGCACCTATCAGGCAAGCCATGAAGTCTTGTCCTTCGCCCAGCAGTTGGGGAGGGACGCCGTCCGAACCGTTCACCAGCAACTGGAAAACCATAAGAAGAAAGTGAGTCCGAAGATGGCAAACGTAGTCTTGATACTGAATTTCGGTCCGAGTATCTTGATGGCAAAAGTCATCAGTACGGCATTGATGATGAAGTATGACCACTGGATGGGAAATCCGGTGGCATAATAGATGATGGCACCGATACCGGTAGTACCTCCGGTCGTAATCTGATAGGGAATGAGGAATGCCGCCCATCCCAGTGCATAGCTGATGAGTCCCAGAGTGATGAAGATATAATCCTTCAGCTCTCTCGTCACTTCCGCTTTGGTTGGTTTTGTAATTTGCATATCTGTTATTTGACAACGATGTTCACAATCTTCTTCGGCACTACGATTACTTTGACGATGGACTTGCCTTCCATCCATTTTTCAGAGCGTTCGTCGGCCAATACAGCAGTCTGGATGGCATCCGATGCCGCATCTGCCGGGAACTCCATGTTGAACCGTGCCTTTCCGTTGAAGGAAATGGTGTAGTTGACCGTATCTTCCACCAGGTATTCTTCGTTGCATATCGGCCACTTGGCATCGCATACGGAGCCTGCATTGCCCAGTGTCTCCACAACTCTTCGCATACGTGCGGAGCGAAGGGAGCCAGTACGATGATGAACTGGTTCAGGATTTCCTTCTTGTTGCATTTCATTCCGAACAACTCGTTTACACAAATCATAAAGGCACTGATACTTGTGTTGTAAGAGAATTGCTCGATGTCTCCCGTCACTTTCTTAATCAGTTTGTGGAGGGATTTCAGTTCTTCCTTGGTGGCAGGTTCATCCGTTACCAGATAATTGTCGTTGCGGTCGTAGAACAATGACCAGAACTTCTTGATGAAGCGGTGCACACCGTCTATTCCGTTTGTATCCCACGGCTTTGATTGTTCTACCGGGCCGAGGAACATTTCGTACATGCGGAGAGTGTCGGCACCGTATTTGTCGACAATCATATCGGGATTGACAACGTTGAACATGGATTTACTCATCTTTTCCACAGCCCATCCGCAGATGTACTTGCCGTCTTCCAGAATAAACTCGGCAGTTTCGTATTCTGGACGCCATGCCTTGAAGGCTTCAAGGTCCAGAACATCATTGGATACGATATTCACATCCACGTGGAGTGGGGTAGTGTCGTACTGGTCTTTCAGATTCAGGGACACGAATGTATTGGTATCTTTGATGCGATAGACGAAGTTGCTCCGTCCTTGAATCATGCCCTGGTTCACCAGCTTTTGGAACGGTTCTTCGGCTACGGAAATGCCGAGGTCGTACAGGAACTTATTCCAGAAACGGGAGTATATCAAGTGACCGGTGGCATGTTCGGTACCGCCTACGTAAAGGTCTACATTGTGCCAGTACTCATCCGTTTTCTTGTCTACAAGTGCCTGGTTGTTGTGCGGGTCCATATAGCGCAGGTAATAGGCGCTTGAACCGGCAAATCCGGGCATCGTGTTGAGTTCCAACGGGAAGACGGTGATGTTGTCTATCTTTTCGTTTTCTACGACGCATTTGTTTACGGTATCCCAAGCCCATTTTGCGGCATGTCCCAATGGAGGTTCACCGGTTTCGGTAGGCAGGAATTTGGCTACTTCGGGCAGTTCAAGGGCAGGGCGCTCTCGTCAATCATGTAAGGCATGTTGTCCTTGTAGTAAACCGGGAACGGCTCGCCCCAATAGCGCTGGCGTGAGAAGATGGCATCGCGCAGACGGAAGTTCACCTTTACGTCCCAAGTTATGTTCTTTCACATATTTCTTGGTAGCGGCAATCGCTTCCTTGATGGTAAGTCCGTTCAGTGAGAGGTCGCAATAGGGAGTAACGCCTTCGCGTGGAGAGTTGCATACAATGCCTTCCTTGGCATCGAAGCTCTCTTCGCTTACATCGCAGCCTTCTACCAACGGACGAATTTCGAGACCGAAGTGCTTGGCAAAGCATAGTCACGGCTGTCGTGCGCAGGCACAGCCATGATGGCACCCGTACCGTATCCGGCAAGTACATAGTCGCTTATCCAGATAGGAACTGCCTCACCGGTAAAGGGATTGATGGCATAGCTTCCGGAGAATGCACCGGTAACGCTACGGTCGGCAATACGTTCGCGTTCGGTACGTTTCTTGGTACGTTCCAGATAAGCGTTTACTTCATCTTTCTGTGTGTCGGTGGTAAGTTGCTGTACCAGTTCGCTTTCGGGAGCCAATACCATGAAGGTGACGCCGAACATGGTATCTGCACGGGTGGTGAAGATAGTGAATTCCAAATCGCTGTCTTTTACCTTGAATTCTATTTCAGCGCCTTCGCTGCGTCCTATCCAGTTCTTTTGGGTTTCTTTCAGGGATTCGGTCCAGTCGATGGTATCGAGTCCGTCCAGCAAGCGTTGTGCATAGGCAGATACACGGAGGCACCATTGACGCATCTTCTTTGAATGACGGGGAAGCCGCCTCGTTCGCTTACGCCGTCCACCACTTCATCGTTGGCAAGTACGGTTCCCAGCTGAGGGCACCAGTTTACCATCGTCTCGCCCAGATAGGCTATACGGTAGTTCATCAGGATTTCCTGCTGTTCCTTTTCGCTCTTGGCATTCCACTCTGCGGCGGTGAAACTCAGTTCTTCGCTGCAAGCCACGTTTATTCCTTCGGTACCGGTTTGGCTGAATGCTTCAATCAGTTCCTGGATGGGACGTGCCTGCTTTTCATCGTTGCAGTAGTAGCTGTTGAACATCTTTTGGAATGCCCATTGGGTCCAATGGTAATATTCCGGTTCGCAGGTACGGATTTCGCGGTTCCAGTCGAAAGAGAAACCTATCTTATCCAACTGTTCGCGGTATCGGTTGATATTGTTGACGGTCGTAATTGCAGGGTGCTGTCCCGTTTGTATGGCATATTGCTCTGCTGGAAGTCCGTAAGCGTCATATCCCATGGGATTCAGTACATTGAAACCTTGCAGTCGTTTGTAGCGGGCGTAAATATCCGAAGCAATATATCCCAGCGGATGACCTACATGCAATCCCGCACCGGAGGGGTAGGGGAACATGTTCAGTACATAGAATTTTTTCTTCGTTTCGTCTTCCGTCACTTGGTAGGTTTTGTTTTCCACCCACCTTTTCTGCCATTTCTTTTCAATTTCCCTGAAATTGTATTCCATAGTGGTACTTATTAATATTTTGTTGAAAACATTGTTTATTCAATGGTTAAAACCGGTTAGTATCCGGTTAATATCGGTGCAAAGTTACGGGTTTATTTTCAGATTTGTAGCGAAGTAACATAAAAAACAATGGCAAAGGCTTGATAATTCACTTTTTATTACTTATATTTGTGATGTGCTTTTAAAACTAATTTTTTGTTTGTAATACAAATAATAGCTAAATTGATTCAATAGGATATTTACTAAAAGATTTTTAGGATATAGCGAAGGATGAAGTCTGGGAAGATTTCATCCTTCGCGTTTTTTGTCTGTGTATTCGGCAGATTGTTGTTTATTATTCTGCCGATAAATGAGAGTTCGTTCAATAGGCTTCTAATAAGGGATTTAAAGATTTACTAAAACTCGAAGGAAGATTTACTAAATCTTTCCTCCCGTTTTAGTAAATCTTCCTTCGAGTTTTAGTAAATCCTCCCTGAACATTATTTATGGTTGGTTTCATTGTATTGAAAAAAGAAAGTACGTATATTTGTGCGACTTATCGGAAGTGTATGAACGCAATGAAAAATTATACTTATCATCTTGTCGCCGTCCTTACGGTAGGTATTTGGGGGCTGACCTTTATTTCAACGAAAGTATTGATTGGGCACGGTCTTTCTCCGCAGGAAATATTCTTGCTTCGTTTCCTGATAGCTTATATGGGCATTTGGCTTATTTCTCCCCGAAAACTGTTTGCCGACAATTGGAAAGATGAATTTTGGATGTTTTTAGGAGGCATAACAGGCGGTTCATTCTACTTTTTTACAGAAAATACAGCTTTGGAGATTACATTGGCGACGAATGTGTCGTTTATTGTCTGTACGGCTCCGTTGCTCACCACCATTCTTTCTTTGTGGATTTATAAAAAGGAAAAGGCTACCCGTGGATTGATGGCTGGTTCATTGCTGGCATTGGTTGGTGTGGCATTGGTGGTTTATAATGGTAGTTTTGTATTGAAGATTTCTCCTTTAGGTGATTTCCTTACTTTGCTTGCTGCTTTTTCCTGGGCATTCTATAGCTTGATAATGAGAAAAATGTCCAATTGTTATGGTATAACTTTCATTACCCGTAAGATATTTTTTTATGGAGTATTGACTATTCTTCCTGCATTTCTGATTCATCCCTGGAATTTCGACATTGCCCGTCTTCTCGAGCCGGCTATTCTGTTCAATTTACTTTTCCTGGGTGTATTGGCTTCCTTGATTTGTTTTGTAGTCTGGAACGTAGTATTAAAACAGCTGGGAACGATAAGAGCTTCCAACTATATTTATCTGAATCCTCTCTTCACTCTGGTAGGTTCTGCTTTTCTGCTTGGCGAACAGCTTACTATAGTTGCTTTGATGGGGGCGATACTGATATTGGGGGGAGTTTATTGGGCAGGAAAAAAATAAATACAAGATAAATGGGGTTGTGTCTGCAAAGACACAGCCCCATTATTAATGTGATTTAGCAAAATTCTTTTTATGGATTACATTTGAGTTCAGCAGACATTAAATAAGTATTATATGGTAGCCACATAGACATAATGAAATAAAGTATATTTCCTTTGAGTGATATGGGGTGAATATAAGAACCATACAATTGTGAATATTGCCAGCCATCGACTAGTTTTTGTGGTTTACTCCATTCCCCTATAATATGATCTGCTGTTCGGAATGAGATATCATAGCGTGTACTATTGAAATAGAGCAATATCCATTTTTTAAATTCTGGATGATAAGCGATGGAAAGTTCTCCAGATATATCATTGAATAATGGAGTGGCTGCAGTTTCATTTCCTTTAATCCATCCACTTCCATTCCAAAATTCGTATTCTGTTTGATTTTCAATATTTTCTTCTAAAAAACGAGCAAGATGAGGCTTATTGTCACGTCCAGTAATTGTACCCACCATATAAATATATCCGTCTTTTTTGAAATAGCTTACTTGACCAAAATTACTTGTTGAACCAAATTTTACATTTTGGCAACGTGTCCAAGTAATTCCATTGTCTGAAGATTTGTAAAGACTTGAAAAGTTAGTTATCCATCCTGCCCAATTACGAATATTCATGTAATGAACATAATCTATGCCATTGGCACGAATGGCTGCTGTGGGAATAGAAGTCCAATCTCCATTACCACTTCCATCTTTACCTCCATAACATATTTCACGAGCATTTTTACCACTTTCATCCATAGTAGCACCATTAATGGTGAGCCCATCAGAAAGATCTTGATCGTCAGAGAAAAGCAAAACATTACTTCTCCAGTTACTCCCATTGGGTCCTGGATTTACAAAATTTGGATAAAAGTCACTACCGAATGTATCGCCGAAAAAAAGTCCATAATGTCCGGGTTGTAATTCCCAAACAATACCTAAATCTGTACCACCTACATTGTATAATTCATTAGTACGATTATTTACTTCAAATTCTACAATAGGTAATCCGTTTGTGCCATTTATTTCAGCACCAGTAATACGGGATACACATTTTAAATTTGAAAATTTTAATTCTCTAGAATAATTGACGATACCTTTATTGACTATCAATTTGGAAATTTCTGATGACTGATTATTATTATCTACTGCAATAAATTCAAAATAAAATGTAGAAGAATCATCCTTTTTTATAATATATTCAAATATATATTCTGGTGATAAATTTGATTTTATATATTTCTCAGAAATATTATTAGTATCGTTAATTTTATTTATTACTAAATAAGCTAGTTGATCGAATTCTTTTATTGATACTTTGATAGATATTATACCATTAATCGCAGTAATTTCATTTTGAGAAAGGTTAACTTCTAAATTATAACTATTTACTTTATCTGTATCCGAATTTTCACAACTTGTAAGCCCCCATATAGAAAGGAGGCTTGCAAGTAATAATACATGTATTCGTATCATGATTTTTTATAATTTTGTAATATGTAATAGCGCTCCTCCATCCCTTGCCAGATTCAGTTCAATGATATCCTTCCTTGTAACTTTCCGCACCAGTCTGTCCAGATTGTTTGGATTCCGCTCCACATCCTCCGCATCGGTATAGATCGTTGCCTGGTAGTCCCCCTCACTAAGGAAGTCCAATTCCAATTTCAGATCCCTTTCCGTACCGTTGTTCAGCGAGCCCACCCACCAGTCCGAACCGCTCCTGCGGGCCACCGTGACATGCTCATTCATCCTTGCCAGCGGAACTCTTATCTCATCCCACGTTCCCGGCACGGTACGGAGCACCTCGAACCCCGGTTGACCTTCATAAGCCTTTGGCGTATCGCACAACGAGGCGAGATGGTTTCCAAAACCACATACATGGCCAACATATGGCAGTGTGCTCATTACATGAGGATTTACATACTGTATCTTGAACTCCGAGCGCGGCAGTGCCCTGAACCCTCCCAGGTGATAGTCCGTCGCTCCCGCCAGCATCCTGGTGAAGGGTATCGCAATGTCATGGTCCGCATTCACCAGCGTGTCCCATTTGCATACTTCATAGTTGAGTGTCCCCTCCCGTGTGAATTCATTCGGATACGTCCTTACCAGTCCGGAAGGCTTGCTCGACCCATGGAACTGTATGAAGAGCCTGTGTCTTGCCGCACATTCCAGTATCTCTTCTTGGATGCGTATCATCTCTTGGTCATTACGGTCCATGAAGTCCACCATGAGTCCTTTTACTCCCCATCCCTCATAGAGCGCAAAGGCTTCTTCGAGTTTGTCGTACAACGGTCTCCAGTGTACCCACAGATGTATGCCAACCCCCTTGCTCCTTGCATATTCCACAATTCTCGGCATGTTCAGGCACGGTATCGGTTTTGTAACGTCCGCATTGGGTCCCGCCCATCCGAAATTGAAGTTGTCATCATAGTACCAAGGAGTCTCCGCATATCCGTAGATTCCATGTGCATCCAAGCCATTGCGTGCTGCAAAATCGATGTAGTACTTGTTTGTATCGAAGTTGTTTCCCGGAGAGAAGGTGCTGTCCGGCACGACATTCCCGTTCCACCATGTGAACGTGGTCCTGCAAGGCTTAATCCATGAAGTGTCTTCAATCCTGCAGGGCTCGTTCAGGCTTGTTAGTATATTCGTCTCCAGCAATCCTCCCACCCGGTCTGCAACGGAGATTACGCGCCACGGTGTGCGGTGCGGGAAACTGTCTGTCTCGACCTTTATCTTCTCCTGCCCGAGTTTTGGCGAGAGCTTTCCCACCAGTCCACCCTTCTCCTTCATCAGGTACATTCCCGCATAGTCCCGTATGGCCGCTTCGGTTATGGCCACTGCCACCCCGTTGTCGAACTCGAATGTGGCGGGCATCTCTATCAGCCTTTTCCTTGCCACCTTGTCATATCTTACATGACTGTATACCCCTTCGTGTGTATTCACATACCCGGGCAGGTACATGAGCAACGCCATCGGGTTTCCTTGCAAGTTGAACTGTGTCCTTTCATCATACATCACGTATGAATCCCATGCTTTCTGTTCCGGAAATTCATATCTGAATGCTATCCCGTCATCGAATGCTCTTACAATTAGGTTCACTGTTCTCTCCTTCCCATTCCTTTCCACCAGGGGCACTGTCATCTCGTTGCAGTAGTTCCTCGCTCTGCGGACCTTCCCCACTACCAGCTCGTAGGCCTCGTCTATTTTCCTCCTTTGTACCTTTCCCGCCTTGAGCCCTGCCCCGAACTCCCCGCTGTCGAACTCGAATCCCAGCCTTGAGTCCTCCAGCAGCTGCTGTTTCCCGTATTTCACGCTGTAGGCCACTTTCTCAGGTGCTATGTCCAACACAAGCTTCAGCTTCCCGTCGGGAGATGCCACAGAGAACTTCTGCTGGGCTGAAGCGGTACCAAGGCAGAATAGGAGGGCACATATAATAAAAAGTTTTCTCATTTTTATAATAATATATTTAGTTAGAAAATACAAGCGGAATTTACATTTTTCAAATTCCGCTTGAAATATGATAGTATTATTTAGGGTTTTGTACTAAATTAGAATTACGTTGTAGCTGATCAAATGGTATTAGCATGAGATTACGTTTTGTATCATTAGTAGGCTGGTGTTCCCACCAAGTACCTTTTGTGAAATTATTATCAAAACGAATAAGTTGACTTCGACGTAAGCCTTCTAATGCAAATTCTACACCAAGTTCTTGAAGAAAACGACCATATTTTACTGGAACTCCATTACAAATTGTGGTAGCTTCTAATTCTGAACCGGTTAATTCATTGGTTGTATCGAAGTTTCTTCTACGTACTTCATTTACTAATTCGGCAGCTTCTTGTGAGCTACCTCCTGTACGGAGTATACATTCAGCTTTCATCATTAATACTTCGGCATATCTCATAATGACATAATCATTATCAGGAGTACCTGTTGCACCTATTTTGATTTCATATTTGCCAAAACGATACCCTTGATACATGGTAGCATCTCCACTAATATTAGTAACATCTTTGGTATAACTGAGCAGCATTTGTGGGTCTCCGCACCAACCATTTGTCCATAATGGAGTACCATCAAGTGCATATTGTTGTCCCATGCGCCATGTTTTTTCTAAACGCTTATCACCTTCTATATAGTTATCAAAGAAAGTAGGAACTCCGACGCACCCACCATCAAGCCAAGTGGCTTGGAGGTTGAAAGTTTGCATTTGAGAATAGTGTAAAGTTTTGCGTGCCCACATATAAATTTGACCACCTGATTTGGTTTCATCGAATGGAATTACAAACATTGTTTCATTACTCAATTCGTTATTTGTAGAAAATGGGAGTGAATAATCTCCGTCTAGTCTATATTTATTAGTAGCAATAATTTCATTGCATAAATTTTCACATTCATTATACATGGGAGTTCCTATCCATGCTTCAGCATTCAAATATAGACGTGCCAAAAGCATTTTTGCGTTCCATTTATTAAAACGTCCATAGGTGTTTAAGACATCTTCACTTAAGTTATTGATATTATTTTTTAATTCCGACTCAACGAATTCAAAAACTTTAGACCGTGGCTCTGTTGCTGGTAAATAACCATCAGGAACATCAAATCGATCAATAATGGGAACATTACCAAAAGCTTCTAGTAGTAAGTAATAATAAAATGCGCGAGCTACTTTTAATTCTGCAATATAATTTTCTTTACCATTCATTTCTATTGTTGAATTTTCAAATTGGTAAAGAACTCTATTAGCACTTGAGACACCTGAATATAATGCATTCCATATATTGTTTAGATGTGCATCTTCTTCCATCCAAGAATGTTGGTGTAAGCGAATATAAATACCTCCATCATACCATAAGCCATGATTTTTAACTGGAGTAACACAAACATCGGTAGTTTCTTCTAAATCCCACCAGTTTGAATGTTCTGTTAAGGTACGCATACTGGAATATATGGGAACCATGGCTGCCAAGAATTCAGATTCAGTTTTATAAAAGTCTTTTTCAGGGATGCTACTAAAAATTTCTTCATCCAAATTGGTACAAGAACTGAATAAAGAGATAACAGCTAAAAATGCACCAGTAATATATTGTTTTTTGAACATTGCTGTAATTTTTTAAGGTTAAAATAAAAGATTTAAGCCAACAGTGAACTGACGTGTAGTGGGATATAACTCGCCTGCACCAGATCCTTCAACACCAGGAGCAAGTCCTTTAATACTAACTTCTGGATCTAGTCCTTTATAACCAGTCATTGTGAGTAAATTATTGCCTGCTACATATAGACGAAGACGTTGAATGACTTTTTGTTTTTTAAGATTAAATGTATAGCCAACACTTATATTATCCAATTTTACATAATCACCATCTTCTACATAATAACTTTGCATAGCAGGAGCACCTTTTACATATGAATTACTACCAAATGGTTTTTCCAATACTGAGCGAGGTAGATTGCCTTCTCCAATACGTGAGGTTGTTTCCCAATGCATACGTTGGCGGTTCAAGACTTGAAAATTGAATGCACCGCGGAACATAACAGATACGTCGAAACCTTTATAGCTTAATGCTAAATTTAGACTTCCATAAGTTGTTGGAATACCATTACCAATAACTTTTTTGTCGCCATCATCAGCATCAGTCAATAATTTGGGTTGACCATCAGCACCATATACCATCCATAAACCATCAGATGTAAGACTATGAGTCTGGAAACCATGGAAATTACCAACGGGATCACCTTCTCTTACTATGTGAGTATGGGTTTGAATTGGTGAACCGGTAGCTCCTTCATACCAATAATCTTTTTGATAAAGTCCATTTGATAAAGAAATGATTTTATTTTTGTTATAGGAAAATGTTCCTGTAATGTCAAAACGTAAATCGCGTGTTTTAATAGGAGTACCACTTAATAACAATTCGATGCCTTGATTTCTAATTTTTCCAACATTTGCCATCATACTTGATACAATGTAAGGTGGAGTTGGTACTTCATAGGTAGAAAGTAGATCTGAAGTTTCACGGTGATAAATATCAATAGAACCAGAAAGTCTATTTTTTAGGAATGAAAAATCAAGTCCCAAATTTAACTCACTCTTCGTTTCCCATTTTAAATCGGGATTAGGATTTTGGTATGGACCTGCACCTTGTGTCCATTTTCCATTAATATATGCATATCCACCATAATTTAACAAATACATGGATAGTAAATTAGATGTGACTTCATTACCTGTAACGCCATAACCTATGCGAACTTTTAAGTCATCTAACCATTGGATATCTTGCATAAAATTCTCTTTGCTAATGCGCCATCCTGCTGATATAGCAGGAAACCAACCCCATTTATGGTTATCTCCAAAGCGTGATGAACCTTCACGGCGTAAACTGGCCATAAACATATACTTTTCATTGTAATTATAAGTCAATCGACCAAAAAATGAAATTAGTTTATGAGTATTTCTATAACTGGTCATAGCTGCCTTATTATCCTTCATATCATTCATAGAACCAATATTCCAAGGTCCAAACATATCTGTTGGAAAATCTTTTGCCCATTGATATATACCTTTAGCATCATCATCTTGGTAACTATAACCTATCATGGCACCTAGATTGTGTAAACCTAATGATTTGGTATAATCACCTACCAATTCTAAATTCTTTTGCATTGTATTATCAGCCCAATTCCAAACATTACCATAATCTCCGTTTACCACAGTAGTCATATGTTTAAATGTATTGCTTTTATTCTCCATGCGATCAAAACGTTGCATAGCTCCCATCACACTTAGATTAAGACCTTCAATTGGTGATAAAGTTATTTTCCCGCTCATCATTAATTGATTGTATCCTTCTACATCATATTCTTCATTAATCATGGCAACCGGATTATAAGGTTTAAGATTTACTTTATATTCCGTATAATTTCCATTTTCATCATAGATAGGGCGGGTAGGATTTTCTAATAAAGCATTTAAATAGGCTGCATACCATGCACGTTGTTGGGTGACATAACTATCATTGATATTGAATTGAAAGCGTAATTTATTATTGAACATATTATGATTTAGACCTATTTTAGCTGTAATAGATTCACGATCTGTATGACGAATGACACCTTCACGTTTGCGATAATCTATGGAAGCTACGTAATTGGATTCAGCGCTACCACCTTTCAAAGAAAGAAAATGATTGTGGCTGATAGCTGTACGACTAATAGCGTCCACCCAATCAGTGGTAGTTCCCTCATCTTGAATACCTGGAAAATCAGGATCATCTGTTAATCTACGATAATCATTGGCTGTTAACATATCAGCATGTTTTGCAAATGTTTCAAATGAGATAGATCCATTATACTCCATGGAAAGTTTAGTCGCTTTAGCACGATTGGTAGTAATTACAATGACACCATTTGTACCACGAGTACCATAAATAGCAGCTGCAGAACCATCTTTTAGCACATCTATAGATTCTATGTCTTCACTTGAAATAGCTGTTAAACTACCACCTGGAATTCCGTCAATAACGATCAATGGACTAGTATTACCAGATAATGAATTAACACCTCGAATAGTCATTTCGAGTCCTAATACAGGATCACCAGTATAATTTGAAAGTTGAAGACCTGCTACTTTTCCTTGAAGGAGTTGTTCGGGACTTTTTACCATCCCGGCAAGAAAATCGTCTTTTTTTACTGATGTAATAGCACTGGTTACTTCACCTTTTTTCATGGAACCATAACCTACCACTACCACATCATCAAGCTGAAATACATCTTCTTCAAGAATGATGTTTAAAAAAGTAGTTTTATCGTTAGTTGGAATGGTGCGAGTAATGTATCCAATATAACTTACTGTTAATGTACTGCCAGGTCTTAATTTTATCTCAAATATTCCGTCAATATTTGTTGAAACTCCATTACTGGTGCCAGTTTCCAATATTGTAACTCCTGGTAATGTGTTGCCTTTTGCATCTTTTACGACACCTTGGAAGTTTTTGGTTTGTGCAATAGCTAATTGACATATGCATAACATATATAATATTGTCATTAGTCGAATTGTATTGGACAAAGTCCTTTTTTGATAAAAATTTAGCATAGATTCAAAGTGATAAAATGTTTAGATAAATAATTATATATTTCTCAGAGTATTTTAAAAAGGTCGTACAATTTCTAGATCGTCTACTGAAGGTAATGTTGGAAATTTAGCATGTGGTTCAGTTTGATACCAAAATACAACAGAAGAAATGTCTGATTTCTGATCGAGATATCGGCCGTCGTTACGCCATCCAAGATCTTGAATTGTAACTTTTAAATCCTTTTCAAAACGGATTGGATCAAGTATGTGCCAACGATACATGCCAAAACGTTGTTGTGAACGATAAACTCCATCTGGGCGAATAATCTGATGTAATCCTGCATAAGGAGTAGTGAATTCTTCATATTGATGCGTCGTTTTATTTTCAAAGTTGTAAGATCCGCAAAAGTAATCTTCTGTACCAGTACCGCAGATTGTCGGAAATTTCTTATCACCATCCATGAAGAATTTAATTTCACCTTCACCCCACCAACCGTTATTATTCACTTGCCAAGCAATATATGTACCAACGTATTGTCCTTTACCTTTAATACCATCAACCAATACATGGTCAGAATTTATATTAGGATTTGAGCGACGGAATTGTGCATGAAAATAAGCTGCATCCTCAGGAACTTCTGTTAAAGTGTAGTTTATTTGGTAATAAACTCTCATTTCATTATTGGGGTCAATGTTTTCCATTGTAATTTTACATTTTTTGCGGAAAGGCATTTGCCAATAACAATTGAACGCACTACCAGGGTTTACACAAACTGCTAATGAACTTAATGGAGAATATAGTCCCCAACCACTGCAGAAAAAATCACCTATAGGGCACTCTACAGAAGGTTCTTTTTCATCATCCCAATAAAAGCGAATAATTGTTTTTCTCCATTCACCTGTTGGTGTCATCCAAATTTGTTGTATAGAACCAGGGCCTTCGATTTCTGCTAAAGTAAAAGTTTCGTTAGGGCCAATGTTTACATAAGGATTGACTTTCCAGCCTTGCCCTAAAGTTTTAGCTGCATGATGTGCATTAGCTTGATTTATTTTTTCTTTATCTGTAATTGGATCAGCCATACCACCTTTACCTTTCTCACCTGTAAAGTTTTCAGGGCTGATGGAACGTGTCTTGGCATTGGATAAGCGATATAAATTACCCATATTCATGTCAAGTCCATTAAAATTTTGAGCGTAAATGCTTATAGTTGCCATACATAAGGCTGCTAAGATAAAAAATTTGATTTTCATGGTTTAAATAAATTAATTGGTTTATATACTTAGTTAATGGTTTCAGCAAGTTTTGCCAGTTCAAGATATTTCTTGTATAGTTTTTCGTAGATGAGGGCTCTTTTCTCATCCGGCCGGTATTCAGCCTCGATGTCCGACCCCATATGCCTTGTCGCCTCATTGATATCCTTGTACACCCCTGCGGCAACTGCCGCGAACATTGCCGCTCCCAAGGCACAGGTCTGTTCCGAGCGGACCACACGGATGGGCATGTCCAGCACGTCCGCCAGCGTCTGCATCACGAAGGGCGCCTTCTTGCTGATACCTCCGATGGCATTGACCGAATCAATGCGCAGCCCCTGGCCCTTCATATGCTCCACAATACGGCGGGAACCGAAGGCGGTGGCTTCCACCAGCGCACGGAATATTTCCGGGGCGCTGGTACCCAGCGTGAGTCCCGCAACGGCACCCTTCACGTTCTGGTCCGCATCGGGGGTACGGCGGCCGTTCATCCAGTCCAGGGCGACAACACCATCCTCGGAGGGTTCCATGTCCTGGGCCTCACGGGTGAGTTCCACCAGCATGCCGTCCAGAACTTTCTGCCTGGCCTCCCCTCCGGGGATATCTTTCAGTGTCCATGCCAGCATCTTCCTGAACCAGGCGTAGATGTCTCCGAAAGCCGACTGTCCGGCTTCGAAACCGATGAATCCCGGAAGCACCGAACCGTCCACCTGGCCGCAGATTCCCTTGATACAGCGTCCGCCTACCTCGTCTTTGCCGGCAACCATGATGTCGCAGGTGGATGTTCCCATGATACGTGTCAGTATCCCCGGGGCGACGGATGCGCCTACGGCTCCCATATGGGCGTCCAGCGCCCCCACGGCCACGGCGATTCCTTGGGAAGTCAAGCCTGTCTGCCCACTCGGGTGTCAGTTCCCCTGCCTTGGTGTCGCTGGTGTGGGTTTCTGTGAACAGATGGGGAGCATTTCCTTCAAGGCCGGATTAAGTTCTTCGAGAACTTCGCCGGAAGGAAGACCCCAACTGGCATGCCACATTGCTTTATGTCCAGCAGCACAACGGCTACGAAGATCTGTTCCGGAATAGTGTTACCAGTTACTAATCCGGTCATCCAATCACAATGTTCTACCCAAGCATAAGCAGCATCCTTTATAGCGACGTTTGTGTTGATAATATGTAAAACCTTTGACCATACCCATTCTGATGAATAAGTACCACCTTCATAAAGTAAATAATCAAGGTTACGTTTATTGATCAGTGCATTGATTTGCTCAGCTTCTCGAACAGCTGTATGATCTTTCCAAAGAATAAACATAGCATCCGGTTCTTCTGCAAACTCGGGACATAAAGCTAATGGCATTCCTGCCTTATCGGTTAAAGCAGGAGTACTACCAGTTGTGTCAAAACATAATCCACAAATAGAAGCAATCTCTTCTTCCTTCAAATCTGATAAGGCTATATGTACAGCCTCTATCATGGATTCAATATAATCCAATGGATGTTGGCGATAACGATTGTTGTGTGCATCGCAGTAAAGCCCCGCTTTCCAACGGGGAAAAACTTACCCCCGTAGCCATTTCACGGCCAGTATATGTATCCACTACCAGTGCACGACAAGAATCCGTACCAAAATCAAGACCAATAACGTATTTCTTGTTTGATTCCATACTCTAAAGCATTATTTGGTTGTTAACTCTTGTTTTCTTGCAATGAAAAGCCCATAATAGGCAATCACTGCAAAAGCAACGGCCGGTACAACATATGCAGCCATAATACTACCCGTCTGGTCGGAGACAATACCCTGAATTTGGGTCAGAACGGCAGCACCGGCAATAGCCATTACCATGAATGAACCTCCAATCTTAGTGTCATCCCCCAAACCTGTAAGACCAAAACCATAAATGGTCGGGAACATCAATGACATACAACCAGAAATGCCCATCAGGCAATAGACGCCGAAACTGCCCTTGCCGAACATGGCACCCAAACAACACATTACAGCAAGAAGCGCAAGTCCTATCAAGAGTTTATAAGCTTTCACATATTTCATCATGGCAGTACATACGAATCTCATTACTACAAAGAGAATAAGTGACATGATATAGTAAGTAGCTGCAGCCTGTTCTGCTGTACGTGGCAGCAAATCATTCAATCCAAGCCATTCACAACAATTATAGAATGCGGCAGCTACCGGTTCCACTCCCCGTAATGCATTTACAACAGCATCTGCAGAAGCAGAATCTCCTAAAGAAGCCAATACACCGTCAAAATTCAGCTGTACCATAGCATAACGGATCACGAATGACCATACGGCTATCTGTGCACCAATATTGAAAAATTGTGCTATTACACCCCATACATAATTCTTATTCTTTATAAGACGACGAAGAGTGGCACCAAACTCTATTTTTCACCTTTTCACTAAGATTGGGCATTCTGGTAAGCCGGATGGCAAGCAAGAGCACCAACATCACCAGACCAAGTACCACATAAGCAGTAGTAACAGCATTCAATTCCTGCCCTGGATGGCGGCCAGTTCCTCAGCCGGAAGTTGGGCACGCTCTGTCGCCGTCATTCCATTCAGTTGTGAGAGGATGAAAATCTGACTGATCACCACTCCCGTAATCGCTCCGAACGGATTGAAGGCCTGAGACAGATTCAAACGGCGTGTCGCGGTACTTTCAGGACCGATTGCCAATACATAAGAATTAGTAGACGTCTCCAGAACTGAAAGTCCGGCAAAGAGAACAAAGATTGCCAGCAGATACATAAAGAAGCTGAAATCAACATTCACTCCCGAGCTAAGCATGGCAGGATAGAACAGTAAAGCCCCAAATGCATATAGACCAAGCCCCAGCATCACGCCTGATTTATAAGTGTATTTCTTGATAAACAAGGCACCGGGAACAGCACAACATCCATATCCCAACAAATAGCACACTACCTGTATCCAGGCTGTTTTTGAATCACTCATACTCATGATGCGCTTGAAAGCTGCAAGCATAGTATCTGTCAGATTATTCGGCACAGCCCAGGCAAAGAAAAGAGTAGTGAGCAGAATGAATGGGAAGAGGATTCCTTTCGGTATTATTTTATTTGATTCCATACGAATTCTCCATTATATAGTTACCCTATTGAAACTTTGTTTTTATTACATTCAAATCCGCTCCAAATAAATCTTGCACGATAGGAACCAATTGTTCATCCTTACCTTGTATATGAATCACCTTTTGCGTATGGACCAATGAGGCACCGGGAGCCAGCTCCGCACCGGGAGAAGACGTTTCAATTTCATAGAAAGGTCCCATTATAGAACCGTCTTCTACCGGACCGTCATTATAAGAGTTGATTACATCGCCGGCAAACGGATCTTCCTGAGGTCCCCATTGGCCATTTACGTAGACTGAAGGAGTTTCGGGAAGACTACACCACAGGATTGTGAGTACGCCTTTCGACGAATCATAACTTCCGCAAATATCCGTTGCCCGTGAAGCCGGCAATCCCAGCTTGGAACGATAGAGCCCGTCAATCTTGAAATAGATAATACCATTTTCCTTTATCAGCCTATCCGCCGGTATCTTACCGAAATATTCATCATTCACAATTGTTCCTTCCGCATCTTGCTTATAAGGAATGAATACAGTAGTGGTCGGTGTAGGATTAAAACAGCCGAGCATCCACACAGATACAAGACCACCCTCTTTTGTCCATGCCTTGTCACCTGTATTGGTAATCTTATTCTCACTCTTGTAAGCTACAATTTTCATATCATTTGTAAGCTGGATATTAAAATCGGCAGCAACTTCACCAGCATCCATCAACGATACAGTACGGTCAATATTCATATCAAAAGTAGTACCGGAAGCATTTGTCAAACGAGTATCTTTCACAAAACGGATACTACTGTTGTCTTGCGACTTTATGTCAAAAGCTTCAGTATCAAGTACCGGAGGAACTATCCAATTATCATAAACCTGCTCTTGTCCTTCCTTAAAATAAAGTGAGAACGGACCACCTTCCGGACCAAGCCAGAAGCGTTCCTCACCTCCTACCGGATTAAATTGAGAACTGACTTTGCCTTCATTTATGAAACGATAATTAATCCAGCCGTAACTATCACCTTCATCGCCGGAAGCAGAAGTAGTCATTACACGGCCTTGCCATGCAGGAATAACCATCACTTTAGAATTCCCATCAGCAGATACCAATTCAGTATATTCAATGCCGTGGTCCTTTAAGAACTGGGCATCATAAGCATAACTTCCCATCTTGATTTCTTTTTGTCCGCCGCATGATACAAGTATTGCAGTTGCACCTACCAGCAGAGTGTTTTTCAGTTTGGTTGATTTCAACATAACGCCTGTTTCCTTTATTTATAGAGAGGTCCATAATTCTTGCAAGCTCTATAGTCACTGCCTTCCATATCCTCGCCAAAAGCGGTCCATGCACTGGGACGGAAAATATTTTCCTCAGAAACATTGTGCATGCATACCGGGATACGAAGCATGGAAGCCAGAGTAATCAAGTCAGCACCGATATGACCATAACTGATAGCGCCATGATTAGCCCCCAGTTATTCATAACAGTATATACATCACGGAAATACCCCTTACCTGTCAGACGTGGAGCGAAGAAAGTGGAAGGCCATGTACGGTCAGTACGTTCATTGATAGCCTTGAAAACATCCTTATCCAAATTTACTGTCCAGCCTTCGGCAATCTGCAATACCGGACCTTGACCTTTTACGAGATTCAAACGGCACATTGTTACCGGCATTTCACCACGAGTCAGGAACTGGGAAGAATAACCACCGCCACGCATATATTCGCGACTGGCCGGATGCCACTTGGTTACAGAAAGACAAGCTTCCACTTCCTCTTCCGTAATTTCCCAGAAAGGCTTCATTACCGGTTTATTGTCACGTGTCTGACAGCCTGTTCCATCAAGCGTACAAGAACCGGAGTTGATCAGGTGAATGAAACCGTTTGCCGCCTTACCTTCCAATTTCTTACCCGTTACCCGTTCTATGGCATTCGGACTCCAATAAGTACGCACATCCGCAAATATCTGTGCAGTATTGGTCAATAGATGATTGAAGAGCATTGAAGTACAATTCAACGTATCATTTTCCGTAGCGAAAGTAAATGCTTCACGGATACCGTTCCAATCGAAAGAAGTATTCAGTATAGCTTCTGAAAAATCACCGTCAGGCTTATAATCCGTCCACTGGCGCTGTCCCTGGAAACCCGCAGCAATCGCATTGTGTCCCATTGACTCTTCCTTGAACCCCATTTCAGCCAATTTGGGATTGCCAATCATCATATCACGGAAAATAAGAGTCATTTTACCACGTATTCCCAACGGGCATCTTTCTCTTCACGGAATATACCAGATGTTCCGGATTAAAGTCTGTCCCTTCATTACTCTTGCAATACTTTTCTGTCCATGCCATGGCACGTGCGAACTCTTCATGGTCATAAATGCCCAACTGGACACGACGTTCTATCTCACTGGCATCCACATACTCATTACGCATGCCCAAATACTCTTGGAAGAAATCAGGATTGGGAATAGAGCCTGCAATGCCCATGGATACACTGCCGATTGAAAGATAGGATTTCCCCTTCATTGTAGCCACAGCTATACCTGCACGGGCAAAACGCAACAATTTTTCCTGTACATCTTCCGGTATCTCCATATTGGTCACCTCCTGTACATCACGTCCGTAAATGCCAAAAGTAGGCAATCCCTTCTGTGTATGGCTTGCCAATGCTGAAGCCAGGTAAACCGCACCCGGACGTTCTGTACCATTAAAGCCCCAGATGGCTTTTGGCATTTCTCCGTCCATATCAATAGTTTCGAATCCATAACACCAGCAAGGAGTTACAGAAAGTACAACACCGACTCCACTATTACGGAATTTTTCAGCCGCCATGGCAGCTTCAGCCACTCCACCAATAGTTGTATCTGCAATGACGCACTCTACGGAAGTGCCGTCACTATGACGTAAGACAGAAGAATAAAGCTCGGCCACTTTATGGGCCATGGCCATAGTCATATCCTCCAATGACTCACGGATACCTCCACGACGACCGTCAATAATAGGTCTGATACCAATTTTCGGCTTTCCACCGATTAATCTTGAATTTCTCATGGTTCAACTGATTTTATTGAGATTAATATAAAAATTAACTAAATCGATTAAGCTATCATGTAAAAAAAACAGCTCTCCTAAGGAGCCATTTCAATAAATTCTCCCTCGGCAAGCACAGACTGCACTGTATTACCGTTAATAATGATATCTATCAGTATTTCAAGTGCTTTCTGTACTAAAACATCTATAGGCTGCTGAATATAGGATATAGGGGCATCAAAAAAGTCAAATACCGGATTACCGTCAAAACCCACTAAACCTATTTTACCAATAATTCCCTCTCCCATGTCCTTTATTGTATATAAACAAGCCAATGAAATCATGTTGGTGGCAAAAAGAAAAGCGTCTACACCGCCATCAATCATTTTAGGCAACAAACGGTCTGCGGACTTTCTGGGAGCATCCTGCCTCAAAAAGACCACGTTAGCCAAGTTTCTCTTACCGGCTTCATCCATAGCCTTTTTATAACCACGGATACGCTCTTTCATATGGATAAGGTTGACATCATAAGCCACCATACAAGGAGCGTTATAGCCTGCATTCAAAAGATGTTTGGTTGATATATAGGAAGCATTGAAGTTATTCAACGCCACATAGCTGACATTGATTTCCGGAAAATAGCGGTCGAACAAAACAATAGGGATATTATTGTTCACAAGTGAAGCGATGGATTTCTCAGAATTGTCACAAGGAACAATGATGAGTCCATCTACCCCTTTATTAATAAGGTTACTAACAACACGGGTCATCTTATCCTTATCCTCATCTGAACTTCCAAAAAGTACGGTATATCCCCGTTTGGTTGCCTCATCTTCCAATACACGCGCTAATTGAGAGAAAAATGGGTTGGAAATATCAGAAACCACTAATCCTATTGTTTTTGTTTTGCCACTACGAAGACTTTTGGCCGCAAGATTAGGCTGGTAGTTCATTTCATTGGCAATTTTCAATATGCGTTGGGCAGTTTCTTCTCCCACGCGATACTCTTTCTTTTTCCCATTCAAAACGAACGAAACCAATGCTGTTGAAACGCCTGCAGCTTCAGCAATATCCTTCAGCGATATTTTTTTTAGTGACGACATATATTTGTGTAACGTTTTTGCTATATAATAGTATTATACTTTTAGGTTACCTCTTGAATCAGTAGCACTTATCGTATTCTCACGATGCAAATATAAACATAAAAATTAAATCTGCAAATTATTTTGCTAATTCGTTATAACATTTTTATATTTGCAGTACCAAATCATGCTAAAAACGATATGAACTACCATAAACGACACATAAAAATTAATTTTAAACTTTTAAAATCATGAAAACCAAGATTCTATTTACACTTTTATTCTTTGCATGCAGAATACACTACCTTTATGGACAGACTAACCTACAAATAGCTCCGGAAACTTTAGCAACTCCGGAAAAAAATGGAATATGGTTACAACCTGCTCAAAATACAAAAGCACAACCCATTTGGGGATTTGCAAATGGTATCCGAATAGGAATTGCTCCATTAGGAGGTCCACGTGGGCTAATTCGTATCTATACACCTTATTTAGAACATGATGAATTTGTTGTTACCAATTTCATTGCTTTTGAACCAATTGATAAAGCAAAAAATAATAGGGGGCTCTCAGAATTGGAATGGAGTCAACTTGATAATGTTCGTGGAAAACGTTTTTGGAGTGGGAATACTCCTGAAGCTCCCTCATTCCCAAATCAATATTATCCAGCTCACGGAGTAATAGCAAAGGAAAATGGAGTTGAAACACTTACTGTGTATTTCTTTTGTGAAACTTTTGATAATGGTGCGGATATCTATGTCCGGACTAAATTCACAGAAGGAAAGCCTTATGAGTTTGAATTAACTACGTATACCACGGAAGAGTCAGATGAGCTAAATCGTTTTATACTCACAGCTACTATGGGAAACAAAGCAAGACTTAGGACATTACATCTCGCAGATGGTAAAACGAAAGAAGCCGGCCAATTATGGCCGAGCTATAAAGATTCTAATTTCACAGAACATAACCATACTCCAGTGGCAGAAATGATAAAAGATAAAAATGGAGGTGTATGGTTTATAGCGTCACCTGATGAGAAAGACCCTACAAAAGCTGTATATGCTGAAGATACACATACACATTGGAAATATACTGGTAAAAAAGCAACGCAATATTGGTATTGTTCCAATCCAAGTAATGAGTTAGAAGGAGTTGTGAATGGTCGTTATACTTATTGGGCAAGTAAATCTCCGATACCTGGTGGTATCGCTTATGAGAACTTTGAACTGACTGAACCATTTCAGTCTGGTCAAAGCTATATTTTTGGTATCACACCTCTTTCACCGGAAGAATTAATAAACCACATTATGAAATAAGAACGGACTACTTTTTGGGTAGAACTTCTTTTCCTCCTTATTTATCCCCTCTTTTGTTCTTAATTTATAGAACAGAAAAGGATAAAAGGTGGATAAAAATAAGAAAAGGATAAATTACAAAACTTACTAAATAGCTTATTACTCTAATGAGAGCAGCAGAAAATAGATACTCTATTTCTACTGTTCTCATTTTATATATATATACAACTTGTCATAGTATAAAATCTCAAAACAATCTTTTAAAGTCAACTTAAGAGATACTTCTTAACTATTGTTGGGGTCTTCCTTCCGGCGAAGTTCTCGAAGAACTTAATCCGGCCTTGAAGGAAATGCTCCCCCATCTGTTCACAGAAACCCACACCAGCGACACCAAGGCAGGGGAACTGACACCCGAGTGGGCAGACAGGCTTGGACTTCCCCAAGGAATCGCCGTGGCCGTGGGGGCGCTGGACGCCCATATGGGAGCCGTAGGCGCATCCGTCGCCCCGGGGATACTGACACGTATCATGGGAACATCCACCTGCGACATCATGGTTGCCGGCAAAGACGAGGTAGGCGGACGCTGTATCAAGGGAATCTGCGGCCAGGTGGACGGTTCGGTGCTTCCGGGATTCATCGGTTTCGAAGCCGGACAGTCGGCTTTCGGAGACATCTACGCCTGGTTCAGGAAGATGCTGGCATGGACACTGAAAGATATCCCCGGAGGGGAGGCCAGGCAGAAAGTTCTGGACGGCATGCTGGTGGAACTCACCCGTGAGGCCCAGGACATGGAACCCTCCGAGGACGGTGTTGTCGCCCTGGACTGGATGAACGGCCGCCGTACCCCCGATGCGGACCAGAACGTGAAGGGTGCCGTTGCGGGACTCACGCTGGGTACCAGCGCCCCGGAAATATTCCGTGCGCTGGTGGAAGCCACCGCCTTCGGTTCCCGCCGTATTGTGGAGCATATGAAGGGCCAGGGGCTGCGCATTGATTCGGTCAATGCCATCGGAGGTATCAGCAAGAAGGCGCCCTTCGTGATGCAGACGCTGGCGGACGTGCTGGACATGCCCATCCGTGTGGTACGCTCGGAACAGACCTGTGCCTTGGGAGCGGCAATGTTCGCGGCAGTTGCCGCAGGGGTGTACAAGGATATCAACGAGGCGACAAGGCACATGGGGTCGGACATCGAGGCTGAATACCGGCCGGATGAGAAAAGAACCCTCATCTACGAAAAAATATACAAGAAATATCTTGAACTGGCAAAACTTGCTGAAACCATTAACTAAGTATACAAACCATTAATCTATTTAAAACATGAGAATCAAATCATTAATTTTGGCGGCCTTATGCATGGTCACCGTGGGTGCTTACGCCCAAAGCAACTACCCGTTCAACGGTCTGGACATGAACATGGGCAACCTGTCAAGACTGTCCGATGCGAAGACACGTTCCATCAGTCCCGAGAACTTCACGGGTGAGAAGGGCAAGGGCGGCATGGCCGACCCGGTCAGGGACAAGGACCAGCGGAATGTGGCCAACGCCCACCATGCGGCCAAAGACCTAGGCAAGGGTTGGAAGGTAAACCCCTTCATCATCGTGAAACCGGGAGAGACAATCACGATTGCGGAGATCGAGGGTCCGGGAGCCATCCAGCAGATCTGGATGACACCGACCGGGAACTGGCGCTTCTCCATCCTGAGAATGTACTGGGACGACGAGAAGGAGCCTTCCGTCGAATGTCCGGTGGGTGACTTCTTCTGCAGCGCATACAATGAATATGCACAGCTCTCCTCACTGGCCGTCTGCGTGAATCCGGGCAGCGCCTTCAACTGCTACTGGAAGATGCCTTTCCGCAAGAAAGCCCGTATCACGCTGGAAAACATCAACACCGCCGAGGAGATGCGCCTGTACTACCAGGTCAACTACACCCTGACGGAAGTTCCCGAGGACGAGGCCTACTTCCACGCGCAGTTCCGCCGCTCCAACCCGACCCAAGGGTCGCTGCACACATTAATCGACGGAGTGAAGGGCAAGGGACAGTACGTGGGCACATACATGGCATGGCGCGTGAACGACAACTGCTGGTGGGGGGAAGGCGAGATCAAGTTCTACATGGACGGCGACAAGGAATACCCGACCATCTGCGGGACAGGGGCCGAGGACTACTTCTGCGGCTCGTACAATTTCGAGAACCAGAAGACGCGCCGGTACCAGGAGTTCACCACCCCTTACGCCGGCATGCACCAGGTGATCCGTCCCGACGGGCTGTACCGTGCGGTGACAGCTTTCGGGCTATACCGCTGGCACATACTAGACCCGGTGCGATTCGACAAGGACCTGAAGGTAACCATACAGGACCTGGGATGGCGCCACGACGGACGCTACAACAACCAGAAGTCGGACATCTCCTCGACCACCTTCTGGTACCAGACCGAGCCGCATGCAAGATTCCCAAGTCTTCCGAACAAGGACGAACTCGAAATACCAAGATGGTAAGAATGAGAGTTTAAGATATAGAAGCTGTGCAGTACAATTTCTGGTAAGATGAATTGTACTGCACGGTAGATAAATAGTTATTAACCTTTTATTTATATTATGAAATATTTCAAAAGAAATGGTTTCGTAGCATTGGTATCAATGCTATCATTGGCAGCTTATGCAGAAGATATTCTACCTCTTTCTGTGGCCGGATCGGAGACAAAGAATTTATTCAAGCATCTGGATATGGCATAGATACTTCTAACATGATTCAACAAGAGAGGATAATACAAGGAACGGTTTTGGAAGAAGGAACCAATGAACCTCTTATTGGAGTGAATGTCGTTGTTAAAGGAACTACTATCGGTACCACGACTGATATTGATGGAAAATACTCTATAAAAATACCTTCTGATAAAGCGGTATTGGTTTTTCATATATTGGTCAAAAACAGAAGAATATTCGGTTAAAGGCTTGAGTCTTTGAATGTTGTCATGAAGAGTGATGCTACAATGTTGTCAGAAGTTGTGGTATACACCGGTTATATGACACAGAAGAAAGCTGATTTGACAGGTTCCGTTGCAATGGCAAGTGCGAGTGATTTAAAGAAGAATGCTTCTGCCAATGCCATGAAGTCATTGCAAGGAAAGATGGCCGGTGTGCATATTACTACAAACGGTGGTAATCCTGCTGAAGGAGCTACGGTGCAGATTCGTGGATTGTCTTCTCTTCGGGAGGAGTTAAGCCTTTAATAGTTTTGGACGGTATGCCTACTGAGAATTTGAATCTTCGTGATATAAATGCTGGTGATATTGAATCTATTCAAGTGTTGAAAGATGCTGCGTCTGCCTCTATTTATGGTGCAAGGGCTTCCGGTGGTGTTATTTTGATCCAGACGAAAAAGGTCAGGCAGGTAAGACAAGCATTGAGTATAACGGTAGTGTTTCCATAAATACAGTATTGAACAAACCTGCTTTAATGAATGCCGAGCAATATGGTAGAGCGGCATTCCAAGCTCAAGCTTATGATGAAAGAGTATATGGTACTTCTATTTCCTTGCCTTCGGCTTATGATTATACATGGCATCGAGGTGATAATGGAATGGCCGTGCTGGACGGGGTTAAAGTAGCGGAATTCCTTAATGCAGACCAAACTGTAAGAGGGAGTGATACAGATTGGATGGGAGAAGTTTTTCAGACCGCTGTTTCCCATAATCATCAGTTGACTATTTCCAATGGTTCTGAGAAATCCAAAAGTTTGTTTTCATTGGGTTATTTCAACAATGAAGGTACACAGATACATACATTCTTCAGACAATATTCGGTACGTGCCAATACAGAATATAGTTTGATAAAAAATCGTTTGAAAGTTGGCGAAAATCTAGCTGTGTCTTATTTGCAGTATAGAGACCAAAGTGAAACATGGTGGGCAATGATTAATCCTCCCGCTTCTCCTGTATATGATGAAAATGGAGGATGGGCTGGTGCTCCGGGTTTTGATGATTTTACCAATCCCGTTCGATTATTGAAAATGAATAAGGATAACATCAATAATTATGTGAAGATTATCGGCAATATTTTCCTTGATTTGAATATTTGGAAAGGTATTTCGGCAAGAACCCAGTTTGGCCTTGATTATGGCAATGCTTATAATCGTGCTGTTGATGGCGTTTGGTCGGAAACAGGAGGAAGAAACAGTGATGGAGAAAATTATGTGGGCAGTTATCAATCACATCCGTTGAGCTATGTATGGACTAACACTTTGTCATATACATTGAGTACCGGTAAACACAATTTGGATGTTGTATTGGGTACTGAAGCAACCAGATTCGTTCAAGAAGGGTTTTCTGCAAGAAGGGAAGGCATTTATCTGGAAGATAGAGATTTTGCACATATTGGTGTAACTACCGGAGAGAAATATAACTTAGGTAGTTCGGCAGATGAGTATACTTATTTCTCTTTGTTCGGCAAGGCCAATTATGTTTATAACGGAAAGTACTTGTTGTCCGCTACTGTTCGCCGTGACGGTTCTTCTTTATTCGGTGAAAATAACCGCTATGCTACTTTTCCCGCTTTCTCCGCCGGTTGGAGAATCAAGGATGAAGCTTTTATGGAAGATTTTGACTTCTTGTCCGACCTTAAGTTGCGTGCCAGCTGGGGAGCGAACGGAAGTGTGCAAGGCCTTCCGAGAGGGTATACTACCACTCCGTTTACGACAGATTATTTTGGAACATCTTATCCCATTCAGGGTAATGAGAGCGGTCCCTTGTATTCCGGTTATAGCAGGACCTGGCTTGGTAATCCTGACTTGAAGTGGGAAACTACTACGCAGACGGATTTGGCTGTTGACTTCGGATTTTTCGACCAACGTCTTACGGGCTCTTTAGGCTACTATTTCAAGAAAACAAAGGATGTTCTTGTGCAGACTCCTTATATCGCCGTAATGGGAGAGGGGGGAGAACCTTGGATCAATGGTGCAAGTATGAACAATCGAGGTCTTGAATTTGAAGTTAGCTTTAGAAGTGACCCAAGCGCCGAATTCCAATATACTATTTCTGCAAATGTAGGTACTTACAAGACAAAATTGACGGAACTTCCTGAAAACGTGATTAATAAATATCCGGGAGATGGCGTTCGTGATTTCGTGATCGGTAGGTCTCCCAATGTGTTTTATGGTCTTGTGGCTGATGGAATTTTCAAGACACAAGAAGAAGTGGATAACCATGCCGAACAACCCGGAAAAGCTGTTGCCGAATTCGTTATAAGGATTTGGATGGTGATGGTCGCGTGGATGAATTGACCGACAGGACATATATCGGTACAGCCGATCCGGATTTCTTTGGAGGAATCACTTTCGATTTCAGGTATCGTAATTTTGATTTGAATATGTTCTTCCAAGGTGTATTCGGCAATCAGGTAAGTAATGATTGGAAACGTCAGAGTGATTTCTGGCATATATCAGGTTCCGTTCCTGTCGGAAAAATCATCCGACCAGATTATTGGATGCCTGGTCGTTCGACAATCCAGATTCGGATATTCCGGCTATGACAAATGTGATGACCAATAATGAACAGAGAATGTCTACTTATTATATAGAAGACGGTTCTTACTTGAAGTTGAGAAATATAGAATTGGGTTATACTTTTCCTGCTAAAGTCACCAATAAGATGATGATGAAGAATCTGAGTATACGCTTCTGCAAGAAACGTCTTTACCTTGAAGAAATTCTGGGAGGTGACCAATTTACAAGTTTTGATCCGAAATGTCCGGCTATGGATATTTGACCCCGTTTACAATGACTTTCGGGCTTAATGTTACATTTTAATTAGAAAAACACAATGAAAAAGTTTATATCATCATTATTAATCTTAACCGCAGCATTCGGTATGACCGGATGTGAGGACTTCCTACAGTAAATCCGAAGCAGGTTTTGGATGAGAACCTGCTTGTCAAGCCAAGTGATATGGAAGGTTTTGTAACAGCTGCTTATGCAAGAATGACAGATATTCCGTCTTGGGATTCACCATTCTCACCTTGGTGGTCGGGTTCTCTTCGTTCTGACGACTCTTATAAAGGCGGTGGCGGTGTCTGGGACGGCGGCGACGGATGGGGATATATGGAAACCTTTGTGAATTTGACTCCTAACGGCTGGCCTATTGATTTCCCTTGGTATGTTTCTTATCAGGTTATCCAGAGATGCAATACTGCAATCCAAAAAATGCAGCCCATTTCCGAAGACGATTTTCCAGTGAAGAATAGTCGAATGGGTGAAATGCTGTTTCTTCGCGGATTTACTCATTTCAGACTGAAGGAGTTTTTCAAATATATGCCTTACATGGATGAAACCATAACGGGTACTTCTGCCGATTTTGAAGCTGTACCGAATAGGGACAAGAACTATCCGAATGACCAGTATTTGTGGGAGAGAATCCTCAAGGATTTCAAGGATGCAGAGTCATACCTTCCGGAAGTACAGATAGATAAAGGAAGAATCACTAAGAATGCGGCAACGGCAATGGTTGCAAGGACATTGATGTTTATGGCTTATGAGCAAGATGAGAGACATCAGGTGATTAATGTAAACAAAGAACGGCTGAATGAAGCTTTGATTTATCTGAACAAGTTGACGGAACAAGAAGGTAAAGCTTTGGACTTATGTAGCAATTTTGGTGAGAATTTCATGATTGAGTCTGATAACAATACGAAAGAATCCATTTGGGAGATTCAGTATTCTATCAATGATAATAGTTCTACTGGGGGTAAAATCAATAGAAGTGAAGGACTGAATCATCCGTGGAATTGGGGAGGTTTTCAGTGTTGTGGTTTCCATCATGCAAGCTATACAATGGGTAATGCTTTCAAGACTGGTGAAAATGGATTACCGTTGTTTGATACCTATAATGATGATTGCTATGGTGATTACATAAAGAAAGCCGATGGTTCGGATGATATTACACTTGTAGATGCCGGTAATAAGGCTTTCTTCGACCGCTACACTTTCGACCCTCGTTTCAGTCATACGATATGTGCACCCGGACAGCCTTGGAAGTATGACCCTTATTTGATTTTTGAGGCTCGTGGTATTCGTAATGGTGTTGAGTATGGTTATTTGAAATCTGTGAAGGAATTACCGCATCCTAATTGTGACTGTTTGCTGTACGATGGTTGGCAGTTTAACTCTATGAACAAGAGATTAATCAGATATGATGAAGTGATACTATGGAAAGCAGAAGTCCTAATTCAATTGGACAGACAAGATGAAGCTTTGCCTTTGATTAATAAAATTCGTCAGCGTGCCGCCAATAGTCTTGAGAATCTGAAAACTGCGGATGGAAGCTATATTCTGAACTACAAATGTGAGTTGTATAAACCTGGTGTGAATTGTACATGGACCAAAGAATTTGCATGGAAGGCCATGGAATGGGAAAACCGTCTTGAACTAGCTTGTGAAGGACGCCGTTTCTTCGACTTGCAGCGTTGGGGAACTCTGGAGAAAACGATGAATGCTTATTTTGCAGTGGAAAGAAATAGATTTGACTGGATGAATATAGCACGCTTTACTGCTGGTAGAGATGAATTCTTCCCCATATCACAGGCTCAGATGAAGTGGGCAAAAGGTAATTATACACAAAATCCGGGATATTAATATTAAACTTTTAGAATTATGATTATGAAAAATATAGTAAGAATATGCATGGTAATATTTACTTGTTTATTGTTTACTGGTTGTTACGACAGAGATGTTGTAGGCAGTAAAGGAACACATTATATTTTGCCTAAAGTGGAAAACCTTGATTATTCAGTACAAGGGAATACAGTGAAGTTGACATGGCAAATTCAGATAATATACCTGATGAGTTTTGAGGCCTCTTGAAGTAAGTATTCAGAAAGTGGAGAATGACATCTATAGAGATGTGATAACCATTGGTAATGAAGGGACATTTGCCGAAGGCATTGCAATCGATGCGAATAAAAGGTACAGATTCGTTGTAAAATTGGTAGGAAACTTGACAGACGAAGTTGTAGAAACCGGAATATCCAGCAGAATATACTCGAAGGTCAGGTAATTGACATTCAATAATTAAAGTTTGCTGTATTATAGATGCAGTCCGGTATTTCTATGCTTCCCGTGTACTGCATCTATAGATACAGTAAACTGACTTAAAACAGACGTTATGAAAAATATTCTATTTATGGTTCTTTCTTTCTCTATATTCTTGTTGTTTTCTTGTTCGGATAAAGAGGAAAATGAGCCTTTTATACCAGTTGATGAGATTATCTCTGCGAAAACTTTTCTGATTCCAAATAAAGACACGAAGGTTGTTTCAACGATTCTGAATTTTAAGAATATAGATGCCATAGATTATCTGATGGTTCGAAAAAGTGGAGGAAATAGTTATTCAGTCAAAATAGATAGAAATGAGTTAACTGCAGATTATGTATTTAATTATGTGGTTCAGAAGACGGATCCCCAGAATTTTAGATTGATATTGGTAGCAGTTTATAAAGATGGAAACAAATCGAATGACCTTTCTTTGAATGTGGATAACCGTTGGGGATTCTTTATCCGAAGCGTCAGTCGTACTGCTCGTGTAACTGGTAGTTCTATGGACGGAGAAAACTTCCAAACCCTAATAATACTGCGACAAAATGGAATGTAGGAGGAACAGATCTTGGCATTATTTGGGAGATGCAGCCCGGAAAATATGGAATTTTCTTTGGTGATACTTTTGGGTATGACTTTAAGCCTAATCTGGCTAATCCTGGACCTAACGGAGGAGTTGGCGTAGTAATGTGCTGGCTTTCTCGGAGGATAATGATTTAGAAGATGGATTGTCATTCAGCAATATGGCTACTGATGATAAAGGGTATGCCCGCGAGATAGTATATGGGGAAAAGATTCGTCAGGTAATGGTGATTGGACTTCTATCCCAACAGCTGCTATTCGTGCTAATGGAATAGATTATGTGCATTATTTTAATATGAGAAATTGGACGGGATGGATTACAAATTATTCGGGAATATATAAGTCGGCTGATAATGGTTTGACATGGGCTAAATGTAAAGATATAACCTTCTCATCTTATAGTTTTTTTGGTCAGGTAGGGTACTTTAAGAAAGATGGATATGTTTATATGATAGGTACTCAAACGGGGAGGGATAGCAATGCTAAATTAGCACGATTTCATGAAACAGATATTGAGAATAAGACAGCTTATGAATATTGGAATGCTTCTACTAATCAATGGATAAAAGGCAATGAAAATGAGGCAACAGTATTAATAGAAGATAAGGTTGGTGAACTTTCTTTTATATATAACGAGACACATAAGAAATGGATAATTGCTTATTTCAATGCAGATAGATATAATATAACTATGCGTACGGCAGAAGACATAACTGGCCCATGGAGTGAACCCTATGAGCTTGCTAATGGTAGAGAGTATGCCCAATTGTATGGTTCTTACATTCATCCGTTGTCGGTAACTGGTGATAATTTATATTTTACGATGTCAATGTGGATGCCTTATAATGTTTTTTTAATGAAGGCTGAATTGGCTGATATGGGAGAGTTTTAATTATATTGATAAATATAATATCATGAACACACGCACATTAATTATAACTTTTGTTTGGATGATAATGTCCAACATAGGCATCTTTGCTCAAGAGCATTGGGATGCACAGAGAGAATTGAGTTGAATAAGGGTGTTTTTCCGAAGAATTTTAGTAAAGCTATTGATATTATACAGTATGATTTATTAGGAATTGAGAGAGGAAAAAGCCATGTGAAAGTGATAGATAACAACACTTTGTACATAAACCTTTCTTTTTCGCTTAAAAACTCTGTTCAACAAGGTGATTGGCGTATAGCGGTAAAGCCGGATTTTTTACCTTCATTCCATTGGGCGCCACATCTTACTCCTACTGATAGAAATGTCATCGATCAACATGTATTCCGTTCTCCTGCCCTTATCGTAGCAGACGATCATCAAACTCTTATTCTTATCCCCGATTTGGATATTATGCAGAAGGGGACTCCTGTACGATGGTATATGGATATGGACGCATCCTCTAATACACTTATTCTCGGAATGTGTAATAACCATGTATCCGAACACGTTCTGTTTGAGCGTGATCAAGAAACTACTTACCCAAAAGGAGATATTGAAATAGGCTTTTATTTGATGTATTCTGATAGCAAGGAAGTATTGCGGAATCCTTTTAAGAAGCCGTTAGAATTTATGTGGAGTCGATGGGGGCATGCTGCATATGAGAAAGGTAATCCGGTGAAGGAAAACCTAGAAACGTATGTGAAACATACTTATAATTGGGCTTTTAATTCATGGTCAGAAAATGTGTGGCAGCAATTTGAGTTAGATGGGAAAAAAGTGGGTGCTCCCGTATTCATTGTGAATGTTACTCAAAGTCCTAATTATCCGGGAGAGATTAATGAACGTGAATTTCGTTCTATCTGGAATCAGGCATGGTTCAGTTCATTGCGTTCTGCAAGTGGATTATATCGATATGCAAGAAGAACCGGTAATAGGGAGCTTCTTGCAAAAGCAAATTTGACAAAAGAACTGGCTCTGTCATTTCCGCAGAGGAATGGTTTTCTATGGACTTATCGGTACGGAAATGCATGAAGTAGAGATTGATGGTAAAAGTATAATCGGAGCAAGGGGTGGAATACCTATTATTGGGGAAATTCCAACAGAAATCCTTATACCTGAATCGAAAGAATCTCCGTATCATATTCTTGATATGAGTTGGACAGCATTGTTGATGCTTCGGTGGTATGATGAATTAGAAAAGATGCCCGTCTTTTGGCTTATGCAGAAGATTATGCGATGGCTTTACTTGGAATACAGTATGAAAATGGTTTTTCCTGGCTGGCTTGACTTAAAGACAATGCAGCCGATGAACCATTTGAATGCTTCTCCTGAAACATCTTTATCAGTTACTTTTACTTAAACTGTATGAGCTTACACATAAGGAAGAGTATAAACGGACAGCATTTAGAGCTATGAATGCAGTTATCCATGAAATTATCCCGGTTGGGAAGTGGGAAGACTTTGAAACCTATTGGTCTTGTTCTCGTTACGGTTCGGATAACTTGGTAGGTAAAAAGTTTTGCGGAACAATATGCATAAACAGAATAATTTTTCAATGTTCTGGACAGCTGAAGCCTTACTGGAGTGCTATCGTCTTACCTCAAATAAAGAATATCTTGATTATGGACAGCGTACACTTGATGAATTGCTGATGACCCAAGCATCGTGGCAGCCGCCATACATGTATGTAAATGTATTGGGTGGTTTTGGTGTGTTGAATGCCGATGGTGAATGGAATGATTCACGCGAAAGTCTTTTTTCCGAACTCATCATTCAATATGGAAAACTTCTTGATAAGCCAGAGTATATAGAACGGGGATATGCTGCACTTAAGGCATCTTTTGTAATGATGTATTGTACTGAAAATCCTCAAACCAAACAGCAATGGGAAAAAGTTCATCCGTTCTTTGCTTCAGAGGATTATGGATTCATGATGGAAAATTACGGGCATGGCGGCCGTACAAATCCGGCAGGTGAAGGTATGGGTGAGTTTACAATCTATGATTGGGGAAATGGAGCAGCGGCTGAAGCGTACAACCGCATCCTTGATAAATTTGGAAAAATAGAATAATGATTCGTTAACATTAATAATTCAACTATGGTAAGATCAACTTTAACCTTATTGGCCCTATTTAATGTGGCTATACTGTTTCCGGGTAAAGCAATGTCCCAGAACAGTGAAGGGCGGGAGTTTAACGGTAAGTATCAAAAGGAATATCTGGATAAGATTGCATTTCCTATAGGGGGAATCGGCGCCGGAATGTTCTGTTTGGAGGGAACCGGTGCCATTTCGCATGTGTCTCTCAGACACCATCCTGATGTGATGAATGAGCCGTATACCTTTGCTGCGATTTATGTAAAGGGGGTTGAGAACGGAGCAAAGGTATTGGAAGGGCAGGTTCCGACTTGGAAGTTATTTGGTCCTGCACAGAGTGGTTTAGGTAGGGGAGACAAGACGTACGGTCTTCCACGCTTTGAAGAGGCGGTATTCCAGGCACGTTTCCTTTGCAACTGTAGATTTGAAAGACAAGGATATGCCTTTGGCTGCAAAGATTACGGGTTGGAGTCCTTTCATTCCGACGGATGCGGACAATTCCAGTTTGCCGGTTGGAGTACTGGAATATCAATTTACAAATACTTCCGGTAAGGCTATCGAGACGGTATTTTCTTATAATACCAAAAATTTCATAGATGGTCAGGGTACTATCCGAGGGGTAAAGAACGGGTTTGTTTTAGAATCCGATCAGAACAACAGTGGGCTAGCTATTTATGTGGACAATGCTGCTGCTGTTGTAGACCATTGTTGGTTCCGTGGTGCCTGGTTCGATCCGCAGACTGTGGTTTGGGATAATATTCGCTATGGGCGGATTGCTGATAAGCAGCCGGTTAAGGGTGTTGCTCCGGGAGCATCTGTTTATGTTCCGCTGACGTTGCAGCCGGGAGAGACAAAACAGTCAAGGTAAACTTCTGCTGGTATCTGCCCGATTCAAACCTTTCTATCGGTGGTGCCAGAAGGTAGGACAGGCATTTACGGGAATGCCCTGCAAGGAACGGCTTCCGGTCAGCAACCTGTGAGCGGCTTTGTCGGCAAGCAGTTGCTGAACTCGTTCGATAGGGGTGGAGATGGACTGACGGGTATTATTCAGTCTCCTGAGTTCAATATTGGGAAAAGATATCTGAAGTTTCTGGTAGGTGGAGGCAGTCAGGCTGACCGTACTTCTGTAAATCTTGTAGTAGACGGAAAGATTGTAGAGACGGCGGTCGGAAATCAGACGGAGACTCTGAGTGAAACCGTATGGGATTTGAAACCTTATCAAGGAAAGAAGGCTTTTGTGAAAGTCATTGATTTGGATGTTTACCCGTGGGGACATATTCTGGCCGACCAGTTTGTGTTGACAGACAATAGGAATGAAGATATTTACAACTTGTCTTCTACATCCACCTTACTTGCCGATTTTGAAAATAACAGTTGGGGAGATTGGCAGGTTGTGGATTCTTCTGAAGAAGAAAACAATTCCTGGCAGATGAAGGAGATGTCGAAGCTACCTACAGACCTTGGTACTCGGAGCGCTTCAAGAGTTTGAATGAGGTTATCGGCTATTGGGATGCAAACCAGGCGATGCTGGAAAAGAACAGCCGGCTGTTCAGTGATGCATTCTATAGTTCCTCTTTGCCGGCAGAAGTACTGGAGGCTGTTGCTGCTAATTTAACTATATTGAAATCTCCTACGGTATTACGTCAATGGGATGGAAGATTTTGGGCTTGGGAAGGATGTCAGGATTCTTTTGGCTCTTGTCACGGAAGTTGTACGCATGTGTGGAACTATGCACAGGCTTTGCCCCATTTGTTCCCGTCTTTGGAAAGAACCTTGCGTGAAACGGAATTCAGGGTAAGCCAGAATACGGAAGGACACCAGAATTTTAGAGTCAACTTGCCTATTTCGGCACCGCCTCACAACTTCCATGCTGCTGCCGACGGACAGTTGGGTGGGATTATGAAAGTTTACCGTGAATGGCGTATCAGTGGGGATACACAGTGGATGAAAGACCTTTTCCCGGCAGTGAAAAAGAGTCTTGACTATTGCATCCGTACATGGGACCCCTTGCATAAGGGCTATCTTGAAGAGCCGCACCACAATACTTATGACATCGAGTTCTGGGGACCGGACGGCATGTGTACAAGTTTCTATTTGGGAGCTTTGACTGCGTTTATAGAGATGGGCAAGGAGCTGAAGCAACCCGTTAAGGAATATACGGCCCTGCTGTCAAAAGGCAAGAAATACATGGAAACTGCACTCTTCGATGGAGAATATTTCATACAGAAAATTCAGTGGGAAGGGCTTCAGGCTCCCAATCCGGTTGATGTAATGTCTTTCGGGGGAAGTTATTCCGAAGAGGCCCTGAAATTGCTGAAGGAAGAAGGGCCAAAATACCAATACGGTACCGGTTGTCTGTCCGATGGAATTTTAGGGATGTGGATGGCTTCCGTATGCGGACTGGATGAAGTGCTGGACAATGAAAAGGTCAGGAGCCATCTGGTGGCCGTACACAAATACAATCTGAAACATGACTTGATAGACCATTTCAATCCTCAAAGACCGGTGTATGCTTGTGGTAAGGATGGTGGATTATTGCTTTGCACATGGCCGAAGGGTGGTATGCTGTCACTGCCTTTTGTATACAGCAATGAAGTCTGGACCGGTATCGAATATCAGGTTGCCAGTCATTTGATGATGAAAGGTGAGGTGGAAAAGGGCTTGGATATTGTCCGTGAATGCCGTGAGAGATATGATGGAAGAGTAAGAAACCCATTCAATGAGATAGAGTGCGGGCATTGGTATGCACGTGCCATGGCAAGCTATGGAATGTTGCAGGGGCTTACAGGAGTGCGGTATGATGCTGTTGACAAAACCATGTACATCAATTCTAAGATTGGTGATTTCAAAAGTTTCATCAGTACTGATACCGGTTTCGGAACCATTGAATGGAAAGCAGGAAAGCCTGTGTTGAATGTGGTTTATGGCAACATTGATGTGAAACGCTATAATGTTTCGGGCAAGATTGTGGATTGAGGTCAATTAGGATAGGATGTACAATCAAAGACAGATTAAGATGACAGAGAAGAAGAAACTTTTTGTTTTGTGTGTTGCACTATTTTGCTTTATGGCTGTTTCTGCACAGCAGAGAATGTCTGTATCGTCTCCTGACGGAAAACTTAGATTTTCTCTGAAAGTGACGTCGGAGAGTGTTTCATATGACATCGACTATAGGAAGCAGCCTCTTATAACAAATTCTTTGCTTGGTTTCAGCTTTGATAGCGGAGAGTTCGGAAGGAATCTTAAAGCAGGAAAGGTGCAGCGTAAAAAGATTGATGAGACATACAAGCTCATTGTCGGCAAGACAAGTAGTGTACGTAGCCGTTGCAATGAAATGACCGTTCCCATGCAGGAACCGTCAGATTCCGGCCGTCTGATAAACCTGGTTGTAAGGGCATTCGATGACGGGATAGCATTCAGATATGAATTTCCGGAACAGAAAGCATGGGATTCATACGTGATGTATGATGAAAGGACACAGTTCAACTTGCAAGGAAACCCGATGGCGTTGCTCATGTACCTGCCCGGGTATGTGAATACACACGAAGGGGTATACAGTCATGTAAGATATGACAAGGTGGCAAGGAAAAGGCTGATAGAGATGCCCGCCACATTCGAGTTCGACAACGGGGTGGCAGTGGCCATAACCGAAGCGGCCATACGGGACTATGCGGGGATGTACCTGATGAAGGAGAAGGGTGGGCTGACTGGAAAGCTCTCGCCAAAACTGGGGCAGGAGAAGATAAAGGTCGAGATAGACAACTTCCCACACCGTACCCCGTGGCGCGTAATCTCCGTTGCAGACCGGGTGGGAGGATTGCTGGAGACGAATATACTAACAAGCCTGAACGAGCCCTGCAGGATTGAAGACACTTCATGGATTAAGCCTTGCAGGACCACGTTCACATGGTGGAACGGGAATGTCGTGCCGGACAGCACGTTCTCTCCGGGGAACAACTTCGATACAAACAAGTACTACATCGATTTTGCAGCACGCAATGGCTTGGATGCACATGGAATCTACGGATATGCGGAGACTCCTTGGTACTATGATGACAACTTCAATTTCGGATGGGCGGGACCCAATGCGGACGTTACAAAACCGATACCGTGCCTGAACATGCCGAGAATTGTGGAATATGCAAGGAGCAAGGGGGTTGGCATACATCTGTGGGTACACTGGAGACCGTTGTACGACAAACTCGAAGAAGCCTTTGCGCTCTATGAGGAATGGGGGAGTCAGGGGACTCATGGTGGACTTCATGGACCGCAATGACCAAGAGATGATACGTATCCAAGAAGAGATACTGGAATGTGCGGCAAGACACAGGCTCTTCATACAGTTCCATGGGTCGAGCAAGCCTTCCGGACTGGTAAGGACGTATCCGAATGAATTCACACGGGAGGGGACACTCAACTATGAAGTATGCAAATGGGACACGCTGGTGAATGCGGACCATGACATTGCGATACCCTTCACCAGGATGCTGGCGGGAGCGACGGACTATCACCTGGGAGGGTTCAGGGCACTGCCGCGCTCGGAGTTCAAGATACAGTATGTAAATCCTCATGTAATGAGCACACGCTGCCATATGTTGGCCATGTATGTGGTTTTGGAAAACCATCTCACCTCGTTGTGCGATACGCCAAAGGCTTATGAAGGTCAACCGGGGTTCGAGGTGCTCCGTACCGTGCCGGGAACGTGGGATGAGATAAGAGTTCCGCTGGCAAGGATGAATGAGCATGTCACGGTGGCCCGCAGGAGCGGTTCGGACTGGTGGGTGGGCTCGCTGAACAACGGTACGGAAAGGGATCTGAAATTGGAATTGGACTTCCTTAGTGAGGGGGACTACCAGGCAACGATCTATACCGATGCGGAGGATGTGGAGCGGAATCCAAACAATCTGGACAGACAGGTACGGAAAGTTACAAGGAAGGATATCATTGAACTGAATCTGGCAAAGGATGGAGGAGCGCTATTACATATCAGAAGGTTATAAGGGTGATGTTTATCAGTTGAAATTGTATTTCAATCAGTTGTTAGTTTGTTAGGATAAGAAGATTGTTCCAGGATAATATTTTTAATCAATGGATTTATAACATGAACAGAAGAAATTTTATAAAGAGAGTGGGCCTTTTGGGGGCAGGATATGCGCTGAATAAAAACTTGATGTTTGCGAATTCAGGCGTAGCTTCGACAGCTACCTCTTTTTCGTCGTTTCCAACAGTAAGGAAGCCTATATCGGAAAGGAACTTCAAAAGTCCTGCCATTGAAAAGGCCATTACTACTTTTAAACAGAAGGTCAAGAATGAAGAACTGGGCTGGCTGTTTGGGAATTGTTTTCCGAATACGTTGGACACAACCGTTTTTTATTCAGAAAAGGATGGCCGACCGGATACATATGTGATTACCGGTGATATTGATGCCATGTGGTTAAGGGATAGTTCTGCCCAAGTATATCCGTATTTGGATTTCATGTCTGAAGATAAAAACCTGCAAAGACTGATAATTGGCGTTATCAATAAGCAGACCTCCTTTATATTGAAGGATCCGTATGCCAATGCCTTTTATGATGATGATACGAAGTATACAAGATGGAACAGCGACCATACGGAGATGAAACCGGGTATTCATGAGCGTAAATACGAGTTGGATTCGCTTTGCTATCCCATTCGCCTGGCATATGGATACTGGAAAAAGACAAATGATGCTTCTCCTTTCGATGCGCAATGGAAGAAGGCGATAGAAACCGTTTTAAGGGTCTGCAAGGAACAGCAGAGAAAACATGGTAACGGGCCTTATAGCTTTCGCAGAACTTCGGAATGGGCTATAGATGCTGTTCCTATGGGTGGAGTGGGCTATAAAGTAAATCCGGTCGGATTGATTTGCTCTACTTTCAGGCCTAGTGATGATGCCACTATCTTTCCTTTTCTCGTCCCGTCCAATTTCTTTGCGGTGGCCAGTTTGAGGCAGGCTTCCGAAATGGTTCAAAAGATAACCAAAGACAATGTACTGGCTGATGAACTGTTGGCGTTGAGTAAAGAAGTTTATAATGCTTTGCAGACTTATGCCGTGGTGAATCATCCGAAGTTCGGTAAAATCTATGCTTTTGAAATAGATGGCTTTGGATCGGCTTATCTTAGTGATGATGCCAACGTCCCTAATCTGCTGGCGTTACCCTATCTGGGTGGTGTTGATAGTGATGATGCAATTTATGCCAATACCAGAAGATTCGTGTGGTCGGAATACAATCCTTATTTCTTTAAAGGTTCTTATTTTGAAGGGATAGGAGGACATCATATTGGTACGGACATGATATGGCCGATGAGCCTGATAATGAAAGCCCTGACTGCTCAAGACGATAAAGAGTTACAGCAATGTATCCAGATGCTCCAGAAAACGCATGCCGGTACCGGGTTCATGCACGAGTCATTCCACAAGGATGACCCCAAGAAATTCACAAGGAGCTGGTTTGCATGGGCCAATACATTGTTTGGAGAATTGCTGTGGAAAACATTCAATGAGAAACCATATTTATTGGAATATTAATCATCTAATTAATCAATGTAAACAAAAATTTATGAGAAGAATTACAAAATTCAGTTTGTTACTCTCCCTTGTTCTGGGATTGTACTTTCCTACTGTTTTTGCACAGTCGAACATGACGAACGAAATGTTTGACTTGGCAAAGTTGAAGTCGGGTGTAAAAAACAAAAGAATCTCCAGTACAGATCCTACCGGAGGTAACAGAGATCACTTGGAGCCCTTCAAACCAGGTGAGAAACGCATCATTGCAGACATCAAGGGAATGGGAGTCATCAACCACATTTGGGTGACGATTGCGCCTCCACCTCCCACTTTGAGCAGAAACGACATTATCATTCGCATGTATTGGGACGGCAACGATTATCCTTCGGTAGAGTCTCCCATCGGCCCTTTCTTCGGACAAGGCTGGGATGAGAGATACAACTACGCATCCTTGCCTCTTTCGGCCGGTCCTGAAAACGGTACCGGTCTGTCGTGCTATTTCGCTATGCCTTTCGAGAAGGGCGCACGCATTGAAATTGAGAACCAGAGCGACCGCAACATAGATGCTTTCTACTTCTACGTGGATTATCTGGAGATGGCGAAGCTTCCCAAGGACATGGGCCGCTTTCATGCCTGGTATAACCACAACCTGACTGAAGCACTTCCCGAAGGCGAGACGGAGTGGGGAGTTACCGGTGCCCAGAAGCCGAACACCACCGGCGAACGCAACTATGTGTTCATGGAAACCCAAGGCAAGGGACACTTTGTAGGTATCAATTACTATGTGCATTGTCCCACTCCCATGTGGTATGGCGAAGGTGACGACATGTGGTTCATTGATGGAGAAAAGGTTCCCTCGCTGATAGGTACAGGTACGGAAGACTTCTTCAATACGGCCTGGTGTCCTAAAGAAGCCTTCTCGCATCCTTACTTCGGTTATCCCCGTGTGAACAATGATATAGGCTGGCTGGGTCGTACCCACGTTTACCGATTCTTCATTGAAGATCCCATTTTCTTTGAAAAGAGCCTGAAGGGAACCATCGAACATGGCTCCAACAACAACTTGACGTTGGATTTGTCTACCGTGGCTTATTGGTACCAAGATTCGGCTGTGGCTCTTCCCGAAGCTCCTACAAAGGCACAGCGTGCTCCGAAACCTTTCATCAACCATGTTGATATACATCGTTGGCGGGATGCCTGGCGTAAGTCCAAGGGTAACAAAGCCACTCTGTGGGGCAACGAGTAAACTTTTGTAACGCTCTTTTTTTATACGTTCATAGGCTGATATTTATATCCGGGGTTTTGCCATTATATTGGCAAAACTGTGTCTCTATATTGGCAAAACTGTGCCACTATATTGGCACGACTATGGAAAAATAGTTCTACGGAGCAGCAAATTCAATAAATCATTAATAAAGGTACGAAATGAAGAATATTCCCAAAAAGCAATTTGCGGGCTGGATGCTGATGCTACTGTTGTGCATCAGTATCTCGGCATTTGCCCAGTCGCCTAAGAAGGTGACCGGACGTGTGATGGATGCACAAGGTGAGTTACTCATCGGTGTGAATGTGACGGAGGCGGCAGACCCTTCTAATGGTGTGGTGACGGACATCAACGGTACGTATACGATTACGTTGAAAGGTAATAAGCCGTCATTAAAATTCTCTTATATTGGCTTTAAGGATAAAGTGGTAGCGGTAGGCTCCAAAGGAGTGCTTGATGTAGCTTTGGAAGAAGATGTGGCAGCCCTTGACGAAGTGGTGGTAGTGGGCTTCGGAACGCAGAAGAAAGCTTCTGTGGTCGGCTCCATTACCAATATAGAGCCGGCCAAACTTGCCGCGGCTCCCAGCCGTTCGCTTAGTAACAACTTGGCGGGTATGGTTCCCGGTGTGATTGCGGTTCAGCGTAGCGGTGACCCTTGGTTCAATAACTCCGACTTCTGGATTCGTGGTATCAGTAGCTTTACTGGCAATACCAATCCGCTGGTATTGGTGGACGGCGTCGAGCGTTCGCTCCACGACATCGACCCTGAAGAAATCGCCTCCTTTTCCGTGTTGAAGGATGCTGCCGCCAGTGCCGTCTATGGTGTGCGCGGTGCCAATGGTGTAGTGATGATTGAGACCAAGCGCGGCAAGATTGGAAAGCCGCAGGTGAACGTCCGCTTCGAACACTCCTTTACGCAACCCATCAAGATACCCGACTACATCGGCAGTGTGAAGTATCTGGAACTGATTAACGAAATGTATGCCGAGCAGGGTAGAAACCCGTTTGTAAGCGAAGCCACCCTGCTGAACTACAAGAACCAGACCGACCCGGAACTCTATCCCGATGTGAATTGGTGGGATGTTATCTCCAAAGACCATGCAGACAACACAAAGGCGAACGTTAGTGTCAACGGTGGTACGGACATTCTTCGTTATGCGTTGGTGGCAGGATATTACAATGAGAACGGTATCATTGAACGCGACAAAAACCAGGAGTGGGACTCTTCCCTGAAGGTGAGCCGATATACGGTGCGTTCCAATGTAGATGTGAATGTGACTCCCACCACTTTGTTCCGCGCCAATGTGGGCGTATTCCTGCAAACTCGTAACGCTCCTCCGGGAGACACGGAAACCAACCAGGGCATTTTCTATCAAGCCATGCGTGTACCTCCCTACGTGCATCCGGCTATCTATGCCGATGGGCGCATTCCACGTGTGATGTACAAGGAGAACCCTTGGGCGTGGGCCACGCAGCGTGGATACGAAAAACTAAATCATAATAAGATTGAATCCTTAGTATCGTTGGAACAAGATTTGAAGTTCGTTACACCGGGATTGAAGTTCAAAGGAACCTTCTCTTTCGACAAGTTCTCGGCAACTTCCGTAACACGTTCCAAGAACCCCTATTACTACAATCCCGCCACCGCACGCGATGCAGAGGGCAACATCATCACTGATGTGCAGACCACCGGACAAGAGTTCCTGGGCTATGCAAAAGGAGCTGAATGGGGCGACCAGTCCATCTATCTGGAAGGAATGTTCTCGTACAACCGCATTTTCGGCAAAGTGCACGATGTGAACGCCATGTTCCTCTACAACCAGAAGGAGTATGACAATGGTGATGCGCTTCCCTATCGTACCCAAGGCATAGCCGGAAGATTCTCTTATACTTACGACAGCCGCTATGTTGCCGAGCTGAACTTCGGTTACAACGGCTCCGAGAACTTTGCCAAAGGCAAGCGCTTCGGCTTCTTCCCCGCCGTGGCGTTGGGATGGATTGTATCTTCCGAGAAATTCATGGAGCCGGTTTCCGATGTCATCTCCAACTTGAAGCTGAGAGCTACTTGGGGTAAGGCCGGTAACAGTAACATTGGTGGTAACAGACGTTTCGCCTATATTTCTACCATTGTCAATACCGGTTCGTACAGATGGGGTACAGATGCGGAAATCTATCGCCTTGGACGTTCGGAAGGCGAAATCGGTGTGAACAACTTGACATGGGAAACCGTGACCAAGATGAATGCCGGTATCGACTTAGGTCTATGGAATGGTAGCGTGAACCTCGTAGTGGATGTGTTCAAGGAAAAGCGCGATGACATCTTCATGCAGCGTAAGAATGTGCCTGGTTCTGCCGGATTCAACCGCCCTGTTTGGGCCAATTATGGCAAGGTCGAGAATCAGGGATTTGATGTGTCTTTGAATGTCAACCATAAGTTCAATAGCGATTGGGCCATTTCCGCTATGGCAAACTATACCTACGCACACAATAAGGTTGTGGAAATAGACGAACCTGCCGCCATCTTGGGTACATACCGTTCGCAAACCGGTAAGCCTATAGGGCAATTGTTTGGCTTGATAGCCGAAAGGCTCTTTACGGAAGATGATTTCGATGAAAACGGTATGCTTAAGGAAGGAATTCCGGCACAGAAGTTCAGTGATATGAGTAACCTACGTCCCGGTGACATTAAATACAAAGATTTGAACGGGGATGGTGAAGTGACCGCAGTAGATAAAACAGCCATTGGTGGTACACGTATTCCCGAGATTGTCTATGGTTTTGGAGCTACAGTAAGCTATAAGTCGTTCGATTTGGGAGTATTCTTCCAAGGAACAGGTAAAACCTACCAGCTCTTGGGCGGAGAGACCTGGTTGCCGGGTTCTTCCTTAGGTGCTGGTAACATCTATTCGAACATTGACGACCGTTGGACACCCGAAAATCCGAGGCAAGATGTATTCTGGCCCCGTATGGGAGACAAGGCTGTGGCAAACAATGAACAAGCTTCCACATGGTGGTTGCGTGACATGAGTTTCCTGCGCTTGAAGAATCTGGAACTTGGATATACCCTTCCGCAACGTTGGACTACCAAAATTGGCATCCGCGGCTGCCGTTTGTTTGCAAGAGGAACCAATCTGCTGACGTTCTCCAACTTCAAGCTTTGGGACCCCGAACTGGAAACTACCGATGGATTGAGATACCCACAGATGAAATCTGTATCAGTGGGTTTTAGCATCAATTTCAACAATTAATTAAGATACGAAGAAAATGAAAAAATATAAATCTATAGCAAAGCTGTCTTATTGTCGTGCACCCTGGCATTGACAACGAGTTGCAACGATTTCTTGGACAAGGCTCCCGACGACCAGCTTACCATGGAGATGATTTTCACGGACAAGATAAGGACTGAGGACTGGTTGGCAGGTGTTTATTCATCCATTCCCAGCCCCATGTGGGGTATTTCAAGGCACAAGGTTATAACATTATGGGCGATGATATCACTATTCCCCAAGATTGGTCGCCGTATGGATGGAGCAATGTGTATGCCTACACCACCGGAAACTGGAGTCCTATCTCAACATGGGACCCTATTATTGGGTAGAATTACACAAGCGCATACGTTCCGGCCTTATCTTCTTGCAAGAGGCAAAAGTACTTCCGGAAAAAGACCTGAAGGAATCTTATGTCAACCAGATGAAGTACGAAGTCCGTTTCCTGATAGCCTACTATTACTCTTTGATGATTGAGTTGTATGGTGCCATACCGTTTACTCCCGGTGTGCTTGTTTCCGTCGATGCGCCCGAATCGGAGATGATGACTCCCCAAAGACCCTATGCCGAAGTGGTAGATTGGATTGACAAAGAGCTGCTGGAAGTGTCAGAGCATTTGCCCGCTGTCTATCCCAATAATACCGATTGGGGCAGGGCTACCTCTATCATGGCTTTGGCAATACGTGCCAAAACACTGTTATTTGCCGCAAGTCCATTGTTCAACGGCAATCCGGATCTCAAGGACTGGAAGAATTCGGAAGGAGAATTCCTCTTTGATGCCGAAGCCAAGCCGGAAAGATGGGAAAAGGCTGCCAAAGCTCATCTCGACTTGATAAAGGCAGCCGAAGCGGCCGGACATAAGCTGTACTATGAGTATAATGTGGATGGAAGTATCGACCCCTTCATGTCTTACTACAACATGTCGTTGAAACGCTTCTCAGAAGGCAACAAGGAGATTCTTTTCGGACGCCCCGAAAATGTGGACCTGAACTACTGGCAGGCTCATCATCTGCCGAAAGGTATCGGTGGAAATGCCGCTATGGGTGTTACTCAGGAACTGGTGGACGCTTTTTATATGAAGAACGGTGAAATGCCTATATTGGGATATAACGAGGATGGTTCGCCCATTATCAACCCGGAATCGGGGTATGTGGAAAACGGATTCTCTACCAATACAGAGTATAGAACCACGAAGTGGCCGGGCGGTGGACCTTCGAACCTTGCCAATAAAGAAACCGGTGTAAGCCCGGTAACAGAAGAAGGTACCTACAACATGTATTGCAACCGGGAGCCTCGCTTCTATGTTTCCGTCATCTATAATGGCGCATGGCTGGGAGTTGATAACCGTCGTGTGGACTTCCTTCAAGGAGGCCGTGATACGGATATGACTTTCGACTCTCCGCAGAACGGTTATAATGTCCGTAAGCGAATCTCTTTGGATGTACTTCCCAGAGATGGAAAGTATGTATATCAGCCGGGTATCTTATACAGAATGGCTGAAGCGTATTTGGGCTATGCGGAAGCATTGAACGAGTCTTCGCCAGCTCCCACTCCCGATGTATATAAGTATGTGAACTTGATTCGTGAACGTGCCGGAATTCCCGCTTTGAAGGAAGGGCTGAGTAAGGAAGAAATGCGTGCCGCCATTCAGCAAGAACGTCGGGTAGAGTTCAATTGTGAAGGTATCCGTTTCCATGACCTCCGTCGTTGGAAGATTGCCGACAAATACCTGGGCGGCAAGCTTTATGGTATGAATCATGACGGTTCTGAGAAGAGCGATGATGTGAACAATCCGAAGGCTTTTTATAAGAGAACTTACTACAAGAGCCGTACCTTCAACAAAGAATGTATTTATGGCCCGTTCCGCAGGCTCAGATGGACATCAACCCCAATTTGAGACAAGCTCCCGGATATTAATAAATAATTAGAGAACAAGTATGAAATCAATAAAATTCATTTTAGTGCGATGACATTGGCATTTGCTGCATTGACATCCTGTTCGGATGATAACAGTGTGGACTTGTCCAATCGTAAGTTTGTACGTATTGACCAATCATCGGTTTATTTGGAGATTGACGAAACTGCCACAGTTACCGCTTCTGTTGATGACCTGGCAGGCGATTCCTATCAGTTGAAGTGGAGTGTCCTCAACTCCGATGTGGCTACCATTGAAGGTGTGGAAAATAATGCAGCTGTAATTACACCTGTTGCTGTTGGAAAAACGGTCATCAAGGTAGAAACGGCTGATGGCAAGTTGTGCTACTTTAGCGACTTGACTGTTACCAAGACTCCTAAGACGTGTTACATTGACTTTGGTGTCATTGATTCTCCGGCTCCGTTTAACAACTATAGGAATCCCAGAGCCCCCGGATTGGTAAATATGCTCGACCATAGAGGTCGTCCTACTACTTTCGGCATCGAGGTGGACAAACCGTTTTCCGGAGAATTGGCTCGCGGTTTGAATAATAATTTGGGTCTTCCAAAACAGCTTCTGAGGATATGTTTTTCAGCGACGGTATTGCTATTCCGCTCAGTGGATTTAAGGTGACAGGTCTCTCTCAAGGAACAAAATATACGTTCAGTTTCTATGCTCACATCAATGACCGTGGAACTGAAACCGAGTTCCATGTAATCGGAAAGAACGATGGCGTTGCTTATTTGGTTAATGACGATAATTTCGATAGAACGGTAGAGATTAAGGGTATTGAGCCTAATGACGAAGGTGTTGTTTATATCGAAATGAAACCGGGCCCGAACAATGTACAATGGGCCAAATTCTTTGGCGTAAATACCATGGTACTTTCAGAAGAGTAGAATTGATGTGGTTTTATAGACCATAATCTTTTCTATTGAAATAATACTGTCAGTGAGGAGAGATACCGTTTAAACAGGCATTCTCTCCTTGCCTTTTAAAAACATATCATTAGTGTCCACTAAAAATCATAGTCGTTCTTTGAAATTGTTGAAATTCAGTTTGTTGTAATGGTATTTGGTGCGCAACGATTTGAAATTACTTTTGCAGTCTGAATCAGACTGTTATGAATAAAGACAAATATGTTTTTTCTCAATTAGTCACATTTCTTGATGAGTTCAAGTTCTTGCGTATCGTCAAGAAGTATGAAGGCAACAAATACATTAAAAGCTATACCTGTTGGAATCAGTTGCTTACGATGATGTTCGGTCAACTTTCCAACCGTGAGAGTTTAAGAGACCTCATCGTGTCACTGGAGGCTCACACCGGAAAACTCTATCATCTGGGAATCGGCAAGTCCGTAACACGAAGCAATCTTAGCAAGGCTAACGAGCAACGTGACTATCGCATCTTCCAGGAATATGCAACCTTCATGATAGCCGAAGCGCGCAAGCGTAGAATCGAAAGAATCTTTGAGCTTGACGGTCATGTCTATGCTTTTGATTCCACCACGATTGACCTTTGTCTGTCAGTGTTCGAGTGGGCTAAATTCCGCAAGCATAAAGGCGGAATCAAGATGCATACGCTCTACGATGTGGAAGCGGAAGTTCCTGCATTTGTGCATATTACTCCTGCTAATATTCACGATACAAAAGCGATGTCTGTGATTCCTTATGAACGTGGTGCGCATTATATATTTGACCGTGGTTACAACGATTTTGGCAACTTGTATACGATAGACCGCATAGGTGCTTTCTTCGTTGTACGAGCCAAAACCAATGTACGCATCAAGCCCAAAACGTGGAAGCGAAGATTGCCTGAAGGTGTCATTTCTGATGTCATCGGATGTTTTACGGTTTATAAAAGTTCCAAGGATTACCCCGATGAACTTAGAAAGCTCATTGTTGAAGACCCCGAAAGTGGCACACGATACATTTTCCTGACGAACAATCTTGACGCTTCGGCTGAGCTGATTTCTCGGTTATACCGAAATAGATGGAGTGTGGAGCTGTTTTTCAAATGGATTAAACAACACCTTAAGATAAAGAGGTTTTGGGGAACTTCGGAGAATGCTGTACGCATACAAATATATTGTGCCATAATTACTTACTGCCTTGTGGCGATAGTACAACACGATATGAAGTTAGAGCGAAGCATCTACGAAACCTTGCAAATACTCGGCATCTCGCTAACCGATAAAACTCATCTTAGAGATTTGTTCGACAAATCGAATTTCAAAAATATCAAAGAGCTAAATGATTCAAGTGAATCGAATTTATTTAATTTTTAACCGACTAGTGACCAAAAAATTTTTAGTGGACACTAGTGAAAACATATAGTAAAATAGTTTATGAAAATTAATTTGAAAGAAGTTTCTGTTTTCTTGTCTGCCATTCTATTGGCAGGCTCGTATGCCGTGGCTCAGAATCCATACAGATGGACGGATGAGCTGGAGTTATTGAAAAGAGTGGATAAATTGCCGGAGTATCGCACTGGCTCTTATGTGGAGCAGTTCTCGAGTTACGACCGTACCGGAGGCAATGATGATGGTTTTGCGGGTACTTATTCTTTCCTTCGTAAGGAAGGTGATAAGTTGGTGATTGCTGAGATGGAAGGCCCCGGAGTCATCAACCGAATCTGGACTCCTACACCGACGGACAATATGCTCTATTTCTATTTTGATGGACAGAAAGAGCCCGGTCTGAAAATAAAGTTCTCGGATTTGTTTTCCGGTAAGGTTTATCCGTTTACAAAGCCCGTTTGTGGTAATGAAATCGGTGGTTTTATTGTTATCTGCCCATTACGTACAAAAAGTCCTGCAAAATTGTTTTCGATGGACCTAAATTGGAATTCATTCAGATACAATACCGTAACTTGCCGGAAAAGAAGGTGGAAACCTATACCGGTGAATTCTCACAGCAGGATAAGGATTTGTTGGCTGAGGTGAATAGAATATGGGCTGACTTGTCTCCTGCTGTAACGAATTATACCTTTGGAAAATCAGCTGGTGTACAGACGGAAGAAAAGGTATTTACACTGAGTCCGGGAGAAGAAGTTTCTTTCTTTGAGATGGCAGAACCGGGACGTATTGTAGGTATGTCGATTGATGGCGGAACATCTTTCGAAGGTTTATACAAAGATGTGATTCTTTCAGCTAAATGGGATAATGAGAAGGTGGAGGCTATTTATGCCCCGTTGCTGATTTTTGGATATGCCTATGGAAAAGGAGCAATGCGGAGTATCTTAATGGGTAAGCAAGGTACTTCCAACTACTGCTATCTGCCAATGCCTTTTGACAAGTCAGCTTCTATGAAGATGATTTATAAAAAGAGAGAAGGTATTCAGCAATCTCCTATTTCTGTAAACGTTAAAGTGTACTATAACAGTAATAAGCGTAATGTGAAGGAAGAGGGTAAGTTCTATTCTGTATGGCGTAGAGAAAACTCCTCTCGGCATTTTCCATAAGTTTGCTGCACAAAAGGAAAAGGACATTATGTAGGAACCATCCATCAGGCACAAGGCCTGCGTCCGGGAATGACCTTGTTCTTCGAAGGGGATGACAGTACTTACGTAGATAATAAAATGCGTCTGCACGGCACTGGCTCCGAAGACTATTACAACGGTGGCTGGTATGCTTTATTGGATCGTTGGGACAGAGGAAACAGCCTCCCCTCCATGGTTGCCTGGATTATTCGCTTCCGATGGCCAGAACCGGTGGATACCGTTTCTTCTTGGCCGACAAAATGTCCTATGAGAAGGAAATCTATCATGGAATGGAACATGGTGAAGTAAAAAATAATTTTCCGGTAGATTATACATCTGTTGGATTCTTCTATGCAGCCCAGCCATTGCAAGGCAGAGAAGAGCCTACTGCTGAATTACGCACTGTATATCAGCCGACAGAACATATCTATTTCCCTCAACTGATGCAGCTGAGTCTTGGTGGAGGTGTCCAGGTAACAAATGAGCGTGGAATCCGTATGACCACCCAGCATGGAGGAGTAGTGCGCATCATGCTGAACGATGTGCCCGAAGGAAAATATAAAGTGCTGATAAACTATTTTGAGAAACCGAATGGTGCCGACTTCCAGGTTTGGCAACGCCAGAAGCAACTGTCCGGATGGATCTCTACTAAGAAGGACAAAGAAGTGTCTAAAGACAGAGTACATGTAGGAGACATCAATTTGACGGAACAAACCAATTCAGTCACTTTCCATGTGAGAAATAATAACGGTGGGGACCAGTTTGAACTGGGACTGATTATCCTGGAAAGAATAAAGGAATAGATGTGGGAATGTGTACTTGTATATGGAATTGATAAGAATGAGAACTAAACAAATTTTACTGTTCGGGCTTGTTACCTGTAGTTTGACGGGCAATATGGCTTGTAAGGATGCTGATAGTGAAAAAACGCTGTGTATTGATAATGTACGTATGATATCCCGTGTCACGGGTGATCCTTTGCCGGGAGATACATTGCTGAATCCCAATAATACCGGACCTGACTTTGATGTATATGGAACGGATTTGGGGTTAATGTGGCATATGGATGGAAACCGTGTGGGCATGTTTTTCGGAGATACCAGTGGAGAAGGTTTTGTCGTGAATAAAAATGGTGGCAATGGTTCCAACTGGCGTTCCAACGTACTGGCTTTTTCATCGGATACAGAGCTTACAGACGGTCTTAAAATAGATTCAATGCTGCTTGATGCCGATGGTAAGGCGCTTGAGGTATGTGCGGGCGGTAAGACGAATCCGGAGGTATACCAGACTTCCATCCCTACGAGTGCTATTCGGGCCGGTAAAACGGATTGTGTCCATATTATGAACATCTATGATTGGGAGCGCCTCATGGACGCTGGCTTACCAATTTTTCTTCTGTCTATACTTCCAATGATGACGGTCGGACATGGGAGCGGCGTGAAGAGGTGACTTTTCTCCCGACAGTCATTTTTCGCAAGTGGCTTATGCCAAATGTGACGGATGGATTTATATGCTCGGCACACAGGCCGGACGTGGTGATGCTGCGTATCTGGCGCGTTTCCTTGAGAAAGATCTTCTGGATATGAAGGCCTATGAATACTGGAACGGTGAAAGTAAAGAGTGGATACGTGGAAATGAGGCTGCCGCTACTCCGGTATTGAGAGGTCCCGTAGGAGAAGCGTCGCTGATATGGCACAAGAAGTTTGAGCGTTGGATTCTGACTTATAATTATGATCCGAATCATGACGAGACTCCTTTGACCAAAAGGCATGCCATTCTTTATTGTACATCGAAGGATCCGTCCAGTGGAGCGAGCCGAAAGTATTGGCGGAAGCGGACAGATATCCAGCTTTGTATTGCGCTTACATACATCCGTTGAAAGACAATGATGACCAGCTTTGGTTCATCATGTCCATGTGGGGCCATACAATGCTTTCCTGATGTGTGCCGATATGAAGCTGGAATAATAATCACTTGACTTGAATTGATATGAAGCTTAGAATTTATTTTTATTAATAGCTCTCGTTACCGGTTTGCTTGTCTGCACAGACAAGCAAACAAATCTATCTGCAACGAGCCGATTCTTTGCTTCAGCAGATACTTCTCTATAAAGTGGAGAAGTATGGCCTGCTGACGGAAACTTATCCAAGAAACCCGGAGCAGAGAATTACATATACGGCCAATACCGGCGCTGTTGTTAACCAGCAGGAGGTCTCTTTCTTGTGGCCTTATTCAGCCTTGGTATCCGGTTGTGTTTCTTTGTATAAGGTTTCCGGGCAAAAGAAGTACAGAAAACTGATGGACCGGCAGATAAAGCCGGACTGGACCTTTATTGGGACTCTACCCGGATTCCCCATTGTTACCAGTCGTATCCGGCTTTTGCAGGTCATAATGATCGTTATTACGATGACAATGACTGGGTGGCCATTGATTTCTGTGATTACTATGAACGGACTGGTGACAAGGAGTATCTGGAAAAAGCCATCCAGCTGCATGACTATATTTATTCCGGATGGTCCGAAGAGTTGGGGAGGAATCTATTGGTGCGAACAGAAGAAAGAATCAAAAATACTTGTTCTGAATGCTCCGGCTACTGTTCTCTGTATGAAGCTGTTTAAGTTGACTAAGGATGCGAAATACCTTGAGCAAGCTAAGAAGACCTATCAATGGACCCGTGACAATCTTTGTGACCCTTCTGACTTTGTATATTGGGACAACAAGAATTTGCAGGAAAAGTGGATCCGGCCAAATATACTTATAACAGCGGGCAGATGATTCAGGCCGGTGTACTTCTCTATCAGGCAACTGGAGAAAAGCGTTACCTGAAGGAGGCGCAGCAGACAGCCGAGGGTTCCTGCCGTTTCTTTCTGAAGGTACAGCCTATTGCAATAGGAGAGATGAAATTCTTCCGGAACTCCTTGGTTTAATGTAATCTTGTTCAGGGGCTTGAAGGCACTATATCTGGTTGATAGGAATGAGGCGTACATAAAGACCATGATTGAGAATGCGGATTATGCCTGGAACTATACGCGTGATGAGAATGGCTTGTTTAGTAATGATTGGTCGGGCCACAGAGAAGAGCAGTTCAAAAGTCTACTGGAGAATGCTTGTATGATTGAGCTTTTCGCCGAGATCAGCGAATTACAATGAATAAAACCTTTAAACACAATAAACAATAAATAAACAGAAAATGAAAAAACAGATTGCAGTATTGGTATCCGCCTTGCTAATGGGTGGCGGTACCTATGCTCAGAATGGTGCTCAGGCGCAAAGACCGAAAGCCTACATGGTGTCTGATGCACATTTGGACACACAGTGGAACTGGGATATCTAGACCACAATAAAGGATTATGTATGGAACACGATCAGTCAGAATTTGTTTCTGCTGAAGCAGTATCCGGAATACATCTTTAATTTTGAAGGTGCGGTCAAGTATGCTTGGATGAAAGAATATTATCCGGCGCAATACGAAGAGATGAAGAAATTCATAGAGAGCGGTCGTTGGCATATCAGTGGAGCCAGCTGGGATGCCACTGATACGCTGGTTCCTTCCATAGAGTCTGCGATTCGTAACATCATGCTCGGCCAGGATTATTACCGGAAGGAATTCGGTGTGGAGAGCACGGACATTTTCTTGCCGGACTGTTTCGGTTTTGGCTGGACACTTCCTGCCATTGCGTCCCATTGCGGACTGATCGGCTTCTCCTCCCAGAAGTTGCAGTGGCGCAACAAACCGTTCTACGGTAACGACAAATATCCTTTCACTGTCGGCTTATGGCAAGGTATAGACGGCTCTACCATCATGATGACCCATGGATATGATTATAACCAACGTTTTGAGGACGGGGACCTGTCGGAAAACAAGGACTTGTTGGAATTGACCGGCCACTCTCCGCTTCACATGGTCTACCGCTATTACGGTACGGGAGACATAGGCGGTTCACCTACATTGGAGTCTGTACGTGCCGTAGAGAAAGGCTTGCAAGGCAATGGTCCGTTGCAGATTGTCAGTGCCACGAGTGACCGGATATATAAAGACTTCCAGCCTTACGCAAGCCATCCGGAACTGCCCAAGTTCAACGGTGAACTGTTGATGGATGTTCACGGTACCGGATGTTATACTTCCCAGGCTGCCATGAAGCTGTACAACCGTCAGAATGAGCTTTTGGGGATGCAGCGGAACGCTCTTCCGTTGTAGCCGAATGGCTGAACCAGGCTTCCTATCCCGGAGCTGCATTGACTGAGAACTGGCAGCGTTTCATTTTCCATCAGTTCCATGATGACCTTACGGGAACAAGTATACCGCGGGCTTATGAATTCTCATGGAATGACGAGTTGATTTCCCTCAAGCAGTTCTCCGGTATTCTTACTTCCTCCATTGACGCTGTGGCAAGAAAGATGGATACCAGGGTGAAAGGGATACCGGTGGTGCTTTACAATGCGCTTGGATTCCAGGTTTCCGATGTGGCAGAGGTAGAACTTGCCTTGCCAAAGAAACCGAAAGGGATTACCGTATATGATATGAATGGCCGGAAAGTGGCCGCCCAATTGCTGTCCTATGCTGACGGTAAAGCCAGACTCTTGATAGAGGCTATTGTGCCCGCTACCGGTTATGCGGTATATGATGTCCGTACTTCTGGTCCGTCGGCTGACACCCGGGTATCTGTGGATTCCAATGCATTGGAGAATTCCATTTATAAGATAACGCTGGATACAAAGGGTGATATCGTTTCGTTGTTTGACAAGAAGAACGGCAAGGAGCTGGTGAAACCCGGTAAATCCATTCGTCTGGCACTCTTCACGCAGAACAAGTCCTACATGTGGCCTGCTTGGGAGATCTTGAAGGAGACTATAGACCGGGAACCGGTTTCCATCACAGAGGATGTGAAGATGACACTGGTGGAGGATGGTGAGCTGCGCAAGTCACTCTGCATCGAGAAACGTTATGGAGAGTCACTCTTCAAGCAGTACATCCGTTTGTATGAGGGTAGCCGTGCCGACCGCATAGACTTTACAATGAGGTGGACTGGCAGTTGTCCAATGCTTTGTTGAAGGCCGAATTTCCTTTGAACATGGCAAATACGGAAGCCACCTACGATTTGGGACTTGGAAGTGTGAGGCGGGGCAACAATACGGAGACTGCCTACGAAGTCTATGCACAGTATTGGGCCGATTTGACTGACCGTAGTGGAAACTATGGCGTGTCTGTCTTGAATGACAGCAAATACGGCTGGGACAAGCCGGACGACAACACCCTCCGCCTGACCCTGCTGCATACCCCCGAAACAGACAAGGATTATGCTTACCAGAACCGCCAGGACTTCGGGCATCATTGCTTTACATACAGTCTGGTGGGTCATGCCGGCGGACTTGACAAGGCTGTCACCATAGAGAAGGCGGAGATATTGAACCAGAAGCTGAAAGCTTTCCGTACCGATAAACATAGGGTACATTGGGTAAGGAGTTCTCTTTCGTCTCTTCCAATAACCGTAATGTCATTATCAAGGCATTGAAGAAAGCCGAGAACTCGGATGAGTATGTAGTGCGTGTCTATGAGATAGGCAGTGAGAAGGTGCAGGATGCGGTACTTTCTTTTGCAGGCGAAATTGCCAGTGCCTACGAAGCGGATGGCACTGAAAAGAGTATCGGTTCGGCCGAATTCAGTGGAAACGGGCTGTCTGTAAGTATAAAGCCTTATTCTATAAAGACATTCAAGGTACGTTTGAAGTCATCGGGCGAGGACGCTTATCAATTGCAATATGCCTCTTTACCGTTGTCCTATAACTGTAAATGTTCCTCATTCAACGAGTTCCGCGGTGAAGCTGATTTTGAGTCGGGTTATTCGTTTGCGGCAGAACTGTTGCCCGAATCCCTGACTGTAAACGGGATTCCTTTCCAGCTCGGCGAGAAAGATGCCGCCAACGGAATGACGTGCAATGGTGATACTATTGTTCTACCGGAAGGTAAAAGTATAATAAACTGTATTTTCTGGCTGCCGCTACGGACGGGGACTATGCCGCCACTTTCCGGTGCGGAGGGAACAAGAGTGAGGTCATTGTACCTTCCTATACCGGATTTGTCGGACAGTGGGGACATTCGGGACATACCAAAGGTTATCTGAAGGATGCCGAAGTGGCTTATGTGGGAACTCACCGCCACTCTCCTACAGCCGATGAGGCCTATGAGTTTACCTATATGTTCAAGTTCGGTGTTGATATTCCGGCAGGTGCTGCCAGCCTTATACTTCCGAAGAATGAAAAGGTTGTTCTTTTGCTGCCACATTGGTGGAGGAAACTCTGAAACCCGTCCAGGTTGCCACTAGCTTGTTCCATACAGCCATCCGTGACAATGAGATGGAGTTGAACAGTGTGGAGGTGGAAAAGAAAATCTGTTGAAGGACGCGAAGATTATCGCCTATTCCGGCTATTTTAATGATAATGAGAAGCCCGAACGCATCGTTGACGGGGATGTCGATACCAAATGGTGTGAAGTGGGAAGTGCGTTGAACTATGTGGATTTTGATTTGGGTGAGGCGAAAACTGTGAGCGGTTGGAAACTGGTGAATGCAGGCCGTGAGGACAAGGGTACATTACTTCCGCTTGCTTCCTGCAAGGCAGAAACAGCCAGACTGAAGAATGGAAGACACTTGACAATATAGATGGAAACCGGCAGAATGTCGTATCACGTATGATTGACACTCCGGCGCAGGTACGCTATGTACGCTTGATGATAACCCGTCCTATGCAGCATGCAGGAGGAAAGGTGTTACGCATCAATGAGATGGAGATTTACTAAAATAATCGGTTATGATGAAAAACTAGTTTTGTAATTCAGTTGATATTTCTCTATAGCGGTTTGGCTATGGCCGACCCGGTTATCTCTTAAGACATTGTTGCATGAGATGACAGACCGTTCCGTGCTGGCGCGTTGGCCCGAAAATGCCTATACGTGTAAGCAGTTCAGCAGCTACGACCGTAGTTCGCATAACATGACGGATAAGCGTGCCTGGTTTGGTAATTTCGACCAAGGACAGTTTATCTGCCAGGAAGAGAACGGAGGGAGGACGGAATATGTGATGATGGATGCCGAAGGCCCCGGTGCCATAGTTCGTTTCTGGATGACTTTCTCCGGCATAAATCGGGGACAGGGGACTCTGCGTATCTACATAGACAATGAGGAAAACCGGTAATTGAAGGCAATGTACGTGATATATTGAGCGGACAAGTCCTTTGTGGAGAACCTCTTTCAACTTCAGTACCCGATGAGGCTCCGATGGAAGAAAGAGGGCATAATTTATATTTGCCAATACCTTATGCCAAGCGGTGCAAGGTGACTATCGAATCGCCGGACTTGAAGATTACTCCGAGGGGAAAATTGAGAGTAAGACCATTGTATACTATGCTATCAATTACCGCACTTATACTTCTCCGGTCAAGGTGATTTCTTTCTCGGCCAAAGAGTTGAAGAAGAATGCCCGGCTGATAGCTGCTGTCAATAAGAAGCTGTCGGAAGGAACACCTGGTATTGATACTCCGCTTGCGGGAAGAGAAAGTACGCTCAATCTGGCGGCTTCTCTGGCTCCGGGTGAAAGCCGTAGTTTTACGATTGACGGCTCGTGCCATTCGTCGTCTTTCGATGCGGATTGATGCCGATGACCGTCGCCAAGCACTTCGCTCTACGGTCTTGTCCATTGCCTTTGATGGGGAACTAACTGTCTGGGCTCCGGTCGGTGAGTTTTTTGGGGTAGGCTATTATCCCGTTGCAACTGGTACGTGGTATACGCGGGCCGTGCAGGATGATGTGATGAGTGCATGGTGGGTGATGCCTTTCGAGCGGAACTGTACGATTACCTTGACCAATTATGGGGAACAGCCGGTGGAGATATCCAAGGCTGCTGCAGTTAGTGGAAAGTGGCAGTGGGATGAGCGCTCCATGCACTTTGGTACCACATGGCAGCAGTTTACGCATATCCATGCCCGGGGCGATGAGTTTGCCCAGGACCTTACGTTTGCCGATCTTAAAGGTAGGGGCGTGTATGTGGGAGATGCGGTTACTGTCTATAACCCCAACTTGGGTTGGTGGGGAGAAGGAGATGAAAAGGTGTATGTGGACGGTGAAACCTTTCCGTCACACTTTGGAACGGGTACAGAAGATTATTATGGCTATGTCTGGGGGCGCTATGAACCGTGGATAAACCATCCTTTTGTTGCCCAACCCATAGGAGATGGTTGTTATGCTCACATAGGTTTGGCGCAGAATACCCGTGTTCGTAGTTTGGATGCGATTCCGTTTACCCGGAGCCTGCGCTTTGACATGGAGTTATTCGATTGGTCGAATATACACCTTAATTATGCTCCGATAACCTTCTGGTATATGCTTCCCGGAGGCGAAATACAGCCGAAACCCTTTGTGAGCGATGTACGCGAACGGGTTGCCAACCAACCGTCAGATATTTTCGGTTCAGGGATGAGTCTGGTTGTGGAGGGCGAAGTCATGCAGCCTCGTCCGGGGCATATGGGTTCCGTTGAATTGCAGACCAACTTCCACCCCTTGTGGAGTGAGGGTATGCAGCTCTACTGGAAAGAGTTTAAACCGGGAGATAAGCTGTCATTAGTTTTTGACAGTGAAGTGGAAGGAATTTATTATGCGAAAATACAGTTCACTGTGGCGCCTGATTATGGTACATTTGCCCTTCGTGTAAATGATAAGGTGATTACTCCGGAAGTCAGTCTGACCAATGGAGAAGTGTCTCTGCTTTTGGTGAATCTTGGGCGGGTCAATTTGAAAAAAGGAAAGAATGAGTTGCAGATTGAGTCGATTGCACTGGCTCCGGGACATGATACCGGTTTCTTTGGGATTGATAAGTTGACTCTTCGCAAATAATTCTGTAGACGTCTCTATCGCAGGGATTGTACTTGTATGGATAGCTTTGGATAAATAAAAGTCCAAGGCTATCTTTTTTGTATCAGTTCTTTTTCTATGATAAAATGCTATCTTTGTCCTCAAAATAATAGGTAAGATGAAACTTCGTTCACTCTATATCCTTTCTATTGTAGGGCTGCTACTGGTAATTGTGGTGCAGATTGGTGGTATGATGTATGCTTACGACAATACCAAGAAAGAGGCGGAACGCGCACTGAACGAATGTTTCCGTCTGGCTTTTATCGAAACGGTGGACAACGAGATTAATAATTTACCGTTTCCTGACATGACTATCCCTTTTTACTCGTATCTATCCAAAGACAGTATCAGGTCTTTCGAAGATGAGATGTTTTTAAACTATCAGCAGGCAGCTTCCTTTCTCGAAGATGTATATCATGTCGCCATTCCATTAGATGTGATGGCGAGGTTGGTAGAGAAGAAACTGAAATGGAAAAATATAGACCGGACTGTAAATATCCGTCCTGCGACGGACAGAAGCAAGCGTTCGGTATATGTACGGTTCAAGTCTGTTCTTTCGGAAAAAGCCTGGTTGAATGAGAAGAAAGGAGAGGCCATTGAAGCTGTCATGTTTTCTCCTTTTATACCGCTTGTCAAGGATATAGTCTTTTTGTTCCTTCCTACGCTTCTCTTGGTTGTTTTTCTGGTGTACAGTTGGGCCATGCAAATGGATTCCATACTTAAACAAGGTAATGATATTGAGAAGCAGCGGTCTGCTTTTTATGTGCTGGCAGAGAAGATGAGGTTGCCGATAGGTGAGGTACGTAGTCAGATATCGGAGAGCCGGTGGGCAGATATAGAAGCCTCGGGGCAACATTTGCTGGACATGACAGAACATACGCTTACGGGAGCTAAGCAAAGCGAACGGCAGCGGCAGGTGCGCAAGCAATATTCTTTTAAAATCTTTTCGATTGTCGGGTTGATTGCCGGCTGTCTGCTGATGGTAGTCTGGTTTGTCTATCTGTACCGTGCTTCTTTCAAAGAAACTGCCTATCAGGTAAATGATTGTTTTGAAGCGGCTTTTTATGACGAGGTCTTGAAACGCCGCCTTTCTTTGCTCTACGAACAGACTGATAGGGATGGAAAGGATGAATGGGAAGAGAGTGTTGAATCGCCTTTTGCAAAGGAGCAAAGGGAATTTCTGGAGAAAGAGCAGTCGAAGTATAAGGTGAACCGCTTTGGAGTGGTACATATGTACAATCCGGTCGATTTGAATTATCGACTACGCTCTGCTTTGATTATGCAGCGCAGCATCAATGAAAGCGGAATGGAACTTCCTCTCTCCGTGCAGTACCTCGATTCTGCTTTTGCTTCCAGGTTGGAAGCCTTGGGAATGACCTATAAGAGTGGTATCCGCCAGTACTACGCTCCCTCCGATAGTACAGTGGTGGAAGCAGGATATGCCTCGGCAAAATATCAGGATATTTCTTCCCGGTTTATACCGTTGAAGGAGGACAGCATCCTTTGTATACAAGGTGTGGTGAAGAATCCGTATCGCTACGTCATAAGTTCCGTATGGTATCTGTTTCTGCCTCTTTGGGTGATGTTTTTGGTGGTGTTGGACTGTATTCTCGGCCAGGTGAAAGTTTTGCGTACACAGCGGCATTTGGAGCAATTCCAGAAGGATTTTACTTATGCTATGATACACGACATGAAGTCTCCTCTGAGTTCCATCCTGATGGGAGCTCATATTCTGAATAGCGGCAAATTGTCCGGTAAGCCTGGAAAAGAAGAGAAATACCGGCAGGCGATGATGGAAGAGTGTGAGCATCTGCTTACCCTTTCCAATCGTGTACTGGTACTTACCAAGCTGGATGAGGGACATTTGGAACTCCATCAGGAAGAGGTGCCTTTGCGGCCTTTACTTGATGATATAATTGCCAAAATTTCTCTGAAAACCAGCAAAAGGGTAGAATTTACGACCGTTTATCATCGTTGTGAAATGGTGTATGCCGATGCCTTCTGTTTGCGTGAAGTGTTGGGCAATCTGCTGGACAATGCCATTAAATATTCCCATGAAGAGGTAAAGATAGATATTATTTGCGAATCGGAGAAAGGCTTCTGCAAGATAAAGGTGTGTGACAACGGATTGGGTATTCCCTTAAAAGACCAGTCTCTTATCTTCAACCGTTTTGAACGTTCTGCAGCAGTCGGGCGAAGTGGAAGGGGCGGTGCTGCAGGTTTTGGTCTGGGCCTGAATTATGTACAGCAGGTGATGCTGGCACATGGCGGCAGGGTAGAAGTGGAAAGTGAAGAGGGGTGCTTCAGTGAATTTACACTCTACTTTCCTATTGAGACTGTATAAATTTACCACACGTGGAGATTCAATCCTTCTGATTTGTCAGTAATATAGGAGCCTCCACCGAATGAGCGTAATTGCCAGAGGATGTAAAGGTCGTCGAAACTCATGACAGCCAGTAATATTCCAAATCGTGTGACATCATAATTGCCACTTGTCATACCATATATAAGGGGCAATATACCCAGTAGCAGGAAGGGCAGCAGGCATGTGGTGCGATATTGCCACATGCGTATCGGCGAAAACAATCTGAACAACAGTTTATGTAGGAATAGATTTACCAGGACAGCTGCCAATATACACATGAAGAATCTGACCAGCGATAGATGGCTGGTTGTTTCTCCATGTATCGACTGAAACAGAATCAGCATTGGTACTGCAAATACTATGGCAGCTATGATGCCGTATTTATTAATCCTCTTGCCCGAAACTACTATCTCTGTCCCTTTTCGGCTTTTTGTTATTGAAATATCTGCTTTCATAGTGTGGATTTTTTGTATTGATGTTGCAAAGGTAGAGTGGGGCACATGCTTCATAAGTTATCGCTACGTTAATATTAGGTTAAGAGGCGTTGTTTTCCTCGTTTATTTTATAGCAATATGACTGTTGCATTCATTCTTTTCCTTATTTTTGCAATATATAATAAACGCATTATGATAAAGTTATTGTTGGTAGAAGACGATGCAAGCTTGAGATATATAGTTCAGGGCGGGTTGGAAGATATGATAGGCGGTTATGAAGTGATTGCTGCCGCCAATGGCGAGGAGGGCTTGAAACAGTGGAAAGAACAACATCCTGATGTGATAGTATCTGATATAGAAATGCCCGTTATGAACGGTTACGAGATGGTGAAGCGTATCCGCGAGACAGATGGGGAAACTCCGATTCTGTTCTCCTCTGCCCTAATATCTCCTAAAGATGTGGTAAAAGGTTATGAAATCGGTGCCAATAACTATATAAAGAAACCGTTCATTCCCGAAGAACTGGATGCACATGTCCACGCCTTATTGAAGCTTTCCAAAGGCGAAAAATCGAAAGACACGAGTCAATGCTACAAGATAGGCAAGGAATATGTGTTGGATGCCACACATGCCACTTTGAAACATGCTTCGGGTGTAAACAAGACTTTGACTGTGCGCGAGACAGGTTTGTTGCAGATGCTTTGTGAGAAGCGGGGAGACGTTATCCGCCGGGAAGCTATCTTGGATAAATTCTGGAATACGGAAGATGATTACTTTGCTTCCCGCAGCCTGGATGTATTTGTGACGAGACTTCGGAAATTTCTTTCGGAAGACGAGTCGGTAACCATTAAAACAGTGAAAGGAGTAGGATTGATACTGATAGAAAATTAATAATGTATCCTTCTATATTGCAATAATTTAGCAGTACATGTACTGTTCTTCTGGTTTATTTTCGTTATTTTTGTATAGCAGTATTATATGAATATAAAGAAGGAGGGTATATGCGTATAAAACGGAAAGTCAGTATCTCTTGTCTTGGTGGCCGTTTGGGAATCTGCCTGCTGTTGGCTTTTGTGCCGCAATTGCTTTTTGCGCAGGAAGACAGTGTACGTTTCATTCGTGACAGTATACAGATACAGCCGGAATTCAATGAATCTCTATTCTCTCCTTTTGAGCTTCCTTCTGAAAACTCTGCCCCTTCTTCCATGTTTCATCCGGAGCACTCCTATTCCCTGCCCGATTTTTCACTGAAAGAGTCTCTTCGTCTGCCTTATCAGACCAATCCTTCCCTGCTATTTCGGGGAGATTACAGTACAAGCGGTGTATTAAGACAGTTTCCTCACGGTATGTTATTCGGTTCCGGTGGGCAGACCAGCGTACCGGGTATCGGACGTTTCAACAATGCTTCCCTGGGATATCAGCATGCCTTTAACCAAAGGCTGACGCTCCAGCTTGGCGTAGATGCCATGAAGATAAATATGATTCATTCCACCGGGCAGGCTTTCAGTACTTCGGGAGCTTTGCGGTATCAGGCTTCGGACCGTGTAGCTTTTAAGGTTTTCGGTTCGTATGCCATAGGAAATACTTACGGGATGGATACCCACCGCTACGGTGCCACCATGTCTCTGGATATGTCCGAACGTTTTGGTATGGAAGTTGGAGTACAACGTTATTACGATGCTTATCGCGGTCGTTGGGAGACGGTTCCGTTGTGATTCCCTATTATAATTTCGACAAGTTTAAATTAAGTCTGGATGTAGGTGGAATCTTGTATGAGATTCTGCGTAACACCGTCTTTGATAATAGAGGGGCAGTGGCGGAGCGACTATTGCCCCACCACGTTTTCAGATGCCGCCATTGAGATAAGATAAGTATAAATCAGCTTTTGTAGGGACAATCATCAAACAGTTTACTACTGTTACATAATATTATTGCTAATGTAGAAATACTTTCATGATATTTCGTTTATTTTTGTTTTGCTGTTCGTTTTGTGCGGACAGTTGTCCGAAAATGGACATTACTATAAAATAGTTATTCTTTGATAATCAGTGATTTAATTCTTTGGCACGCAGATTGACTATATATAGGCGAAGGCGGTTATGAAACAACAACCTCCTCAGAGAAGTAATAACAATAAAAATAACGATTATGAAAGCAACAGTATTTTCAAAAGCAGTGGTAATGATGGCAGTGGTAATGGCAAGTGTAATGAACTTTTCTGCAAGCGCGACAACTCCTGCCGATTATGTGAAAACGAGGAGATGACCGGAGAACTGATGACCGCCAAGACTATCTTCCGCAATGAGGACGGACACCTTTTCCGTCACCTCCGCTACACTTACACTTATGACAGTGAGAACCGTGTGACGAGCAAGGAAGCTTTCAAGTGGGATAGCGTAAAGGAAGCCTGGGTGCCTTATTTCAAGCTGGATGTTGAATACACTGACAGTGAAGTTGAGTTGAACTATGCCCGTTGGAACAGTAGAACTAATGGTTACGACAGCTATACGCAAACTACCGTTTACGAACTGAATGACAGCAATGCGGCTTTGATGTTGGCAAGTACCAAATAAAGGATAATATATCAATACAAAGAGCCAAGTATCGTGAGGTGACACACCTTTGATACTTGGCTCTTTTCGTTGAGGAAATGTATTATTGTTTCTCTGTTATCAGTCCGACAGCATAATTCAGCACTGTATCTTCATCCTTCATGAAATCTGCTACGGTTTGGGATACTTGATGATGGGGCGGTATGCCTATACCTTCCATGGGGAAACCTTTAGAAGAGACGTCCGGCTGGCGGGTAGGGATACGGAAATAGGTCCGCTGTTTGGTACAGAAAGGACGGGGGCCATTGCCGGTATCCCCTCCGGTAGCTTCGCCGATGAGGGTGACATTTCCGCTTTCCTTCATGTCGAGTGTGAAGCTCTCGGCAGCAGAGAGCGTATATGTGTCGGTCAGCAGATAGATTTTACCTTTATAGGCGTCGGCTTCGGGCTGCATGATGTAGCTCTTGCTGACGCAGTGTGGTTGTGCTTCGCGGATGAAGTACTTGCAGATGTCTACTCCATTCATGCTGTTTCCTCCTCCGTTTCTACGTACGTCTATAATGAGGTATGGTAAATCCTTGACTTTGGGATAGACCGCCTTGAAATCTTCCATGACGGGATTCATCATGGTTTTGATGGTAAGGTAACCAATGCTGTCTTGTAATATCCTGCTCTCCACCGTTTGTTCTTCGCTATCCGGAAAATAGTCCCTTTGTTTCAAGGGAAGGGTGATGGTCAGAGTATCGCCCCCTCTCAGTAGTGTATAGTTTCTTAGGGTGTCTGCATAACTACGGAACGCATCATAGGCTGTACGGAGCCGTCTGTGGGGGACGGTAGATGCTTCGGTATATTTTTCGTTCTGTTCAATCCATTGTTTATAGGGGAGTCCGTTGATAGCTATAATCCGGTCTTTGTCCTGGAAGCCGTATTCTGTCAGATAGTCACTGGGTTTGTCAACGAACAAGGAATCCTCTATAAAGGCTACGCGCTGATTGGCTGTGTACCTCTTGTAGCAGGTAATGGCGTGGGCGCATTGTAAGGCAGAGATGTATTCCTGCACTATCAGTCCGTAGTCTGTGGTGGTCTGCGCCTGGCGAACGCGGGCGTCACAAGCTTGATACAATGAATCCATATTCAGATGCTTGGCTTGGTATAATGAATAATTCTCCATGACAATCTGGTGTATTTCTTTGAAATCTTCTTCAAACTGCGAGGGGGTTAACGGTAGTTCCGCGATGTAGAAGTTTTCTACATCAATCTGCTTGTCATTATAGAAATAGTTGGCATAAACATACAAACCACACCAAATGGTTGCCAGTACAGCCATTACGATGACTATTACTTTTGAAATTTTTTTCAGAATCTTCATGTTTTATAGAGTTTAGTCGATATTTGCTTTTTCGGCAAAAATAGTAATAATTTTTGTTAATCTTATTTTTCTAACTCCTTATTTGCCAATAATGGTAACATGGAGGTAACTAACTGAGCTTCAAGTGCCTTCTTGTACGATGTCTGGTAGTTGGCTAACTTTGCAGCCGTAAATCAAAACATACTAAGGAGAAGTGATTATGAAGAACTATCAAAAAGTAAATGTGCCCGCAGGCGAGGCACGTGTCGAGTTGCACGATTCATTGAATCTGACTGGTGCAGAAGTATCTATCAGCAATTTGCCGGCTGGTGCAGGAGTACCTTTTGTGCATTCGCACAAGCAAAATGAAGAAATTTATGCCGTCCTCTCCGGACGCGGCACCATGGTGGTTGACGGAGAAACCGTAGAACTGCAGGCGGGTGACTGGCTTCGCGTGGCTCCGGCAGGAGAACGCCAATTGTCGGCTGCGGCAGACAGCGCCATCAGTGTGATTTGTATTCAGGTGAAAGCCGGCTCTCTGGAAGGCTTTACGATGACGGACGGTGTGGTGAAGTAAGAGGAAGTCACACAAGTAAAATTAAGGTGATAGGGGATGGTCTGTGGTGCAGGCTATTCCCTATTGTCATATGATGTGCAGTGATTTATTGACTGCGATTTGTTTTAAGTCAAAATAATCATATATTTTGTACTATACCTAAGAAAACAGACTATGTCAACTGATGCAATAAAACAGAAATTATGATTAAATTGAAGAAAGAGCATTGTTTCTGTCACATAACGAGGACCCAATCAAAGAGCTTAAAACTAAGAATTGAAAACATAATATCATGCCCCAGCATAATGCCATCAAGCTTTTCGAAGCGAAGAAAGTCCGAACCGTTTGGGACGACATAGAAGAAAGATGGTACTTCTCAATAGTAGATGTGGTGACAGTCTGCTGTATGCCTATCCAGTTACGTCTCCGATAGATTGGAAAGGAAAGATATAAGAGGAAACGTGTTTTCATTTTGTTCTTGTTTTGGGCGCAAAAGTAATAAATATCTCCGTTAACCTAACATTAACGTAACGATAACCTAAAAGCTTTTACCACCTCCTATCTTTGCAATGTCGAAAGGGAACAACTCCCCAAAGACAAGAACTTGAAACAAAATGTATAAAAAAATAGAACCATTATGAAGACTTTAGTAATTTCAGCAATCATCGCAATGACCTCTTTAGTAAACGTAGTAAGCGCAGCAGCCGTTAACCGTACAGACAACTTTGCCTATAATACCGAAACCAACGACGGCCGTGTGGAAACACAAACCGTATTCAAAGTGGAGAATCAGAAATTCCTGCACCGCCACCTGAAGTACAATTACATTTACGACAACTCCGGTCGCATCTCCCAAAAAGAAGTGCTGAAATGGAACGAATCCACGCAAAGCTTTGAGAAGCACCACAGTCTTAACTTCTTCTATACGGACGACGTCACTGTGGAATACGCCCTCTGGAACGAGCAAAGCAATGCCTACACCGACATCAAGCAGAAAGCCGTCTATCGGCAGACCGACAGCAGTGTCTTGCGCTACCTCAGTTACGAATGGGACGAAAAGAACAATGACTGGAGCTTGACAGCAGACCATCACATGACGGATGAATCTGTGCAGCTATTGGCAGAGAAATAAGAAAACACGATTTCTATTCTATTTATTTTAAAAACCAAGACATTATGGCAATATTATTTCGCAAACACGAACGTTTAAGTAATTTGGCACAGAATTCTGTAAAAAGGTATATCCTACAATTATATATAAATACAGCAATCCGGCAAGACTGAAAGAAGTGGCAAAGGAAATCAGCACCATGTCCAGTGGGAGTGAGGGTAATTCCTATAGTGTGCTGAAAGTTATCTGAAGAAATCACTGTTGGCAGGTCGTATCGTGACTGAGTAAATTCTGAAAATATAGAGACTATGGGCCTCCTTTCTACACTGTGTGCGGGAGGGAGGCCTTCTTCTCTTCCAAAAATAACGGATTGCCTTTCTTGAACAAACAATTATAAATATCTTTGGAGCATTATTCACTCATTAAACTAACAGAAAACACCATGAAAGTCACAAACAAATCAACAGTGAGAGTAGGCGCGGCAGGAGTCGCAGTCATTGGAATTATAGTATTGTTCTTGGTCATGTTTGCCGTGGAGCGTATTGATTCGGGACAGACGGGCATCATCGTCAATCTGGCCGGTAGTGAGCGTGGAGTAGATGATGCCAAGGTGGAGACCGGATGGGTGGTTTACAACCGTTTTGCCAAGCAGCTATTCGAATATCCTGCATTTGCGCAGATTGTAGACTACGAACCTTTCGACATTCAGGACAAGAAGGGAACCATCTTCAAGACAGACCCTACTATAGAATACTTCATTGAGCGGGAGGATGCCAAAGTAGTTTTTCTACGCTATCGCAAGACTACCGAAGAATTGGAACAGAGTGTTATCCTGACGGAAGTGAAGAACGCTTATAAGGACGTGGCAGGACTCTATGAGACGGATTCGCTCATCAACAACCGTCCGGCTTTCGAGAAGGAGGTGGAGGCATTACTGAAGGAGCGTCTCAGTACCCGTGGCTTTACGTTTACCAACATACAGTCGTCCGTGAAACCCAACGATGTGCTGCAAGCTGCCATTGACGAAAAGAATACTGCTGTGCAGAATGCCTTGAAGGTGGAGAATGAAAAGAAAGCCGCTATAGCCGAGGCGGAAAAGGTAGTAGCTGCCGCCAAGGGTAAGGCAGATGCCAACCGTATCCTTCAACAAAGCATCACGCCGGAATTGATTCAACTAAAGGCTGTGGAGAAATGGGACGGGAAATTGCCGTTGTCTACCGGTGGAAATACGTTGCCATTCCTGAAGTTGCAATGACAATCTCTATGAGACCCCATTGGCAACTTGATTCTTTTGGGAGGTACTGATTGTGTGCGCGGATAATCACAAATAAATCAAGCGGTAAGCCATCTATCTCTCTATTTGCTAAGATTTATTCGTCCGATACTTGTTGAATTATCGTCCGACAATTGTCGGACGATAATTCAACGGCTGTCGACGAATAAGTTTTAGTAAGCAAAATTTAAAATGCAGTATTGCAGGAATTGTTGCTTAAATAGGAATGTAGTAAATGGGAGACAACTGTTGCTCATCCTTGTTGGGATCGCATGAACAAGGTTTTCAAGAAGATAAAGGGCGTTTCGCCAGTGAATATGTACTTTTGTAAGGGAAAGGGGAAAGATACGAAAGGTATGGGCATAAAAAGGAGTACCGCTGTACTCAACCTTTGTTAACCTTAAATCTAATACTATGAAAACACATTGCAAGGTACGAACTTTTGCTTATCTCCAAATAAAGCAAATAAAAGACTGTTTTATAACATGTTTTAGAAAATGCGTCTCTTTGTTAAGGCTTGCTAAGGTTTGAAGCCTCTCCGTGGCTGTTTTCTAAAAAATTATCTTTGTCACATTAAGTTTTGGGTCTTACTTGACGATTTCCTGCTCTCTTGGCTCAAAGCTTTGGAAATTAAAATTAAAGACTTGTATGCACGAAGATATTGTCCTTACCCCGATGATGAAGCAGTTCCTCGACTTGAAGGCAAAGCATCCCGATGCTGTCATGCTGTTTCGTTGTGGTGACTTCTATGAAACCTATTCCACCGATGCCGTCGTCGCGTCCGAAATCCTCGGTATTACCTTGACCAAACGTGCCAATGGCAAGGGGAAAACCATCGAAATGGCGGGTTTCCCGCATCATGCGCTCGACACCTATCTGCCCAAGCTGATACGTGCCGGCAAGCGTGTGGCCATCTGCGACCAGTTGGAGGACCCGAAGCTGACGAAGAAACTGGTGAAGCGCGGCATCACGGAGCTGGTGACGCCGGGAGTTTCCATCAACGACAATGTGCTGAACTACCGGGAGAACAACTTCCTGGCTGCCGTGCATTTCGGTAAGGGTGCCTGCGGTGTGGCTTTCCTGGACATATCTACGGGCGAATTTCTGACGGCGGAAGGACCTTTCGACTATGTGGACAAGTTGCTGAACAACTTTGCCCCCAAAGAGGTGCTTTTCGAGCGTGGCAAGCGGTTGATGTTCGAAGGGAACTTCGGCAGCAAGTTCTTCACTTTCGAGCTGGACGACTGGGTGTTTACCGAGACTTCCGCCCGCGAGAAGCTGCTGAAGCATTTCGAGGTGAAGAACCTGAAAGGTTTCGGTGTGGAGCATCTCAAGAACGGTATCATCGCTTCGGGAGCTATCCTGCAATACCTCATCATGACGCAGCATACGCAGATAGGGCATGTCACTTCGCTGGCACGCATCGAGGAGGATAAGTACGTCCGTCTGGATAAGTTCACGGTGCGCAGCCTGGAGCTGATGGGGTCGATGAACGACGGCGGTAGCAGTCTGCTGAATGTGATAGACAAGACCATCAGCCCGATGGGTGCCCGCCTGCTGAAACGCTGGCTGGTATTCCCGTTGAAGGACGTGCAGCCGATTAACGAACGGCTGAATGTAGTGGAATACTTCTTCCGCCAGCCCGATTTCAAGGAGTTGATAGAGGAGCAGCTGCATTTGATAGGTGACTTGGAGCGCATCATCTCCAAAGTGGCGGTAGGCCGTGTCTCTCCGCGTGAGGTAGTGGCGCTGAAGGTGGCTTTGCAGGCGATAGAACCCATCAAAGCGGCTTGCATGGATGCCGATAATGCCAGCTTGAATCATATAGGCGAGCAGTTGAACATCTGCCAGTCCATCCGCGACCGCATAGACCGGGAGATAGACAATGACCCGCCGTTGCTGATTAATAAGGGCGGTGTCATCAAGTCCGGTGTTAGTGCCGAGTTGGACGAGTTGCGCCAGATAGCCTACTCCGGTAAGGATTATCTGTTGCAGATACAGCAGCGCGAGAGTGAGCTGACGGAGATTCCCAGCTTGAAGATAGGCTACAACAATGTCTTCGGTTATTACATCGAAGTGCGCAACACGCATAAGGACAAAGTGCCGGCAGAGTGGATACGCAAGCAGACCCTTGCCAATGCCGAACGCTACATTACCCAGGAATTGAAGGAGTACGAGGAGAAGATTCTCGGTGCGGAGGACAAGATACTGGTACTGGAAACACAACTCTATGCAGAATTGGTGCAATCATTGAGCGAGTTCATCCCCGCCATTCAAATCAATGCGAACCAGATAGCGCGTCTGGACTGCCTACTCTCCTTTGCCACGGCAGCGCGCGAGAACAACTATATACGCCCCGTCATTGCCGACGACGATGTGCTGGAAATCTGCCAGGGACGCCACCCGGTGATTGAGAAGCAGCTCCCCATCGGCGAGAAGTATATTGCCAATGATGTGATGCTGGATAGCCAGACGCAGCAGATTATCATCATTACGGGTCCCAACATGGCGGGTAAGTCTGCTTTGCTGAGGCAGACGGCGCTGATTACGCTGCTGGCTCAAATCGGCAGTTTTGTGCCTGCGGAGAGTGCCCATATCGGGTTGGTGGATAAGATATTCACCCGTGTGGGTGCCAGCGATAATATTTCCGTGGGCGAGTCTACCTTTATGGTGGAGATGAACGAGGCGGCGGATATCCTGAACAACCTTTCTCCCCGCAGCCTGGTGCTGTTCGACGAGCTGGGGCGCGGTACTTCTACATATGATGGTATTTCCATCGCCTGGGCGATTGTGGAGCATATACACGAGCATCCCAAGGCAAAAGCCCGAACCTTGTTTGCCACGCACTACCATGAGCTGAATGAGATGGAGAAGAGCTTCAAGCGTATAAAGAACTACAACGTTTCGGTGAAGGAGATAGATAACAAAGTCATCTTCTTGCGCAAATTGGAGCGCGGCGGTAGCGAACACTCCTTCGGTATTCATGTAGCCAAAATGGCGGGTATGCCCAAAAGCATCGTGAAGCGTGCCAATGACATTCTGAAACAACTGGAAACAGACAACCGCCAGCAGGGGATTTCCAGCAAACCGATGGTGGAAGTGGGAGAGACACGCGGCGGCATGCAACTCAGCTTCTTCCAGCTCGACGACCCGGTGTTGTGCCAGATACGCGATGAGATACTGAATCTGGATGTGAATAACCTGACGCCGCTGGAGGCACTGAACAAGCTGAATGATATAAAGAGGATAGTGAAAGGGAAATAACCGGATAGGGGTGTGTCAAAATTCACCACAGATTACACGGATTAACACAGAATGAGCTTAATCTACTGATAATCAAAGATGCTTATCTGTGTAAATCTGTGTAATCGGTGGTGAATACCAGTTTCGACGCATCCTCATCCGGATTGTTTCAAAACACGGCTGGTTTCTTATAGTTTGACTTTTCCCTCCAACCGTATATCTTCCGATGAAGCCCCTATCAGCAGCTTCACCGTTCCGGGTTCTACAACGAACATCTGCTTTTCTTCGTTCCAATAGCCGAGCTCCTCCTTGGGAACGGTAAGCGTCACTTCCCGGCTTTCACCAGCCTTGATGGGGATACGCTTGAAGGCGCGCAACTGCTTGGAGGGACGTTCCACTTTGGAGTCCGGATAGCTGGCATAGAGCTGCACAACTTCTTCCCCGTCGCGTCCGCTTGTATTCTTCACTGATACCGTCACGCGGATGTTCTTCTTGTCTTGCTTGACGGATTCAATCTTCTCGTATGCAAAGTCGGAATAGCTCAGACCATAGCCGAAAGGATAGAGCACCGGGCCCTGGTGGTACATATACGTGCGTCCGTTGCGGATGTCGTAGTCCATCATGTCGGGTAGGTCAGTGATGTCTTTCACCCACGTCTGTACGGTACGTCCGGCTGGATTCACCTTGCCGAAGAGTACGTCGGCCAGTCCGTTGCCCTGCTCCTGACTGCAGTGGGTGATGTGGACGATGGCAGGCACGTGCTCCTGGCTCCAGTTGATGGTGTAGGGGAAGCTGCTGACGAGCACCAGTATGGTATTGGGATTGGCCTTGAGCACCAGCTTCACCAAGTCTTCATCGGGCAGCATCAGCGATTTGCGGTCCACGGCTTCGCGGCCGTCACTGGGGACGGGAGAGAACTTCCAGTCCGCACGCGTGCCGTAAGGATGGTTTCCTACACACACGATGGCAACGTCGGCGGCTGCAGCAGCCTTTTCTGCCTGGCCCATGCGGTTGTCTTCGGCGTGGATGATTTCGGTTCCTTCTTTCACAGCATTGCGTATGCCACTCAGAATCGTTGTTTCGTAAGGCGGGGTACCACTATACCAATCTTGCACGATTTTGTCCGAATACGGGCCTATAATGGCTATTTTACGCAGCTTTCCGGCATCGAGTGGCAGGAGATTCTTGTTTTCAATAACACCACAGACTTGGCGGTGACTTCCCGTGCCAGCCTGCGGGCTTCTGCTGTCATGAAAGGCGGTGTCTCCGTACTGTTCTTTCCGATAGAGATAAGGGTTACGGGAGTTGTCCCCGTCCAGCAAGCCGAGCTTGAGGGCGACGAAGATGTTCCCGCGGATAGCCTTGTCGATGTCGACTTCGGTCAGTAATCCTTTTCCAGAGCTTCCTTGACGTAAGGAACGTATGCGTCGAGAAATTGTCCTGTGGTGGCTTTTACTACGGCAGCAGCACCCTCAAAGCTCGGAAAACTCTTGTGCGCTTCAATCAGCAGTTTCAGGGCACCGCCGTCCGTACAGATGATACCGTTGTTGCCCCACTGCTTGCGGGTAATCTCTTCGAGGCAGGGATGGATGGACATGGGGATGCCGTTCCAACTGTTGTAGGCGGCCATGAAGGCACGGCTGCCTCCCTCGGTGATGCCTTTATAGAAAGGATAAGCGTAGTATTCATGGAACAGCCGCGTGTCGAAGTCGGAGGAAGTGCTGTCCCGTCCGTCCTCGTTACTATTAGCAAGGAAGTGTTTCATCAGAGGCAGTTTTCCAGTAGCGGGGATGATTGCCTTGCAGGCCGCGTACGCTGGCAATGGTGAGTTGGGCGGTGAGGAAAGCATCTTCTCGAAACTCTCCTCGGTACGTCCCCAGCGCGGGTCGCGGGCAAGGTCGGCATTCGGGCGCATCACGAGGGCATGACGCTTGTTACCGGTGGTCTGCATGTAGTAGCGGGCTTCTTCAGCGGCTTGTTCCGCTACTTTCTGCACCAAATCGGTGTCCCATGTGGAGCCCAGACCGTAGGATTGGGGAATATGGTGGTGGGGCAGTCTGTGGGGACTACTTTCCCGTCTTCCGTTCTTTGGCGTCCGCCCACATGGCAGGCCCGCCGAGGGTCAGCCCGTGCAGTCCTTCGTAGTGTCCGCAACGGGGAATGTTGAGGCGGGGACACCGAGGTCGGTGGAAAGAAGGTTTATCTTTTCATCCAATGTCAGGATGGAAAGAAGATGTTCCACGCGCTGTTCGTCGGTGAGCGTGGTATCTTGAAAGGCTTGTATGTGTTGTGCGCTTGCCTGTAAGCCGAATAGCAGGGGCAAGGCGAGGAACAATAACTTGTTTCGCATGGGGTATTAGGGTTTAATGTGTTTGATATACCGGTTATGGGATTGATATCCGTTGTAACCGTCCGTCCTGCGGCAGGCAGAGCAATCCTTCAGCTTTCTTTTCGTCTGCCAGATACTTCTTCCACGTAATCTTGTCCCATTTCATCTGGTCTGTGCATTTGTGCCACGGGGATATGGGGATGGCCGAACCGTCCTTTACAAGAATGACGATAGGCAGGGTGCCGCACTCGATATGGTTCCATCCCGGAGCATACACCTTTCCGGTCTGGTAGTCTATCCATTTCTGCCGTCCGGGGAGGTAGACATCCCGTCCGCTGCCCTCTTCGAGCATGGGTGCCACGAGGAGATTGGAACCGAACATGTACTCGTCCTCTACCAGCCATGCACCCGGGTCGTCGGGATACTCCAGCAGCAGGGCGCGGAGCATCGGCCAGCCGTTCTCGGTGCACTCTTTGGATTGTGCGTATACATAGGGCATCAGTTTGTACTTCAGCTCGGCGCAACGGCGGAAATAGTCTGTGAACTCTTTCCCGTAGTACCACGGCTCAGTGGGAGGTGCTCCGTGCACGCGGCTGTGGCTGGTGAGGAAGCCGAAGGGCAGCCAGCGGCGGTAGAGGCTTTCGGGGCTTTGGGTCACGAAGCCGCCTATGTCATTGCTCCAGAAGCAGAACCCGCTCAATCCGATGGAGAGACCGCTGCGGACGGTTCCCTCGAAACCGGTTTCGGTGGTGGCGGCATCACCGCCCCAGTGCAGCGGATAGCGTTGTGAGCCTGCCCATGCAGAGCGTGCCCAGATGATGTTTTCGCCGTGCAGCTTCTTGATGATGTCGGCCACGGTTTTGTTGTAGCGCAGCGGGTAGAGGTTGTGTTCGTACAGTCCGCTACGGCCGTTGGCATAGATGGCATCCAGCGGGGCACCTTCGCCGAAGTCTACTTTGATGGCGCTTACACCCATTTCAATCAGATTGCCGAGTTTTTCCTGATACCACTTCACGGTTTCGGGGTTGGTGAAGTCCAGCACCACGTCCTCGTAGGGGAGCCTTACCGTTGCGTACGTACAGACCGCGTTCCACCAGCTCGGGGAAGAACTTGTTTTTCGGAGTGAAGTAGGGGAGTTGCCAGAGGCAGGTGCGGAAGCCTTGTGACCTTAGGTCGGTGAGCATCTGCCGGGGATTGTCGAAGCGGTCGGCGGCAAAGGCGTAGTCGCACTGCCAGTCCACGCCGAACCAACCGGTATCGAAGTGGATGACGTCGCTCGGTATCTTGTTCTCACGCAGTTTCCGGGCTACATCGCGGCCCTCTGCTTCGCTGAAGTAGGTGATGCGGCTCATCCAGGTGCCGAAGCTCCACAAAGGGGGCATTTCGGGCCGTCCTACCAGTGCGGTGTATTCGCTCAGCATCTCCTTCGGCGAACCCAGGAAGATGAAGATGTCCATCGCTTCGTCTGCCATAAAGAGTTTGGTGGCTCCGATGTAGGAGCAGCCGAAGTCGCAGGTCACGGGGGCGGAAGTGTGCATAAACATGCCATAGCCGCGGTTACTGAAAAAGAAGGGGATAGGCTTGTACATGTCCGGGGTTTCGGGGCCCTGCGGGTCGGTGACAAAGAGGTTGACCTTCTGCCCGGCCTTGTTCAGTGCGGTGGCGGACTCGCCGCAACCGTAGATTTTCTCGTTTGGCGCGAGGCTGAATACGGGATTGATGCTGCGTGAGTTGTCCGAGCCGCGCTTGATGAAGCTGAATGGAGGTACCTTGACCTGTGTGGAGTCGTTGTCGCTCCAGCAACGAGTCTGTGTCAGCAGGCGTCCGTCGGCATCTTTCAGCACCAGGCGCCAGGGGTAATTCTCGATGAGCAGGCTGCCGTATCGGGAGGTGTACAGGGTACCTTTATCCGTCTTCTCGGCTTTCCAGAAGGAGCGTCCGTCGGCAGGCTTTCCTATGAGCATGGGGTCATCGGCATCTTCTTTCGGTACGATGGGCGAGGTAAGCATATGGATGCGGAGGGTACGTTCGCTGACCGGTTCGACGGTGAACGTCAGTTGTGGATTGTTGTCGTAGGCCGTCTCCGGAAGTCCAGCGACTGGAGGGCTGGTGCAGGTAGGTGTTTGCATTGAATGCCTGGCGGGGCATCAGTTGCTGGCGTTTCCACTGGACAGTCCCTTGCCGGTGGAGGTGTCGAACGATACCAGGCTGTCGGCAAAGAAATAGGTGTTGCTGAGGTCCAGAAAATCCTGGCTCATGTCTTTCGACTGGGAAAGCAGGTATTGCACGCCGGCATTTGTTTTCAGTTGGGCATGTGCGGGCGGGATGGCAGTTGCTGCTAGCAGCATAAAGCTGCCCTTTCATCAGTTGTTTCTCTTTCATGATAAATATATGATTTACGGTTACTGTTTCGATGCCGTAAAAGTAGAGAAATCCACACAGATGAAAGGGGTGGGTATGTTGCTTATGTAGGGCTGAAATGTTTATTTGGAAGCTTTCTTCCCGTAGAAACACATGAAATATACCCCGATAATCACAAACGGGATACTGAGCCACTGGCCCATGTTCAGCGTCATGCTGTCCTCAAAGTTCACCTGGTTTTCTTTCAGGAACTCGATGAAGAAACGGAAGGTGAAAATCTCCGTCAGGCAGAGTCCGAAGAAGAAACCGCGGTGATAGGGCAGGGAGGCTTCGGCCTGCACGGTGGTTGATTTCCGCTTGGTGGTGCTGAAATCTGTTTCGAGCTTGGTCTCTTGTTTCTTCTGTCCGCGTTTGTATAGCCAGACCATCCCCAGGAAGAAGATGAAGTAGGCGATGGCTTCGTAGAGCTGTGCCGGATGGCGGGGCAGCATGTCTTCGCGCTCGAAGATGAATGCCCAGGGCACGTCGGTCGGTTTGCCGATGATTTCGGAGTTCATCAGGTTGGCAAGGCGGATGCAGCAGGCGGTGATGGGAGTGGCAACGGCTATCATGTCGAGCACGTCCATGTAGTGCATCTTCGTCTTGCGGCAGTACATCCAAAGGGCGATAATCAGGCCCAGCGTGCCGCCGTGGCTGGCAAGGCCGGTGTAGCCCGTCATCTTCCAACTGCCGTCCGGCAGGATTTTTATGGGGAGAATCATCTCGAGGAAATGGTCCTGGTAGTAGGCCCAGTCGTAGAATATGCAGTGGCCCAGTCGTGCGCCTATCAGTATGCCGAAGAAGCAATAGAAGAAGAGAGGTTCGAATTTCTTTTCGTCTATTCTGCGGTCGCTATACTGGCGTTGCACGATGAAGTAGGCAAGAGCAAGACCGATAATCCATAACAGTCCGTAGTAGCGGATGGATATGCCGAAGAACTTGAACAGTTCGGGGTCGGGATTCCAGTTGATGGTGAGTAATGATAACATATTTATGAAGAATTAAATTACTGAATTACGGGGTTGTTCGGGACAAAGGTATGAAATTATCTCGTTTGGCAGTTCATCGTGGCAGTTTATTTGAATTTCTCCGCCACCATCCTATACGTCAGCACCTCAATCCCTTGTTCCTCTGCAGCCGTAATCATGTCGAACAACAAGCCTTGTACTTCGCTTTGATGTCCTTTGGCATATCTTTCTGCATGGAGGCGGTACTTTCAGGGGCGAGTTTGTCTATTACTTTGAGGTTGTACTCCACGATGTCTTCCTTGAATTCTATACCCAATTTTCGGCCCAAAGCTGCGCTCTCTTGTGACAGTCCGATGAAGGTATCGCGCACCTTCCCGGTTTCTGTACTTCGCCCATAGGCACGTCATAGTAGGCTCCGGTGACTGCCATAGCGGAGATGAACGACCACTTGACGAATGTGTCCCGGTCGATGTCGTCGGAGATGTCGGCTTTGATGCCGCTTTCCTGCAAATCGCGTTGCACGGCTTCCAATGTTTCACGGGAAACAATCGTGCTGCGGTGTGCTCCGTAGACGAGCCGGAAAATCTTTCCCATCTGCGTGATTTCTCCCCGTCCGGATACGAATCCTACGATGTAGATGCAGCCGTCGAGCACCGTGACGCCGGGGACCAACCGCTGGATACGGGGACCGGTTCCGTAAACATTCAGGATGGGGATTACCACTGTACGCTCGTGTGAGGCACGTTTGATGAGTTCCGTAATGGAGTCTACGGAATAACCTTTGACGCAGACGAAGATAACATCCGCTTTGCCTTGGAATTCTTCTGCGGTAAATGCCGCCACTTTCAGACAATGTTCACCTTTCAAATCGGAGTGCAGTTGCAGACCGTTCCCGCGTATGGCGGCAAGGTGTTCGCCACGTGCAATGCAAGTGACGTCTTTGCCGGATAATGAAAGAAAGGCGGCGATGCTTCCGCCTACGCCGCCGGTACCTGCTATGAGGTATTTCAGATTACTGTTTGCCATTTGTTGTGTATGGTTTATTGAACGTAGTTTTCCTTTTCCATATAGTAAAGCCCTTCGCCCCGGTCACCGTTTTCCATGTCTTCCAGCTCTACTTTGAAGATACGGTAGGGAAGGTCTTTTTTGGGATGCTTGGGCATGTCTACTGTCAATAGATAGGCGTTGCCATATTCGTTGCTGTCGAAATATTCTTTTATTTCCTGCTTCATCAGCACGGGGACTTTCTCGCCGTCTATCCAGACGGTGACTTTCAGTTGCCCGGGGCGGGGAGCCATCTGGCATTCTCTGGCTTCTTTGTTTTGTTCTTGTTGCTCAATGTCACTCAGGTTTTCACCGTGTACCAATGACTCGGGCTTTGTTTCTTTCATCCATTGGTAGGTACGTGTCAAGCTCATGGGACGGACGTATATCTGATAAGTAGGCATGGCTCCGGGGATGCAGAAAGCACGCAGGCCATAAGCTTCCATACGATGATAACGTATGTCGAGTGTAGTGTCGCGGTCGGCGATGAAATCCCAGGCCCAGAACTCCAGGCGGTGTTCAGTCTCGGGCAGCCCGCTTTTCATGGCAATGTGCGCATAGGAGGGCAGATAAATAGAGGCTGCACTTTGATATTTCCCTTTGGGTATACGGGCCGTGTAATGCCCGTCTTTGTCGGTTATGGCTTCTATGATGTCATTGAACTGCGGGTTTTGCCACCAGACACTGGCACTGTCTATCGGCTGTCCGTTGTAATCAGTCACCCGTCCGTGAATGGTTACTGAGTCTTGCTGTTGTGCATAAACGGCAGTACAGGACAATAAGAATAAAAGGAAGATAATCTGTTTCATATTGTTATTGTATGGAGTTTATTAGAAAATGGCAATGTACAAAGAAAGTACATTGCCATCTGGAATGAATATCATTACACATTGAACCTGAAGTGCATGATGTCCCCATCCTGCACCACATACTCCTTGCCTTCCACACCCAACTTTCCGGCTTCGCGCACGGCTGCTTCGCTGCCATACTTGATATAATCCTCATACTTGATGACCTCTGCCCGGATAAACCCTTTCTCGAAATCCGTATGGATAACGCCGGCGCATTGCGGTGCTTTCCATCCCTTGCGATAGGTCCATGCCTTTACTTCCATCTCTCCGGCAGTGATGAAGGTTTCGAGGTTCAGCAGGCTGTAGATAGCTTTAATCAAACGGTTGCAACCGCTCTCTTTCAGTCCCAGGTCTTCGAGGAACATCTGCTTTTCTTCGTATGTCTCCAGTTCGGCGATGTCGGCTTCGGTCTGGGCGGAGATGATGATGAGTTCCGCATCCTCGCCCTTAATGGCTTCGCGCACCTGCTCTACGTACTGGTTGCCGCTGGCGGCACTGACGTCATCCACGTTGCAGACGTAGAGCACAGGTTTGGTGGTGAGCAGGAACATCTGCTTGGCACATTGTTCCTCGTCGTCGTTCTGTGGGATGACGGTGCGGGCGCTTTGTCCTTGTTCCAGGGCATCCTTGTAGCGGAGCAGGAGTTCGTACTCTATCTTTGCCGCCTTGTCGCCACCCACTTTGGCAATCTTCTCTACACGCTTGATGCGGTTTTCCACCGTGTCGAGGTCCTTCAGTTGCAGCTCTGTGTCGATGATTTCCTTGTCGCGCACGGGGTTCACCGAACCGTCCACGTGGACGATGTTGCCGTTGTCGAAGCAGCGCAGCACGTGAATGATGGCGTCGCACTCGCGGATGTTGCCCAAGAACTGGTTGCCGAGTCCTTCACCTTTGCTGGCGCCCTTCACCAGTCCGGCAATGTCGACGATGTCGCACACGGCAGGTACGATACGCCCCGGGTGAACCAGCTCGGCGAGCTTCGTCAGTCGTTCGTCGGGTACGGACACTTGCCCCATTTGGGCGTCGATTGTACAGAACGGGAAGTTTGCCGCTTGTGCCTTTGCGCTGCTCAAGCAGTTGAAAAGAGTGGATTTTCCTACGTTGGGAAGGCCCACGATACCAGCTTTTAATGCCATAGTGTTATCTTGTTTTTAGTTATTGTTCAGTTAATTGGATGCAAAGATAGTGCAAACCGAATGCAGAATAAAATGAACTCGTTCATTTTTATGCTGAGGTGCAGCCTATCTTCGCTTTTTTAAGCAAAGATAGTGCAAACCGGACAAACTTACTGAAAAATAGCTGATTTTTGCATACACCAACGAAGAAAGGAGGAGATGGGAGAGCCGCCGGAACGGTATTTAGAAATTCGTATTGAACGTGTTAATTTGCATTAAAAGCATGACGATGAAACGATAAATTGATAGTTTTGTCGCAATTATAATTTAAGTATCATTCTATAAATCAATGCGATTATGAAAAACAAAGTAAGAAAAATTCTGATGATTTTATCATGTCTCATCAGCTTGTCTTTTACATTATCTGCACAGAATCCTTATCTGCCGCTTTGGGAATTTATTCCTGATGGTGAGCCCTATGTGTTTGAGGATCCTGACTGTCCCGGCAAGTACCGTGTCTATATTTATGGTTCGCACGACAATCTCAAGTGGATGTATTGCGGACGTGACCAAGTGGTGTGGTCGGCACCCATAGAGGACCTGACCCGTTGGAGATATGACGGCGTGATATTTAAAGTCAATGAGTCGCCCGAGCTGTATAAACTGAATGCTGATGGAACCGACGACGTGCTTTTTGCCCCTGACGTGACAGTAACTACCGATACCGATGGTAAGAAAACTTATTACCTCTTTCCGAATAATCAAGGTAGTGGACGCAATTCCATGATTGCCAAAAGCGACCGTCCCGATGGTCCGTTTACAGTATGCAATTGGAACAAGGAACGTCCTCGCGAGACTTTCGGTTGTTTGGGATTCGACCCCGCAGTGTTTGTCGATGATGATGGACGTGTGTATGGTTATTGGGGATTTGGCATTTCGCATGGCGCGGAGTTGGACCCTGCTACCATGTGCACGGTAAAGCCGGGTACCGAAGTGGTGGAGAACATGATTTCAGGCTATCGGCAGGAAGGTATATTCCGCTTCTTTGAGGCATCCTCCATCCGCAAGATTGAGGATAAGTATGTGTTTATCTATAGCCGTACTACCGCTGAGGGTGAAGATGGCTTGCCGAACGCCAGCAACTATACGCTGGCATACGCTTATAGCGAGCATCCTCTGGGTCCCTGGACCTATGGCGGAACAATCATCGATGCCCGTGCGCGCGAGTATGATGAAAAAGGCAATGTGATAGCTTCGGCCATGCCCGGTGGAAATACGCATGGCAGTATCTGCAAGATAGGAGGGCAATGGTACGTGTTCTATCATCGCCAGATAGGTACTGATTGCTATGCACGCCAGGCTATGGTGTCGGCCATTGATGTAAAGGTGGAAAAAGGAAAAGGTGGGAAAGTCGTGATTTCGCGCGGGGAATTCAACTCTGAGGGTTTCCTTCTTGAAGGGCTCAATCCTATGCAGCGCATCTCGGCCGGGTTGGCTTGTTGGCACACCAATCCCGGAGGTATCAAAGAGGTCTATCCCCATTATGTCTACACGGGGTCTTACATCCGGCCTGTGTACCGGGATAATAATCCCTATGCCGGCGATAACAACCACAAAATCCCGTTCGCTCCGGTGGTGAATAATACAAGTGGGTCGATTGTAGGATATAAATACTTGAATATGAATGCCGTTCCGCGAGATAAGTCTTTGCAGATGCAGTTAAGGTTGAAGGCTGAAGATACCGACGGACGCATCCGCATCATGCTGGGTAGCCCTTGGACAACAAAAGGCGGTGTAGAGATAGGACTTGTGGATGTGAAGGCTGGCAGCACTTGCAGAGAGTTCTATGCTCCGCTCTCTATTCCGGCAAAGCTGCATAAGGGAAAGCAGCCGCTCTTCTTTGTCTTCGAATCAGAAACCGAAGGCCAGTCCATCTGTGAGTTTTATGATTTCCTCATGTTGGCACGCCCATAAGTCTTTATACTTATGGAGGCGGATACTTATCTTGTGAGACCTTCTAAATAGAGCTATTGTATTAGTTCACAGTACTGAACACTTTGTTACACCCCGTCGGAACAGATTGTTTCTCTTGTATGAAACGACTTGTTTCGACGGGATAAAACGATTTGTTCCGTTATAGGAAACACTTTGTTTCCTTATAGAGAACACTCTGTTCCATTATAGGAAACAAACCGTTTCCATAGTCGGAAATGAAATGGGGCATATGCTTCATTGATACCGCTATTACTTTTCCTCCTCGAATATTCGGTTGAAAACTTGCCGCAGCTGTCCTTCGTCTGCGATAATGGCTTGGAGCTTCTTCAGCTGTTCCGCATTCTTGCCCTCGGGAAACCAGAGCTTCAGATAACCGCCGGGTGCATATTTTGCCATGAGATGCTGATGGAACCGCTGGTAGTGCCACTCCTTGTCGGCGGCAGGATTCTGTTTCAATCCGTACTGCACGGTGCGGCGCAGGGTGATGTCCGGGTCGATGATACGGTCCGCTTCGGCAACAATCTTGCCGTAGATGCTACGAGGTTCGTGGTCTGTAGAGGCGCGGTGGTCTTCTACGGCTTCTTTCATGAGGAGGATTTCCGTGTCGGAGAACCATTGCCGCAGGGTAGAGTCCGCCATCAGTATCTCGCCGGAGACAAGGTGGTGGGTGGCGCGGTCGCGGCACAGTCCCGTGTCATGGTAGGCGGCAATGACGTATGCCAGGCGTTCGTCCGCTTCGGGATATTGCCGGGCGAGGGCAAGGCTTTCTTCGATGACGGTGCGGACGTGTGAGAGGTTGTGTGCTTTGTCAAACTCCTTGTAACGGGGGATGATTGCTGTCTCGATGTAGGTAATGAGGGGCTTGGGTATCATGTGGCATTCCTTTTTCGGGTAAAGGTACGAATAATAACCGATAGCTGAATAACGAGGAGCAGGGAATGGCTCATAATCAGGTACCGATTACTATCTGTCTGTTTACTTAATGTTCCAAAGACTGCTCGTAGCTTTTCCCGTTGGCGTCAGTCACCACGATTTTTATTTTCTTTGCTTTATCGCTCGGTTTTGTAGAGAAAAAGAAATAAGCATTCTTGTTAGCTTGGCGACCACGTTCCTTCATATCCTTTCCCTCTGTGACAGCTTTGCGCTGCAGGAAGAAATCATAATCAGGATCCATGCCTTTATACTGCTTCATTTCGCCTTTCAACTTCCCGTCTTCGTAGTATTCCACTTTCCAGCGGTTATCCCAATTCCATACCTTGACGCAGAGTTCGTCTTCATGGCCGGGTACTGTACCCACGGGATAGTAACGGAACTGATAGTCACGGTCATGTCCTAATGACTTGAAATAATTTGCAATTCCGTTCTTGCCGGATTCGAATACTTGGTAGCCAATAGGGGTACCGTCTTTGCTATAGATGCCGTCCCATAACCACCACGCGCCTCCGATGGAGGCGATATTGTACTCACGAATGTTGTTTCTGATTTGTGTGTTGCATTGTACATGAGTGTGACCACTGAGAATATCTACCTTATAACCCTCGAAAAGGTCGAGTAACTCGGCTACGCGTCCCAACTTGTAGTTCTCGTTATAGAAGTATGCCGGAGCATGCATGCAAACAAACAGATGAGCCCCTTTGGGGACGTACTGCAGATAGCTCTTCACCCAATTGAGCTGCTGATCATTGAGCCCCACTTCATACTTCTTGTTTCCTTTATAAAGGATATTGTCCAAAACGATATAATAGTCTTTTCCAGCATTGAACGCATAGTAAGTGGGTCCAAAGAAATGCCGATAAAGATGTGCACTGGCATCATCGTCGCTCACCTCCTTGTCGTGGTCGTGGTTGCCGATAACCGGATAGATGGGAATTTGGATCTTTGCTATCTCTTGCTTGATGTGGGGAAACATTTCCAGGTTATCCCATAAGATGTCGCCCAAGAAGATGGCGAAAGCAGGAATATTCTGGCTCATATATTCAAAGCCCACTTGCTTGAGGTCGGGGAAAGCTTCCGTTTCAAGCCGATGGAATGCGTTCTCTCCGCGCGGTTGTGTATCGGCTGCTGCCATCATGGCGTATTTGCCTCCTACTGTTCCCCAGCGATGGAGCTGGAAATCGTGGCTGTTCTCGTTCAGAGTCTTATAGAAGACGGGAGTACCCCCGTTGCAAGGAGCCATATAGCCTGAAGGTGTCACTACATAGATAAAGTGGGCCTTCTCATCAGCATCAATCATATAGCTTCCGTCTTCACTGGTAAGAGCGAATGCGGTGCCATCGGTTACTACAACTTTGGCCAGCCCCTTGCCGTCGGCCATGACTTTGCCTTTAATCTCTTTAGCTTCTGCCCTATTGCCATAAGCAGCAATGCGGCGTAAAAATGTTCTTTTGTTCATTGCTTTTCTCTTTCAATTATTTGTTGTTTGAATTGAGAGCAAAAATAGGTGAGTGAAATTACTTCGTCGTTTCTATGGGGTTACGTTCAAGTTACATATGTCGGGCTCTCATCCGGTGTCATATCAAAATCACAGAAGTGACACAAGTCTGTAATACAGCATCCATTCTTTTGCAGCCGAAATTAAAATCATCATAGAAACTAATGAAAACAAGAATGATTAAATCCTTTGTGTGTGTATGTGGGCTGCTTGTTTCGTTGAATGTAGTCGCAGCTTCACTGAAACCCGTCAAAGGTAAAGTGGTGGACCGGTTCAATAATCCACTTCCCGGTGCTACAATTCAAGTGACCCATTCTCCCGAGAAAACCATTACCGATGTGGACGGCAACTTCAATTTTGAAACCATCGAAGACGCGGAACTCATCGTATCCTACATCGGCTTCCGTACCCTCAAGCTGAAGACTGCAGGGGAGAACTTCATTCATGTGGTACTGGATGAAGACTCACAATTGCTTAACGACGTGGTAGTGGTAGGTTATAGCACTAACAAGAAGGTTAATCTGTCAGGCTCGGTTTCTTCGCTTAACAGCGAAAGCTTGCAAGCCGTCGAGTATCAAACGTATCTTCGGCTCTGCAAGGCATGGCTGCAGGTGTAACTGTCACTACACAGAGCGGTGAGCCAGGCGGCAATGGCGGTCATATACGTATACGTGGTATCGGAACCTTCGGTGGTGATAGTGCCGCCCCGTTGGTGTTGGTCGATGGCGTAGAAGGAACCATAGATGAAGTGGATCCTAACATCATCGAGTCAGTGTCCGTCTTGAAAGATGCTGCATCTGCATCCATCTATGGCTCACGTGCTGCCAATGGTGTCATTCTGGTGACTACCAAACGGGGTGGCAGTCAAGACAAGTTCAGCATATCCTATAAAGGATATTTTGGATTCCAAGGCGCAACGATGCTTCCTCAAAAGTGGATGCATTGGAATATATGCAATTGGAAAATGTGGCAGCAGGTAACGACGGATCCGACCTGCCCTATAGTGATGAATATATAAGGGAATATGTGGCTGGCATGGCTACTGACCCGGACATCTATCCTAATACAGACTGGCAGGACTTGATTCTTACAGAAAACGGATTCAACCATGGGCATACGCTTACTCTGACTTCTTCATCAGAACGTATCAAGACACTTACTTCTATAGGGTATCTGGACCAGACGGGTATAGTGGTCAATTCCTCTTACCGTAAAATCTCTGTACGCAACAATATGGACATCAAGCTTAGCGACCGTCTGGACATGAAGTTTGACATACAAGTAAGCAATGCCAATAAAAATAGTTCTCCTACGAAGGACATGCCTTCAATTATATGAACACCCGAACCCCGAACATTGTCAATCAATTTACTACTGGTCTTTATAATGGGGCAAATGGTCTGATGGGCAATAACCCCGTGCTGTTGTTGCGTGAAGGCGGTATTGTGAAAAACAATGTTATCCGTGCTACCATGGCGATGGCTCTGACCTATAAGATTCTCGATGGATGGAATGTGTCAGTTCAAGCCACTCCACGTTATATCACCAAGAATAACCATAACTATAAGAATTCTGTCACCACGTATGGTGACCCGGAAGGTACTACCAGCTTCAAGAGCGGCGAAACCTACAACTCGCTTACAGAATCGGCCTATCGTTACTTCTACTGGAACACACAGGCACTGACCAACTATGAGAAACAGCTGGATGACCACTACTTCAAAGTAATGGCAGGTATGGAGTGTCAGACCTATACAGAAAAGACTCTTTCTGCCTATCGTCAAGTATTCAACTTCCCTCAATATGACCAAATTGATGCCGGTAACATTGAGAACATGAACAATGGAGGAGGGGAGTACCAATGGGCCATCAACTCCTTCTTTGGCCGCTTGAATTACAACTACAAGGAACGCTACCTTGTGGAGGCCAATATCCGTACCGACGGTTCTTCCAGATTTGCAGAGGGTAACCGATATGGCGTGTTCCCTTCATTCTCTGCAGCATGGCGCATCAGCGAGGAACCCTTTATGGAATCTATACGCGATAGAGTGGATAATCTGAAATTACGTGCCTCTTGGGGCAAACTGGGCAACCAGAATATCGGAAGTTCCTATTATCCCACTACTCAGCAACTCTCTACGGGCTCTATATCTATGGGAGGTAATCTTTACACGACCTCTGCTGTTACCTCGCTCTCCAATAGGGACCTTACATGGGAGACTTCTACCATGACTGACTTAGGCATAGATCTTTCACTGTTCGGCTGTATCAACATCACTGCCGACTGGTATAGGAAGATAACGGATGGTATCCTGATGAAGCTGGACATCCCCAACCACATTGGTATGGGTGCTCCCTTCCAGAATGCCGGCAAGGTAAGAAACCAGGGATGGGAGCTAAGCGTAGGCTACAGCAAGAAGCTGACGAGGGACTTTTCGCTGGATGCCGCCCTTACGCTGAGCGACGTGAAAAACACCATCACCGACATGCGGGGCACAAGCAGCACAAGCGGTGATATTCGTAACCAAGAGGGGTCTTCCATTAACTCCATTTACGGATTGATATGCGACGGTTTCATCAATTCACAAGAAGAAGCGGACGAAATCAATGCCAACTGTCCCCAATTCGGTACAACCGTATATCCCGGTGACCTGAAATACCGGAATGTCAGCGGAGACAACAAAATTACTACAGATGACAAGACGATTATCGGAAGTACAGTTCCACGCTATAGTTATAGCTTTAATTTAGGAGTGGGATACAAAGGAATTCGTCTTTCGGCTTTCTTGCAAGGAGTTGGCAAGGCCGACGGTTATCTCAATTCCTACTACGTGATGCCTTGCTATCAGGGAGGAACCTACCGCAAGGAACACCTTGACTATTGGACGGAGCAGAATCATGATGCATCCACGCCTCGCCTCTCTTATAAGAGCAGTAACAACACCTATACATCATCCTTCTGGATGAAGAGTGCCGCTTACCTGCGTCTGAAGAACCTGCAGCTGGGTTACGACCTGCCCTCCAAGTGGATGAAAGCCATCGGACTGAAGTCTGCCTACATTTATGCCAATGCTGAGAATCTCTTGACTTTTACTGACTTTTGGGATGGCTATGACCCCGAAGTCAACTATAACGCATCAGCAACAGATGGGGTATCTCTGGGTGCGGCAAACAATTATCCCCAGACGAAAGCCTTCACTTTTGGCGTTGACATCAAATTCTGATTAGCCGGAATAGGGAAACCGTCTGTATTCAAGAAGACATAAAAAGAAAAAATGATATGAAACGAAACAATATTTATACAGCACTCCTTTCGCTGTCTCTATTAGGTCTCGGTGCTTGTTCACTCGACCTTGAACCACTCACTTCACCGTCTTCTTCCTCTTATCCTTCGAGTATGGAAGAGGCGAATTTCGGTTTGAACGCTGTTTACTCATCTCTGACAGCTTATAGTGCCAGCACCACCACCTGGTGGAAGGTGACGACAATATTACCGATATTGGTGCTACACGTGTCAACACGGCTATGTATACGGAATTAATCACCTCCGGAGCTTCTGCTGAAAACGCGGTGGCAAACAAGCTTTATAATTGCGTGTATAAGACCGTGGCACGTATCAACCAGCTTCTCGATGCGCTGGATAATCTGCGTGGCACAGCCTCTGATACGGATATAGAGAGTATACGGGCAGAGCTGCTGTGCATACGGGCATTCTGTTATGATCAAGCTTGCCAGCACTATGGAGACTTGCCGTATGTGGTCCACACAGCGGGTATAAATGACAGCCAGACCCCACGTACACCGAGAGAGACCATTGTAGAGAATCTGCTTTCGGATCTTAGCGACGAGTGTTTGGCTAACCTTCCACTCCGCCATAAAGCAGAAAGCTATGGCAGTGCACGCATCGGACGGGTAGCAGCGTATGCGTTACGTGCCCGTATTGCCTTGAATTGGAAAAAGTATGACTTGGCTGCCAGTTCGGCCAAACAAGCCTTGAATTTGGCTAAGGAGGCAGGCTTTGAATTGGAATCCATCAATACACAGTATTGTGGAGAAAGTCATGAGGCAGGAGAGCCAACCGGTCAGACGGCTCTGTTTGGTTATGACGGTGAGGCAAGCAATGAGTGGCTCTGGTCCGTGCAGTATGATGCGGTAATATCCAGTAATAAAACCAAGGAGGCATATTACATGGCTCCACGTACACTGGGAGGATGCGCCTATTTTGGTCCTACACAAACATTTGTTGATATGTTTCAATGCAAGGATGGCAAATCGATTACGGAATCTTCTCTGTATGACTGGCAGAACCCTTGGCAAAACCGGGACCCTCGTCTGGATCTTTTCTGTTTGCGACCTGGTTCACGCATATTCAATCTAGAATTCCAGACTTCCACTACCAGTAAAAAGATTCACGACTATAGCACGGGCAAGGACGTGACAAACATGGAGTCACAGGGAACCAAGGGCGTATACGGTGCCAATGGCACTAAAGGTCCTGCTGGATATCTCTGGAGGAAATATTTGGATATAGCCGAGTTGGAAAGAGCTGCAATCTCCAACCATGAAACCAGTGATCTTAATTGCGGCTTGATGCGTTTAGCAGAGGTTTATCTAATAGAGGCAGAAGCCAATATTGAAATGGCTGATGGCAATCTGGAGTTAGCACGAACGGACATCAATATAATTCGTAATCGTGTAGGAATGCCCGATGTGGTAGTTACTTCGCAGAGCGGACTCCGAAAGGCATTACGTTACGAACGTACTGTTGAACTTTGTAATGAAGGTTTTCGTTGGTTTGATCTCCGTCGTTGGGGTATGGCTTCTACAGTGATGACAGGTAAGATTTATGCTCCCAATCAAAAGGGCTTATGTCCAATGCCAAGCCTTCATTTGATGACAACTGGCATCCGGCATATTCAGAGGGTAGTTCTTGGGATGGGAAAGCACTGAATCTCCGTGTGTATAACACGATGAAGTATATCAAAGGAAAGGATGAACTTTGGCCGCTTCCCCAAAGTGAGATTGATACAAACAGTGCCATTATAGAAAACAATCCAGGATACTAATCGTGTAAGGTTATTGGTATCTGACGGAAAGGATTTGTTTCAAGATATAATAAAAGAGCCGGAATGTGCGAATCATTCCGGCTCTTTTATAAAGGTTTCGGTTATTGTTGTTAGAATAAGATTTCTTACTTTAAGAGAGAGTTTGTCAATTACATGTTAGGGTTGTCCATGATTACTGTCATCTCGGGAACCAGTATGTATTCGCCTTTCTTGTTGTTCCATTTGTAGTATGTGGTAGTCATCGTCTTGCCTTGGTATGCATAGCGGATGCACATGTCCTTGCCCCATGTATTCTTGGTGCTGTTCCATTTCAGGGCTTCGCTTTCCGTCATGCGGTTCTGGTCGTCGTACTTATAATTGTACTTCATATAGTTGGCAAGCGTGTTTCCGTCCATCTTGTATACGGTCTCTGCCACTTTCATGCCATTTACTTCTTCCGAATTGTAAATGAGGTTGCTCTTATTGTCGGCTGAGGCATTTAATCCGCAAACTAAGAGAAGTGCTGAAACAATCACTGTTTTTAAAGATACTTTTGCTTTCATGGTTTTATGTCTTTTAGTTTAACTTTCTATTTTCTATCAATATGTCATTGATTTCGCTGCAAAGGTACGTATTAAATTGACATAAATATAAATATCATATTAAATTTTATCAATATGTCAGTAGTGAGGGCTTCGGTATGCTTTCTTTTGGCAAGATTGGTGAATAAAAATATCCGGCAGTGAGGTTGCCGGATATTCTGATGACAAACTGTATTTCGAAAGGATTGCTTCTGTTGCTTTCTGATTGTAAGTTAAATAAAGTTATTGGGTGGTTTAGTGTGCCTGCAACCAGTTGTTTCCCCACCCACAATCGGCTTTCAGAGGTACTTGCATGCGATATGCTTGCTCCATCTCTTCGATTACGATTTTCTGTACAAGTTCCTTTTCAGCCTCTGGAACGCTGAAATTTAGTTCGTCATGGACCTGTAAAATCATCTTTGCTTTCAGATTGTAGCTTGGAAGCGCTGATAGATGTGTGCCATGGCTACTTTTATGATGTCGGCGGCACTTCCTGGATGGGGCGTTGATGGCATTCCGTTCGGCATAGCCCCGTACCACCCCGTTTCTTGAGTTGATGTCCGGCAGGAAGCGCTTGCGGTGGAAGATGGTTTCCACGTAGCCCTGCTCGCGTGCCACCTGGATGCTTTTGTCCATTCCTTCACTTGCGGGTAGGTTTCAAAGTAGCCGTCTATCAGCTCTTTGGCTTCTTGGCGGAAACGCCCATGCGTTCGGCAAGCCCGAAGACGGAGATGCCGTAGATGATGCCGAAGTTTGCCGTTTTTGCCTTGCGGCGCATGTCGGCGGTTACGTCGTTTATGTCTATCTTATATATCTTGGCAGCGGTGGCGGCGTGGATGTCGTGTCCGCTGAGGAAGGCTTCTATCATGTTCTTATCTTCGCTGAGGTGTGCCATGATGCGCAGCTCTATCTGCGAGTAGTCGGCAGAGAAGAACTCGCAGCCGGTGTCGGGGATGAACGCCTTGCGGATTTCCTTTCCGTCTTCGTCGCGGATGGGGATGTTCTGCAGGTTGGGATTGCTGGAGCTGAGGCGTCCGGTAGCGGTCACTGCCTGGTTGAAGGAGGTGTGGATGCGTCCCGTGCGTGGGTTGATGAGCTGGGGTAGGGCATCTATATAGGTGCTCAGCAGCTTCTTCAGTCCGCGGTATTCCAGTATCTTTCCGATGATGTCGTGCTTGCTGCGGTAGCTCTGCAGCACCTCTTCGGAAGTGACGTATTGTCCGGTCTTGGTCTTTTTGGCCTTCTCCACGATTTTCAGCTTGTCGAAGAGCACTTCGCCTACCTGCTTGGCGGAGCTGATGTTGAATGTCTCGCCAGCCATCTCGTAGATTTCCTTCTCAATCTCCTGCAGACGGACGGTGAAGTGTTGGGACGATTGCTTCAAGGCTTCCGTGTCGAGCAGCACTCCGTTGCTCTCTATATTGACAAGTACGGGGACGAGCGGCATCTCTATTTCGTAGAACAGATGTTCGGCACCTTGCTCCTTCAGTTCCTTTTCCAGCACGTTTTTCAGTTTGAGGGTGACGTCCGCATCCTCGCAGGCATAACGGTAGACATCTTCGGGTGAAAGGTCGCGCATGTTCTTTTGGTTTTTGCCCCGCGCTCCAATCAGCTTGTCGATATGGATGGTCTGATAGTGCAGGTAGATTTCCGCCAGATAGTCCATGTTGTGCCGGAGTTCGGGTTGCAGCACGTAGTGGGCGAGCATGGTGTCGAAAAGTTTGCCTTTCACCTGGACGCCGTAATTTTGGAGGATAATCATATCGTACTTGATATTTTGTCCCACCTTCATGGATTTCTCGTTTTCGAAGAGGGGACGGAACTCGTTTACAATTTTTAAGACTTCCTCTCGTTCGGCGGGAACGGGTACGTAGTATGCACGGTTTTCGGCATCGCTGAAGCTCATTCCTACAAGTTCGGCGTCCATTGGCTCGGTTCCGGTAGTCTCGGTATCTATTGAGAGAATTTCGCTTGTAAGTAACTTTTGAATAATTTCTGCTCTTTTGTCTTCTGTATCAATGAGTTGGTAGTCTACATCGAGCATTTCTAACCGCGTCAGGTTTGAATTTTCAGAAACGCCCGTCCCCTCGCCCGCAAAATTTGCAAACAAATCGCCTTGAATCGGGGCGCTGTTTTCGGGAGTGGAGGTTTGCGGCTGGGCAAACAGAGTCCCGGCAAAGAGGTCGGGTACCGGAGAGGTTGGAGTAGGGGAGGACGAATTGCCGCTTCCCTTTTTGAGTACCCGGTCGATGAGTGTGCGGAATTCCAACTCCTCGAAAATCTTGCGGAGTTCTTCTTCGTTCGGTTCTTCTCGGACAAGCGAATCCATTTTGAGCCGGATGGGAACATCCGTTTTGATGGTGGCAAGGAATTTGGAGAAAGCAATCATCTCCCGGTTTGTCTCCACTTTCGTTTTCAGTGCGCCTTTCAGTTGGTCGGTATGTTCCAGAAGGTTTTCGATGCTGCCGAATTGGGCAACCAGTTTCTGTGCGGTTTTCTCGCCCACACCCGGACAGCCGGGGATGTTGTCGGAAGCATCGCCCATCAGTCCGAGCATGTCGATGACTTGTGCGGTGGATTGTATGCTGAACTTCGTCTTTACCTCTTCCGTACCCATGATTTCGAATCCGCCGGTGTGCTTGGGACGGTACATGAAAACATTGTCCGATACCAGTTGCCCGTAGTCCTTGTCGGGAGTCATCATATAGGTGGTGATGCCCTGTCGTCCGGCTTCGGTGGCAAGCGTGCCTATCACGTCGTCTGCCTCATAACCGGCTACCTCGAGGATGGGGATGCGGTAGGCACGGATGATATCCTTTATAATAGGAACGGAGAGGCGGATGGCCTCGGGCGTCTCCTCGCGCTGTGCCTTGTATTGTTCGTAGGCCTCGTGGCGGAAGGTGGGGCCCGACGGGTCGAAGGCTACTCCTATGTGTGTGGGATTCTCTTTTTTGAGCACTTCTTCCAGGGTGTTTACAAAGCCCAGAATGGCCGAAGTGTTGAATCCTTTTGAATTGATTCTCGGGTTCTTGATGAACGCGTAATAGGCTCGATATATCAGTGCATAGGCATCGAGCAAAAACAGTTTATCGATTGAATTCATACATTTAATCCTTTTTTCATGGTAAAAGTACAAAAATACCGTATTAACCGTTTTATTACTATTTTGTAGGCAAATAGCGATGCATGGACAACTCATCATTGATAAAATCTCCGATTTCTGAGGAATTGAGGACTTCAAGAAGCTTTGAAAGTACCCTCTCCAGTTCCAACCTTTTGCTGAACAGCGTAATTGCGCATATCCGGCAGAAGAACGGAAGATGATGCGCCCCATTCTGGTGCTTCTGGCTGCGAAGCTTTGGCAAGGTATGTCCTGCAACCCTGCATGCTGCGGTTGCGTTGGAACTTCTTCATAATGCCAGCCTTGTGCACGATGATGTAGTGGACGAAAGTACTGAACGCCGTGGACAACTCTCCGTTAATGCCATTTTCAATAATAAAGTAGCCGTACTGGCAGGCGATTATCTGCTTGCAACAGCGTTGGTGCAAGTGGGCATGACCCGTAACCATGACATTATCGACATCGTCTCCTGCCTGGGGCAGGATTTGGCAGATGGTGAACTTCTGCAGCTTCCAACGTCAGCAATCTCCATTTCTCCGAGGAAGTCTATTTCGACGTTATCCGCAAGAAGACGGTGCTCTTTGCAGCTTGTACGAAGGCGGGCGCTCTCTCGGTGGGAGCCAGCGATGAAAAGGCGGAATCTGCGCGTCTGTTCGGTGAATATATCGGGCTTTGTTTTCAGATAAAGGATGATATTTTCGATTACCTCGAGCAAGGAAATAGGCAAACCTACCGGAAATGATATGGTGGAGGGAAGTTGACTCTACCTGCGCTTCATGTGCTCAATACCGTGAAGGATAAAACAGCGGAAGAAATTGCCGTAAAGATAAAGAATGGGAGGCAACGCCTGGCGAAATAGCCCATTTAATCGAATTTACCAAGCAGAATGGTGGTATAGAGTATGCTTCGCAAGTGATGTATGACTATAAGGAAAAGGCTCTTTCTTTGCTGGCTTCTTTGCCCGATACGGAGGTAAAAGTAGCGCTAGCCGGTATCTGGATTATGTGGTAGAGCGGGAAAAATGACGGAACTGTTTCCGGTTGATAATATGAGAAAGCCTGATGGAACCCACTCCATCAGGCTTTATTTATAGGTAAATGCAGCTTCCTCTTAAAAGAATTTCATTTCCTCGCCCTTGATTTCCGAAAGCAGCAGGTTGGCAAGACGACTGGTTCCCAAGCGGAACAGTTCGTTGTTCAGCCATTCTTCGCCGAGCACTTCCTTGACGATGGTGTAATAAATCAGTGCATCGTTCACGCAGTTGATTCCTCCTGCGGGCTTAAAGCCTACCTTGATACCCGTCAGCTCGTGATATTCCTTGATGGCCTGGCACATAACCAGGGCGGCCTCCGGCGTGGCGGCAGGCTGCTGCTTGCCGGTGGAAGTCTTGATGAAATCGGCACCCGAATACATGGAAAGGATGGATGCTTTTTTGATGTTCGAAACCGTCTTCAAAGCTCCGGTTTCGAGGATTACCTTCATGTGGTGCTCTTTGCAGGTTGCTTTGAGTTCTTGTATCTCCTCGCACATGCCTTCATAGTCTCCAGCCAGGAACTTGCCCACCGAAATAACGATGTCTATTTCATCGGCGCCTTCCATCAGTGCCATGGCAGTTTCTGCCACTTTCACTTCAATGAAAGTCTGGGAGGAGGGAAACCTGCTGATACACAAGCTATTTTACATCCTCCACTTCCAGCGTGTCTTTTACGACTTCTGCAAAATTGGGGTATACACAGATGGCTGCCACATTCTTCAGGTCGGGGAACTCTTCGTCGAATTTATTCACTTTCTGGGTGAATTTCATGACGCTTTCATCGCTGTCTTCACTCTTCAGGGTGGTAAGGTCGATGCAGTTGAACAGGAATTTCTTTACCTCCGGTGTATTGTTTGCCGGTACCTTCTCTGCAATGATTCTGGCAGCTTGTGCAGCTATTTCCGCATCATCCAGTTGGGTGTTGTACTTTGCCAGGGCGGCGTCATACTTACTCTGGGTAGGCTCATTCTTCTCCATGGTCTTTCAATTTAGGGTTATTGATATGTCTTGTCTGGTCACGTCTGGTTTTCTTCTCGAAGTTGCGGCAGAAGGCGTCTGTCAGGTTCACTCCGGTCTGGTTCGCAAGGCAGAGAAGTACCCAAAGAACATCTGCCATCTCATCGTCGAGATTGTCTTTTTCTCCTTTCTTGAAGGATTGGTCGCCATACTTGCGTGCCATGACGCGGGCGAGTTCGCCCACTTCTTCGGTCAGTATCGCCATATTGGTGAGTTCGCTGAAATAGCGCACTCCGTATTCCTTTATCCAGGAATCCACTTGTTTCTGTGCTTCTTCTAACGTCATTATTCCTTGTTTTTTGTATCTATACAGATGGTCACGGGACCATCGTTCATCAGTTCTACTTTCATATCGGCACCAAATTCGCCGGTACCTATTTCTTTACCTAATGCTAAACTCAGTTCCCGGCAGAATTGTTCGTACAGTGGGACGGATATTTCCGGCCGTGCTGCCCGTATGTAGGAGGGACGGTTGCCTTTCTTGGTGGAGGCGTGGAGGGTGAACTGGCTGATAACCAGTATCTCGCCGTCTGCTTCAAGAATGGATTTGTTCATTACGCCGTTTTCGTCATCGAAAATGCGCAGGTTGACTATCTTCTTGCAAAGCCAGTCAATATCTTCTTTTCCATCGGATTCTTCGATGCCTACGAGTATCATGAGGCCCTTTCCAATGGAGGCTTTGCAGGTTCCGTTGATGGTGACGGAAGCGTGTCCGGCACGTTGTATCACTACTCTCATGTTGTTCTTGTCTTTTTGAGGGACAAAGTTACGAATTAATTCGTTGTGTGCATGGCTCTGCAGGCTGATTTATCAGTCATTATTTCTCTGAGAAATAGGTCTGGATGATTTTGGCTTTCGCTTCTCCCACCACGGCGGCAAGCTCCTCGGCAGATGCTTCGCGGATACGCTTCACGCTTTTGAACTCCTTGAGCAACGCACTTTTCGTCTTTTCACCGATACCTTTTATCTCGTCCAGTGCGGAGGCAATCTGCCGTTTGCTGCGCTTGTCGCGGTGGAAGGTAATGGCGAAGCGGTGCACTTCATCTTGAATCTGCGTCAGCGAGTCGGAAGAGGGGTGTTCTGTTTCAATCCGATGGTCTGGGAGGGTAGCCATACAATAGCTCGGAAGTGCGATGTTTGCCATCTTTGGCAAGTCCGGCGATGGGGATGTTCAGGCCAAGCTCGTCTATCACCTCTTTTACGGCGCTCATTTGCCCTTTTCCACCGTCGGTGATAAGAAGGTCGGGCAGGGTGCTTTCTCTTCTATAGCGCGCTGATAGCGCCGTTTTACGACCTCTTTCATGGAGGCATAGTCATCCGGTCCCTCTACGGTCTTGATATTGTACTTGCGGTAATCCTTCTTGGAAGGTTTCCCTTGACGAAGACCACGCACCCGGCCACGGGGTCGGAACCCTGGATGTTGGAGTTGTCGAAACATTCTATCTGCATGGGCAGGCGGTCCAGGTGCAGCTCTTGCTGTATCTCTTTCAGCAGGCGCACGGTCCGTTGCTCCGGATTCAGCTTTTCGGCTTGCTTCAGGCGGTCGGCTTTGTACTGCTTCACATTGAGGATGGAGAGTTCCAGCAGTTTCTTTTTGTCTCCCCGTTGCGGGATGGTAAAGACGACATCTTTCAGCTCCATATCCAGCTCAAAAGGCACGATGATTTCACGAGAAAGGCTCTTGTATCTTTCCCGCATTTCGATGATGCCGAGAGAGAGCAGTTCTTCTTTGCTCTCATTCAATCGTTTCTTGTATTCAAAGGTGAAAGCCTGGTTGATGGCACCGTTCGTAATGTGCAGGTAGTTGACGAAAGCGGACTTTTCATCGCTGTCTTCTTCGATGGAGAACACGTCGATATTGTGCAGCACGTTGCTTACCACTTCCGATTTCGCCCGGTAGTTTTCCAGCAGCAGGTATTTCTTCTTTATCTTCTGTGCTTCTTCAAACTTCATTTCGGCTGCCAGTTCCTGCATTTGCTGGAAGAGCATCCGTTCTATCTCCTGGGTATTCCCTTTGAGTATTTCCTTGATTTCAGCGATGTTTTTCAGATACTCTTCCTGGCTTTGCTTCCCGATGCAAGGTCCTGCACAGTTCTTGATGTGGTATTCCAGGCAAACATTGAACTTTCCGGCACGTATGTTTTCCGGAGAGAGGTTCAGGTGGCATGTACGCAAAGGGTACAGATGCTTGATGAGGTCGAGTAATGCGTACATGGAAGGTATATGGCTGTAAGGGCCATAATAGGAGGAACCGTTACGGATTATCTTCCGGGTTCTGAATACACGTGGAAAGTATTCGTTCTGCACGCAGATGCTGGGATACGTCTTGTCGTCTTTCAACAGTACGTTGTAGCGAGGCTTGTATTTCTTGATAAGATTGTTTTCCAGCAATAGCGCGTCTTCTTCCGTATTCACCACGATATATCGGATATCTGCAATCTTGCTGACCAGCACCCTCGTCTTTCCCGGTTCGTGCTCCCGGTTGAAGTAGGAAGACACTCTTCGCTTCAGATTCTTTGCCTTTCCTACATATATAATAGTCCCTTCGGTATTCAGATATTGGTAAATACCGGGACTTTCGGGAAGGTTGGATACAATCCCTTTGAGGTAGTCGTTAGTTCTGAGTTCTTCCATAATACCGACGTTTCACCACAGATTACACAGATTAACGCAGATTTCTCTTTGATAAAACTGTGTTTTGTGGTGGATAAATAATCTGTGTTAATCTGTGTAATCTGTGGTGAAATATGAAATGGCTAAAGCGACAGCACAGCCTCCACTTCCACATCATCTCCAAACACATCCTTGCCATGAAGCTCTTTCAGCTCGATGATGAAGTTTACATACACTTTCTTGGGGTTCATCTGTTTCACCAGTTTGCAGGCGGCTTCCATTGTTCCACCGGTTGCCAGCAAGTCGTCGTGTAGCAATACTACATCGTCTTCATTGATGGCATCCTTGTGCATCTGCACGGTGTCTTTGCCATATTCTTTATCATAGCTTTCTTCAATGGTTTCTGCAGGAAGCTTTCCCGGCTTGCGGATAGGTACGAAGCCTGCCCCCAGTCTGGTGGCGAGAATGGGGCCCATAATGAATCCTCTTGATTCTATACCCACTACTTTGGTGATGCCTTTGTCTTTATACATCTCGTATAGTGTGTCCGAGAGTTCCTGCAAGGCGGTAGGCTCCTTGAACAAGGTAGTTACATCGTAGAATAGAATTCCCGGAATGGGGAAGTCGGGTATTTCCCGGATGCTTTTGGTAAGAGTTTCTTTGCTCATAATCAGTTTATTTAATACGTTTATTGAATTCTTTGTTTCACGTGGAACTTTGCGCTCTATCGTCCGCAAAGTACCAGTAGCACGTTGATGTCGCTTGGAGATACTCCCGAATCCGACTCGCTTGGGCTATTGTTTCCGGATCTATCTTCATCAGCTTCTGTCTAGCTTCGGTAGAAAGGGATTGAATGGAATTATAGTCAAACTTACCTTTTATCTTGATGCTTTCCAATCTTGCCAATTTATCCGCAATAATCCGTTCGCGTCCGATGTATCCCTCGTACTTGATGAGTATTTCTGCAGCTTCTACAATTTCTTCCTTTCTATCGGATATTTTATCCAGTTCTCGTTTAAAGGCACTGACGTGTTCGGCAATGTTCTCAATCGTTATCTGCGGACGGTTTATCAAATCTATCAATTTGCATCCTTGGCGCAGTGGAGTTGTGCCGAGCTGCTCCAATACCGGATTGATTAATGCCGGTTTCATCGAGTAATTCCGCGCGAAGTCTATAATCCGGTTCACGGCTTCACGTTTTTCTGTCAGCAGCTTGTACCGCTCTTCCTTGGCGAGTCCCAGCTTCCAGGCTTTTTCCGTGAGTCGCATGTCCGCATCATCCATACGGAGCAGGATGCGATATTCGGCACGGGAAGTAAACATACGGTAAGGCTCGTCCACACCTTTTGTTACCAAGTCATCGATTAAAACGCCGATATATGCTTCATCCCTTGCAAGGGTGAACGGTTCTCCACCGTGGCAATTGATGTGGGCGTTGATACCTGCCATGATTCCTTGTCCAGCTGCTTCCTCGTAACCGGTTGTTCCGTTTACTTGTCCGGCAAAGAACAGATTCTTTATATTCTTCGTTTCCAGCGTATGTTTCAGTTGGGTGGGGTCAAAGAAGTCGTATTCGATGGCATAGCCCGGGCGGTAGATGACGAGGTCTCTGAACGCCGGTATCTTTTTCAATGCTGCAATCTGGATGTTCATGGGCAATGAAGAAGAGAATCCATTCAAGTAGAGCTCTTGGGTTGTTTCCCCTTCGGGCTCCAGGAAAAGCTGGTGCTGCGGTTTGTCGGGGAAAGTCACAATCTTGGTTTCTATACTGGGGCAATAACGTGGGCCGATACTTTGGATTTGTCCGTTGAAAAGGGGAGAATCCGGCAGACCTTCCTGCAGGATGCGGTGTGCTTCTTCGTTGGTGAAGCAGGTCCAGCAAGGGAGCTGTTTCAAATGGCGTACATGAGTGTCCATGAACGAGAACTTGTGGAAGTCACATTCTCCGTCTTGGATTTCCATATCCTCATAATGCACGCTGCGTCCATCTATGCGTACGGGGGTTCCCGTCTTCATGCGTCCAAAGGTGATGCCATGCTTTGCGATGGATTCGGTTAATTGGTAGGATGCAGGTTCTGCCATACGTCCGCCTGGAAGCATGGTACGTCCCGTGCATCAGTCCGTTGAGGAAAGTTCCTGCGGTGAGTACTACACATTTGGCATGGAACGTTACTCCCCATAGTGTTACTACTCCCGTAATTTCACCGTTTTCAACGAGGATTTCCTGCACGGTATCCTGCCAGATATGCAGGTTGGGGATATTTTCCAGAATTTCTCTCCATGCCCAGATAAATTTGTTGCGGTCGCACTGTGCGCGCGGGCTCCACATAGCGGGACCTTTGGAACGGTTCAGTATACGGAACTGTATGGCTGTCTGGTCTGTCACCAATCCCATATATCCTCCCAAGGCGTCTATTTCGCGTACTATCTGTCCTTTGGCGATGCCTCCCACTGCCGGGTTACAACTCATCTGTCCGATTTTGTTCATATCCATTGTGATAAGACAAGTCTTCGAACCCAGGTTTGCAGCAGCGGCAGCGGCTTCGCATCCTGCGTGTCCGGCGCCGATTACAATAACGTCATACTTAAACTCCATTCGTTCAGTGTATTTTAAAACTGTGCAAAGTTACGAAAAAGTTGTATGCCGGGACGTGTCATATCTTAAAATCCGGATATATCTTCTTTGGCATTGCTTATATTTCCGTATCCAGCATCATACTTATTGCTTGGAATGCTTAGGCTATAGACATATTGCTTGTATTTGGCTTAAAATACAATCAAAATGAAGCTTTTGAATACTATTGCTTTTCTTTTAAAAAGATACATACCTTTGCAGCGTTTGGATATTAAAAGTGTTTTGATTGACTAATTTTAAGGAAGAGAAGCATGAGAAAGAAATTCTTCTTGTTAATCATTGTCTGCCTGGTTATGGGGCAGGAGTGATGGCTCAGACGTCTACGGTCTCGGGAACAGTATTTGCCGAGGACAACAATGAGCCGATTATTGGGGCATCGGTATTGGTGAAAGGTACAACACTGGGGCAGTGACCGATATCGAAGGTAACTTTACAATCTTGAATGTGCCGAGTACGGCAAAGACAGTGATTGTCTCTTTGTAGGTATGCAGAAAGTGGAAGCTACCATAAAGCCTGCTATGAAGGTGGTGTTGAAATCGGATTCGGAATTGCTGGATGAAGTGATGGTAGTGGCTTACGGCACGGCCAAAAGAGCAGCTATGCAGGTTCGGCTTCTTTAGTGAAAGCGGATGCGCTGAAAGACATTCCGACGACCAGCTTTGAAAACGCGTTGAACGGTAAAGTGGCGGGCTTGCAACTGACGAATAATTCCGGCCAGGCGGGTTCCGCACCGGCCATCCGCATCCGTGGCATAGGTTCTATGAATGCCGGGAATGAACCGTTGTATGTAGTGGACGGTGTTCCGGTCTCTTCGGGCAATACGGGGCAGATGAGCGGTGAGCTCTATTCTACCAACAACATCATGAATACGTTGAACCCGGAAGACATCGAATCTATTTCTGTATTGAAAGATGCGGCGGCCAGCTCGCTTTATGGGTCGCGTGCGGCAAACGGCGTCATTCTGATTACTACCAAAAGGACAGATTGGCAAGCCGGTGGTGACGCTGAAAGCCGAAGTGGGCTTCACGCCCTGCTGGGCAACGGACAACTATGAAACGGCCAGCGTACAGGAGAATGTGAATATGCTCTACACCGTATTTCACGATGCCCGTACAAGCGGTAAGGGCGAAACGGACGAAAAGGCGGCAGCCTATGCCATAGGCCAGTTGAACAGCCGTTTCAACAAACATGGCTACCAATTTACCACAAATGGTACGGGAGCTTACGAGAACGTCAATATCCTTGAGTACGACAACTCCGGGCGTGGAGGCAAATACTACGATTGGGACAAGGCATATTTCCGTACCGCCATTTATCAGACCTACGATATGTCCGTCAGTGGTGCTACGCAGAATACCAACTATTACACTTCCCTTTCCTATACCCAGGACGAAGGACGTTTGAAGATGAACAGCTTCGACCGTGTTTCCGGTCGCCTGAACCTCACCCAGAAGGTGAGGAAATTCCTTGAACTGACCACCAATGCCAGCCTGGCGCGTACCAAGAAAAGCGGTTATAATGATACACGCAACACGGGCAGCAATTACTTCATGCAGACCCGTAACTTGCTGTGGGGACTCTACTGGCCCACTGATTACAAGACCGGCGAGCTCTGGACCGAACGTTACGGTAGCTACGCCTACAATGGGCTTTATTATGACAAAGAGTGGGAGAACGGTTCTACCAGTACCAAAATCATGGCTGCGGAGACGCTCACCCTGCATCTGATGCCGGGCCTGGACCTTCGTTCTATCTACTCTTACGACAATACTACTGTAAAAGACCATATCTATTACAGTGCCAATCACTATAAAGGCTCGGCAGACAATGGGAATGTCAACGAATACCGTACTACATACGAGAAGATGGTTACCTCCACTACCGCCAATTATACCGGCACCTTCGACAAACACACAGTTGGCACCATGGTGGGTTTCGAAGCGGAGAAGAACAAGACAGACTATGTGCGTGCCACAGGAAGCAATCTTGCGGTCAGCACCATTCATACAGTTTCTACTGCCGGAACGCAGACTTCTGCCGGATATTCCTGGGGAAACTCGATGGTGTCCGTGCTCTCCAAGTTGGATTATAATTACGATGAACGCTACTTCATTTCCGGTTCTTACCGCCGCGACGGTTCTTCCCGGCTCAGCAAGCAGGAACGTTGGGGAAACTTCTGGTCAGTGGCAGGAGCGTGGAACATCATGCGCGAGGGTTTTATGAGCAAATATTCTTTCCTGAGCAACCTGCGTATACGTGCCTCTTATGGTATTAACGGTACGCTGCCTTCGGACAATTACGGCTATATGAGCTTGATGAGCTATACCAGTAAGTACATGGGTAACCCGGGCGGTACAATCACTACCGTCACCAATGACAAGCTGTCTTGGGAGACGAGCTACAACACGAATGTGGGTATCGACTTCGGCTTCTTCGGCCAGCGTCTGCGCGGTACGGTGGAATACTTCAACCGTGATTCGAAGAACCTGCTCCAGGATGTTCCCATTTCGATGGTTACGGGATTTTCCTCTACGTTGCGGAACGTAGGATGCATCAACAACCATGGGGTAGAGGTGGAGTTGAGTGGTGACATCATTGATAGTAAAGGATGGTTATGGAGTGCCGGTGTCAACGCAACCTTTCTCCGTTCTGAGGTGAAAGAGTTGTATGGCGGTGCGGACATTATCTGGTACGACCCCACCAGTAGCGACAGCCGTGCGCAATATGTATACCGGGAAGGTCAGTCCACGCTGGCTTTCTATGGATACGAATGGGCAGGTGTGGACAAGACCAACGGCAAGAACGTCTACTATGTAAATGACCCCAAGAATGGCAAGGCCGGAGATTTTGAGTATAACGGACGCGGAGCTACTTATGACTATAACAATGCCAACTACACCATCATCGGCAATGCCGTTCCCAAAGTGTATGGGGGCATCAATACCTCGGTCTCCTACAAAGGCATAGCCCTTTCGTTGGGCTTTACCTATAAGATAGGAGGAGACTTGTATGATGGAGCCTACATGGATGTGGCCGACGACGGTTATTATTGGGAGCGTATCCGTGCTAAAAGCTACTACAACAACCTTTGGACGCCAGACCATACGAACGGTACAGAGCCCCGTATCGAAGGTGTAGACCTCGATGACCCACAACAATACAGCAGCCGCCACTTGTTCAATGCCAGTTATCTGCGCTTGAAGAATCTCTCATTGGCCTATACGCTGCCCAAAGCCATGACCCGCAAGGCTTTCATCGAGAATGCCCGCCTTTTCTTCACTGCCAGCAACCTTTGGACAATAGCCAAATACAAGGAGGCAGACCCCGAAGTGAGCGAATACGGCACACGTGGTTGGGAAACCCCTATCGGAAAAACATTTGTCGTTGGCGTTGAATTGAAATTTTAATGAACTGGAGGAACTAACAATGAAAAAGATATATCATTTATTGGCACTTGTGATACTTGGTGCCTTTACATTCACTTCGTGTGACGATTTTCTGGATATGCAGCCCACCAACTCCGGAAATGCAGAAGGTGCTGTCGGTACGGTAGCCGATGCTCAGGTGGTTATCAACGGTGTGATGAGTGCGATGACCTCATCGTCCTATTACGGCAGAAACCTTTTTATGTACGGTGATGCCAAGGGCGGTGACCTCACGATTTTTGCTGCCGGACGCGGACTGGATGCATTCTATACGTTCAACCACACTTCCAACAGCAATACTTATTCCGGTTTCTGGAGCCGTGGATATTACTGCATTCTGCAGGTCAACACCTTGTTGAGCAACATTGAGAAGCTGGAAGAATCGGGCAGTATGGAAGATTTTTCCGAAGCCAAAGGGCAGGCGTTGACTCTGAGGGCGCTGTTCTATTTCGATTTGGTCCGTCTCTACGGGCTTCCTTACAATTACAACAAGACCTCTTATGGAGTTCCCAATGTAACCGAGCCGCTTACGGTGAACGCCCAGCCCACCCGTGCTACTGTGGAGGAGAACTATCGCCAGATTCTGCAGGACTTGTCGGACGGGGCGGCCCTGCTTGCCAAGAAGAAGACAAAGCAGAGCGGATATGCGGACTATTACACCAACATAGCCCTGCAAGCGCGTGTGAAACTCTATATGGAAGATTATGACGGTGCTTTGAACGCTGCCCGGGAGATTATAGAAAGCGGTGTGTACAAACTGTATGAGCCTGCCGATTGGACGGCTTCCTGGAGCAAGCAGTTTGGTTCCGAGTCCATCTTTGAGCTGGGCATCACCACTGAGGAATCAGACCTGGGAACTTCTTCTTTGGGCTTTTACCTGATGCGCTACGGACAGTTGAAGAATGCCATGGGCTGGTATCTTGCCAGCGATTATTTCTTGAACCGTCTGGGTGAAGACGAGACGGATGTGCGTTGGGGAATCATGGACAACGATGAATACTGGGTGGACAATGAGATTGAACGCAAGGGAGCCTGCTACAAGTATATGGGCAGTACCACTCTGGCAGGTGACGGCAAGGCAACCAATACAGCCGTCAATATCAAGATAATCCGTCTTTCCGAGATATATCTGATTGCCGCCGAAGCAGCCTTGCACTCCACGAAGCAGGAAGCAGGCGCAGATGCCGCCGCCGGTTACCTGAATGAAATCCGCAGGCGTTCTCCCGGACTGGCACCGGCCACTGCCGCTACCATTACCGATGATATGATTCTGGACGAGCGCAGCAAGGAGCTTTTTGGTGAAGGACAACGCTTCTTCGACATGATGCGTATGGGCAGAACCATCGAATTCAACGACGATTTTCAAGATATTCCGGTGAGTCACCGTGGAAAAACAATCGACCGTACTTTCGAGAAGATTGTGCTTCCTATTTCGCAGGATGAGATAAATGCCAATCCGGCATTGGAGAACCAGCAGAATCCGGGATATTAGTCGTTCCCTGCTGTCTATTGTTTGCTACTCCTTGTATATCAGGGAGGTATTTTGCCAACAAGTTGTCACTGCCTTGGCAAACTTTTGCCACGCCTATGGCAAAGTTTTGCCAACGCGGTGGCAAAGTCTTGCCAATGGGAAGGCAAAACCTTGTCATAGGCGTGGCAAGAAAAGCGGAAAAAGGTGCCTTTGATGAATTTCTTTGATAAAATGAGACGGTAATACCTTGATATTCCACAAAAATACTATTTATTGGTTCGAAATTTCTATTCTTTTTTTCTGAATCGGCTTATCTTTGCTTTCGTAGAAACCAATAAAAAGTTATAATACTATGAGAAGATTTTTCCTCATATCGTCATTCTTGACGTTGTTTGCAATCGGAAGTTCGGCGCAATGGAAGCCGGCAGGTGATAAAATCAAAACGGACTGGGCATCCCAGATCAATCCCGCGAATGTGTTGCCCGAATATCCTCGTCCCATCATGGAACGGAGTGACTGGAAGAACTTGAACGGACTGTGGAATTATGCCGTTATAAATAAAGGTGAGCATCTTCCGGCAGAGTTCGAAGGGCAGATACTTGTTCCCTTTGCCATCGAATCCTCCTTGTCCGGAGTTGGAAAAAGAATCAATGAAAACCAGGAACTGGTCTACCAGCGCAGTTTTGAAATTCCTTCTGCCTGGAAGGGAAAACAAGTGCTGTTGCATTTTGGTGCTGTCGACTGGAAAACGGATGTATGGGTGAATGATGTGAAAGTAGGCAGCCATACGGGTGGATTTACTCCGTTCTCCTTCGATATTACTGCCGCCCTTTCTGGCAAAGGCAATAATCAGTTGGTCGTAAAAGTTTGGGACCCAACGGATAAAGGACCTCAACCCCGTGGAAAGCAGGTCAGCAATCCGGAAGGTATCTGGTACACTCCCGTAAGCGGTATCTGGCAGACGGTATGGATGGAGCCGGTTGCCGGAAAACATATCAAGAACCTCCGTATCACTCCCGATATTGACCGTAATCTGTTGACAGTGAAGGCTGAATTGAATAGTGCATGTCCTTCCGACTTTGTGGAAGTGAATGTGTATGACGGCAATCAACTGGTAGCCACCGGCAAAAGTATCAATGCAGAGCCGGTGGAGGTGTCCATGCCCCGGAATGCCAAGTTGTGGAGTCCGGATTCCCCCTTCCTCTATACGCTGAAAGTGACTCTGAAAAGCGGAGGCAAGGTAGTGGATAAGGTGGACAGCTATGCTGCCATGCGTAAGTACTCCACCCGTCGTGACGCGGATGGCATCGTACGCCTGGAACTAAATAACGAGGCTTTGTTCCAGTTTGGACCGCTGGACCAGGGTTGGTGGCCCGACGGACTGTATACAGCTCCCACAGACGAGGCTTTGCTGTATGATGTACAGAAGACGAAAGATTTCGGTTTCAATATGATTCGCAAGCATATCAAGGTGGAACCGGCACGTTGGTACACACATTGTGACCGTTTGGGTATCATCGTATGGCAGGATATGCCGAGCGGTGACCGTAATCCGGAATGGCAGAACCGCCGCTATTTCGACGGAACAGAACTGAAACGCTCCGCCGAATCCGAAGCCTATTATCACAAGGAATGGAAGGAAATAATGGATTGTCTCTACTCTTATCCGTGTATCGGTACATGGGTACCGTTCAACGAAGCCTGGGGGCAGTTCAAGACGGTAGAGATAGCCGAATGGACGAAACAGTATGACCCGACCCGCCTGGTGAATCCGGCAAGTGGCGGTAACCATTATACTTGCGGTGACATGCTCGACCTCCACAACTATCCCCAACCGGAAATGTATCTGTATGATGCACAGCGTGCCACGGTTTTGGGTGAGTATGGCGGCATCGGCCTTGTCTTGAAAGACCATATCTGGGAACCGAACCGCAATTGGGGATATGTTCAGTTCAACTCTTCCAAAGAAGTGACTGATGAGTACGTGAAATATGCCGATATGCTGTATCAGATGATAAAAAGAGGTTTCTCGGCAGCCGTCTATACACAGACCACGGATGTGGAGGTGGAAGTGAACGGTCTGATGACTTACGACCGCAAGGTGATAAAGCTGGATGAGAAACGCGTGAAAGAGATAAATACACGTATCTGCAATTCACTTAAGAAATAGGGGCATTTACAATTTACCATTTACAAAGTACAATTTGGCTGCGCTGTCATCTGCATAGTTAAATTGTACTTTGTAAATGGTAAATTGTACATTAAAAGTGTTGTTATGAGACAGTTGATTATAAAGCTTTTACTTGGCCTGTGCATGGGAGCGGCGTTGCCGGTCTGTGCGCAGGATGCTGTTCATTACTATTTCAGAACGATGGATATCCGGAACGGTCTTTCGCAGAACACCGTGTATCAGATTTTGCAGGATAGGAAAGGCTTTATGTGGTTCGGAACCAAGGACGGTCTGAACCGGTATGACGGATTGTCTTTCCGTATTTACAAGAAAGAGAACTCCGGTTTAGGCAAGAATTTCATAACCGCGCTCTACGAGGACCGCCGGGGCAATATCTGGATTGGTACCGATGGGGGAATCTTTATTTACGACCCGGTACTGGATTCCTTTACCGCTTTCGATGAGGCCAGTGATAACGGCAGTATCATCAGGGATTTCGTCACCATGATTGGAAGTGACGAGGACGATAATATCTGGATATCGGTAGAAAACCAGGGGTTGTTCTGCTATAAACCGGATGAAGGGAGGTTGCTGAACCATCTGCACGATTCGGGACTGCCCAATGTAACCCGCTTTTGGCTGAATGGGAATACGTGTTGGATGGCCTTGTATGCGGATAATCTTTACTATGCGAAAGCTGACTTTGAAACTCCTCTGCAGCCTTTCAAGGATGCGGAAGGAAATGAAATTTTCAAAAATGATATTATTAACTGGCAGGTCAACGGACCCCATAACTGCGTGTATATCGCTTCGCTGAACGGTTTGACAGAGATAAATCAGACTACAGGCAAGACGCGGAAGCTGCTGAACACCTATGTGAGGGCTTTGCAGTTCAAATCTGACAACGAGCTGTGGGTGGGCGCAGAGTCCGGCTTGTATATTTACAATCTGACGAATGACAAGATTACCCATTTGACCGTTCCCGACCAGGATGATTCGTATGCATTGTCGGACAATGCCATTTATTCGCTCTGCTGCGACAAGGAGAACGGCATGTGGATAGGGTCTTATTTCGGTGGAGTGAACTATTGCCCTTATCAGTGGACTTATTTCGAGAAGTTCTATCCGAGAGACAATCTCAGGCATTTCGGCCGTCGTGTACGGGAAATCTGTGAAAGTAATGATGGCACCTTGTGGATAGGTACCGAAGACAAAGGCTTGTTCAATTACAATCCGGAAAACGGAAAGATAGAGCCTTTGAGCATCCGGCCATTTATCAGAATGTCCACGGCCTTTGCCTGGACGGGGATGATTTGTGGGTAGGTACGTTCTCCGGTGGTCTGAATCGGGTGAATCTTCGGACCAGACAGGTGAAACATTATGCCAAGGGTGAGAGTGAGAATTCCATGGTCGCCAATGACGCCTTTACCATTTGCAGGACCACTACGGGAGACGTGTGGATAGGCACCACGTCCGGTCTGTTGAAGTACAATCGCTCTACAGATGACTTTACCCGGATTCCTCAGCTGAAGAATATGTTTACTTATAACATTCTGGAGGACTTCAACGGAAATCTGTGGTTTGCTACTTTCTCCAATGGAGTGTTCTGCTACAATGTAAGAAGCCAGCAGTGGAGGAATTATCTGTCTAATGAGAATGATTCGACCTCTCTTCCCTACAATAAGGTAATCAGTATCTACGAAGACAGCAGGAAGCGTCTGTGGTTCATGACGCTGGGTGAGGGCTTTTGCCGCTACAATCCGGAAACGGACAATTTTACCCGTTATGACATGTCGAAAGGATTTCCGAGCAATACCATCTACAAGATGGTCGAGGACAAGCGGGGAAACTTATGGATTACTTCCAATTATGGTCTGGTCTGCTTCAATCCCGATACGGAGAGCAAACATGTCTATACCACGGCAAACGGGCTGCTGAGCAACCAATTTAATTTCCAGTCCGGTTACATTGACAAGAAGGGACGCATCTATTTGGGAAGTATCAACGGATTCATAGCCTTTGACCCGGAAACTTTTGTGGAGAACACTTTTCTCCCTCCCGTAGTGATTACAGATTTTTATCTGTTCAACAAACGGCTTTCGGTGGATAGTCCGGATTCTCCTTTGGAGAAGAGCATCACCTATGCGGATGAGATAGAGCTGGATGCCGACCAGAATTCTTTCTCTTTTCAGGTTGCAGCCTTGAGTTACCAGGCACCCGAAATGAATGGTCTTGAATGTAAGCTGGAAGGCTTTGACCGTGACTGGTATACGGTAGGACGGAATTCCATCATCAACTATTCAAACCTTCCTTATGGAAGCTACACATTGCGTATAAAAGGTTCCAACAGCGATGGCAAGTGGAACGCGACGGAACGTGTGCTCGACATCCATATTCATCCTCCTTTCTATCTCTCCACTTGGGCGTATGCTGTTTATACGGTATTGGCGTTATGTTCACTGGCTGCTGTAATTATCTATTTCAGAAAACGGACCCGGCAGAAGCATCAGCAGGCTATGGACAAGTTTGAGCGGGAAAAGGAACGGGAGTTGTATACTGCGAAGATAGACTTCTTCACGAATGTGGCGCATGAGATACGTACACCGCTTACATTGATAAAGAGTCCGCTCGAGAATGTATTGGCTTCCCGTTCTGTTTCGGATGACATCAGGGATGATTTGGAGACCATGGAACTGAATACCAACCGGCTGCTCGACTTGGTGAACCAGTTGCTGGACTTCCGGAAGACGGAGACGCAAGGCTTCCAATTGAATTTTGTGGAATGTGACGTGTCTGAGCTCTTACAAAAGACGTATAAGCGTTTCAAGCCTTTGGCACGTGAAAGGGGGCTGGCATTGAGTATAGAGACTCCCGAAAGCTTGTATGCTTCGGTTGATAGGGAAGGGCTTACCAAGATTATCAGCAATCTGCTGACCAATGCGATAAAGTATTCGGAGACCTATATACGCATCAGGCTATATTCGGAAGGTGAAAGACTGCTGCTTTCTGTATGCAATGACGGCCTTGTCATTCCGGTAGAGATGCGCGAGGAGATTTTCAAGCCGTTCATCCAGTATAAAACCGGTACGTTGCGCTCTGTGCCCGGCACCGGTATCGGGCTTGCGCTTGCCCGTTCATTGGCCGAACTCCATGAGGGTACGTTGTGCATGGAAGATTCGATGGAGAACAACTGTTTCCTGCTGTCACTTCCGCTGAAGCACGAGCAGACGGTGGCCATGGAGCATAAAGAATCGGTAACGGGCGGGGAACCCTCTGAAGAAAGTGGTGCAGGTACTGCCTTGGAACAGCACCGATATACTCTTTTGGTGGTGGAAGACAGTCTGGAAATGCAGGCATTTGTTGTGAAACAGCTCTCTTCGGAATATCGTGTGCTGACTGCCGTGAATGGGGTGGAAGCTTTGAAGGTGTTGAAGGAACATACTGTAAATCTTGTCATTTCAGACATTATGATGCCCGAGATGGATGGATTGGAGCTGTGCGAGCATCTGAAGTCCGAGCTTGACTATAGCCATATACCGATTATCCTGCTTACGGCGAAGACGACTCTTCAAGCCAAAATAGAGGGAATGAAGCTGGGGGCTGACGTATATATAGAGAAACCTTTCTCCGTGGAATATCTGAAAGTTTGTGTGGCCAATCTGCTGAACAACCGTGAGAAGCTACGGGCTTCTTTTGTCAATTCTCCTTTTGTGCAGACGGGCAGTATGGCAATGACAAAGGCAGATGAATCTTTCCTTAAAACATTGAAGGAAGTGGTGGTTGCCAATATGCAGAATCCGGATTTCTGTCTGGATGATATGGCAAGCCTGCTGAACATGAGCCGTTCGAGCCTGAACCGGAAGATAAAGGGCATATTGGATATGACCCCGAATGACTACATCCGCCTGGAGCGGTTGAAGAAAGCGGCGCAGCTTTTAAAGGAAGGAGAGTGCAAAATCAATGAGGTTTGCTACATGACCGGCTTCAATACTCCTTCCTATTTTACCAAGTGCTTCCAAAAACAATTTGGTATTCTGCCCAAAGACTTCGTGAAATGATAGCATGGAATGCTTGCTAAATATAACAATCCAATCAAATGCCCCTGAGGTGTCTCTCAGGGGCATTTTTTGGATTTATAATTGCATAGATTGAAGCGATATTTGCATTAATTTTAGCTTTATGCGGATATATTTGCATCCGAAAGCCAACAATTTATAATACTATGACCCCTATGCCTATGACGTAACAAATCCTAATCAATGTTCTATGATTGGCAGAAGTGACTAATCACTTTCTGCGGTGTATTTAAAAAGCGGGCGTTAGTTTCCGCATAGTTTTAAAATCTAATTCTATAAAAAATGATCAAGAAAATCTTATTCTTATTCTTTGTTGTGTTTGCAGCTACCGCTTATTCACAAGATGTGACCATAACGGGAACGGTGACGGATGCAAATAGTGAGCCTTTGGTGGGCGTGAATGTATTGGTGAAGGGTACTACCACGGGTGCCATTACCGATATTGACGGTAATTTCTCAGTGAGTGGAAAAAAAGGAAGTACACTCGTTTTCTCTTATATCGGTATGCTTACGCAGGAAGTTGTCTATAAGGGAACTGCCTTGCGCGTGGTGATGAAAGATGACTCGAAAGCGCTGGAAGAAGTGGTTGTCATCGGTTATCAGACGGTGAAGAAGTCCGACTTGACCGGAGCGGTTGCCGTGGTTGATACCAAGGAAATGAAGAAAAGCGCTGCAGGAACACTGGTCAGCCAGATGCAGGGCTTGGCAACCGGTATTAACGTACGCAGTAGCGGTAGGGCAGGCGAAGATGCCTCTATTGAAATTCGCGGTGTCGGTTCCTTGAGCAATAACTCTCCGCTGTGGGTTATTGACGGTATGATTACAGACCCGGGTGTTGATTTCAATCCTGCGGATGCAGAGTCCATCCAGATTCTGAAGGATGCTTCTGCTGCTGCCATCTACGGTTCGCGTGCTGCCAACGGTGTGATTATCGTTACTACCAAGAAAGGTGCGAAAGGTCCCATGAAAGTGAATGTAAGCGTAAAGGAAACATTGGAATGGAGCCCGAAATTCGATTTGATGAATGCGGCAGAATATATCAAGTATAATGATATTGCCTATAATGAAGCCATCAAAGACGGTATTGCCACTGTAAACAGCACTCAGAAACACTCACAGTATGATACCAACTGGCAAGATGAAGTGTTGAAGACCGCATTGGTGCAGGACTACAACGTATCGCTTTCCGGTGGTGGCGATTCCGGCAGTTATTTTGTATCAGCCGGTTACTATAACAATGACGGCGTTTCTTATGGAAATACTTTCGACCGTTATAGCTTCCGTGTCAATACACAAGGTAAAAAGGGCTGGTTCTCTTTTGGTGAAAACTTGGCTTATTCACTCACAAACACAGACCCGAACCAGACCAATACCTACAATGACTTTTTGCGTATGATGCCTACCATTCCTATCTATGATGAGAATAACCCGGGTGGATATGGCTATGGTGATGCTGCCAAGTACAATACGTTCGGTGTAAACCCGATTGCCCGTGAAGATTTGGAATACCGTCATTTCCGCCAGAATCGTCTGAATGGTTCTTTATGGTTGGAATTCAAGCCATTCGAATTCCTTTCCTATAAATTCAATGGTGGTATTGACCTTTACTTTTATGAGAATTCATGGTTCCGTGGAGAAGGTAACTGGACTCAGAATCAGGAACACCGTGATCCGGAAAGCCAGAAGGCGCGTGACAATACCTACAACATGTTGATTGAGCACACGTTGAACTTCAATAAGGATTTTGGCAAGCATCATGTGGATGCCGTGGTCGGTACTACTTACCAGCACCATGAATGGGAAGGCTTGTGGGCTTCCCGTCTGAACTTCCCGATGTTGGGTAACGGTGATTATCTGACAGTATTGAATGCCGGACAAAGCAACCAGCAGAATTCAAACAGTATCAGTGAGAATGCGATGATTTCTTATTTGGGACGTGCGAACTACATTTATGATGATAAATACTATCTGACTGCCACCTTCCGTCGTGACGGAACCTCCCGTCTGGCTAAGGAAAACCGTTGGGGTAATTTCCCGTCATTCTCCGGTGCCTGGAGAATTTCAAAAGAGGAATTCTTTGATGTGCCTTGGATTAATGATTTGAAGATTAGAGGTAACTGGGGCCGTCTTGGTAACTCTTCCATTGGCGATTGGGATTATATTGGAACTATCAATCAGAGTATTGTAACTGTATTCGGAGGTGCTATTGTTCCGGGTTCTACTCAGGTGAAACTTGTGAATGCAGGTCTTGTTTGGGAAACGAAAGAAACGGTGAATGTAGGTTTTGATGCCAGCTTCCTTAACCAGCGCTTGACTGTCAGCGCAGAGTATTACAACTCAAAGACCAGTGATGTATTGGCAGAGACTCCGATTGCCATTTCTACCGGTAACCAAGGAGGTTCTCCATGGAAAAATGCTGCCAGCTTGCGCAACAAGGGCTTCGAGTTTACACTTGGTTGGAAAGACCAGATTTCGGACTTTAAGTATAGCGCTTTGCTGAATGTGACTACTATGGATAACGAAGTATTGAGCTTGGGCCGTGATGGTACTAATAGGGATTATATTGATTCCGGTCAGGCAAGAACCAAACCGGGCAGATCTTTGGCTGAATTTTATTTGAGAAAGACAGACGGTATTTTCAAGACACAAGAACAGATTGATAATTATGTGACATCTACGGGTACCCCCATTATGATTGAGGGAAAGCGTCCTCAATTGGGAGATGTCAAGTATCTCGATTTGAATGATGATGGAGAGATTACTGATGCCGACCGTGGTTATTGTGGTAGCCCCTGGGCCAAGATGCAAATGTCATTGGTATTCAATGCAGAATGGAAGAACTTCGATTTCAGTATGATGTGGAATGGTCAGTTCGGCAATAAGATATACAACGTATCCCGCTGGCAAGGACGTCTGTTTGCAGACAACTCCAACTATATCCGTTTTAAAAAGGGTGAAGAACCTTACCAGGTAAATCCTAACTCCAATACCCCGCGTATCATTTACGGTGATTTCCGCAACTCCCGTGATGCCGACCGTTTCCTGGAGAATGGCTCTTACTTCCGTATGAAGAACATTTCCATTGGATATAACTTCAGACAAGATTGGTTGAAGAATTTGGGAGTCGAGAAGCTCCGTCTGTTTGCTACCGGCAGCAATTTGATTACCATCACCGGATATTCCGGCTTGGATCCTGACTTCAAGGGTGCGAATTCCGTTTGGAACAGTGGTACGGACAGCTTTGCATATCCCAATACCCGTTCGGTAATGTTTGGATTGGATTTGACCTTTTAACTTATAAATCAGCTTATAAATTATGAAAAAGATATATTATGGATTAATGCTTGCAGGTGCCTTGACGTTGTGCACCGGATGCAGTTCGAGTTTATTGGATATTGATAATCCCAATGAAGTGACCAATGATACTTATTGGAATAAGCCGGAAGATGCGACAGCCGGTGTGAATGCCTGCTACAGTTTTCTTTATAAGGAAGGTACTTGGATGCGTTGGCTCTCTTTCCGCTATGATTTGACTTCGGACGAAGGATGGAGTTCTTCTCCTTGGATTGAATTGGGCGACTGGACACGTTTCCTTTACAACAACTATAATTTTTATGAAGGCAACAACATACATTGGGAGCATTTCTATGTAGGTATTTTCCGTTGTAATCAGGTGTTGGCTCATGTTCCTTCTATTGAAATGGACGAGACGACGAAAACCAGGTACTGGCAAAGCTTCTTTCTTGCGTGCATTGTGGTATTTTCAGGTAAATCTGTTGTGGGATAAAGGAACTATGCCGTTGGAGCCTAAAGATGCTTCCTATATACCGGAAGATGCTTCCGAGCAGGAAATATGGGACCAGGTAGAGAAAGATTTGACTTTTGCCATGCAGTATTTGCCGGAATCTTGGATGCTGCCAATCTGGGACGTGCTACCAAAGGTGCTGCCAAGGCATTGTTGGGCAAGGCTTATATGCAACAACATAAGTATGACAAGGCAAAGGAACAGTTGCAATGGCTGATTGATAAAGAGGGCTCTTTGTACGGTCTTATTGCCAACCGTGAGGATAACTTCACCGACTTGGACGAGAACAACAAGGAAGGCATCTTTGAAATTCAGTTCGATGACCAGAACAAGGGTGGCACGGGTAATGACGCCAGTATGGCATTCGGTTTCCAGCGTACTCAGTTCTATGCTGAGTGGTATAGGTTGGGACGGTGGCACGCCGCTGGCTGGTAGACGAGTTCTTGAAAGAGAAGCGTGGACGGAAAGAACGACTTGCGTTTGTACGGTAGCATTTTGTACCGTGGATTCTCACAAGACTTCCCCGACCAGCCGAAAAGTTACTATAGATTTGAAAATGCCGATTGGAATGACGGTTGGGGAACTGACCCGGAAGACTGCTATATCCGTAAATACAATACTTCGTACTATCGTAGTGCAGAAGATTATTTTGCCCGTAACAACTATCGTATCATGCGTTACGCAGATATACTGATGAACTATGCAGAGTGTCTTGTTGAAACGGGAACCAATCCTGCCGATGCTGCTGTTTATGTGGACAAGGTAAGAGAACGTGCCGGTCTGGCCAAGTTGGAAGACAGTCAGTGGAAAGACTGCTTGAGCTCTAAAGATGCCTTTATCAAGGTCTGCAGATGGAACGTACATTGGAACTCTGTTTCGAAGGTTGGCGTTGGGCTGACTTGAAGCGTTGGGGATTACTTGATTCCCAGGCTGGAATTGATGAACTGAAAGCTCGTGACAAGGACTTTGACAACTTTATTGTCGGCAAGCACAGACGTCTGCCTATTCCAAGAGATGAGGTGGAAAACAGCACAGTAGGTGGTGTTGCACATCTTACTCAGAATCCTAACTATTAATAACTAAAGAAGGCTATGCCCGGAAGCCTGTTCCCATTCAGGATGCTTCCGGCATAGCCTTTTTTCTTAAATCTTATACCATATGCTTGTCTGTAAAACTACTATTACCATTCGCTTTTGCCTGTTGCGGCGCTTTGTTTGCGCAGAACATCCAGAATCCGGTACTTCCGGGAGTGGCGGATGCCGGCGTAATGAAATACAACGGCAAATACTATATTGGCGGGGTCCGTACAAACGGGGATTTCTATGTGTCCGATGACCTGGTTCATTGGAAACCTATCCATGTCGTATCCATGGACAATGACTGGACCAGAGGCAGCGGAGCCGGAAATGACCAGATTCATGCCAATGACATGTTCTATCTGAACGGAGATTTTCATTTGTACTGGTCGGTCAATTATTGGGGAAGGACAAGCATGCCGTTCACATTGTACATGCGCAGAGCAAAGATGCCCTGGGCGCTTACACAGAGCCGAACAAGAAGACATGGATGGATAACCGTATCGACCCCAAAGTTTTCAGAGATGATGACGGGCAACTATACATGTATATGGTACGCTTTACCGATGGGAATACCATCTGGGGACGTAATGAAGAACCCGGCAGAATTTGCCGGCGAACCGGTGCCAGTTCGCCTCATTGCCGGACACATGGGAAACGATGGATAACAGAGTGGCGGAGGGACCGTGGGTCAAGTATAGAGACCGCTACTATATGATGTACAATGCCAACCACACCTCTACAGAGTGGGGCAATTATCAGTTGGGAGTTGCCGAGGCAGACTCTCCTTTAGGTTTTCAAAATGGTAATAAATATAGCTATCCGGTTGTAGGCTGCAATCAGACGCAACTGGAGGAGAAGCAGGTGGATTTATTGCGGTATGGCCGCACGTATGAGCCGTTGTTTGCTTATACGGACAAGCCGGAGGGCGACTGGACAAAGGCGACCTACGATGACTCCGGCTGGGCGAGGGAGACCGGCTTTTCGTCCCGTGAAGTGAAAGGTTCCACCACCCGGCATCTGGGCACCTTGTGGAATACGCCCTCCTTATGGTTGCGAAAGACTTTCTCTGCCGGTAGCGAAACCGGTAATCTGGCATTGCGTGTCGCTCACGACGGAGATACCCGGATTTATCTGAACGGAACACTTGTCTACGAGAAGCAGGGGCGTGATTATTGTATCGTGAACCTGGACAAGAAGCTGCGTGCTGCTTTGAAGGAAGGCACGAATCTGCTTGCCGTAGAAACAAACAAGGGACGTTCGCAATTCTTCGACGTTTCTCTGTTCGATATGAAAGACGGTATTGCCGATGATATTCTGATGACTCCCGGTCAGCCCAATATTTTGAGAGGCCCCAACGGATTTGAATGGTGGCTGATTTATATGGCAAACAAGAACGATGAGCATCGGGGGCAATATATCAACCGTGTCCAGTTCTTCGACAAGACGTTGTTTGTGGATGGTATCACCGGCCCCCGCACGGCAGGTTATCATCGAACCTTCGATGCCTACCTTGCGGGTAAAGGCGGAGACAGCTTCGTTCGGTGTGTTGCAACAAGTACAGCCGTCCGTGGCTTACTTGTTCGAGACGGGAGTCAAGACCGAGGTGGAGCCGGCGTCATTGCCTGGTGGAAGGATGCAGATAACTGTGCCTATGTAGGTTTGGATGCCGAGAACCGGAGTTGGTACCTGCGTACACTTGTCGGCGGTAAAGAAAATAAGGAATCCTATGCCCTGCCTGAAGATTTCCGTTGGGGTGTGTACCATCATCTGCGCATTGAGCGTAACGGTGGCTGTCTGAAGATTTGGCTGGATGAGATTCCCGCACCGGGGAGACATGTCTTTGCAGAGGCTCTTCCGGTAGAAGAAGCGGGTGTTCAGGTATTTGACGAGACAAAGTCTGCCTTGTTCGAAGGGGCTACCTATACCATCGGCTTCGATGATGTGCATTTCCAGCTTTCGGGGAATGAGGAGTTGTTGAAGGGCGATTTCTTGAACGATTATGAATTCAGCTTCCAGTTGTCCGGCTTGTCCGGACAAGACAAGGCAGGAAGCTATCCGGTTTATGTGGATAAGGATAACTATGTGAAGGCTCAGTTCGATGGCATCACCCGTATGCTTGAGGTGACAGCCGTGAAGAAAGGAAAACTGCCTGGAAGAAGGAATTCCCGTTGGGATGCCTGCAAACGCTCTATCCGGATGTGAAGTATACCGACTTCATTGAGAAAGGTTATCGTTTTGCCGCACCTGCATGGTTGGATACACTTTACCTGAATCGTCACGAAGCAGGCAATAAATCCGAATTTGTGGATGACATGTTCGGCAAGTTCGACATAGAATACCTGAATGGCGGCGAATGGCATCCGATAGAAAACAAAGATAGGGGATAGCAGAACATCCTGCATATAATTATTGTACCTTTACTCCGGTAAAGGCAGAAGGCATCCGCTTCATCAACAAGGAGGCGGAGGATTTGGAACGCCATATCTATAAGATAGGTGTACATGAATTGTGGAAGGAATCCTATAATTTTCGTGCCGTGCGTCGTGCAGACAAGCTGTATCTGTTTGTCGACGGCAGGGAGCTGGGAGCTTTGGATATACGCTACCCTGCATCCCGCATCGGATTCTGTTCGGAGGGCGGCTCTCCGGTTTATAGCGGTACGTTGTATTATCATGTAGGGCAGAGGCGCGATTAGACGCGATCGTGGGATGTGCCGTTCCGTATATATGTAATGAAAGATGTATAGAAGCCGGTGTTTGTATTTCCTTGTGAATCAGTGTGATGGACTGGGGTGATTCAGTATACGACTGAATGTATTTCAGTATACGATTGAATAGGATTCAGTATACGACTGAATAGGGTTCAATATACGGGTGTAACGGAACATCTTCTTGAAAGTAAATATTTATCATCATAACAATTGTTTAAGAAAGAATCATGAAAAAAATTTTATATGTATGTATCTGTTTCTGCTGGCTTCCTGCCAGTCCTGCTCTTCAGACTATAAGGATGTGGACGATATTGTTGTCGAAGGAGTTGAAACGCCGGTGCTTTTGGGCGACCCGTTCATCATGTTGCACGATGGCACTTACTATGCCTATGGCACCCATGCGGATGAAGGCATCGAAGTCTATACCTCCGATGATTTGAAGACTTGGAAGTATAAGGGCATGGCGCTCCAGAAGAAGGATGTCTGGGCCGACCGCTGGTTCTGGGCACCGGAGGTCTACGAAGTGAACGGGAAGTTCTATATGTATTACTCGGCAGACGAGCATATCTGTGTGGCAACAGCAGACTCACCTGCAGGACCATTTACCCAAAGTAAGAAGGAACCGATGATTGCCGATGAGAAATGCATTGACAACTCTCTGTTTATTGATAATGACGGCACGCCTTATCTCTTCTTCGACCGTTTCAACGACGGGCTCAACATCTGGGTGGCCGAATTGGAGAAAGACTTCATGACTATCAAGAAGGAGACCATGCACCCTTGCATCCACGTCTCTCAGGCATGGGAGGAGGTATGGCCCCGTGTGAATGAAGGCCCGTTTGTCATCAAGCGTAATGGGCTCTACTATATGACCTATTCCGCCAACAGCTATGAGAGTCCTTTCTACGGCATAGGTTGCGCCACAGCTACCGATTTGATGGGTACCTGGACCAAATACGAGGAGAATCCTTTGCTGCAGAAACCCGGAGAACTGGTTGGAGTGGGGCATAGTGCCACCTTCACCGACAAGGCTGGCAAGCTTCGTATCGTTTTCCATGCCCATAAGGACAAAGAGTAGCATCCATCCGCGCGCCATGTACATCAGTGACGTTTCTTTCGAGAAAGTGGACGGTGTGGACCGCATGAGAATCAGCAAGGACTATATGACGCCCAAAATAGTAAAATAAGAGATGGATATGAAAAGAATTATATATTGCTACTGTTGCTTTGTCTTTGCTTTGCAGGATGCAAGGGAAGACGGTTGTAGAATCAGACTATCTGCCGATTGCCGACCCTTACGTAATGCTTTACGAAGGCAAGTATTATGCTTACGGCACTGGAGGTACGGTAGAAGGAGAAGGCTTTGCCTGCTTCTCTTCCGATGACTTGAAAAACTGGACGCGTGAAGGCCAGGCGTTGTCGGCCGCAGATTCCTACGGTACGTGGGGATTCTGGGCGCCGGAGGTCTACTACATCGAATCGAAAAAGAAGTTTTATCTGTTCTACTCCACCGAGGAGCATATCTGCGTGGCAACGGCAGATGTTCCCCAAGGCCCGTTCCGTCAGGAAGTGAAGCAGCCGATATGGGATGAGAAGAGTATCGATACCTCTCTATTCATTGATGATGACGGTACGCCTTACCTTTATTTCGTGCGTTTTACAGATGGCAACGTCATCTGGGTGGCAGAGATGAACGATGACCTAACCGGCATCAAGCAGGAGACGCTGACAGAGTGCATTAAGGTGGGAGAGCCTTGGGAACTTTCGCAGGACAAGCCTGCTAAGGTGGCCGAAGGTCCTTCAATTTTGAAGAAAGAGGGTGTCTACTACCTGGTTTATTCAGCCAATCACTTTGAAAGCAAGAACTACGGAGTGGGTTACGCGACTTCGAACAGCCCGATGGGACCGTGGAAGAAATACGAGGGAAATCCGATTCTGCAACATGCCGACGGCTTGATGGGTACCGGTCATGGAGCACCCTTCTGCTGTAAGGACGGTAGCTGGAAATACATTTTCCATGCACATTGGGATTCCACGAAAGTACAGCCGCGCACTTCGTATATCAAGGATTTTGCCATTTCCGACCAGGGAACGGTTTCTATCGGTGGCTCTCTTATCCGTCCGCAGGTATTGGGCAGTACATCACCCGAAAAGTAAAATGAAAGAATGAAAAGAATACATTGTATGAAGAAGTTTCTTGTATTATCAGTGTTATGCAGTCTGATAGCCTGTTCCTCGTCATCGGCTACAAAAGAGGATAAACCGGAAGAACAACAGCCGAAGAATGTCTATCGCAATCCGGTGATAGATTATAGTTTGCCAGACCCTTCTGTCATTGAGGGAGATGATGGATACTACTATTTGTATGCCACCGAGGACATACGCAATCTGCCGATTCACCGTTCCAAGAACCTGGTGGATTGGGAGTATGTAGGTACTGCCTTTACGGACCGTACGCGGCCTGATTTTGAGCCGAACGGCGGTTTGTGGGCGCCGGACATCAACAAGATAGGTGATAAATACGTGCTCTATTATTCTATGTCTGTTTGGGGAGGCGAGTTAACTTGCGGCATCGGTTGTGCTACTGCCGATAAGCCTGAGGGACCTTTTACGGACCACGGAAAGATGTTCCGCAGCAATGAAATCAATGTACAGAACTCCATCGACCCTTTCTATATAGAGGATGGAGGAAGAAATATCTTTTCTGGGGCAGTTTTCGAGGAATCTATGCGATTGAACTGTCTGATGACGGACTCTCTCTGAAGGACGGCGCCACACCGCAGCAAGTGGCAGGAACCGCTTACGAAGGTACCTATATTCACAAGAAGGACGGGCATTACTACTTCTTCGCTTCCATAGGAAGTTGTTGTGAGGGATTGAAGAGTACTTACACTACTGTTGTAGGCCGTTCAGATAATCTTTTCGGCCCCTATGTCGACAAGAATGGCGGTAGCATGATGGATAACAAGCACGAAGTGCTGATTCAGAAAAGCAATTCCTTTGTGGGTACCGGTCATAATTCGGAGATTGTGACGGACAATGCCGGCAATGACTGGTTCTTCTATCATGCGGTGAGCACAAAGAAGCCTGAAGGCCGTGTATTGATGTTGGATAAGATTAGCTGGGAAGACGGATGGCCGACGGTAGAAGGCTTCGTTGCATCCACGGAAGCGGAGAAACCGAAATTCTGACAAGTATGAAGAAATCTATTTTAGTCTCCTTGTTGGCCCTATTGATGATGGGCTGTCAAGTATCGGGTGGCAGTTCCTTGAAAGTGGAGGAAACCACTGTTGAAATGCGGAAGAATCCCGAAGGAGTAGCTGTATCGGCTCCCCGTTTCTCATGGCAACTGGTAACCGACAAGCAGGATGTGATGCAGACTGCTTATCAGATTGAAGTGGCGGACTCGGAAAAGGGCTTGCAGGCCGGCTCCGGGCTGGTATGGAACAGCGGTCGTGTGGAGTCTGGCCAATCGGTGCTGGTGAAGTACGCAGGGGCGCCTTTGGAGTCGGGACAGAAATATTGGTGGCGTGTCACTGTATGGACAAATACCGGTGACAAGGCGCAAAGTAGTATCAATATTGGTCAATGGCTTTGCTGGACAGTTCGGACTGGAAAGCCGGCTGGATTGGACTGAACGACAGTACAAACTTGAAACTGGACGGTGAGCGGACCATCCTTCCGGCACGTTATCTGCGGAAGGAGTTTGATTTGCCGTCACAGCCGAAGCGTGCAGTCCTTTATGTTTCGGGAGTAGGCTCTTCCGTATGCTATATGAATGGCGAGAGGATTGGAAACGATGTATTCGGTCCTTTGCCTACCTGGTACGATGCTTCTGTATCTTATCTGACCTATGATGTCACCCCCTTGTTGAAGTCCGGTACCAATACGATAGGCGTGGCTCTGGGCAACGGCCGCTATCTTTCCATGCGTGCCAATGGGATGGTAGGCTTTGGCTTACCTCGCCTCATGGCGCAGTTGAATATAGAGTACGACAATGGTGAGACGGTGTCGGTAGTCAGCGATGATTCCTGGAAAGCGACGAACCACGGTCCTATAACTGCGAACAACGAATTTGACGGTGAACATTACGATGCCCGCTTGGAATTGGGTAAATGGACGGAAAGCGGCTATAATGATTCCGGATGGCAGTTGGCCGAACGGATGGAGGCTCCCAAAGGAAAACTTGTGGCACAGCTCTCTCCGAGTCTGAAGGTGATGGAGGAGATAAAGCCAATATCCGTTAAATCGGTAGGTGATGGAAGATATATCGTGGATATGGGGCAGAATATGGTAGGAATACAGCAGGTGAAACTGCGTGGCAAGAAGGACAAGCCCATTACTATGCGTTTTGCCGAAGTGCTGAAGGACAATGGTACGGAACTGTATCTTGACAACCTGCGCAGTGCCCTTGTCACGGATATTTATACTCCTGCCGCTGACGGTGAGTTTGTTTGGGAACCGTTGTTTGTTTACCATGGTTTCCGTTTTATGGAAATATCCGGTTTGGACTATGAACCGGCAGCGGATGATTTCATCGGTAAGGTGGTGTATGATGAAATGGCAACGAACGGTACGTTCGAGACTTCCGAGGAGTTGATTAACAGACTTCACAAGAATGCCTATTGGGGAATCCGTGGAAACTATCGCGGTATGCCTACCGACTGCCCCCAGCGTGATGAACGTCTTGGATGGCTGGGCGACCGCACTACCGGTGCCTATGGTGAAAGTTTCATTTTCGGCAATGCCTTGATGTATAAGAAGTGGCTGGTGGATATAGAAGAGTCCATGAATGAAAATGGAAGTATCTCTGTGGTATCTCCCCGTTACTGGACCATCTTCCATGATGACGTAACTTGGCCGGCTGCCTATTTTACGTAGCCGACATGCTTTACCGCCAGTTTGGCGATGATAGCTCCATCAAAGAGCGCTATCCGTCCATGAAGCGCTGGGTAAACCACATGACGGAGACCAAAATGAAGGACTATATTCTGGTGAAGGATGAATACGGGGATTGGTGCATGCCTCCCGAGTCGCCGGAGCTGATTCATTCGGAGGACCCTGCCCGGAAGACGAACGGTGAAGTGCTGAGTACAACGGTGTTTTACAGCATTCTGCAACTGATGGAGAAGTTCGCGCAAATGAACGGACTTCCGGCAGATGCCGAAGAGTATGCCGCACTTGCTATTAAAATCAAGGACGCTTATAACAAGAAATTCTTCAATCCGGGACTGCACAGTATGACAACAATACGGTGACGGCGAACCTGCTTTCCCTCAGACTGGGTCTGGTTCCCGACGGATATGAAGATAAAGTATTTGCCAATGTCGTGGAGAAGACGGAAAAGACTGTAAGGGACATGTCAGTGCCGGTGTGCTTGGCATCCAGCATCTGATGCGCGGACTTACCGAGTACGGTGGACTGGAACTTGCCTATAAGATAGTGACCAATGACACTTATCCCTCATGGGGCTACATGATTAAGAAGGGTGCAACCACCATTTGGGAATTATGGAATGGTGACACGGCAAATCCGGCGATGAATTCAAGAAACCATGTGATGCTTTTGGGAGATCTGCTGATATGGTTCTATGAGGATCTTGCCGGCATAAAGAATACTCCCACTTCCGTCGGGTTCAAGCAGATTCTGATGGAACCGGTATTCCCGGAAAACTGAATTATGTGAATGCTTCGCATGTATCGCCTTATGGCAGGATAGGGAGTTCCTGGAAACGTGATGGCAATAAGCTGAAGTGGAACGTTGAGATTCCTGCCAATACAACCGCTACGGTCAAGCTGCCGCTTGACTTCCATGTACAGGTAGATGCCGGTCAGGCGGGATTCATTCCGTGGAGGAGGCTGACGGTAAGCTGGTAGTCGAATTGGGCTCCGGCAAGTATGTATTCATGTCTGAATGATATTTTTCTAACAACAATAAAACAGATGTAACTATGAGACTAAAAGATTGTTTTGGGGTAATGCTTTTGGTGGGCATTACGGGTGCCGGAGCGGCAAATGCTGCTCCGGAAGACATCTCTGCTTCTATTTCCTTGAAAGTGCCGGGGAATGATGCCAAGCAATATCCGCTGGCCTTGCAGAAGATGCAGGATGGTATGTACAGCTGCCGGGCTTCGGAAACGTTGCCGTTGGACATCATCCGCCAGGTGGTGGACAAGGATGGCAAACAGCGCATTACCGTCACACTCAAGGCGCTGGAAAATGTGTATTTCAACTACGGGGAACAGATAAAGACTGGTTACAAGCATTCGGACTGCCAGTTCTACATGCCGGGCTTCTGGTATCGCCGCAACCTGCGTTCGCCGAAGGAGGCTCCTTCTTTCCACACATCGGACAGTTGGCTGGTGCGTGAGGACCGTTTGAGCACTCCGCTGACGGCAGCTTTCAATCCGGCAAGCGGTACGTCCATGTCGGTTATCCGTATTGACAAGTTCGACAAGGAAGCTTTGACCACTCATAAGGAAGGAGAGGTAATCTTGTCCGGTGAGACTTCCATCGGATATACCGGTTTCTGCAATGTGGATGGTATGACTGTCTTGGCATACGGTTTCCCCTATAAGGAAGCACCGAAGACATATATCCGCAAATTGACGTTGGCTCCTGCCGTTGAGGCTTTCCAGTTGCTGCGTAAGGGCGACAGCATCTCCATGACTTGGGAGGTGTCCGAAAGGAATGCTGCCGATTTCTCGGAATGCGTACAGCGCACCTGGGAGTATTGTTATGACACTAACCGCCCGAAACCGGTTGACACACCTTACACGGTAGACCGCATGAAGGAGGTGATGAGCAACTTCTTTGTGGAAAGCTATGTCAGCAATACCCCCACTCATTATTACTCCGGTGTAGAGTTGGAGACTGCTACTTGTGCCAATACCGATGTTGCCGAAGTGGGCTTTGTGGGACGTACGTTGCTGAACGCTTTCAATGCTTTGGAGTATGGCAAACAGCAGAATCGCCAAGACCTGGTGGATAATGCCAACCATATCTTTGACACTTATCTCCAGAATGGTTTTTCGCCTGCCGGTTTCTTCAACGAAGTGGTACACTACAACCGCGACTTCAAGGAAACCAGACATAGCATTCGACGTCAGTCCGAAGGCGTATATGCCATTCTGAACTATCTGAACTACGAGAAACAGCAGAAGCGTAAACACCCCGAATGGGAGAAACGCATCAAGGGCATGCTGGACAGCTTCCTCAAGTTGCAGAACGAGGACGGCAGCTTCCCGCGCAAGTTCAAGGATGATTTCTCTATCGTGGATGCCAGCGGTGGTAGCACGCCTTCGGCAACATTGCCTTTGGTGATGGCGTCCAAGTATTTCAAGGACAAACGTTATCTGGCAAGCGCCAAGCGTACGGTAGACTATCTGGAGAAGGAACTGATATCCAAAGCCGATTATTTCTCTTCTACGCTGGATGCTAACTGCGAGGACAAGGAAGCCTCCTTGTATGCTGCTACGGCTGCTTATTATCTGGCTTTGGTTACCAAAGGAGAAGAGCGTGCACACTATGCCGGTCTGGCAAAGAAAGCCGCTTATTTTGCCTTGTCATGGTATTATACTTGGGATGTTCCTTTGCCGAAGGTCAGATGCTGGGAGATATCGGCTTGAAAACCCGTGGTTGGGGAAATGTGTCGGTAGAGAATAACCATATCGATGTATTTATCTTCGAATTTGCCGATGTGCTGCATTGGCTCTCCAAAGAGTACAACGAGCCGCGCTTCTCTGACTTTGCCGAGGTGATATCCACTTCCATGCGCCAGTTACTGCCGTATGAAGGACACATGTGTGGCATTGCCAAAGTAGGCTATTACCCGGAAGTGGTGCAGCATACCAATTGGGATTACGGACGTAACGGAAAGGATATTACAACAATATCTTCGCTCCGGGCTGGACGGTTGCTTCTTTGTGGGAGTTGTTCACTCCGGACGTGCGGAGCAGTTCTTGTTGAAAAAATGATAGTCTAAACAGTAACCAATATTGTATTTATGAATAAGATGATGACTTTGTTGGCAAGCGTGATGCTATTGGCATCGGCTTGCACGGGCAAACAGGCGAGTGAAAAGACTGCTTCTGGACTGAACCTGCGAACTTCCGTACGGAAGTGGATGGCAAGCAGACAGACTTGTTTGTTTTGGAGAATAAGAATGGTATGGAAGTTTGTATTACGAATTTCGGTGGACGTATTGTATCAGTAATGGTGCCGGACAAGGATGGCGTTATGCGTGATGTGGTGCTGGGCTTCGATTCCATTCAGGACTACATCAAGTTCCCTTCGGATTTCGGCGCTACCATCGGACGTTATGCCAACCGTATCAACCAGGGTAAGATTACAGTGGATGGGGTAGAGTATCAGCTGCCGCGCAACAATTACGGTCATTGCCTGCATGGAGGTCCCAAGGGATACCAATATCAAGTGTTCGATGCCCGTCAGTTGAGTGACCGGGTTCTGGAACTGACTTATCTGTCGAAAGACGGAGAGGAGGGCTTCCCGGGTAACCTAACCTGCAAGGTCACTTTCTCGCTGACAGATGACGATGCCATCGACATTCGTTACAGTGCCGAAACAGACCGTACCACTGTTGTCAATATGACGAACCATTCTTACTTCAATCTGGATGGCGATCCCTCCAAGTCCAATTCGGATTATCTGCTTACCATCGATGCAGATGCCTATACTCCCGTGGACAGTACCTTCATGACTACCGGTGAGATAGCTTCCGTAGAAGGTACGGATATGGATTTCCGCACTCCTACAGCCATTGGCGCCCGCATTGACAATGACTTTGAGCAATTGAAGAACGGCAAGGGCTATGACCATAACTGGGTACTCAATACGAAGGGTGACATCACCCGCCCGTGTGCCACCCTCGAATCTCCCTCAACGGGTATTGTGCTTGATGTCTATACCAACGAACCGGGCATTCAGATTTATGCCGGTAACTTCCTGGATGGCACACTGACCGGAAAGAAAGGTATCGTGTACGGTCATTGTGCGTCCGTCTGTTTGGAGACGCAGAAATATCCCGATACGCCCAACAAGCCGGAATGGCCTTCTGCATTGCTGAAGCCGGGAGAGAAGTATGACAGTCATTGCATCTATCGCTTTTCGGTGAAGAAATAAATATAAGGCAGGCGTAGCCTGCCTTATATTTATAATAATCTCTTTTGTTAACTTTAAAAATTAATGCGTATGAAAAAGTATTTATTGTATGCTTGGATTGTATCAGCATTTTGTTCATGCAGTGAGAATAGCATGGAACCCCTTCCTATAGAAGTGGATGCTGATTGTGTAGACATTGTAAATGATGAAAGCTTTGTGCCGGTTAGTCAAGCCACAGAGGTGGCCGGCTTGTTTTTAGCTGCTAATGGTAAAGATGCGGTGACAACAAGAAATGGCTCTATTGAGCCAGATGCCTTTTCTGGTAAAACAGTAAAAGATATTAAGACGGTTTACGGTGAAGACAATACGCCTTCTATGTATATAATAAATTATGAAGGCGGTGGTTTTGTTATAGTAGGTGCTACCAAGAATTACTATCCGATTCTGGCATATTCAGATACTAACTCTATCAATATAGAAAAAGCTAAGCAGAGTGGCTTTTCTATTTGGATGGATGAAACAAATTGGGCTATTAAGGAAAGCGATATGCAAAATGCCGAGACTTTGGCAAATATGCGCTCTATGTGGGAGGCTTACGAAATACTGCCTGCCACAACACGTGATGCTACTTCTGATCATTATAGTGATGGGACAATGTTTCGTGAAAGGTTAGGCGAATTGTATACTTTGTGTCCGGGATATTCGTTTGGTCCTTTAAGTTCTGCAAGATCTTTTCTCTCACAATCAGATTATGAAAGTCTTGTAGAAAAGGCTAATTTTTATGGTTCTCCTCTTGAGTTTACAATAGTAGGATATAATAGTAATAACAGAAAAGTTGGGCCTTTGATGAATACAAAATGGGGGCAGGAGGGAGGATATAGTGCATTATGTCCGAATGAATATCCTGCTGGCTGTGTTGCCATTGCTATGGCTCAGATTGAGAAGTATCATGAATGGCCTCAATCCTTTGACTGGAGCGGTATGGCTAATGATAGACCGACTTCTGCATCTCAATCTCTAATAGCGATGATTGGTAAAGCCGTGAATATGGAATATGGTAAAGACGAATCTGGAGCTTCCTTAGGTGATGCCAAAAGAGGTTTTGAGGCAATGGGGTATGCAGTATCTAAAAAGGATCATGACATGTGGGATGTAGAAAGTGAAATCTATTTTAGAGGACGTCCTGTATATATGACAGGTGACAGGAAAAATTTTATCGGAATAACTTGGAAAGGGCATGCATGGGTTTGTGATGGTGCGGAAGAATATGGAAGTTCCTATAGCTATTTTGTGGAGTATCTTGTAAACCGTTCTACAAATCCAAGTTATTCAAGTTGTGGATTCCCTAATTATATGAATCCCACTACTACTTCTTTTGGTTCTGGTCGCATATATTTTCATATGAACTGGGGGTGGTATGGCACTGGTAATGGCTGGTTTAGTGGAAATAATGTGAATCCTACAGATGATAGGAACTATCAATACGACAGAGAAAATCTGTATGTTTCACCCTTAAAATGACGCATTATGAGAAGAGTATATATCTATTCATTGTTATTGTTTGCGATATGCTTTGCCGGTTGTGAACATAAATTGGACTCTTACCCGCCTCATCTCTATAGATACTATTTAGCATTCATAGATAAATCGGGTAATGATTTGCTTGCAGATGTACCATTTGAAATAAACAGCGAGAGGGATTCTGTTTTATTACGCGGAACTTATACTTTTGAGTTTATCAAATCAACGGAAGATGATTATTTTGATACCAAATCATTAATATTAGAAAGGTAAGTGGCTATCAATCGCTACGCATTGATGTCTGCATGGAAGACTGGTATGGGCATAAGAAGCCGGAAGTCCTTACTCATAAACTTGCCTGTAAGCATATATTCGGTGATGAGAAAGCATACGATTGTTTCTTATTGGAAGTTTGATACTGATTATCGGGAGGCAGAACTTATCCGTCTTACAATAGATGATGTGGAGAGTCCGATTCTTGAAGGTTTTGACAAATTTTATCCTCAAGCTCTTGTTAGCTTAGATAAATAGAGAGTATCTTATGTTTTTATATGGACGATATAATGGTTGGTATACAGCTTATGATGTTAGTCCTATAGAAGATAGATTTATCAATATGATAGAGTAAGTTTGTATGTTTCACTTCAGAAAATATATTATGAGAAATTTTTAGATTTTGTTATTGACTGCTTTATTCCTTTGATTTTCATGGGTTGCAAAAGTGAGGAAGACTCTTATCCTCCTATTCATTATGGATACAATTTAGCATTTGTCGATGAAAATGGCAATGATTTGATTGAGGGAATGCAAACCGGTCTTGGAAGAAATGGTAAGCCTGCTTTGAGAGAAAAGATTACTCCTATAAATTGGTAGAACCCGATTCTAAAGATGACTTTACCGGACCGGACTGTATCTATGTGGAAAGCAGGGACGGACTTTACTTTGGCAATCTTTGATGCACTATGGGATGGATATAAATATGACAAGAAGCCTGAAGTATTGAGGCGTACGTTTGTTTGTCCCTATATCTTGGTGACGGAGAGGAACATTCCATTATTTCCCATTGGAAGTACAATGATGGTTATGGCAGTGTTGAACTTATTAGAGTAACTATAGATGGTGTGGATGCCCGCATCGAATCAGGAGCAGACAAATATCACCCGTTAGTTGTCGTTGTGTTGGCAAAGTAACTTGTTTTTTAAATACTCTGTCTTGGTAAAATCAGCACTTTATCAAGACAGAGTTTTATTCTTTGGATTTACCGCATCGCCAGCGCCTTATTTTCCGCCTCCTCCATAATCTCCCGTTCTCCCGGCCCTTTGTCATTGATGCCGCAAAGGTGGAGGATGCCGTGGATGATGACCCGGTACAGTTCACGTTCGTAGTTGTTATCGGCGAACTGTTCCGCATTGGTGCGTACGGTATCGAGGCTGATGAAGAGGTCACCGCTAAGGCGGTTGCCTTCACAGTAGTCAAAAGTGATGATATCTGTGTAATAATCGTGTTGCAGATATTGGCGGTTCACTTCGAGTATCTTCTCGTCCGAGCAGAAGATAGGCGATTTCACCGACTCTTTTCCGTAAGTGGCGGCTACGGATTTTATCCATTCCGTGGTTTCACGCTTCTTGATGGATGGCATTTCCACGCCGTCTGTCTGATAACTAATCATTTTATTTACGATTTAATGATTTACGATGTACGATTGAAATTACGTTCTTGCGATTAAGCTAGTTCTTTTAAAGAAGAATAAGTAACTGATGATGATGGCTGCAATGATGCCGGAAAATCGGCAATCAGCCCACACGTCACGGCATTCCTCGTTTTGGTGATACCTACGCTGCCGAAATACACAGCAAGAATATAGAATGTGGTGTCCGAAGCGCCACGTGCCACGCAACTCATGCGTCCTACAAATGAATCGGCGCCATACTGTTTCATGGTGTCAATCATCAGTCCGTTGGCACCGCTGCCGCTCAGTGACTTCATCAGGGCAGTGGGTAGGGCACCTACAAAGCTGGTATCTACACCGAATAGTCCTACTACATAACCGATACCGTTCACCAGTATATCCATGGCGCCGGAAGTGCGGAAAACGGCGATTCCAACGAGAAAAGCAACCAGATAAGGGATAATGCGTATGGCAGTGGTAAAGCCTTCTTTGGCTCCTTCTATAAAGGCATCGTATACATTGATTTTCTTCCATAGCCCCCAGAGGATGAACAGCAGGATGATGGAGAACAGCAGTATGTTGGCAATCAAAGTGGAATATACACCCATTTCATCACGGCTAATCTGTGTGAACAGATAAATGAGCGCGGCAAAGAAAAGACTGATGCAGCCAATCAGGATAAGTATGGGCTTGTTCAGCAGGTTGATGCGTTGTGCAATGCTGACGGCAATGACACCGACAATGGTCGAGATGGCAGTCGTTATCAGTGTGGGGATAAAGATGTCCGTGGGTTGGGCGGCACCCATCTGCGAGCGATACATCATGATGCTGACGGGGATAAGTATCAGTCCCGAGGTGTTGAGGACAAGGAACATTACCATCGGATTGGTGGCAGTATCCTTTTCGGGTTTAGTTCCTGAAGTTCCTTCATGGCTTTCAGCCCCATTGGGGTAGCGGCATTGTCCAGCCCCAGCATGTTGGCAGAGAGATTCATGAATATGGAACCCATGGCAGGATGTCCTTTCGGTATTTCGGGAAAGAGACGGCAGAATACCGGACTCAGCCAACGGAGAGGGCATTGATCATGCCGCTGTTTTCGCCTATTTTCATCACGCCGAGCCAGAGGGCGAGTATTCCTGTCAGTCCCAGGGATATTTCAAAAGCTGTTTTGGAAGAGGAGAAGGTGGAGTTGACGAGTTCTGTGAATATCTCCATCACCCATGAGTTTGCAGAGGGCCACGATGAATGCGATGACGAAGAAAGCTACCCAGATGTAATTTAAAACCATGTATCGTTACTTTGTTTCTAGTGGATTAATATTTGTTTTCGTTGGCAAGATTCCAGGCGTTGAGGAAAGCTGCTTTGGTTATTTCTATCATTTTTCCCAGTTCAGCCGGTCGGTGTGGTCCGAAGGCTGGTGATAATCGGGATGTCCGTCTGTGTGGTACCAGATGATGGGGATGTTGCACAGGGCAAAGAAGCATTGTCACTTCCTCCCGTGGGCGGTCCCAGGCGCGGTAGTCCGGTTGCAGGCAAGCTGTAGCGTGCAATGTCCTGCTTCAGCCAGTCGCCGAATACGGGTGGGCGGTGTAGAAGTAGACAACGTGTTGAGGCTGCTCGGGCTTATTGTTACGGCCTATCATGTCGAAATTGAGATAACCTTTCACCTGGCTGATGAAAGGACAGCTTTGTACAAAGTATTTTGAGCCGAGCAATCCCTTTCTTCCCCATCCCAAAAGGCAAAGATGACCGTGCGCAGAGGCTTCTGTCCGGTGGCAAGAAATGCACGGGCTATCTGCAGGACGGCAGAGATACCGGAGGCATTGTCGTCTGCACCGTTGTATATCCGGTCGTTTGCCAGCGTCTCGTCCACACCCAGATGGTCGAAGTGGGCACCTACGATGACATATTCATCCGGTCGTTCTCCGGGATGGTTCCCAATACATTACTCATCTGCAGGATGCGGTGGACGCCTTGTTTAAGGATGGCGATGGAGTCGGGATGCACTTGCCACCGTCCCCGTTGTTGGCGTTCCTTGTTGTAAGCCTCGAAGGGCTGGTAATAATTGTCCTTTTCCAGCGGGGCAATGCCGGCTTCTTTCAGGCAGGATGCCAGATAGCGGGCAGCCAGTCGTGAACCGTGCATGCCTGCTTCGCGTCCTTGCAGCTCATCATCGGCCAGAAAGCCGACAATAGCCTTGGCTGAAGTGCGGCTGATGCTTTGCAACCCCTTTTCTTGTGGAGATTGTGCATGTAAGGATAGTGCGAAAGAAAGGCAGCAGATTGCTCCCAAAACAGCTTTATACATGTCGTACGGTTTTAAGGATTGGACATACCGGTTGCAAAATTAAAGATAACTTTCCATAGTTTCTATATAAATGTTGTATTTTTGTCCATTGGTGGATGAATTCAAATCCGTGTAAATCAAATGAGAGAAGGATGAAAAAGAAGAATGAAGCAGTGGAAACCGTCTTGTGCGAACGTGTGCTTTCGGCAGAAGAAGTGGCGTGCATCTCGGTACAGATTCAGCAGGAATTGGAGGCGTATATCGACCCGGTGAAAAGGGAGTATCTTCCCCGTTTCTTCAAGACCGGAAAGGGGCAGTATGGCGAGGGGGATAAGTTTCTGGGAGTGGTGGTACCCAACACCCGGCAGGTGGCAAAGCAGCACAAGCACGAACCTTTTGGGGTAATGGCAGCCTTGCTTCAGAGTGAATGGCACGAGTGTCGCCTTTGTGCCTTGCTGATGTTGGTGGAGCGATTCAAAAAGAGCGATGAAAAGGGGAAAAAGGAGATTTATGACTTTTACCTTTCGCAAACGGGCCGTATCAATAATTGGGATTTGGTCGATTTGTCTGCCCCCGGCATTGTGGGCGAATATCTGAAAGACAAACCTCGCAAGGACCTCTACCGGCTGGCGGATAGTCCGCTGCTTTGGGACCAGCGCATTGCTGTGGTATCTACCTATACACTTATCAAAAATGGTGATTTCATCGATATATTAGCCCTTTCGGAACGGCTGCTCCATCATAAGCATGACTTGATGCAAAAGGCGGTAGGATGGATGCTCCGGGAGATGGGTAAGCGGGACAAGGACTTGCTGGTGCAATTCTTGGAGAAGCATTGCAGGACGATGCCGCGAACGATGTTGCGTTATGCGATAGAGAAGTTCCCGGAGGAGGAACGCAAGGAGTTTATGAAGCGCTGATGGGGAATGAAAATCGTGAAACTGTATTTTTATGGGTTTGCATTTTTATGTAAAGGTAGGCTTGCTTTGGGGGAACAGTAAATACTTTTCCATTTCTATACTTTTTAGGAAATAAATTAGTTCTTTTGCAGCAAGAACTATAAAACTGCTATGAAACGGGTCGATTCAGTCATATCACTGATATATTCTATGTCCAAAGCGGAAAAGAAAGCTTTCTCCGTCCAAATGTTGAAGGATAAGGAGGAAAAAGACTATTTGGTGATATATGATATCATTACCAAAAGTAAGCAACTGGATAGTAAAAATGTAAAGGGGGAATTTCATAAGCGCAGGCCTGGTGGTTCGTTTGAAGTCTCTATTCAATATTTGTATGAAAGACTGACGGATAGTTTGCTCACTTTGCGAAAGAAGAAAGATATCTATTATGACCTACTGAACAATTTGTGTAAAGCCCGTATGCTTTACGAACGTTCTTTATTTGAAGAATGTTTTGAGATACTTTCAGACACGATAGAACAAGCAACATATTATGAAAACAATGAAGTGCTGACCATTGCCTTAAAGCTGGAGTTGGAATATTTGCTGAGACTTAATTTCCCGAATTTGGCTGAATCTGAACTCTATCATAAACACTTTATGCAAAATGAAGCTTTAAAGAAAACCCGCAAAATTGTAGAACAGTCTTCTTTGCATAACTTGTTGAAGTACCGCCTTAGCCATATCGGTTCTATCCGAACTTCAAAACAGAAGCAAGATATGAATGACCTTATGGTTAATGAACTTTCCATAGCTGCTTCTTCCGGAATAGAAGGAAATTTTGAGTTAATGCGGAATCACAGACTTTTTCAAGCCAACTATTTGATGGGAGCTGGAGAATATAAAGCTGCCTTGAATTCTTATAAAGAGCTTAGCCGGCTGTTCGAGCAGAACCGGCAGTTCTGGTCGAATCCTCCTATCTACTATTTATCAGTACTTGAGGGGGTACTTGGCAGTTTGAGGGTCTGTGGACAATATGACGAAATACCTTACTTCCTGGACAAGTTGAAAAAGCTTATCTCGGATGCTTCTTCATTTGAATTTCAGGTGAACGCCATTTGCCTTCTCTTTCAGTATGAACTGTTTCCTTATTTAGATAATGGAGATTTTCTGGATTGTACAAAACTGATGGCATATTATCAGAAGTCACTTTATGATAAGGAAGCGTGGTTGAGCCCGGTGCGTAAAAGTGAATTGCTACTCTATACTGCACTTGTACATATAGGTAATCAGAATTACAAAGCAGCAAAGAAATACATAAGCAATGCCATTATTGATCATAATATAAAGTATCAACCTCTGATGAGGACTATCCGGCTAGTGCGCCTTATAGTTTATTATGAAATGCATGAATATGAGTTTGTATATCATGAATCACGTTCTATCAATCGTAGCCTTTCTTCTCCCAAAGAGCATACTTTCAAAACGGAGCATATCATTCTGTGGTTTCTGAACCAGCAGCATCTTCCAGTTTTGAGAAAAGATCGCGAAGCTTTTTGGGAGAAACTTCTTCCTGAAGTGCAGGCTTTGTATGATGATAAATATGAGAATCAGTTATTGCATCTTTGTGACCTTACTGCGTGGATAGAAGCCAAGATATTGAAGGAAAACTTGTCTGATGTACTGAAACGGCATATGCATATGAAAGAACTGCTTCAAAAATAGAATAAGTGGCAGAGTGCTGCCATAAAATACCTTCACTTATAGTTCTCTTTTTCTCTCTTGTAATTATATAAATATGGGATAAGAATACCCATAAAATCTGTTTTATATCTATTTATAGAAAGATATATATAGTTTGTAATTATATAAATGAATTAATAGTGTAAAGTTTTCCCTCTTATTATTTATTTCATTTGCATAATCTTAATTTTTAATATTATGGAGAGAGAATCTTTTATTTATAAACCAAAGATTGTAGTCATCGGAAGTTGTAATACGGATATGGTGGTAAAGGCTGGACGTTTACCAGTTCCAGGAGAGACTGTATTGGGAGGAACCTTTTATATGAATCCTGGTGGAAAAGGAGCCAATCAAGCCATTGCAGCCGCCCGATTAGGTGCTGAGGTTACATTAATTTCAAAGATTGGCTATGATTTGTTCGGGTTGCAAGCTTTGGAGATATACCGTTCTGAAAAAATAAATACAGAGTTCATCTTTACGGACCAAAAGAGTCCTTCGGGAGTTGCTCTAATTTCTGTAGATTCTTACGGAGAAAATAGCATCATTGTTGCACCAGGAGCGAGTCGTTCCTTATCGACCGAAGATATAGATAAAGCAAAAAGTAAATTGGAGGAGGCTGATATTATACTGATGCAATTGGAAGTACCCATTGAAACTGTAGAATATGCTGCTACTATTGCCAAAAGTTATGGAAAGAAGGTGATTTTGAATCCTGCCCCGGCTTCTGTTCTGAGTAATTCATTTTTGAGTTGTGTGCATACCATACTTCCAAATCGGATTGAGGCTGAAATGCTGTCGGGCATCAAGGTGATAGATGAGGAAAGTGCTTGGCGTGCAGCGAAAGCTATAGGTGAGAAAGGAATAGAGAATGTCGTCATTACATTAGGAAAAGATGGCGCTTATGTAAAGGAAAAGGAAGAATATACTATGATTCCTGCAAAGGAAGTAGAAACAATTGATACTACTGGTGCTGGAGATGTGTTTTGCGGAGCGTTTAGTGTCTATTTGTCCGAGAACCATACGCTGACAGAATCGGTGGAATTTGCCAATGCTGCGGCAGCTCTTGCAGTGACACGTATGGGTGCACAGAGTGCCATTCCTTATAAACGGGAGATAGCTTTATGAGATAAACCAACCTGAGTTATATTTATAAATCTGATAAAAATGAAAATTGTAGTTATTGGAAGTTCAAACATAGATATGGTTGCACAAGTCAGCCATCTTCCTGCACCGGGCGAAACAGTCGGAGACGCTTGTTTCATGCAGTTACTGGGAGGAAAGGGGCAAATCAAGCTGTTGCGGCAGCACGGCTCGGAGCTTCTGTCACGTTTATCACTTCTTTGGGAAATGATATGTATGCGGATATTCTGAAAAAACAGTTCGAGAAAGAAGGTATCATTACGGATTACATCGTGGATGATGAATGCCATCCTACGGGTACTGCCCTCATCTTTGTGGCTGATAGTGGCGAAAATTGTATTGCAGTAGCTCCTGGAGCTAATTATTCTTTACTGCCAGATGCGGTGATACGTTTCGAAAAAGTCATTGATGAGGCGGATATGATTGTGATGCAGGCTGAGATTCCTTATGAAACGGTGAAGAAAGTGGCTTTATTGGCTAATGAGAGAGGGAAGAAAGTTTTACTTAATCCTGCTCCTGCTTGCCCAATTGATAGGGAATTGATGAATTCCGTTGATTTGTTGGTAGTGAATGAAGTGGAAGCTTCCTTTATTTCCGATATGAGTTATACGGGAGATAATCTTGATGAGATAGCTACTGCATTAATGGAATCAGGAGCACGTAATGTTATTATTACGTTGGGTAGCTGTGGGGTATATATGAAGAATAAAAAGAAACTGTCCGTATTTCTGGTTATAAAGTAAATGCTGTTGACACAACTGCTGCAGGTGATACCTTTGTGGTGCCTTAGCCGTGGCTTGTTCGCAGAGAGGTTTGGATAGGGAAGCATTGAATTTGCTAATGTTGCAGCTGCAATCGCAGTTACCCGGATGGGTGCTCAGCCATCTATTCCTACACTTGAAGAAGTCGGACGTTTCAGACTTGAGAGGGAAATATCTTTATCGTTTAATCTTTAATATTTTGTACTATGTTTATTGTCAGCAGTTATACGTTAGCCGTTCTTTCTGCTTTGTCACAATGATTTGCTGGGGCTCTTGGGAAATACCCAGAAATTGGCGGGAAAGAGTTGGCGTTATGAGCTCTATTATTGGGATTATACCATAGGCATTCTGCTGTTTGCACTTCTTTGGTATTCAGCTTAGGAGTTTCGGAAGTCAAGGAAGAAGTTTTCTTGAGGACATTCGTCAAGTCAGTACGGAAAATATGGTCAGTGCATTTGTAGGAGGTGTGATTTTCAATGCTTCTAATATTCTTTTATCCGCTTCAGTTTCCATGGCGGGAATGGCGGTAGCTTTTCCGTTGGGTGTTGGGCTGGCATTGGTCCTGGGAGTTTTATCAATTACTTTAGTGTCCGAAAGGTAATCCGCTATGGTTATTTGTGGGGTTCTTCTTGTGGTGGTTGCCATTGTCTGTAATGGAATGGCTGCAGGTAAGAAGCAGAATAGTGGTACTATTGGGAGCAGGAAAGGGATTGTTTTAGCAACGATTGCCGGTGTATTGATGTCCTTCTTTACCGTTTTGTTGCTTCTGCCATGGATTTGAATAATTTTATTTCTCCCACACCTGGGATGGCTACTCCTTATACAGCATTTTTCATCTTTGCTGTCGGAATCTTTTCAGTAATTTTATATTCAATACTTTGGTGATGAAACACCCTTTGTGGGAGTATCTGTTACTTATAAGGAATATTTTGCGGGAAAAATAGAAACACATTTGGTTGGTATCTTAGGTGGATGCATCTGGGGCTGGGAACGGCTTTGAGCTATATTGCTGCTGAAAAGGCAGGTACTGCTATTTCATATGCACTAGGGCAGGGAGCTCCTATGATTGCTGCTTTATGGGGAGTGTTTATTTGGAAAGAGTTTGCAGGAAGTCCGCGCGGAACGAATAGACTTCTGGCAATAATGTTTGTCTTCTTTATTTTAGGGCTTTCACTTATTATATTTTCGGGAGGTAACTGATCTCTCCGATGATTTGAATATAAATTGGCTTTATTAACTTTATTAAAATAATATGAAACAGAAAAGTGTAAAATGGTGGCGGTATTTCTTTCTACTGTGTTTGATGGGAATATCAGTATGTATGTATGCTTCCGGAGGAAAAGAACCTTAAACGGATTGGTGACAGATGTTGAGGGTGTACCTGTTATTGGTGCTAATATTCTTGTTAAAGGCCAGACTACTGGTGTGATTTCTGATGTTGAAGGTAAGTTCTCCATAACGGTTTCTTCTCCAAAAGATGTGTTGGTCATCTCATACATCGGTTATAATACCGTAGAAATGATTGTGGGCGAGAAAACAAGCATTAACGTCCAGTTGACCGAAAGTTCTAATCTTCTAAATGATGTGGTAGTTATTGGGTATGGCTCTATGAAGAAGGGGAAATTACAAGTGCCATTACGAATGTGAAGTCTGAAGACTTTATTCAAGGAGTTGTAAAAGATGCTACCCAGTTGTTGCAAGGCAAGGTTGCTGGTTTGCAAATGGCAAGCCCATCGGGAGACCCGACAGCAGGAGTGGAAATCAATATTCGTGGTGTATCCACGATTTCTGCGTCATCAGCCCCTTTGATTGTTATTGACGGCATTCCCGGAGGAAGTCTGAATTCCATTGCTCCCGAGGATGTGGAAACCATTGATGTACTGAAGGATGGATCGGCTGCGGCTATTTATGGAACTAGAGGAACAAATGGTGTGATAATCATTACTACAAAAAGCAAAGCAAGGCAAAGCGTCTTTGGAATACCATGGATATGTAGCATTCGAGTCTATACAAAAGCAGACGGATGTACTGACAGCATCTGATTACAGAAGACTAGCACAGGACCCTTTGTTTAAGGATAATATCAGTGATGAAGGTGCTGATGTCAATTGGATTGATGCAATTACCCGTAATCCCGTAAATCATACTCATAATTTGTCTTTGCGTGGAGGAACTGAAAAGACAAACTATATTGCTTCGATAACCTATAGAAAGCAGGATGGTATCTTGTTGAATACAGGCAAGGAAGCTTTGACATTCAAGATTGGATTGAATCATTCGATGATGGATGACAAATTGAAAATACAGTTGAATGTCAACAATTCGACCATAAAGCAGGACGTTACTTGGTATAATGCTTATTTGCAGGCTTGCTTGATGAATCCGACGCGTCCGGTTTATAATGAAGACGGCTCCTATAAAGAATATGGAACTTCTTATAAGCCCTATAATCCGGTAGCTCTTCTGAATGAGGAAACAGACCAGGAAAAATGGAATCAACTTCTAGCGAGTGGGAAAATTACTTTTCACCCATTGAAGGGTTGAATCTGAGTGCGATGGCGGCCATGCAGCGATATGACTCCATGAGGGACAAATGGAATACTTTCAACTATTTTACTACCACTATTGAAAATAAAACGCTGAAGTAACCAAATGGGCAGCCGGCAGTATGGATCGGACTCTGGAACTGACAGCAGATTATTTTAAGACGATAGGAAAGCATGAGTTCTCGGATTGGTGGGATATAGCTATCAAGATTTTGAAAGACAAGGCAGCCAGATGTATGCTATGGATTTCCCTACTGATATATTTGGCCCTTGGAATATTGGTACAGCCCAGTCTACAAAAGATGGTAAATCGACAATCAGTAGCTATAAAATGGCAATAAGCTGATCTCTTTCTTTGGTAGACTTACCTATAACTATGATAACAAGTACATGCTGATGGGAAGTTTGAGACGTGAAGGGTCTTCAAAATTTGGCGTGAATCATAAATGGGGCTGGTTTCCTGCTATTTCAGCCGGTTGGAGAATTAGCGAAGAGAGCTTCATGAAAAATATCGGTTTCGTAGATGACTTGAAGTTGAGAGTTGGATTTGGTGTGACGGGAACAGAATTGTCAGATTCTTATCAGTCGCTGGTTTTATTGAACTATTCTGGTGTAGGCCAGATGAACGGGCAATGGACACAAGGAGTAGTACCGGCCTCTAATCCTAATCCAGATTTGAAATGGGAAACAAAATCGGAATGGAACTTAGGTATTGATTTTTCTCTTTGAGTAGAAGATTGAATGGTACAATTGATCTTTATCAGCGGACAACTTCAGATTTATTGTCTGAATATCAAGTTCCTGTGCCACCTAACTTCATTAGTACGATGTGGGCTAATGTAGGCAAGATAAGAAATAGGGAATTGAAGTAGCATTGGATGGAGAGGTTATCCGGACAAAGGATTTTACTTGGAGACTGGGAGGTAATTTCTCTTATAATGTCAACAAACTTTTATCTCTTTCCAATGACAAGTATCAAAGAGATTATTGGTATACGGGGTGGACTAGTTCAGGTATTCAGCAGACGACGCATATTGTAAAGGAGGGTGAACCGATAGGAAATTTTACGGTTGGAAAGCAGTAGGACTTACCGATGATGGATTATGGTTGGTGGAAGGTGCTGATGGTAATCCTAAATTGGCCAGTGAAGCCGGACAGGAAGACAAACAAGGATCGGTAATGGTTTGCCAAGTATGTATGCAGGTTTGAACACAACACTTTTATATAAAAGTTTGATTTGGGAATATCTTTGAGAGGAGCTTTCGGCTTTGAAGTATTGAATGAGTATAGAATGCATTGGGAAACGATGAAGCGTATTAGTGAAGGTAATTTGCCGAAATCTGTATTGAAAAACCTTTCGGGAGCCAGTCTTATGTTTTGATTCTCATATGTACCATAGCTATTATGTTGAGAAGGGAGACTATGTGAAGTTAGACAATGTTACATTGGGTTATACTCTTAATCTGAATAATAAATATTTGAGAAGTGTGCGGTTATATGTGACGGGACATAATCTGCTTACTATCACTGGTTATGATGGACTGGATCCTGAAGTCAGTATTAAGGGTTTAGATCCTGGAGTTGAGCGTAAGGAGCTGTATCCTACAGTCCGTTCGTATACGGTCGGTGCTATTGTTAAATTTTAAAATGAAGAATGATGAAAAATATAGTTTATATATATTGTTCCTGATGGGGTTGGGGCAATGGCTGGTTCTTGCACAAATCTTGATGAGAAAATCTATGATAGGTTGGTAGACAACAACTTCTATAAAATGAAAAGATATCATTGCTGCCATTACACCGGTATATACGGATTATAGAGGACTTCTGGAATGGCGTAAGTGGTGGGACTTTGAAGAAACGACTGATGTGGCCGTAACACCGCGAGCAGCTTGGTTTGACGGAGGAATCTATATACGTCTGCATAAGCATACATGGAAACCGGAAGATCCCCATTTCTCAGATCTTTGGGGACAGGCCTACGGAGGAATCAGTAATTGTAATCGGGTAATTTATCAGCTTGACAATTTGATTTCGAAGTTACTGGTAAGGAAAGTGTAATAGCTGAGTTGGAGGTAGCCCGTGCTTATTGGTATTACATACTATGTGAGGCTTTCGGTAATGTACCTATTGTAGACCGGTTTGATGTTCCGGAAGGTTTCTTGCCGGAAACCAGTAGCCGCGAAGAGGTGTTTGCATTTATAGAGAATAGTATAAAAATAATGTTGATAAGCTGAGTGACGATACAAAGACTTACTATGGCAGATTCAATAAATGGAATGCCAAGATGTTACTGGCACGTCTTTATTTGAATGCAGAGTCATGGATAGGGAAGAATATGTATACGGAATGCATGGCACTTTGTACAGAAATAATGAACTCCAATAAATATGCCTTGGAGAATGATTATAGTGCACCTTTCTATGCCCAGAATGAAGGCTCCCAAGAGATTATATTTGCTTATCCGGCAGATGAGGTGAAGACTGGAAGTACCATTTACATGGCTTTGCAGAAAACTCTTCATCCTTCAAATGTAAAACCTTTAATTTGCAGACATGGTTGGATAATGGGGTGTGTGCTGTTCCTACTTTATAGATACTTATGAGGAAGGCGATAAGCGTTTACCGAAAACCTGGAGAATGGGGCAGCAGTATGGCAGTGACGGGTCTATCTTATATTGCACTGGACTTGTTCCTGGTTGGGAAGGAAAACCCTTGATTTATACAAAGGAAGTCAGCAATCTTGAAAATGGAGGAGAGGCTGAAGGTTACCGTTGCGGTAAGTATGAAATTAAAATGGGAACCTCGCGTGCGTTGGATAATGATTGGGTGGCTATGCGTTATGCAGAGGTTTACTTGATGAAAGCTGAGTGTATTTTACGTACAAATGGCAATGCGGAAGAAGCGGCACAGTTAGTCAATGAAGTACGGAAACGTGCTTTTGACGGTGACAACAAACTCTCTGGAGCTGATTTGTTGAAAACAACTAATGTAAATGGTGTTCCTGTACGTTTTGGAATTTTATTGGATGAATGGGGCCGGGAATTTGCTTTGGAAGGTTTGAGGCGTAGCCAATTGATACGTTTTGATAATAATTATACAAAAGGAGAATGGACTTTTCACGAACCTTCTAAAGAAACTTATTTAAACTTATTTCCTATTCCTTTGTCAGAGATACAAGCTAATAATAAATTGGAACAAAATGAGGGGTATAAATAGGGTGGTATATTGAAATATAAATTAAAAATTAATTATGAAAGAACTTAGAATCTTTGGAATATGTATATGCGTGCTGCTGGGGACTGTAATGGGTAATGCAGCTTCAAAATTGCCTTCATCAGTGACGATGAGTAAGGTTCAATTAGAGAATAAGATAAAGGGAGGTTGGGCCGGCCAGACTATCGGGGTTAGCTTCGGTAGTTATACGGAATTTAGGTATCAAGGAACTTTTATTCAGGATTATCAGACGATTCCTTGGGGAAGGTTATGTGCAAAGATTGATGGATTCCTGGCCTGATTTATATGATGACATTTACATGGACCTCACTTTGTAGATGTATTGGAGAAAAAAGGGCTGGATGCTTCGGTGAAAGATTTTGCTGTAGCTTTTGCTACGGCAGACTATAATTTATGGCATGCCAATCAGGCTGCGAGGTATAATATAGCTCATGGAGTGGACAATCCTGGACATTGGCTGAATAACCCACATGCCGATGACATTGATTATCAGATTGAAGCAGATTTTGCCGGACTGATGAATCCGGGTATGCCTAATTCAGCTTCTCAAATCAGTGATAAGGTGGGGCATCTTATGTGTTATGGCGATGGCTGGTATGGTGGTGTTTATGTCGGTGCCATGTATAGTCTTGCTTTTGTGTCTGATGATATCCAGTTTATTGTTACTGAGGCTTTAAAGACGATTCCGGAGGAAAGTGGTTTCTATAAATGTATTGCAGATGTGATAGAGTGGTATAAAATGTATCCTGATGATTGGAAACGTACTTGGTTCGAAATTCAGAAACATCATGCGGAAGAGATCGGTTGTCCGGATGGAGTATTTCATCCATTAGATATTGATGCTAAAATTAATGCCGCTTACATCGTTTTAGGATTATTGTATGGCAATGGTGATTTCACTAAGACAATGGAAATATCAACGCGGGCAGGTCAGGATTCAGATTGTAATCCGTCTTCTGCAGGAGGGATATTAGGCACAATGATAGGCTATGATGCTATCCCTGAATATTGGATGAAAGGTTTGAGAGGGGCGGAAGGCAAGAATTTCAAGTATACGTTACTCTGTTTGGATCAGATTTACACTATCAGCAATAAACATGCTTTGGAGATGATTCGCAGGAATGGAGGAAAAGTGGAAAAGGAGAATGTGACAATTGCCGTACAGAGGCCCGAGACTGTACGTTTGGAGCAGAGTTTTACAGATATGTATCCCACGGCTAAGGTTGAATTGTCTAAACACGATATAGATATACTGACTTTTGAATTTGAGGGTACGGGATTTGTACTCCGTGGGGAGGCTATTCGTAGGGACATGAATCGGCCGGATGCAGTACTGAAAGTTAATCTGTATCTTGATGGGGAGTTGGTCGAGAAGGCTGCTGCATTTCCGACTTACTTCCATGATCGGCGGTTAGATATATTTTGGAAATATCAGCTGCCTGAGGGTAAACATCAAGTAAAGGTAGAAGTCATAAAAGATGGTGCTAATGCTTTGTTGAAGTCTTGGGATTATATCGTTTATTCGAAAGGCAAGAAATGATTGTGAAATACTATGCTGATTAGGAACCATATCAAAAACAATAAATAGGTATTAATATGTAACATAGTATTGCATAGGGTAAGGTAAGCAAGATTAGCTTATGGATGATTTTAAGAACTGTATGAATGAGTTTTCTTTCATGCAGTTTTTTTTGGGTAGGAGAGATAGCCATGAAAAAACTAACTTCTATCGCTTATCTCAAAATAAATTAGTTATTTTGCAGAAAACAAAGGAATCTGGAATGGAACAAGAAGATTTTGATATACGCAACCAGCAGCCCGTCACCAGCCGAGAACGTGATTTCGAGAACGCTCTCCGTCCGTTGAATTTTGAGGATTTCAGCGGGCAGGACAAGGTGGTGGACAATCTGCGCATATTTGTGAAAGCTGCCCGCCTGCGTGGCGAGGCGCTGGACCATGTGTTGCTTCACGGCCCTCCCGGATTGGGAAAAACAACACTCAGCAATATCATAGCCAACGAACTGGGCGTAGGTTTCAAGATAACTTCCGGTCCGGTACTTGACAAGCCGGGGGATTTGGCGGGAGTGCTTACCAGCCTGGAGCCCAATGATGTACTTTTCATCGACGAAATACACCGGTTGAGCCCCGTAGTGGAGGAATATCTGTACTCAGCCATGGAGGACTACCGCATAGACATCATGATAGACAAAGGCCCTTCTGCCCGAAGCATACAGATTGATTTGAATCCTTTCACGCTGGTGGGAGCTACCACGCGTAGCGGTCTGTTGACAGCTCCGTTGCGTGCCCGTTTCGGTATCAACCTGCATCTGGAATATTACGATGATGATGTGTTGAGCGGCATTATCCGTCGTTCGTCCGGCATCCTCGATGTGCCTTGCTCCGTAAGGGCTGCCGCCGAGATTGCGAGCCGCAGCCGTGGCACACCGCGTATTGCCAATGCATTGCTGCGGCGTGTACGCGATTTTGCCCAAGTGAAAGGTTCGGGGAGCATTGACACGGAAATCGCACAGTTTGCCCTTGAGGCTCTGAATATCGACAAGTATGGTCTGGACGAGATAGACAATAAGATACTCTGTACCATCATCGACAAGTTCAAAGGCGGTCCGGTGGGATTGACTACCATCGCCACTGCTTTGGGCGAAGATGCAGGTACGATAGAGGAAGTCTATGAACCGTTCCTGATAAAAGAAGGTTTCCTGAAACGCACTCCCCGTGGGCGTGAAGTGACGGAGCTTGCCTACAAGCATCTGGGGCGAAGCCTCTATAGTAGCCAGCGTACCTTGTTTGGCGACGAGTGATTCATTTTAAGAAAACGAATACAGAGATGCGGAGACATAAAGTCTCTCTTTCCTCTTATCCTAGAAAACTTTGTGCCTCCGTGCCTTTGTGTTCATAACAACCATTAAAGAAGTGGCCGGATTAAAATCATTGGCAAAAGAAACTGCCATTTATGGGTTGAGCAGCATTGTGGGGCGTTTCCTCAATTACCTGCTGGTGCCCGTATATACCATGGCGATGTCCGCACAAAGCGGAGGCTATGGCGTAGTGACGAATGTATATGCGTGGGTGGCGCTCATGCTGGTGTTGTTGACGTGCGGCATGGAGACCGGTTTCTTCCGCTTTGCCAATAAAGGAGAGGACGACCCGATGCGGGTGTACTCCACGACATTGCTCAGTGTGAGTGTGGGGGCGCTTACCTTTCTTGCATTGGGATTGCTGTTCCTCAACCCCATTGCCGGATGGCTGGAGTATGGTGACCATCCCTGGTACGTGGGCATGATGATGATTGTGGTGGCGATGGATGCTATTCAAAGCATTCCTTTCGCTTATTTGCGCTACAAGAAGCGTCCCATTAAGTTTGCGGCACTCAAACTGCTGTTCATCTTCCTGAACATTGCACTGAATCTGCTCTATTATGTGGGAATGAAAGGGGATGACGTGGGTTATGCCTTCCTTTTCAATCTGATATGCACCTCTACCATCATGCTTTGCATGATTCCGGAGTTGCGTGGGTTTGCCTACGTGCTGGACAGAAAACTGCTGAAGCGGATGCTTGCTTATTGTCTGCCGTTGCTGGTACTCGGCTTGGCAGGTATCCTGAATCAGGTGGCGGATAAGATTATTTTTCCTTTTGTCTATCCGGATGAGGCGGAAGCTTCCGTACAGTTGGGCATTTATGGGGCTGCCAGCAAGATTGCCATGGTGATGGCGATGCTTACACAAGCCTTCCGCTATGCATACGAGCCTTTTGTCTTCGGGAAGAGCCGGGACAAGGACAACAAGCAGATGTATGCGCAAGCCATGAAGTTCTTCATCATCTTCACACTGCTGGCATTCCTCGCTGTCATGTTCTATCTGGACATCCTGCGCCATATTATCGGTCGCGACTACTGGCCGGGGTTGCGGGTAGTGCCCATCGTGATGGCTGCCGAAATCTTTATGGGTATCTACTTCAATCTTTCCTTCTGGTACAAGCTGATTGACGAGACGCGTTGGGGCGCTTATTTCTCCCTGATAGGTTGCACGGTACTGGTAGTGATGAACGTACTTCTGATTCCCCGATACAGCTATATGGCTTGTGCCTGGGCAGGATTCTGTGGCTATGGCATCGCCATGCTTCTGTCCTATTTCGTAGGGCAGAAGAAGTATCCCATTCAGTATGACTTGAAGGCTATCGGTAGTTATGTGCTGCTTGCGGCAGTACTCTATCTGGCTGCCGAATATGTCCCGATAGAAAATATTTACCTGCGTATGGCGTACCGTACCGTTTTGTTGCTGCTCTTTGTGGCCTATATCGTGAAGTGCGACTTGCCGTTGAGGCAGATTCCGTTCATTGGTAGGCTGGTGAAGTGAGGTTAGAGAAGTTAGATTGATAAACATTGCGTATTTAACAGTTTTGTCAAGAAAAGCATTACTTTTGTACTGTTATTAAAACTGAAGTGACACAATGGACAGAAAAATCAATCGCATAAAGATTGTTTTGAAATCAAGGATTGTGCAGAAGAGCAAACAATAAATTCAGAATCAAGTATGATTAAATCAGAAGCAATTCAGAATCTCCTCGCAAGATTCGAATCCATTGCGTGTGAATACGAAGGCGTGGAGTGCTGGAGTGCTCGCGAATTATATCCCATTCTGGGCTATGCCAAATGGCAAACGTTTGAGAATGTTTTAGGAAAAGCTAAGGAGGCTTGCCAAAACGCTGGTGTAGAGACGAGTAATCATTTTACCGGCATCAGTAAAACGATACTTATGCCTAAAGGTGCATCAAAGGACATTGAAGACTTTATGCTCACTCGCTATGCCTGCTACCTCGTGGCACAAAATGGTGACCCTCGTAAGTCGGAGATTGCTTTTGCCCAAAATTACTTTGCTGTACAAACACGTGTGGCAGAGGTAATAGAGCAACGACTTCTTGACTACGACCGTGTCCAGGCTCGCCATAAGTTGGCAGAGACAGAGAAACGCCTCTCTGGTGTTCTTTACGAGCGTGGTGTGGATGACAAGGGGTTCGGAATCATACGTAGTAAGGGCGACCAAGCTCTTTTTCGCATGAACACTGCTATGCTTAAACGTAAACTTGGAGCACCGGAAAAACGTGCTTTGGCAGATTTCTTGCCAACTCTTGGCATTAAGGCAAAGGACTTTGCTGCCGAGATGACCAGCAGTGTTTTACGAGGCGTTTCATTGAGAGAAAATTGAAAACTGATAATTGATAATGGAAGAAAAGACGACCGACAACAGAAATACCTTCGCTATCAAGACTTTTCTGAAAGACTATCTTGATTTGCGTAAAGACAAGGACAATGAACTGGAAACTGTAGATTCCATCCGTAAGGGAGTGGAATTCAAAGGAGCCAATCTTTGGATTCTGATATTCGCCATATTCATGGCCTCGTTGGGATTGAATGTAAACTCCACAGCCGTGATTATCGGTGCCATGCTCATCCGCCGCTGATGGGGCCTATCATGGGCGTGGGGCTTTCTGTGGGGTTGAATGATTTTGAATTGATGAAGCGGTCTTTGAAGAGCTTCTTGATAACTACCTTGTTCAGTGTGACCACTGCTACCATTTTCTTTCTGGTGAGTCCCGTTGCCGAGGGCAGTCGGAATTGCTGGCACGTACGTCACCCACCATTTATGACGTATTCATCGCCTTGATGGGTGGCTTGGCAGGTGTGACGGCGCTCTCTACCAAAGAGAAAGGAAATGTGATTCCGGGTGTTGCCATTGCTACGGCTTTGATGCCGCCTCTCTGTACGGCAGGCTACGGGCTGGCAACGGGTAACTTGATTTATTTCCTCGGTGCATTCTATCTTTATTTCATCAATTCCGTGTTTATCAGTCTTGCCACTTTCCTGGCGTGCGCGTGATGCACTTCCAGCGCAAGGAGTTTGTGGATAAGAACCGGGAGAAGAAAGTACGTAAATATATCGTCCTGATTGCTATCCTGACCATGTGTCCCGCTGTCTATCTGACGGTAGGTATCGTCCAGGATACCTTCTTTGAGAGTGCTGCCAACCGTTTTGTCAACGAGCAGCTCTCCTTTGAGAATACGCAGGTGCTGGACAAGAAAATCCATCACGAGGGCAAGGGCCACGAAATACGTGTCGTGCTGATTGGGCAGGAGGTGCCCGAAGCTTCCATCGCCATTGCCCGCAGCAAGATGAAAGACTATAAGCTGGACAATACCAAGCTGATAGTCCTCCAAGGTATGAACAATGAAGCGGTGGATATTTCTTCCATCCGTGCCATGGTGATGGAAGACTTCTACAAGAACAGTGAGCAGCGTCTGGTGGAACAGAAACAGAAGATTGCCACACTGGAGCAGAATTTGGAAAGATACAAAACCTTCGATGAATTGGGCAAGAAGATTATCCCAGAACTGAAAGTGCTCTACCCGTCGGTAAAGACCGTATCAATATCTCATGCGATTGAACTGGCGGTAGATTCTGTACGGGTGGATACTGTGACCCTTGCCGTCTTGAAATTCGGCAAGCATCCGGGTGCGCACGAGAAGGAAAAGATTGCGGAGTGGCTCAAGGCGCGTACGGGTGCCAAGCAATTGAGGCTGATTACTGAATAATACAAGAATTGACGGAATGAAAATAAGATTTATACTGATAGCTGTCTGCTTCCTTTTTTCTCTGCCGGGACAAGCGGATGAAGGGATGTGGATGCTGGGAAATCTGAACAAGCAGACACGCCAGACCATGAAAGAGTTGGGCTTGCAGATGTCTGTCAACAAGCTATACAATACGAAACGCCCGTCGCTGAAGGATGCGGTAGTCAGCTTCGGAGGCTTTGTTCCGGAGTGGTGGTGTCCGGGGACGGGCTGGTGTTTACCAATCATCACTGCGGCTTCAGCAGCATACAGCAACACTCGTCTGTGGAGCACGACTATCTGAAAGACGGCTTTGTGGCACGTAATCTTAGTGAAGAACTGCCTAATCCGGAACTTTACGTCCGCTTCCTCTTGCACCAGCAAGACGTGACCCGTCGGGTACTTGGAGCAGTAAAACCGGATATGAACGAATCTGAGCGTACAAGTGTAGTAGATTCGGTGATGCTGGTCATTGGCGAAGAGGTTTCTCGTAAAGACTCCACGCTGATAGGCATTGTGGATGCTTACTATGGAGGCAATGAATTCTGGCTTTCCGTTTATCGCGACTACAATGATGTGCGTCTGGTATTTGCACCCCTTCTTCAGTGGGCAAGTTCGGCTGGGACACTGACAACTGGTATGGCCACGCCATACGGGCGACTTCGCCGTATTCCGTATCTATGCCGGCAAAGACAACCGTCCTGCCGACTACTCTCCCGACAATGTTCCCTACCATCCCGAATACGTGGCTCCGATATCCCTGGACGGCTATCGTGAGGGTTCCTTCTGTATGACGATGGGCTATCCGGGCAGTACGGAACGCTATCTTTCCTCTTTTGGCATCGAAGAGATGATGACCACCACCAACCAGGCTCAGATAGATGTCCGTGGTGTGAAGCAGGCCATCTGGAAGCGTGAAATGGATAGCCGTGACAGCATCCGCATCAAGTACGCTTCCAAATACGACGAAAGTTCCAATTATTGGAAGAACAGCATAGGAGTGAACCGCACCATCAAGAAACTGCATGTGCTGGACAAGAAGCGTGCCATGGAGACCGAACTCCGTCGCTGGATACAGCAGACACCGGAGGAGCGGGAACATCTGCTGCATCTTTTTTCCGACCTGGAGTTGAACTACAAGAGCCGCCGTGATGCTTATCGTGCCAGAGCTTACTTTGCCGAATCTTTCCTGAACGGTCCGGAACTGGTGCAGCTTGCTTTGTCCATCCTCAACTTCGACTTTGAGGGGAAGAGAAAACGGTGGTTGCCAATCTGAAAGCTATCGTTGAGAAATATGCCAATCTGGACTTGGGCATTGACAAGGAAGTGTTTACAGCACTGTTGAAAGAATACCGCTCCCAAGTGGATTCCACCTATCTGCCCGAGCTCTACCAGACGATTGCGACAGAATACGGAGGTAACGAGCGTACCTATGTGGATAGTCTTTATGCCCGCTCGGAGCTGACCACCCCCGTGGATTGAAGCGTTTTCTGGAGCAGGACACCACCTATCAGATATATAATGACCCTGCCATCAACTTGGCATCGACCTCATCACGAAGCTATTCGAGATGAATATGCAGGTACAGCAGGCTTCCGGTGAAATCGAGCGGAATGAACGTTTGTTCAACTCTGCCGTGCGACGTATGTACGCATCCCGTAACTTCTATCCCGACGCCAACTCCACCATGCGTTTGAGTTTTGGCACTGTCTGCGGTTATGCCCCTTCGACGGAGCGGAATATGATTATTATACCACCGCGAAAGGTATTCTGGAGAAAGTCAGAGCCCATGCAGGCGATGTGGATTTTGAAGTGCAGCCTGAGTTGCTATCCCTTCTTTCCTCCGGTGATTTCGGTAGATATGCCGATGAGAAGGGAGAAATGAATGTCTGCTTTATCTCCAATAATGACATTACGGGAGGCAATTCCGGCAGTGCCATGTTCAATGCCAAAGGAGAACTTCTGGGGCTTGCCTTCGATGGGAACTGGGAAGCCATGAGCAGCGACATCCTTTATGAGCCGAAGATGCAGCGTACCATCGGGGTAGATGTACGCTACATACTGTTTATGATTGAGAAGTATGGGAAGGCAGGAAATCTGATTCAGGAACTGAAGCTTGCCAATCCTTAACGTGTGCCCCCTGCCTATACTTTTATGGGTGATATTTTCTAAATCACTCCACGGATACGGTCATCGAATGCCGAGAGTGCTGCCTTTGCCCCTTCGCCCATGGCAATGACTATCTGCTTGTAGGGAACATTCGATACATCCCCTGCCGCATATACCCCCGGAAGTGTGGTACGGCAGAAAGCGTCAATCTTAATCTCCCCGGTCGGAGTCGTTTCCAGCTTGTTGCGGAAAGGAGCGCTGTTGGCTGCCAAACCGATTTGCACGAAGATGCCGTCTAACGGGAAGTCGCGTTCCTCGCCGGTAAGGCGGTCCTTGATGCGGATAGAAGTTACTTTTCCCCGTTTCCATCAACTTTAATGGTCTGTGACGAGGTAAAGATTTCCACATTCGGCAGGCTCCGGGCTTTCTCTTGCAGCACTTGGTCGGCTTTCAGTGTATCGGCAAATTCGAATACCGTTACCTTCCGGCAGATGCCTGCCAGGTCGATGGCAGCTTCAATCCCCGAGTTACCTCCACCGATAACCGCCACATGCTTGCCTTGATAGAACGGACCGTCGCAATGCGGACAAAATGCCACGCCGCGTCCTATGTATTCCGCTTCGCCCTCCACATTCAGTTTGCGCCAGCTTGCCCCTGTGGCAATGATTACCGCCGATGCATGGAACATCTCGCCGCCTACGGTGGAGACACTTTTCTCCGTTCCCTGCAACTTTACTTCTCTATCTTACGCTCCTCGAAAATCTCTATCGGATAGTGCTCTATATGTGTGCGGAGTGCGTTGGCAAGTTCTGCACCAGTAGTCTGCGGCACGGAGATAAGGTTTTCTATGCCTACCGTCTCTTTTACCTGTCCGCCTATGCGCTCGGCAACAATCGCCACCCGTAGGCCCTTGCGTGCAGAGTAGATGGCTGCGGAAGCTCCGGCTGGTCCACCGCCCAATACCAGCACGTCGAAATCTCTCTCTATCGGTGCTTCGTCCTCTTGCGGAGCACTGCCGAAGGCTTCTTCCAGCTTCTGCAAAAGCTCTCCTAAAGAACCGCGACCTACGTGAAGCAGCTTGCCATTAGCGTAGACTGACGGCACGGCTTGTATCTTCAGCGCATCCACTTCCTCTTGATTAAGCGCCCCGTCCACCATCTCGTGGGTGACGTGCGGATTCAGCAATGCGATGATGTTCAGTGCCTGCACCACATCCGGACAGTTGGTGCAAGTAAGCGATACATACGTTTGCAGGCTGATGTCGCCTTGCAACGCCCGGATGCGGCGACGAATTGCTTCGTCCGGCAGATTTTTCCCCTTTCCATCGGCATTCAGCACGGCAAGCAGGAGGGAAGTGAACTCGTGTCCGCCGGGGATGCCGCGGAACTTGATGCCGGTTTCCACATCGTCTTTCAGCAATGTGAACTCCAACACGGGGTTCTCTATCTCACTCATCCGGCAGGAGAGCTTGTCGGAACAGCTTGCCACATCCTTCAAGAATCCGATAAGCTCTTGTGCCTGCTCGTGACCCGGATGATAGGTGATGTGAAAGACGTAGCGGGCTTCCAAATGCTGGAATACGCTCCGCACCTGGTCTAATATAGTTGTTTCTAACATGATTAATAGGGTGTTTGGGGTGAGAAAATAGTCTTTTAATATGTTTGATATAGAGTAGTTGCAGAACTTGTGAGGAAGTACTCCAATACTCCTTCGAAAGTACTGCGGTACTCCTTTGAAAGTACTACAGTACTTCTGTACAAGTACTGCGGACGTCTTAAAGGAAAGCGGACGTCTTTCTATGGTGAAAGCGCCCGCTCCTCCTATTACTTATCAAATCTTTCCTACAAGGTCGATGCTCGGCTTCAAAGTTTCCGCTCCTTTCTTCCACTTGGCAGGGCAGACTTCTCCATCGTGTGTGGCAACAAACTGTGCAGCTTCTACCTTGCGCAGCAGCTCGTCGGCATTGCGTCCGATGTTGTTGTCCTGTATCTCGGCAATCTTGATTTTACCCTCGGGATTTACGAGGAATGTGCCGCGATATGCCATGCCTTCCTCTTCAATCATCACGCCGAATGCGCGGCTCAGTACGCCTGTGGGGTCGGCAAGCATGGGGTACTTAATCTTGCGGATGCTTTCGGAAGCATCGTGCCATGCCTTGTGCACAAAGTGCGAGTCTGTGCTTACAGAATATACTTCTACGCCCATTGCTTGGAATTGGTCATATTTCTCTGCGATGTCTACCAGCTCGGTAGGGCATACGAAGGTAAAGTCTGCCGGATAGAAGAAGAAAATGGCCCATTTACCTTTTACGTCTTCGTGGATACTGTTTTGAAACTTCCGTTTTGGAAAGCCTGAACCTTGAATTCAGGGAGTTGTGAGTTGATGATCGGTTCCATAATTTTTCTCTTTTAATAGGTTTAGTTTTTGTTTTACCAATGCGAAGATTGTGCAGACAGAATGTAGAAGCCAGTTTGCTTGATGATGCTGAGGTGCAACCGACCTTCGCTTTTTCTGTTTGCAAAATATAGCATTTTTCCCCGATAGAACAAAAAATCCGATTGAAAGATTTTATGGAGCGATAGATGAAATCTATACGACTGCTTGGGTTGCTTTCAGTGAGAGCATTTCCTTGGGTACGGAAAGTTTTATCTCCTTAACCAGCACTTCGAGCAGCGTGTGGCGGATAAAGTTCTTATTGGTCAGCAGCACGACCTGGCGGGTGGGGCAGGGGATGGCGAAGGAACGTACCAGCTCTTTCTGGGCATCGCCCAGTTGCAGAACGGCCAGTTCGGGGATGAAGGTCACGCCTTTGCCGCTTTCTACCATGCGCATAAAGGTCTCCATGCTGCCCAAGTGATAGGCAAGCTGGCTGGCACGTGCCGACTTCATCTGGCAGAAACGCACCAGCTGATCGCGGAAGCAATGGCCCTCGTCGAGCAGCCAAAGCTGTTCGCCGTTCAGGTCGGAAGTACGGATTACCTCGTTGTTGAAGAGGGCGTCTTCGCGCGACACGTAGGCAAAGAACTGTTCATAGAACAACGGCGTCTGCTGCAACTCTTCCATACCTGCCAGACTCGCTACGATACCTGCATCTATTTCTCCCGTCTGCAGGGCTTTCTTGATGTCGTTTGTTTTCATTTCGACTACCCGGATGTCGAGGTCGGGGTATTTCTTCATCAGCTGCGGAAAGAAACGGGGCAGGAGGTAAGGAGCTACGGTGGGAAGTATGCCCAGCTTGAAGGTGCCGGTCAGTGAGTGTTTTTCTTCTTCTATAATATTCTTTATACGGTTGGCTTGAACCAATATATTCTGTGCTTGTTCTATGATGTGGATACCGACGGGAGTGGGGCATACCGGCTGCTGGCTGCGGTCAAAAATCCGGGTGTCCAGTTCCTCTTCCAGTTTCTGAATCATGGCACTGAGGGTGGGCTGTGTCACGCGGCAATATTCGGCTGCTTTGGCAAAGTGGCGGAACTGGTTGACGGCAAGGATGTATTCCAATTGTTGTAAAGTCATGATGAACAAGGCATTTGAAGGTTATGTATAGAGTTCGTCTATGCAAAGATAGAAATTATCTGTTTGACAAGCCTTGATTTACCCCTTATCTTTGCAATACCCAAAAGAAAAATAGTATAAATATTTAAAACAATAGAATTATGAAAACTTTAGATTACTTGCATTTGAATGAAAAGAAAGTGGCTGGCGTAGCATCAGCATTGCACCAATTATTGGCCGACTTCCAGGTACATTACACCAATCTGCGCGGTATGCACTGGAACATCAAGGGACACGGCTTCTTTGTGCTGCACGAGAAGTTCGAGTATGTATGACGATACCGCCGAGAAGATTGACGAGATTGCAGAGCGCATCTTGATGCTGGGTGGCGTGCCCGAGAATAAGTTCAGTGAATACCTGAAGGTTGCCAACGTGAAGGAAGTGTCCGACATCTCTTGCGGCAGTGAGGCTGTGGACCATATCCTCGAGACTTACGGCTACCTGATTGGTGAAGAGAGAAGGTAATTGAACTGGCAAATGAAGCTGGCGATGACGTGACGGCAGATTTGATGACCGGCTACCTGAAAGAGCAGGAGAAAATGGTTTGGATGCTCGTTGCATTCAGTACGAAAGCTGCACGAAATAAAGGATAAAGAGTCGTGAAAAGGATAGGGTGATAAAACGGTAGCGGATGCTGCCGGTTTTATCACCCTATCCTTTTCTATAGTTTATATCACTTCTTCTTCGGTGTCCGTCTTGCCCACCCTTCTTCACTGAAGTCGGGCTCTGCATCCTTAAAGTCATTGTTGCCCTGGAAGAACTGTTTCCAGTCATCCTTTTGCCACGGGCTTTGGTGTAACCCGCTCTTCGCGGCTGGGCTTGCCTTTCTTCTTGTCGTTTGCAGGACTTTCGGCCTTTTCGCTGCGTTTGCCGGTGGCATCGTTCCGTTTGCCGTCTTCCTTGTAGCTGCGCTTCTTGCTGTCAAACTCTTTTTTCCCATAGCTTCCGGCTGTACCCGGACGTTTGCCCCTCGGAGCCTCCTTACCCTCGTCTCCGGCAACCTCTACGGATACTTTACGGCCGTTCCAGCTGGCGCGGTTCAGGGCCTTCACTACATTGGTGGCTTCCTTTTCCTCCACTTCGAAGAAGGAGAACTTCTGCATCAGGTCAATTCGTCCCAGCTCTACACGTCCACGTGTATTGTTGTTCAGCAGGCTGATTAATTCGTTGGGGAAGAAGTTGTCCATTTTACCCAGGTTGATGAACAAGCGGGTAAAGCCGGGTTCTGCTTTGCGGCTGCTTCTACGGTCGTTGCGGTCGCCCCTCGCCACTTCTTGCACCACGCTCACTACCGGTTGCTGTCTCTATCTCGTCACGGCCGCGATAGTAATCCAGGAAACGGTTGAATTCATGCGAAACCATGCGTTTAATCAGGTCCTCTTTGCTCAGCCAGTCCAGCTTGCGGTAGATGTCGGTCATAAAGTCGGCGATTTCCTCCTCGTTCACTTTCACCTTTCAAGATCGTCTATCACTTTGAGCAGTTGCTTTTCGCATATCTGTTTGCCGGTGGGCATTTCGCCTGCAATGAATTTCTTGCCGATGATGCGCTCAATCTCGCGCATTTTGCCTTTCTCTCGCAGGTTGATGATGGCGATGGAAGTCCCGGTTTTGCCGGCACGTCCCGTACGGCCGCTGCGGTGGGTATAACTCTCGGTGTCATCGGGCAATCCGTAGTTGATGACGTGTGTCAGGTCGTCCACATCGAGGCCGCGTGCGGCAACGTCCGTGGCAACCAGCAGTTGTAGGTTGCGGATGCGGAACTTCTGCATCACGGCGTCACGCTGCGCCTGACTCAGTTCGCCGTGCAGCGAGTCGGCATTATAGCCTTCCTGCATCAACTTGTCAGCTATTTCCTGCGTTTCTTTGCGGGTACGGCAGAAGATGATGCCGTATATCTGCGGATAGTAGTCCACAATACGTTTCAGGGCAGCATACTTGTCTTTGGCATGTACACAGAAGGCTACGTGTTTCACGTTGCTGGTGCTTTCATTTTGCGTCCGATGGTGATTTCCTTGGCATCGCGCAGGTACTTCTTGGAGATGCGTGCGATTTCCGGGCTCATGGTAGCGGAGAACAGCAAGGTGTTGCGCTCCTGCGGCACATCGGCGAGAATGGCGTTGATGCTGTCTGTGAATCCCATGTTCAGCATTTCGTCCGCTTCGTCCATAACCACGTTCTGTATGGTGGCGAGGGACACGGTTTTGCGTTCCATCAGGTCCAGCAGTCGTCCCGTGTGGCTACGATGATGTGTACACCCCGTTTCAGGGCGCGTATCTGGCTTTCGATGGACGAGCCTCCATATACGGGCAACACTCGCAAGCCATCGGTATATTTAGAATAATCGTTCAAGTCGCCTGCTATCTGCAAACAAAGTTCGCGGGTGGGGCAGAGAATAAGTGATTGGGGAATTCGGTTGTTGACGTTAATCTTCTGTATGAGCGGCAGGCCGAACGCTGCGGTCTTTCCTGTTCCTGTTTGTGCCAGTGCTACTACATCATTGTTTTCTCCTAAAGGTAGGGAATTACTTCCTCTTGTACCGGCATGGGCTGCTCGTAACCCATTTCTTCGATGGCGCGGCGTATCTCCGGCGACACACCGAGCTCTTCAAATGTCTTCATTAAATCTTCTGTATATCTTTATCTTTATATTTCGGGCGCAAAGATAGTGCTTTTCAATGGATAATTGATAATTGATGGTTGATAATTATGCAATTACATGATAAAATCGTTTTTATTGGCTACTCATTATCCATTATCCATTGTCAATTATCCGTTAAAAGAATGTCTTGCAGTCTCTTTCTTTCTTCTTTGTCAGACCGATGCCTCTTTGCAGGTAGGTGTCGGTATCTCCATACCTTCGTTCCATTTCTTCGATGGCGGCATTCAGGAAATCCTCGCGTGCCGAGAAGAGGGTGGTGATGGCCTCTTGCGAGCGTGCCGGAAGCTGGTAGGCGTATCGGGAAGCCGCCGGGATGTTGAAGTAGTCGTTGCTGAGGCGGTAGTCTTCCATGATGATGTCTTCGTCCACCCAAGGGAGGCAAGCACAAGTGCCGATACGATGCCTGTGCGCCCTTTGCCCGACGAGCAATGGATAACGACGGGATAATTGTTCTTGTCCAGCAGAATATCGAAAATCCGGCGGTATTCTTTGGTGTAGTTGCTGATGAGCTCGCGGTTCATCTGCTCCACGATTCGGTAGACAGTGTCGCTCTTGATTTTCTGTTCCTGCACACCTTTCAGGATATACTCCATGTCGCCGGTAGGAATGGGGATATGGATCACTTTGAATTCTGTTGCAAAGGGCTTTGTCTGTTCGCTTCGACAGATGAACGCAGGTCGATGATGGTCCTTATGCCTATGTTCTTGAGCTCTTTGCGCGAACACGGTTTCAGCTTGTCTATTTCGGCAGAGCGATATAACATGCCCCAATGCACTTTCTTTTGGGTGGGATAGGAGGAATAGCCTCCCAGGTCCCGGAAGTTCTGTATGCCGGGGATGTTGATGTTGCGGGTGGCAATCTTTACCCGGTATTTGTCGGCGAATACAAGTGTGTAGTAGTATCGTTGTGTAGGGTCGGTAGTGATGACAGTCATCTTCAGGTCGGAGATGTTGGCGACGGCAACGGGAACATCTTCGGGGATATGGTCGGGATTGGTCGAAGCATATACCTTCACATTTCCTTTGATGAGGGGCCATTTCCCATTTTACAATGCAGTTGCCCACGTTGTTTTCTTCGCATACAACGGAAATGTGAGGGCAGTGCCATTGCAGGAAGGGAGCAGCACTGCCAAAACAAGCAAGTTCAATAAGTTCTTATACATAATTCGTAACCTCTCTGATGTCGTTAATCACAAATATATGTAATTTACCCACAGAAGGTAACAGCAATGCCAAGCTTTTATATTTCTTTTTGAACTTTAAAAACTGCTATAGATTCTTTCGTGCATAGGCAGGTTGGTTTACAATGTTACATCAGCGAACCGGGAGGTGGTAATGGGGAGTTTCCCTTGGGGCTTTTGTCTCCATGACAGCATGATGTAATTGAGTTGTTTTCCACTTCTCCGGGTTTAAAGTGTATTTGTTCTTTCAGTTTTACTTCGATTTCCCTATATACATGCAGTGGTACTCTGGCGTATGGGCTAAAGGTCGTGAAATTGAAATTCACTTCCATTACTTTCCCCGTATCCGGACTGAGTAGCATGGTTATTGTGAACTCACGCTTTCCGAGTTCATCTGCCATGGCTTTGGTAAAAGCTTCGTCCACAATGAAGTCTGCTTGTTTACTCATGGAGCTATTGTATTCAATTACTTTTTTTTCATTCCAGCTACCGATGTATATTTTTCCTGTGGCTTTATATACAATATCTTTGTATGTCAACTTGTTCTCTTTGTTATAAAGAGTCACAAACTGGCTACCGTCATCTACGTCACATTGATACGTATAACCATCTACCTCGAAAGTGGTGGTTTTTTTATAAATGACTGTTCCTTCAAGCGATTCTTCTGTTCTGATAGGTTTATCCTGTGCTACACAAGGGTAGATGTATCCTATAAGCAGTGTAATAAGCAATAGTCTTTTCATTCGTCACAATTTTTAGTTGTTAATTTTGTATGTTGCTTACATTAGCGAACCGGGAGGAGGTAATGGGGGGAGTTTCCCTTGGGGCTTTTGCATCCATGCCAGCATAATGTAGTTGAGTTGTTTTCCTTCCTCTATGGGTTTAAAATGAATTTGTTCTTTCAGTTTTACTTCGATTTCCCTATATACATGTAGTGGCACTTTGGCGTATGGCTCAAAGGTGAAAAAATTGAAATTCACTTCCATTACTTCTCCCGTATTTGGACTGAGCAACATGGTTATCATAAGTTCCGTTTTCCCAATTTCATCTGCCATGGCTTTGGTGAATGCTTGGTCTACTATGAAATCTGCTTGCTGACTCATGAATCTGTCATATTCAATTACATTGCTACTCCAGCTGCCAATATATGTCTTCCCCGTGTCTTTATACACAATCTTTTCGTATGTCAGTTTGTTTTCTTTGTTATAAAGAGTCACAAACTGGCTACCGTCATCTACGTCGCATTGGTACGTATAACCATCTACCTCGAAAGTGGTGGTCTTTTTATAAATGACTGTTCCTTCAAGTGATTCTTCTGTTCTGATAGGTTTGTCCTGTGCTACACAAGGGTAGATGTATCCTATAAGCAGTGTAATAAGCAATAGTCTTTTCATTCGTCACAATTTTTAGTTGTTAATTTTATGTTGGGAAAAATATTGGTGATATCCGAATACTCTTTAAATGGATAATTGTCGTATCCTTCCTGACGGAAAGCATTAACGACATTATTAGATATATAGGTTTCAAAGATATCCAAGAATGAAGTTGTAACATGACCTTGCTGATTTACATATTTAGTCAATGAAGTTGTTGCTCTTAGGCGTTGGCTTTTTGCATATTTATCTTGTTTTTTGTCCGTCCACTCCGCGCTCCTTTGTAAGAACAGGTATTGCGCATAGTGCGCTTCTATCTCTCTGTTCATCATAGAACTTTTGAACGATGATATAGGCTCTTGTGTGGTTTGGAAAACATGGAACATTTCATGCAGAAGGTTGTTTGCTTCCAATTCTTCCAATCCGATGTGCAAGGTATGCTCTTCCCAATTGTAGGAATACCCTTTGCCGAAATCGAATTCCAGATTGATTTTGTTGTTTTTGACTTTCTCTTTCAGTTGGCTGTATAGGTCTCCTCCCAAACAGTCTTCCATGATTCGGGCTGTCATGTTTTCGGTGATTACCCATAAAAGCGAGTCTTGGTCGGCCTCTTTCTTGAATATATTTCCTGCCGGGTGCCCGATGAAGAGCCGGAACCTCCTGAACTTCCTCCTCCAATCCACACATCGCCGCTTCCTCCTCCTTCACTGTTCCAGTTGCTATTATTTATAAGGGCATCATCTACCCAATAGGAATGACTAACGCAGTTGGTATAGCTGTATTCCAGCTGGTCTTTAGGTCCGGTATATACATCCCAGCATTGGGTGACGGTTATTACCGAACGGGTCTGGGCATGAGGCTTGAATGTGAGTCCTTGCGCATTCTCTTCGCCAAATACTAGATAGCTTAACAAGTCGAATATGAACACTTGGTCGCTTTCTCTTATGAGTTCGTCATCACGCTTCAATGGAAAAACTTCATCCATCCGTCTTTGATGTGCAACAGCCAGATGGCATCGATGCAGTGTGGCTTGTCAAGGCGGTAGGGAACGAAGATACAGGTCTCTTCTCCAGTCAATTTATAGGTGAAGTTCCAGAGAGGAATGCCGTATTTCAACAGGAAAGAAGCGGTGAAATGCTTTTCTTCTTCCACTCTGCGTAGTGCGGAAATCACGGCTTTTAGGGTAGAGTCGGTGTAGGCAAAGAAGTTTTCCGGCTTGAATAACGCTTGCCGGGTCAACGGGACATCGTTTGCCGGGAATCGGGGTTGATAGAAGGATTCTTCTGTTTCGCAAGAGGCGAGTATTCCTAAAAGAATGCACAAGGCAAGGCAGATGTTTTGCCATTTCTGCTTAGGAGGGGTTGGAGAGTGCTGTCTGCTTCCTTTTGTATTCATAGCGCGAATGCTTAAGGTATAAAGGATAGACAAATAAAGCAAAAAAAAAGCAGAAATGAAAGGAAAAGCGGGAGAATTTTGTTAATCCGGAAGCTGTTCTACCACAGATTGCATGGATTTTCAGGCCATGTAATCTGTGGTGAACACCCTTTTGTAAGGGTGTCTATGGCTGGTATTTTCGTGCTTCTGCAAATTCCTTTGAAACGGAGTTGTTGAAACTCTTGCATACCTCGGCGGCAAACTCAATGCCGTATTGGATAACTTGGTCCCAAGTAGCCTCGTCCATGGTATCGAGGTCCTCGTAGCGTACATTATGTTTCAGCAGCCCGAAGATGATGCCTGCGTTGAAGTTGTCTCCTGCACCGATGGTGCTGACCGCCTCCAGTGGGGGGATGGAATATTCCTTGGAAATCGTGCCGGTGCGCAATGAAACCTGCTCCGCGCCGGCTGTGCAGAGGAAGTTGCGGCAGTAGAACTTTACTTTGTCTTTGTATATCTTGTCGGCCTCCTGCAGGCCCCACATATAGAAGAAATCCTCTTGCGAGCCGCGTACAATGTTGGCGTATTCCAGATTCTCGATGATGGTGGGAGCCAGCTTGATGGCCTCCTCTTTATGGGACGAACGGAAATTGGGATCGTAGTAGATAATGGCATGCATGTCGTGTGCGCGTTCCAGTAGCTCCACCACTTTGTCGCGCAGTACCGGATTCAGGGCATAGTACGACCCTATGATTACGATGTCGTCTTCCTGAATCTGCGGATATTCCACGTCCAGGCGCTGCTTGGGATAATCTTTGTAGAAGATGTATTCCGCATCGCTCCGGTTGTTCAGGAAAGCGAGTGATACGGGGGACTTCCCGTCGGGGAACACATTGACATGGTCTGTGGGAATATTGTTCTCGCGCATGAAGTTGAGGATGATATTGCCCACGTGGTCGTTGCCCGTTTCACTGATAAAGCAGATGGGAACACCGATACGTCCCAGTGAAACGATGCCGTTGAATACCGAACCGCCCGGAACGGCTGCTGTGGGCTGTTCGCCACGGAATATGATGTCCAGTATGGTTTCTCCGATACCTATTACTTTACGCATAGCGATCTTGATTTTTCTCCGAGGTAACCGCCGTGATGGCGCTTGGAGTAGTCTTCAATGGTGAATCCGGTCTGTTTCATGGTCTGTACTACCAGGATGTCGCCGATGACGGTCATGGCAGTGGTCGAAGTCGTGGGCGTCATGCCCAATACGCATACTTCTTGGGGTTTTCCGGTGCTAAGGCATACATCGGATTCGTGTGCCAGGGGGCTGTCGGGGTTTCCGGTGATGACGATGAACTTCAGTCCGGTTCAGGTTATGTGCCAGCTGTGTCAGCTCCACGATTTCACGAGTTTTGCCCGAATTGGAGATGAGCAGCAACAAGTCATTCTCCTGGAGGATGCCGAGGTCACCATGCTGTGCTTCGCTGGGGTGCAGGAAAACGGACGGAATACCGGTAGAGCAGAAGGTGGTAGCGATGTTCATGGCTATCTGTCCTGCCTTGCCCATGCCCGAAGTTACCAGTTTCCCTTTTGCGGTGCACTTGTTCTACGATGAGTTCTACAGCTCTTTCATAAGCGTCCGTCACTGGAATGTTCAGTACGGCTTGTGCCTCTTTCTGCAAAAGCTCTTGAATGGATGCAATCATACTTAATGTGCTAATTTGATTAATGTGCTTAAAATTATAGCAATTGCAAATATCTGCAATTTTCTATAAACGGCAATAAGTTTTATTGTATTTTGTCGCCTCAAATAGTTTGAAACGTCAGAATGAAGAACTTAAAAGAAAATTTACTGCCAACTTTCAATCAATATATCCTGCCCAATGGCATGCGCATCATTCACGAACCCTCAGCCTCCAAAGTGGCTTATTGTGGTTTTGCCGTAGATGCGGGTACGCGCGACGAGCTTGAAAACGAGCAGGGTATGGCGCATTTTGTGGAGCACCTTATATTTAAAGGTACCGCCAAGCGCAAGGCATGGCACATTCTGAACCGCATGGAGAATGTGGGCGGCGACCTCAACGCTTACACCAACAAGGAAGAGACGGTGATTTACTCTGCTTTCCTGACCGAGCATTTCGGCCGTGCCTTCGAACTTCTGGTGGATATTGTATTCCACTCCACCTTTCCGCAACGCGAGATAGAGAAGGAGACAGAGGTGATTATCGACGAGATACAATCCTACGAAGACAACCCTTCCGAGCTAATCTTCGATGATTTTGAGGACTTGATATTCAGGGGCATCCTGGGACGCAACATTCTTGGCAATCCCGAGCAGTTAAAGCAGTTTCGCAGTGAGGATGCTGCCGCATTCACTGCCCGCTTCTACCATCCCAACAATATGGTTTTCTTTGTTCTGGGCAATCTGAGTTTCAAGAAAGTTGTGCTTATGGCAAAAACTTCTGGCGGATATACCGGCAACACCGGTGCATTATGGTCGTACTCCGCCTCCCCTTTATGTGCCCGAGCATCTTGTAGTGCATAAGGATACTCACCAGGCACATGTCATGATTGGCAGCCGGGGATATAATGCATACGATGACAAGCGCACCGCACTTTACCTGCTGAACAATGTCTTGGGTGGCCCGGGCATGAACAGCCGCTTGAACGTCTCTCCGTGAACGTCGTGGGCTGGTCTATAACGTAGAATCCAACTTGACTTCCTATACCGATACGGGAACTTTCTGCATCTACTTCGGTTGCGACCCTGCAGATTTGGACTACTGCACCCGCCTGGTATATAAGGAATTGAAACGCTTGCGTGATGTCCGGATGACTTCGCAGCTTGGGCCGCCAAGAAGCAGCTTATCGGGCAAATCGGTGTAGCTTCGGATAATAATGAGAACAATGCGCTGGGTATGGGAAAGACTTTCCTGCATTATAATAATGCGAAACTTCCGAAGCCGTGTTCCATCGCATTGAACAGCTCACTTCGGAAGCTCTGTTAGAGGTGGCGAACGAGATGTTTGCCGAGGACTATCTTTCGACGCTCATTTATCGCTGACCGCTTTTATTTGAAAACCTGCAACATAGGACGTCCTATCCATACTTGTGGCTGTTTCAGCCCGAAGATGTGGGCAATGGTGGAGGCAACGTCATACTGCATCATGCTTTCGTGGAATTCGCCTTCTTTCTTAATGTTCTTTCCGGAGATGATGAAGAGGAGTCTGCATTTCCTGCATGGTCTTGCCGCCATGTTCAATGCCTCCGTGGTCGGCAGTAACGATGAAGATGGTTTCTTTCAGCATGCCTGCCTCAACGGCCTGGATGATGCGGCTCACATAACCGTCGAGTTCTTTCAGTTTGGCGTAATATTCAGGAGTATTGTGTCCGGCTTGATGGCCTACATGGTCGGGGTTGTCAAAGCAAATGGCAAGAAGGGTCGGTTGTTTCTCCTTGATATACTTTTCTGCCATACCGCATAAGGCTTCGGGATGTTTGTTGTAGTCGGCGCTTGCGCATAGTGGCTTAAGGCAAGAGTGTCTACAAGGTATTTGATACCGTCCCATTCATACAGGCAGCCTATTTCCGCTTCCGGCCGGGCATCACGTAGCAGCTGGAAGATGGTAGGAAATATGCCGTGCTGGTTCAGTACGCGTGACGGAAGCTCGGGAGTCTTGGAGCCCCATTGCGTATATCCGTGCAATTCAGGACCTGCCCCATAAACATGCTTGCCCAGTTGACGGCGCTGGAGGGAAGTACAGTCCGTTTTTCTAATGTATAAGAACCGTCTGCCATCAGTTGCTTGATGTGGGGATGTCTGCTTTGGGAACACTGTAGCTACCCCAGCCGTCAAGACCGATGAAAACTACGTGTTTTGCTTTTCCCTTGGCATTGCAGGGAACTGAAAAGAGGCATGCCACTGCTAGGGCGATGAATAATGTAAAGTCAGTTTCTTCATGTTTCTCTTTAGTTCTTATTGTTAACATGAAACAAAGTTACGAGAAACGTACCTAGTTTTAGTACGATATCGTACATAATCCGGCCGATTTTATATCGTTTCGTTCTTTTCCAACCGTTGCATGCTGAATTCACAGCCGCAATACTGCTGGTTGTAGAAGTCATACTCTTTCAGTTGGTTGCGCCGCCCTGGAGCCCGCCTTTCCGCCAATTCTGTTCCCAGAAGAGGGTATCCGGATAGAGCGCGGCGGCACGGCGTCCGGCTTCATTGATTTGCTCCAGGCTTTTCCAGCGCGAAGAGGCGAGGGTAGTGGTGAATACGGAGAAACCATGCTCGGAGGCGTAGCGGGCTGTCTCTGTCAGGCGCAGTGTGAAGCACTTTAGGCATCGGCTGCCACGTTCCGGCTCGTTTTCCAGTCCTTTATAGTGTGCAGCCAGTGTGCATAGTCGTAGTCCGCGTCGATGAAATCGAGGTTTTGAGGTTACGAAGCGGATAGCCTCCTCTTTCCTTATCTCATATTCCGCCTGCGGATAGATGTTGGGATTGCAGTAGAATACGGTGGGCGTATGCCGTTTTCCAGCATGCACTCGATGATGGCAGAGGAGCGGTGCGCAGCACGAATGCAGCAGCACCTTGTCTTCACCGTTGGGTGTTTGGACTTTCAACATTATACTTTCAGTTTAATCTTTACTTTCACCAGCAAGCCGGTCAGCCCGACAATGACAAGCGAGAACACGAGGGACTTGATCAGTCCCGGCACGCCGCTTCCCAATGCTTCGGGATAGTGCAGATGCAGCAGTTGCTGGACAGCATACCAGATGTAAGGAATAATATAGCAGGTCAGCGTTGCCGTACCTGCAGGTTTGATGATATCGAACCAATTGGTCTTGCCTTTCACGTCCGTCAGCCAGTAGAAGAAGCCGAACAGCGGGAAGAACATGGCGAGGCAGTAGAACAACCATGTCGGCGTGGCTTGTATTTTGGATATAATCCAGAACGGGTGTGAGACGAGGGCAAGGACAAGCATTCCTACGCCGAGGGCACAAAGCATGCCGATGAATCGTCCCGGCCGTTCCCGGTCGGCATAGCGCTGCATGAGCAGAGAGGTCAATACGCCGGACATACCGAAGGCATGCAGTCCAGTCACTCGGGATAAAGGGAAGCAGGATAATCCGGCTGCCGTACTCTCCCGGTATCAGGTCTGAATGGCTGACTACGGCAAGCAATACGACCACGAACCAGACAATGGCATTCTTCCGCAGGCTTTCCCGGGTGAACAGATAGATGCCTGCACATACCGCATACGTCCAGCCGATAAGTCCGAGGATGCCCCACCAGCTTATCTGGAACGGTTTCCCGTTCATGTCCTTGTAGATGACGAGGAAGGCGAGCAGCAGCACGCCTGCTGTTTTCATTGCGGTGAAAAGGGTCTTTTCGTTCCTTCCGCTTTGGGATATACCCCCAGGTGAGGAAGAAGCCGATGACCATCAAGATGGAAACCATTGATGTGAGGCCGCCTTCGATGCCTCCGCTGTTCAGTGAAAACAGTCCCATGGCAATCAGTGCCACTGTCCGCCAGAAGATAGCCACGACTTGCAGGGTGTTGTCTCCCTTTTTGTACCGGTTTTGTATGGCAAAGGATACGGACATGCCCAAAAAGGAAAGCGGAAGATGGTGTCGGAGAATCCCATCATGTCTTCGTCCATCCTGGCATGCATCAGCCAGTGGGGCACGTTTTTCAGTCCGGGAATGTCGTTGACAAAGAGCATGAGGAACATGGTGAGTGCGCGGAATACGTCTACCGCGGCAATCCGTTGGAGTGTTAAGCTTTTCATGATAGATAATTTGTTTGGGGTTTTGAACGCAAATATAGGAAACTATTCTTTCCGATGCTACTGCTTTGCAGGATTTCTTGCTATATTTGCATGAACTTTATGGTCATGGAAAGGAGATTGTTCATTTTTTGTTTTCTTGCCGTCGTGGTATGGCAAAGTGTGGCTTTGGCTGCCGGCATCGTCGTCTTCACTGCACTGACGGCTTCTTTGATGAGCTATCGAGGCGCATCGGCACTATGTCGCCGTGCGTGAAGGGCGCATTGCCCGGCTGAAGCGCCAATTGCTGGATGCGACACCGCCAATCTCTTTTTCGATGGAATGGAGAAATTTATAAGGAGTACAAGGCATATATCTGCGACTCTGCCATCCATTATCTTCGTGTCAATCTGGATTGGCAGAACGCTGGCCAACGGAATGCAGCACTCGAAACAAGGCTGGAGCTTGCCCACCTGATGGCTTCGGCAGGCATGTACGAGGAAGCTGCCGAACTCTTGAGGCAGACGGACAAAGCCTCCCTTCCCACCCATCTGATGCCGGACTATTACAATGCCTGTCATAAACTTTACACAGAACTGAGTTTCTATACTGGCTGGACGATTCGAAGCATTATCAGGCTTTGGCTACCCATTATGACGATTCTTTGATGCAGGTACTTCTGCCTTCATCCCCCTCTATCTGGAACGAAGAGACGCGGGAGGCCGCTGCAGGCCATCCGACGAAGCCTTGAGCATCAATGATACGCGTCTGGCAATAAGCCCAATACTCCCCGAATATGCGCTGGTGACCTATCAGCGCTCATTGCTCTACCGCCGGCTCGGGAACGGGAGGAGGAGAAGCGCTATCTGGCTTTGTCTGCACTGACCGATATTCGCCTGAGCATCACAGACCATGCCTCACTCTGGAACCTGGCGGAACTTCTTTATGAGGAAGGGGATATGGAGCATGCCTACCGTTACATCCGTTTCTCGTGGGACGAAACCAACCGATACAACGCCCGTAGCCGCAGCCTCCAGACTGCCGGCATCCTTTCACTGATAGACCTCACTTATCAGGCCATGCGTGAGAAGCAGAATGACCGGCTCCGGCTGTACCTCTGGCTCATCAGCGCTTTGATTGTGCTGTTGGTGGTGGCAGTGGGCTTTATCTACCGGCAGATGCAGCGACTCTCTGCCGCACGGAACAAGCTGGAGCATGCCAACGAGCAACTGCAACTCTCAAACAACATCAAGGAGGAGTATGTGGGCCGTTTCATGAATCTCTGCTCCGTTTATATCAACCGGCTGGATACCTACCGGCGGATGGTCAACAAGAAAATCTCTGCCGGGCAGATGGAAGAGCTGCTGAAGATGGTGCGTTCCCGCGAGGTGCTGGACACCGGACTGAAGGAACTCTATGATAACTTTGATACTGCCTTCTTGCACCTTTTCCCCGATTTTGTCGATAAATTCAATGACTTGCTGCAGCCCGAAGAACGCATCGTGCTCCGTAAAGGCGAGTTGCTGAATACGGAACTCCGCATTTTCGCCTTGATTCGTCTGGGTATCGACGACAGTTCGCAGATTGCAGAATTCCTCCGTTATTCCGTAAACACCATCTATAATTACCGTGCCAAAGTGAAGAACAAGGCCCGCATTTCGCGCGAGGACTTTGAAATACGGCTGATGCAGATACGCTGACAATACGTCAAACTGGCTTTTTGAATCCACTTTCTGCCTTTCTCTTCTTCTGATTATATTTCTGATTATTAGTTGTTTGTTTGTTCATGCTTCTTCACTCCTTCCACCTATTCCCGATTCGCCGGTACGAGGTGTTCTTATCTTTCCTAACTTTGGGGAAGCAAAAGCGAATATCGCAACTAATACTATAACCAAAATTATTGCCATGAAACATTTATTAGCGACAAGCATTACCATCGCCCTGCTCTCTTTGGGCCTTGCGGGATGCGGTGAGAAACAAGCGACAAAAGAAGTAACTTCGGATGCATTCGTAACCATTCAGGGTCAGGACTTGATAAAGCCCGACGGTACCAAACTCTTCATCATGGGTACCAACCTGGGCAACTGGCTGAATCCGGAAGGATACATGTTCAAGTTCAACAAGACCAATTCCGGCCGTTTCATCAATGAGATGTTCTGCCAGTTGGTGGGACCGGACTTTACGGCCGACTTCTGGAAAGCATTCAAGGACAATTATGTAACGCGCGAGGACATCCGCTTCATCAAGGAGCAGGGTGCCAACACCATCCGCCTGCCTTTCCACTACAAGCTGTTTACCGACGAGGACTATATGGGGCTGACTGCCGACCAAGACGGCTTTGCCCGCGTGGACAGCCTGGTAGAGTGGTGCCGCGAATCGGACTTGTACCTCATCCTCGACATGCACGACGCTCCCGGCGGACAGACGGGCGACAATATCGACGACAGCTACGGCTATCCCTGGCTGTTCGACAGCGAAGTCAGCCAGCAACTCTACTGTGACATCTGGCGCCGGATAGCCGACCGCTACAAGAACGAACCGGTCATCCTCGGTTACGAACTCTTCAACGAGCCCATTGCCCCTTACTTCGAGAACATGGAGGAACTCAACGGCAAGCTGGAAGATGTATATAAGAAAGGTGTAGCCGCCATCCGCGAGGTGGACAGCAACCACATCATCCTGCTGGGCGGTGCGCAATGGAACGGTAATTTCAAGCCTTTCAAGGACTCCAAGTTCGACGACAAGATAATGTACACTTGCCACCGTTACGGAGGCGAACCTACCCAAGCTGCCATCCAGACGATTATCAACTTCCGCGACAGTGTGAACCTGCCCATGTACATGGGTGAGATAGGCCACAATACGGACGAATGGCAGGCCGCTTTCTGCCAGACGATGCGCGAGAACAACATCGGCTATACCTTCTGGCCCTACAAGAAGATGGACGGTTCTTCTTTCGTCGGCATCACTCCGCCGGAGAACTGGGCAAACATCGTGTATTTCTCCGAAGCACCGCGTGCCACGTACAAGGAAATCCGTGAGGCACGTCCCGCGCAGGCCATGTCCCGCAAGGCGATGATGGACTTTATCGAGGCATGCAAACTGAAGAATTGTGTGGTTCAGGAGGGTTATATCCGGTCATTGGGAATGAAGTAGCGGGTGCTGCCTCGCTGCAAACAGTACGTATCAAGTCCCAGAGGATGAGATGCCGGGACTTAGCATGAAAGAGGTAGGGACTGAGCTGTACACACCATAGGACTGAGTATCCAAAACATCCGGATGTTTTAGGGTAAAACATGGGGATGTATTGGGATAAAACATCCGGGTGTTTTGGGGTAAAACATGGGGATGTTTTGGACAACAACATCCGGATGTTATGGGTACTCACTATACGGGTGTAAGGACTTCAGTTCCTATGTAGGTAGGGCTAAGTCATATTCCCTTGTATGTTGGGGATTATCAATGGTACGGACTGATTATGATTGCTTACTTATATAACAACTTAATTATACAACAATGAAAAAAGTATTATTCGGTTTGGTTCTGGCCGCTGTCGCGCTGCCTCTTCTGGCGCAGCAGAAGCCCGTCTATCTGGACGCAAGCAAACCTATTGAAGAAAGAGTGGAAGACGCCTTGAGCCGTCTGACCCTGGAAGAGAAAGTGAAGTTGACTCATGCGCAAAGCAAGTTCAGCAGTGCGGGTGTGCCCCGTCTGGGCATTCCCGATGTATGGACGGACGACGGCCCCCACGGCATACGTCCCGATGTGTTGTGGGACGAGTGGGAACAAGCCGGATGCACCAACGACTCCTGCGTGGCTTTCCCTGCCCTGACCTGTCTGGCGGCAACCTGGAACCCCGAAATGTCTCTCCTTTACGGACAGAGCATCGGTGAAGAGGCGCGCTACCGCAACAAGTCCGTCCTGCTGGGCCCCGGTGTCAATATCTACCGCACACCGCTCAACGGACGCAACTTCGAGTATATGGGTGAGGACCCTTATCTGGCCGGAAAGATGGTGTCGCCCTATATCCGGGGCGTGCAGCAGAACGGCGTGGCCGCCTGCGTGAAACACTTCGCCTTGAACAACCACGAAGTGAACCGCCACACCACCAACGTCATCGTGGACGACCGTGCTCTTTATGAAATCTATCTGCCTGCTTTCAAGATGGCCGTGCAGGAAGGCGGAGCGTGGAGCATCATGGGTGCCTACAACCTATACAAAGGCCAACATCTTTGTCACAACCAATACACATTGAACGATATATTGAAGGGCGAATGGGGATTCGACGGCGTAGTCATTTCCGACTGGGGCGGCACGCACGATACCCGGCAAGCCATCACCAACGGGCTGGATATGGAATTCGGCAGTTGGACCAACGGGCTCTCGAACGGTGCCAGCAACGCATACGATAACTATTATCTGGCAAATCCCTATCTGAACCTCATCCGCGAAGGTAAGGTAGGTACCACGGAACTGGACGACAAGGTACGCCGCATTCTGCGCCTTATCTTCCGTACGGTGATGAACCCCGACCGTCCGTGGGGAAGCATGCTCTCTCCGGAACATTACGAGGCTGCCCGCCGCATCGGTGAGGAGGGCATCGTACTGTTGCAGAACAAGGGCAATGTGCTCCCGATAGACCTGAACCGGGCTAAAAAGATTCTTGTAGTGGGCGAGAATGCCATCAAGATGATGACCGTAGGCGGTGGTAGTTCTTCCCTGAAGGTACAGCGCGAACTCTCTCCGTTGGACGGCATCAAGCAGCGTGTGGCCGGCAAGGCCGAGGTGGTCTATGCCCGTGGCTACGTGGGCGATGCAAGCGGTGAATACAACGGGGTGGTGACCGGACAGAATCTGAAGGATGACCGTACTCCCGAAGAGCTGATAGCTGAAGCCGTGAAAGAGGCCCGGGATGCCGATTATGTCATCTTCATCGGCGGCTTGAACAAGAGCAACGGCCAGGACTGCGAGGACTCCGACCGTAAGGGTCTGGGCTTGTCCTACGGTCAGGATGCCGTTATCTCCGCACTGGCCGAGGCGAACAAGAATCTGATTGTCGTCAACATCTCCGGCAACGCCATTGCCATGCCGTGGGTGAACGAGGTGCCTGCCATCGTGCAGGACTGGTATCTGGGTTCCGAAGCCGGCAGTTCCCTTGCCGCCATCCTCATGGGTGATGTCAATCCCAGCGGCAAGCTTCCGTTCACCTTCCCCGTGAAGCTGGAGGACTGCCCGGCCCACAGCTTGGGCGAATATACCGGCAAACGGAGCAAGGACATCATCGACATCAAGTATAATGAAAGCATCTTCGTGGGCTACCGTTGGGCCGATAAGCAGAAGAAGGTGAAACCGTTGTTCCCCTTCGGCCACGGTTTGAGCTATACCACTTTCGAATATGGCAAGCCGACGGCCGACAGCAAGACCATGCAGGCCGACGGTACGCTGACCGTGAAGGTTTCTGTAAAGAATACCGGAGCGCGCGAAGGGCAGGAAGTTGTCCAACTGTACATCAGTGACAAGAAGTCCTCTCTGCCTCGTCCCGTCAAGGAACTGAAAGGTTTCCAAAAGGTGAAACTGGCTCCGGGCGAAACAAAGGAAGTCACATTTACCATTGATAAGGAGGCTCTTAGCTTCTTCGATGACACCCAGCACGCTTGGGTGGCCGAGCCGGGCAAGTTCGAGGCTGTCATAGCAGCTTCGGCAGCCGATGTGAAGGGAACGGTTCCTTTTGAATTGAAATGATGTAGGAAAATAAAGTTTCCTTTTAGGTTATTATCAAAGATAGTGTAGATGGAGGGTGTGGCCGTGAGGTTGCACCCTTTCTTTGTACTCTTTACAAGCCAATATGTTTTCTTATATTTCTGAGTTTCTTCGGGTTGGCTAAGGAAGATGCAGATATGCTGGATGTTAGAGTTAAAGCAGTGATGTTTTGTAGTAATGGGTGAGTTTTTACCGCCGTGTTTGGGCAGATTTTCATCTTTTATATTTATTTTTACAGAAATGATCGGGACAATGGTTCTTGTCCTGATGGGATGTGGTAGTGCTGTCTTTGCCGGAAGTGCGGCGGGGGCGGTTAGTGCAGGTGTCGGAACGCTGGGAGTGGCTTTTGCTTTCGGCTTGTCCGTTGTGGCGATGGCATACGCTATCGGAGGAATCTCGGGCTGTCATATTAATCCTGCCATTACCCTGGGCGTTCTGTTGTCCGGCAGGATGAGCGGGAAAGATGCAGCCATGTATATGGTGTTTCAGGTTATCGGGGCGGTTATCGGTTCTGCCATTCTTTATGCATTGGTGTCTACGGGCGCTCATGGTGGTCCTACGGCTACCGGTTCCAATGGGTTTGCTGACGGAATGATGTTGCAGGCATTCATTGCAGAGGCTGTGTTCACGTTTATCTTTGTGCTGGTTGTCTTAGGTTCTACGGATTCCGAGAAGGGGGCGGGTAATCTTGCAGGATTGGCCATTGGTCTTACGTTGGTATTAGTGCACATTGTTTGTATTCCTGTTACGGGAACTTCTGTCAATCCTGCCCGTAGCATCGGTCCGGCACTGTTCCAGGGTGGCGAGGCTCTCTCTCAGTTGTGGCTGTTCATTGTAGCTCCGTTTGTGGGTGCTGCGCTGAGTGCCGTTGTATGGAAAGTGCTTGCTGCAAAAGAAGGTAAATAAATGTCGGCAGACAGTGCCTTAAGAAGAGGCGGCTGATGGCAGAAAACTTATAAAGGGAAGCCCTCCGTCCGAAACTTTGAAGTTTCGGACGGAGGGCTTCCTGTTCTTTCCTTATGCTTGCTATATCTTGTGCCTTATTCGTACAGCGATTTGGCTATACCCATTTCCAGTCCACGAAGCTCTGCCAGTCCGCGCAGACGGCCGATACAGGAATAGCCGGGATTGGTTTTCTTCTTCAAGTCGTCTACCATCTGGTGTCCGTGGTCGGGTCGCATCGGGATAGAGACACCACGGCGTTGTTGCAGTTCAAGGAAGGCTTTCATCACGTGATACATGTCCACGTCTCCTTCCAGGTGGTTGGCTTCGTAGAAATTGCCTTCGGCGTCGCGTTGTGTACTGCGCAGATGGACAAAGTTGATGCGGTCGGCAAATTGCTGCATGATGACTGCACAATCGTTGGCGCTGCTTACACCGAGCGAACCGGTGCAGAGGCAAAGACCGTTGCTCTTGTTGGGAACAGCGTCAATCAGTGCCTGGAAATCGGCAGCACAGCTCATGATGCGTGGCAGGCCGAGGATGGAGCACGGTGGGTCGTCCGGATGGATAACGAGCATGACACCTGCTTCGTCGGCTACCGGAGTGATTTCTTGCAGGAAATAGATCAGGTTGGCACGCAGGCGTTCCGGAGTGATGCCCTTGTAGCGGTCCAGTTCCTGTTGGAACTGTTCCAGGGTGAAGCTTTCTTCTGAGCCGGGAAGTCCGGCAATCATGTTGCGTACAAGCAGTTGTTTGTCTGCCTCTGTCATCTGTTCGAAGCGGGCACGGGCTTTGGCCTTTTCTTCATCGGTGTATTCGCCTTCTGCACCGGGACGACGTAGCAGGAAGAGGTCGAAGGCGATGAAAGCGGCACGTTCAAAGCGGAGGGCACGACTGCCGTCGGGTAGTTCGTAGGCGAGGTCGGTACGTGTCCAGTCCAGTACGGGCATAAAGTTGTAGGTGACAATGTGAATGCCGCATTTGCCCAGGTTACGCAAGCTCTCTTTATAGTTGTCGATATACTTCTGGAAGTCTCCGGTTTGGGTCTTGATATGTTCGTGTACGGGTACACTTTCTACTACAGACCAGCGCAGACCGACGGCTTCAATCATTTCTTTCCGTTTCTTGATTTCCTCTACTGTCCATATTTCCCCGTTTGGAATATGATGCAAGGCGTTTACAATGCCGGTAGCCCCGGCTTGTTTGATGTCCCAAAGGCTTACCGGGTCGTTGGGACCGTACCAGCGCCAGGTTTGTTCACAAAGAATCATGTTATTTATTGTTTGATGATTTGCAATTTACTATTTACATGGCGAATGCGTTGAACCCTCCGTCCACTACAGCCACCGTACCGGTGACAAAGCTGGAAGCATCGCTGATGAGGTATTGGATGGTTCCGCAAAGCTCTTCTGCACGGCCCATACGTCCGAAGGGAGTTTGGCGAATCACATCTTGCCCACGTTCCGTGTAGCTTCCATCCGGGTTCGTCAGCAGGGCACGGTTCTGCTCTGTGAGGAAAAATCCGGGTGCGATGGCATTTACACGAATACCTTCACCAAACTTCTTGGCAACTTCCGTAGCCATGAAGGCTGTGAAATTGGAGATACCGGCTTTTGCGGCAGCATATCCGGCTACACGCGTCATGGGGCGGAAAGCAGCCATGCTGGAGAAGTTGACAATAGCGCCTGCCTTCTGTTCCACCATCGGTTTGAGGAAGACTTGTGTAGGCAGTACGGTACCGGTCAGGTTTAATTCAAGCACCCGTTGGAACTCTTCTATCTTCAAATCGAAGAAAGTGCCCGTGGGCGCGATGGTGGCACCCGGCATATTTCCGCCGGCTGCATTCAGCAGGGCATCTATGCGGCCATAGGCTTTCAGGATGTCAGCCAAGTTCTGTTCCAGCAGTTCACGGTTCATCACGTCGGTTGTCAGGAACATGGCTTCTCCACCGTTTGCCTTGATTTCTCCGGCAATGGCGTCCCCTATTTCTGCCTTGCGTCCCAAAATGACGACCTTTGCACCTTCTTCTGCCAGATGAAGGCGATGGCTTTCCCCAATACTCCTGTTCCGCCGGTTATGACCACTACTTTGTCTTTAATGTTAAATAAGTTTTTCATGATTCGTTCATTTAAAAATTACGTTGTGTTTTATTTGATTAGCGTTGCAAAATACGGAATAATCTGTTGCACTGACTAACAATCATACAAAAGATGCATTTGTTGTCCGGAAGAAAGTGCTATTTCCTTATCGGGTTGTCCAATGCCGTGGCTTGTATATACAGTAGATTGAAGTTGTCATGCGGTTTTAGGATACGGTGGGCATAATAAAGATTCAGGTAGTCTTTGCGTGCAGGATTCAGGTAGACGGCAGTACGGTAGAGGTCTTTGCAGAAATTCTGTATCGAGCTTTCCCAGCCGCTTATCTGCTGGTAGGGCCATTCACTGAGGCCCTTTCCGACGTAGGAAGCCAGGAAATCCATGGCTTTGTAGAAGTTACGTCCATCGGTAGAGGTGATGTCATCCAGCTTGATTCCAAGATTTTTGCCATCAGCATGATGTCAATAAAGTGGGTCAGGTTGTACTGTGAGTAGTGGAAGGCAAGGGTACGTTGCAGTTCGTGCGGTTGTCGTCCGTCAGGAGCTATCTGGGGAAGATACGTTTTTGGGGGAAGTCATTGATGATTTCCTGCGCCAGTTTCTTGTTACCGGTATAGAGGGCGAAAGCTATGATTTGGGCATCGTAGGCTACGCTGTGGTTGTTGGCACTGGCTGCTTCTTCCTTACCTTGCGGACTGGCGAGCATCCAGTCGGTCAGTTTGGAAAACCATTTCTTCAGTTGTTTGCTGTCCTGGGTAGTAAATGCTTTTGACTGTTCTAGCAGTGCCACAGCATCCAGCATTTCTATGAAGGAGTAGGTGTCTATCAGCCCATAGCAGCGACCTTTGTCGTTATTGTGTCCCGGCATCATTTGTGCATATTCCAGGTTGGGGTTCATTCGGGTGTCTTTGTTCAGAAACCATACGCGGATAAGTTCTGTGGCTTTCCGGGCATACTGCTCTTCTCCGCTGAAGTACCAGACCAGAGCCAGGGTAGTGATGCGGCCGGCTGTTGTTCCCAACCGATTACGGTCTAGTTTGTTCAGTTCAGGATTGGATACGCCGTCGCGGTTGATGTAAGGCAGGCCGTTTGGCTTTGTCGGGTCGGGCCAATAGTATCGGGCTTGGCTCATATAGTCATGCTTGTCACCGCTGGCAGGTGTTTTTTCTTTCATCATGACAGAAAGGGGCTGGGCGTCCAATAACCTGTCCGCTTCCGCTTTCAATATCTCGTAAGTTGTGGCATAGAAAGGCTCGTGAATAGAGTGTTTTACATTTGCGAGGTGTGCTGTGTTCCAAATGGATTGTGCTTGCATACAAGATGCCAGGAGCAGGAAGGCAAGCGTCCATTGTATTGTTGCTTTCGGTTTCATGTCTTATTTTAGAGTGATGGACTTCTGTAATACCAATAAGCTCTCCGGTCCCATATTGAACAGCAGGTCTATGATGCTCAAGTTGGGCAGAAACCCGAGTCTCTCTTGAAACACTTGATAATAAGGTTGTGGTGAGAATTCTGTATCTTCCAGAGAAAAATCCTTTTTCGGATGAATGCGTTCGCGGAAATCCGCTTCATTCGGAGTGAATTCAGTCCGGTATTCGGTGGTGCGTGCCATATCGGGCTGTATGTCTATCAGAGAACAGATAAGATGGCAAAGTTCTTCGTTGAAATCGACTAAAAACTCATACTTCTTTTCATAGAAAGGGCGGAAGTCGTCTTTATAATATTCAAAGAAAGGAGTGTGGTTGTAGGCAGATTCTATGGCATTCCAGTGCAGATGCCTCCAGTTCCCGTGGTCTGAAATGCGTATATCGCGCATCGGGCATTTTAGGGTATTCGGTTTGACGGTGGGGATGGAAAGGGCCAGTTCACCGTCCGGTACGGCAATGGTACAACGGTTCCGGTAAGTCTGCTTCATATAGTGGTCATGCTGTTCGATGAATACTTTATCGTATGCCAGCAATTTGGTATAATATTCTATGGGAGCCAAATAGGCGGAAGAAAGAAAAACTGTTTTCATCAGTATATTTACGATTAGATGATTTGCGATTTACGATTGAAGCTACTGTGCATTGTTTGTATTTTCATTTTTATTCTTTCATTTGTTTGTCATTCCACTCTTTTCCATATCCTGCCCCATCGGTAACCGCTGAAAGGTCCTGTTCCCTTTTCTTTGGAGAACCAGATGATAGATGCCTTGCCTATGATGTGGTCTTTGGGGACGAAACCGAAAAGACGGGAGTCCGAAAGATTGATGGCATTGTTGGCACCTACCCAGTAGTAGTCTTTGGTAAAATGGCAGTGTTGCACGGGTTTGCCTTCCACATAAAGGGTGTCGTTTTTGATTTCGGCTTGTTTCTTTTCGTGAAGTACCAGGGTATTTCGCAACAAAGTCTTGTTCCACGGATATACGCGCACGGCTTTGCCTTTGCTGGGGATTATCAGAGGTTTCAGTATCTCCATAGAATCTTCCTTGACAATAGGTTCTATCCAGCAGTTCCCGTTCATGGCTTGTTCCAGCAAGTAGTGTTCATAACGGCTGAAACTGCGTATATTCTTTGTTGAGTCCTGCCCCAATAGTTTGTTGGGAGCGATGGAAAGTATGGAAAGCAATGAATCCAACTGTCGTTCCGTTGTCTGGGGTAAGAATAAAGAAACTTCTGGTCGGGCGCATTCTTTTCGGAAGGAATCACTGAAAAAGCGAATCTATCAGCAAGGTATCTCCGGGAATACCGATGCAACGGCTGATGAAGACTTCCGTCGGTCAATCACGGGTTCTGAAAGATTGGCAGGATTGTTGAATACAAGAATATCCTCTTTCTGCACCGGACTGTCCGCCCAGCGATGATACCCCATAACTTCATGAAAGGAAGCCGCAGACCGTAGCTCCACTTGTTTACAAGAATACGCTCACTTTGGTACAGTGAATTTTCCATGCCGGAAGAGGGATAAGATAGGAAGTTGCCACACAACCCCGAAGCAGCACCACGACGAGTGCCACTCCAACTATTGTGATTGCTATCTTACACCCTTTTTCATTTAATGCCGTCCACCCACTTGAATATCCGGTTCCAGCGTATCTTACCGTCAAACCAGCCCCGGTCTTTGTCCAGTGACAACCATACTACGATAGGCTTTCCTACGACATGGTCTTCCGGCACAAAACCCCAGTATCGGGAGTCGGCGGACTTGTCGCGGTTGTCGCCCATCATCCAGTAGTAGTCCATATTGAAGGTATAAGAGTCGGTCTTTTCACCATTGATGTAGATGCCGTCTTCCTTGACTTCCAGTTTGTTGCCTTCATAGGCAACGATGCAGCGTTCGTAGATAGGCAGGTTGTCCTCGGTCAGCTTGATGGTGGCGCCTTTGGCAGGAATCCATATCGGGCCGTAGTTGTTGCGGTCCCATTTAGTGTAAAGGTTCAGCGGATACATCTGTCCCGAGAATTCTCCCGGTTCAATGATAATATTACTGATGAGTTTCTTGTTGCCCGAAAGGGTCTCGTACATCTTTTGGTGAGCGGAAGATGATAGACCGGTGCCAGCCTGCCTTGGGCATCCCGGCGGTCCAATCCCATTTCAATCAGATTCTCTTCCCAGCCCAGACCGTCGGTCATCAGTGTCTGGTCTTCTTTGCTGATGCCCAGTTCACGGAACATATCATCGGTGATATAAGGACCTGTAGTCTGTACAAAGTAGTTGAACTGCATTTCTGTAGGGTTCTCGATGGCTTTACCGTCGATGTATACCTGTCCTTTCTTGATTTGCAACGTATCGCCGGGCAGGCCTACGCAACGTTTTACATAGTTTTCACGACGGTCAACGGGGCGTATGACAATGTCACCGTACATTCTCGGATTGGAACGGATAAGATTACGTCCGGCATTGTAGTACAGGTCGTAGACAGTACGTTGCTGCTTGCGTGTCAGGCTGTCCATATTCACCTTGTTGGGATACACGCGTTTTCCTTCTTCGTAAGCAAGGGTATAGAAGTCTGTCTGCTGGAAATTGGTGGCTACCGTGTCGCCTGCCGGGAAGTTGAACACCACAATGTCATTCAGTTTCACTTTGCCGAAGCCTGGTACACGCTTGTATTCCCATTGGGGCCATTCGATGTACGATTTGGTGTTGAATACCGGTAGTGTATGTTGTGCCAGCGGCATGGAAAGCGGCGTATTCGGTACGCGCGGACCATAACTCATCTTGCTGACGTAAAGGAAATCGCCTACCAACAAGGATTTCTCCAATGAGGAAGACGGTATCTGATAATTCTGGAACACATAGATATTTACGAAGTAGACGGCTACCAGCGCAAATACGATGGCATCCACCCAACTCATGATGCTGCGTACGGCAGGATTCTCCGATTTCTTCCAGAATCCCCAGGGTATCTTCTTACTGATGTAGATGTCAAAAATGAAGGGTAGTACAATCAGTCCCAGCCAGCTTTTTACCCAAACCAGAAAGGCAAGGTAGAGCAGGGTGACTATACTGAATTTAATCCATTGGGTGCGTGTTGCTTTTCTCATGATGTTTTAGTCTTTTAAAAATGGAAACAAGTCACTCATTCCCAAAGCACCTTCGTGCTTGGCGGTATATTCGGCAGCAAGGACAGCTCCCAAGGCAAATCCCCTGCGATTCTTGGCATCGTGGGTGATAGTGATACTGTCGGCTTCGGAGTCGTAGCGGATGCTGTGGATGCCCGGTACTTCTCCTTCGCGGATAGAACTTATGGATAGCTCATTGGCTGCACATTCCGTAGAGCCCGAAACGGTTCCGTCGGGAGCTTGGAAAGTCCCTTCTACCCATTTGTCCTTACGGTCGAGATTCTCCAGAATACCTTCGGCAAGCGTGATGGCCGTTCCGCTCGGAGCGTCCATCTTGTGGATGTGGTGCGTTTCGCTCATTGTCACATCATAGGCAGGGAATTGGTTCATTATCTTTGCGAGGTACTTGTTGACGGCAGAGAAGATGCTTACTCCCAAGCTGAAGTTGGAAGACCAGAACAGTGTCTTGCCGCCTTCGGTACAAAGTCTCTTTACTTCGTCTCCATGTTCTGCCATCCATCCCGTACTGCCGGATACCAGTTTGACCCCGGCGCGGAATGCCTTCATATAGTTATTGTATGCAACCATGGGGTTGGTGAACTCTATGGCAACGTCGGCGCTCTTGAAGGCTGCCGATTCAAAGTCTTCCTGATTGTCGACATCGATGATGCTTACAATTTCGTGTCCGCGGCCAAGGGCTATTTTCTCGATTTCCTTGCCCATTTTTCCGTAGCCGATTAATGCGATTTTCATTGTTTCTATCTGTTTTTATTTAGTTTATCAACAAACTATAGGTCGCAAAGATAATCTTTTTCTTACATTTGTGCTCAACATTAACGTCTTGTTAACATGGAACAACTACTGCATTATGTTTGGAAGCACAAAATATTTCCTTTGTCATTGCTCCAGACAACCTCCGGCCGGCCGGTAGAAGTGATAGATCCCGGTTTGCCGAACATGAATGCAGGCCCCGATTTTTTAATGCCAAACTGAAAATAGACGGTACGCTCTGGGTGGGCAACGTCGAAGTGCATACGCAGGCATCAGACTGGCTGCTCCATAGGCACGACCGTGACAAGGCGTATGATACCGTCATCCTGCACGTGGTGGGCGAATCGAATTGTGATGTGTACCGCACGAACGGTGAGCTGGTTCCCCAGATGGTGCTCACTTGCCCCGACACTGTCCGCTTGCGCTATGAAGAGCTTCGGCAGACAGAGATTTATCCTCCCTGCTATTCCATCCTTGCCTCCCTCCCAAAGCTGACCGTCCATTCCTGGCTGTCCGCTTTGCAGGTAGAGCGTTTTGAGCAGAAAGCATGCGTCATATCCCAGCGGCTCGAACGCTGCAATCATCATTGGGAAGATGTTTTCTTCATTACTCTTGCTCGTAACTTCGGCTTCGGGCTGAATGGGGATGCTTTCGAGGCATGGGCAAACCGCCTTCCATTCCGCGCCGTAGACAAGCATCGGGACAGTCTGTTTCAAGTGGAGGCTTTCTTCCTGGGGCAGGCAGGCCTGCTGGAGGAGGTCTCGGCAGAGGCAGATGATTATTATTTGATACTTCAGAAAGAGTTCCGCTACCTGCAACACAAGTTCGAGCTGCCAGCTCCCATGTCTGTTGAGCAGTGGCGGTTTCTGCGTCTTCGTCCCGATAACTTTCCACATGTACGCCTCGCCCAGCTTGCCTGTCTGTATCACAAGGAGCAGTCGCTCTTCTCGCGTGTTATGGAGGCTGAAACGCTGGAGGCGGTGAAGAAGATACTGGCTGCCAAGACTTCCGCGTATTGGGAGGAGCACTTCAATTTCAGAAAGGTTTCACCCCGGAGGAAAAGCGGGTAGGGGACGGTGCCTTGAATCTGATTGCCATCAATACGGTCATCCCGTTTCTTTATGCTTATGGCCTGCACAAGGCCGATGACGTTTTGTGTGACCGTGCCACCCGTTTCCTTGAATCCTTGAAGGCCGAAAACAATCACGTAACCCGACTTTGGGATGGTGCCGGTTTGCCGGTATCTACCGCTGCCGATTCGCAGGCTCTGCTTCAACTTCAAAAGGAATATTGTGACAAGAAAGACTGCTTGCGTTGCCGGTTTGGTTACGAGTATCTGAAACATAGATGATAATAATTATCGCCCCATAGCCTTAGCATTTTATTACTTTTATATTATCTTTGCGCATTGAAAAATAATCCGAGTATATGAAGGCTATCCGCTTTGTTTTTTGTCTGTTTGCGGCACTCATGCTGACGACTCTCAATGGTCTGGCTGCCGAAGAGGAGGATTTCAAGACATTTCTCCAGAAATTCACGTCCAGTGCTTCATTCCAGTATTCCCGAATCAAGTTTCCTTTGAAGTCTCCCATCGCCCTCTTGAAGGATGACGGTGAGACGGAACAGACTTTTCCCTTCACCCGCGAGAAGTGGGCATTGCTAGACGAAGAAACGCTGAAGGAAGGACGTACTACCGAAGAGGAGGGAGGTACCTATATTTCTCACTTCACTGTCAATGAGCCTGCCCATAAAGAGTTCGAAGCAGGCTATGATGAATCAGAACCTTCCCTTCGTGTGGTCTTTGAACTGACGGATGGCAAGTGGTATGTCACCGACTGCTATAACGACTGGTACAACTTCGATCTCCCTATCAATGAACTGGAAGAAACTATTCAGGCGGTACAAGAGGAAAACAAGGCTTTCGAAGAACTTCATCCTTGATGAAGTGGGGGCAGAAATCCGCCTCAATCATTATTTTATCCTTCTTCTGTACGATTTATGCCCCTCTTTTTCCAAAAGAGGGTTTCTTTGTACCGTACTAATACATTGAAATATGCGGTTACAACTTCTTTTGATGCAACTTCTCTTATGTGTCCTCCCCGGTATGGAGATGGGCGCTTCCTGCCGGCTTACCGCCTGGGTCGTGGAGGATTCTTCCGGAAAAGTGGAAATTACATGTATCGGCGATACGATGGATATTGTATCTCCGGACGGGCTGTCCCTTTGGTATAAGGAACGGTTGACGGGAAACTATGAGATTACCTACCGGGTACAAGTGGTGGTTGAGAATGGTAGCTACGACCGTCTCAGTGACTTGAATTGTTTTGGGGGCCGATGACCCCGGCATCCGGATGACTTCTTTGCCCGCAGTGCATGGCGCAACGGCGAGTTCAAGAATTACAATACGCTGGACCTTTACTATGTGGGCTACGGCGGTAATGATAATGGAACTACGCGTTTCCGTGAATACCATGGAGAGTATTATGGAGTGGACGATGCAAAGATTAAACCCATCTTGAAAGAGTATACCGATGCCGCCCACCTTTGAAGCCCAACCATTGGTATGAAGTTAAAATCCGTGTGGAGAATGGAGCCACCACTTATGCCATGGATGGTGAAGAGCTTTTCAGCTTACCGGTTGCCGATGGCAAAGGAGACGGCTATTTCGCCTTACGGTTGTGGCAGAACCACGTACGTTTTGCAGATTTCAAGTAGCAAATATCGATAACCTTAAATAAACAGACATGATGCAATTCAGTAAATGGAAAATAGGAGCGGTAGCGCTCGTTTGCATGTTGCTGCCGGGCAGTGTACACGCACAAATCGTGAAGAATGAGCGCTTGCTTTCTTTGAGGAGAAGCAGGTTCCGGCGTTTGTCACTACGGCAGCCGGTTCGCAGTTGGGCATTAGCGACGAACATTATAGGGACGGCGACCACAGTTTGAGCTGGACTTTCGAGCCGGGTGCCGCACTGTCTATCAAAAAGACTTGAAATTTGAGAAGAAAGACCCGACGGGGAAAGACACCTATCTTTCGGCTTTCATCGTATGGGTGTACAATGAGCAGGCCCAGGACAAGCAGATTCTGTTTGAGTTCCTGAAGGATGGCAAGGTATGCACCTCTTTTCCTTTTGGCATCAACTTTACCGGTTGGCGCGGAGCATGGGTATGTTATGAACGCGATATGCAAGGTACCCGGAAGAAGGGATGGACGAAATCCGAATTGTAGCCCCGACGTGAAGGGGAAACTCTTTTCGACCATCTGATTACTGCCAGCAAGGTGGATGCCCGCCAGCAGACTGCCGACTTGCAGGTACCGTTTGTAAATAAGGGAACCACCAACCACTGGCTGGTTATCTACGAACACTCCTTGTGGAAACCGGACATCCCTCTGACAGACGTGACCGAGGCGCAGAAGCAGGATATACGGATTATGGAGAAGCGTTTCCGCGGCATGCTCTACACACCTTCCGCGCTTTCGGACAAGGAGATGCAGTCCATCCGTGAGAAGTATGATTTTTATCGGATTACCTACAAGAACGGCAAGGTAGCAGGACGTCCTATCTATTTCGTACGTCACTCCGAGGCATACGAACGTATGGTACCCGATTGGGACAAAGATATGTTCTCCAGACTGGGGATAGAGATAAGCGACTATTTCAACCTGATGAAACGCGTCGCCATCGCCTACAACAATGCGGAAGATGCGGCGCTGAAACACGAGTTGAAGCAGAAATTCATCGCCATGTACGATAACGCCACCGACCAGGGTATTGCCTACGGCAGTTGCTGGGGGAATATCCACCATTACGGATATAGTATGCGCGGTCTGTTTGTGGCTTATTTCTTGATGAAGGACGTGTTGCGTGAGGTAGGTAAGCTGGAAGAGGCGGTACGTACGCTCAACTGGTATGCCATCACCAATGAGGTATATCCCGAACCTGCCGTCAACGGTATTGATATAGATACGTTCAACACCAAGTTGCAAGGCCGCATAGCCAGCATTCTGATTATGGAGGATACACCGGAGAAACTGCAATACCTGCGTTCCTTCTCCGTTGGCTGGACAAAGGCTGTCTTCCTGCGCCGGGATTGGCCGGTTCTTTCAAGCCGGACGGTGCCTGCTTCCATCATTGCAACAATTATCCTGCTTATGCAGTGGGCGGTCTGGACGGTGCCACTAATATGATTTACTTGCTGAGTGGTACCGAGTTCCGCCTGTCCGAGCAGGCACACGAGACGGTGAAGAAAGTGCTTCTCACCATGCGTTTCTATTGCAACCTGAAGCAATGGTCTCTCTCCATGTCGGACGCCATCCCAACGGGGAGGAAGTCTGATACCTATCCAATATGCCACGATGGCCATTGCCGGTACGCCGGATGGCAAGCAGAAGTATGACCCGAAATGGCCGCTGCCTATTTGCGCCTGGTTGCCTATACAGAAGCTCCGGACAAGAATGCGCCCGACTATCTGCCGAAGGCTTCCACTCGCCACGAATTGGAGATGAAGAAGTTGCTTGAAGCCCAAGGCTTCCGTCCGGAACCCGACCCGCAAGGCAATCTGGCTTTGGGTTACGGTTGTGTATCCGTACAGCGTCGCAGCAACTGGGCTGCCGTAGTACGCGGACATTCCCGTTACCTCTGGGCTGCCGAGCACTATCTCCCCGCCAATTTCTATGGCCGTTATCTGGCACATGGCAGCATGCAGATTCTTACCGGAAAAACCGATGAAATGGTTACTTTTGCCACCAGTGGCTGGCAGGAGGCCGGTTTCGACTGGAATCGTATTCCGGGTGTCACGAGCATTCATTTGCCTTTCGACCAGCTGCGTGCCCGGGTATTGAATGTCGATACCTTCTCCGGCATGGAGGAGATGCTCTATTCCGACGAAGCTTTTGCCGGCGGTTTGTCCCAAGCACATCTGAACGGTAACTTCGGTATGGTGCTGCATGAACATGATAAGTATAACGGTTCTCACCGTGCCCGCAAGTCGTTCCATTTCTTCGACGGCACCATTGTATGCCTCGGTACGGACATCGAAAACCTAAATACCGAATATCCAACGGAAACCACCGTGTTCCAGCTTGCCGCCACCACTCCCGAAACCCGCCGGTACTGGGAGTCCTGTCAGAGTGACGGGCAGACTTATATAGATCCCAACGGCGTAGGTTATTACATTTCCAAAGCCTCCCGCCCTGATGCCCGCTACGAGAAGAACTTCCCGCAAGTGACCGTGGGCGAGCGTAGCACCAAGCCCACTTCCGGCGACTGGGTGTCCTTGACATTACAGCATGGCAAAGCCCCGAAAGGCGCTTCCTACGAATATGCCGTGCTACCCCACACGGATGCCGCCGCTTTGGAGGCATTCGCCAAGAAACCCACTTACAAGATTCTCCAACAAGACCGCAACGCCCACATTGTGCGTTCTCCGGCAGACGGTCTTACTTCTTACGTCTTGTTTGAGACTCCGCAAGCTCTGCCCGACGGCGGATTGTTGCAGAAAGCCGATACATCGTGCCTTGTCATGATACGCGAATATAAGGACAAGCTTCTGCTGACTGTTTCCCAGCCCGACTTGGCCTTGTATCGTGGTCCGAGTGACGAGGCTTTCGATAAAGACGGAAAACGTATTGAGCGCAGTATCTATTCACGCCCGTGGACTGACAATGAGAGTCAGGAGATTCCCGTAACCGTTACTTTGAAGGGACAGTGGAAGGTTGCCGAGACGCCCTATTGCAAGGTGTTGTCGGCAGACAAGAATCAGACTGTGCTGCGCTTTACTTGCCGGGATGCTGCAAGCTTAGAGGTAGAGCTAAAGAGGTAGGGAGAGTATAGGTTAGACATTGATACTGAATACCCACAACACCCGGATGTTTTACCCCATAACATCCGGGTGTTGTGCTATAAAACATGGGGATGTTTTGGGGTAATACATCCCCATGTTTTGGGTGAATACATCCGGGTGTTGTGGGTATTCGGTATAGGAGTCTTAGCCTTTCTCTCCTATAGAGAAAGATACTGGAAACGGTTGTTTAATATGTTCCGAGCAGATTGCTTACTGCTGACTGATAGTTTGCCAGTTTGCTGGTCTTATGAATGGTCTTTCTCGCTTTGCGGTCTCCGTCCGGCAATAGGTACTCCCAGAAACTTTTCATTTTCATTAATAGCTGTGCCTCACCGCCTTGCAGTAGCTCTTGATAGGCGTTGAAGACCTCGGTGTGTAGTTGTCCCACTTTTTTCGCCATTTCATCGGAAGAAATCGGGGTTCCTTGCTTGTATTCCAGCGCCAGGGCAGGATTGGCGAGTAGCCCGCGGCCGATGACGATACCTGCCAATCGGGGGAACCGTGTGGTGATAGAACGGATATCATTCGCGGTATGCAGGTCTCCGTTGTAGAACAGAGGGTGGGTGCACTCTTTGTAGAAAGCTTCAAATCCCTCCAGGTCTACCTCTCCTTTGTATTGCTGCTTGCCCAGACGCGGGTGCAGGATGATGTGTGCGAGGGGAGTTCGTTGAACAGCGGTAGCAGGGCAAGACACTCCTCTGCCTGCTCCCAGCCCAGACGCAGCTTCACGGAGAAACGGATGTCGGGATGTCGGTCGATGGCTTCGGAGAGCAGCGCCTTCACTTCTTCGGGATAGGGCAGCATGCCGCAGCCATTGTGGCGCCGGGCCAGCATCGGAAAAGGACAACCCAGATTGATGTCCGCTTCCTGGTATCCTTTTTCGATGAAAAGGGACATTATGTGCTCCAGCTTGTCCGCATCCGGAGCAATGAGCTGGGGGATGAGGTGCAGGTCCGGGTTGTTGTCCGGCTCAATGTCACGGGCATCTTTCCGCCGGATTTCTCCGTGCTCCATGCGTACGAAAGGAGAGTAATAGGTCTCTATGCCGCCGAATATGCGTGCATGCGCCCGCCGGTAGACGGCATCGGTGTAGCCTTGCAGCGGGGCGAAGTGGATGGGTAATATGTTCTCGTTCATGGCTGCAAAGATACATTTTACTTCCGATCTTTGATGGGAATCACCATATTCCAAGAACGGGATGCATTTTCGAATCCTCCGGGCCCGTCCATCGTGGCAAAGAAGATGTAGGCAGGCTTTCCGTCCTCGAAGAGGATGAAGGGGCGTTCCAGTTGTCCTTGCTTCTCCACGCTGCCGTCTTCCCACTCCACAGTGAGCGAGTAGGCTTTCGGGTCTTTGTCCACCGTCCATTGGATGCCGTCTTTGGAATGTGCCATGACGCCTCCGCCCCGTTCGCCAGTAAACTTGGCTACATGGTCTTTGAAGATGGCATGATAACCGTTTGCATCTTTCCAGAGGAAAGGGTCTTCCGCTTCGCCCTGACCGTCTACTTCAAAGATGGGACAGTCATTGTTCAGCACTCGATAAGGGCCTTCTATGGTAGGAGCATAAGCCATTCCGAGGCTCATGGCCGAGTGCAGGTAACCGTTCGTGTAATGTCGCCCCTTGAATATCATCATCACCGAACCGTCTTCTTGAATGATAGGCGAGGGATTTGAGGTCAGAAAACTGTAGAAAGTATTGGGCTTGGTCTTCAAGATGGGCTCGTCCAAGCGTTTCCACGGACCGTAGGGCGAGTCGGCAACGGCCAGTCCCACGCGTTTGTTGGCGCGGGCAACGGTACACCAGGGGCTTTTCAGGGTGAGTTGTTCGTAAGTAGGGTCGGCAAAGGGGTGGGTGGAACCCATATAGATAAGGTAGTATTTCCCGTTCTGCCTCAAAATGCGTGGATTGTGTGTGGAGCGTCCGTCCCAGTATTGCGCACCACGGGCAGGGAGGGCCACTTCGCTGAACCGATAAGGTCCCTGCGGTATCTCGGATACGGCATGTACAATCTCCGAGGCTACCATCCATCCCGGATGGAACGGCAAGCTTTTGGGAAAGCGGGAAACGAACATATGGTACTTGCCGTCATCTCCTTTCACTACCGAACTTCCCCAGGCCCAATAGCCTTCGCACTCGAAAGCTGGTGTACGTGGAGCTTTGTCCAAGTGATGAAACAGTGGGTTTTCCGACTTCTGTTTCAGTTCTACCAGATTGTCCAGCTTCTGGGCAGAAGACGTTATAGCTATGAAAGCGGCAAAGAGAAAAAGCAGATGATGTCTTTTCATGGGGAGTGTTGTTAATAAGGTTATTATGATGAAACAAAGATAGCCAATCTTTTTATGCCTGTTGCCGCACTCAGCCAGTTCCGTACGAAAACTGCATCTGTTTTGTATGATTGCCGTCATTTCTTCCCTCTGCCTTTCATTATATTTGCTGAAAATATAATCGGACATTATACAATAACCAATACGATTCTAATATGCAGAGAAACCTTATTCTGACCATTCTCGGCCTTTGCTTGGCCGCAACCGCTTTTCCGCAGGAGAAGGAAACGCAGTTTGCTTTCAATAATTATCACCGTTACTACAACGAAGCCCGGCAGCGGGGGGATGCAGAGAAGGAGAAGTCCATCAAGGCTTTCCGCGCTTCCTTTGCGCAGCATCCTTACCGTTATCATTCCCTGGACACCCGGTTGAGTGCGCAGGAGTGTCTGGCACAACTCACTGCCGACGGTATCTTTTCTGGTTTAAGGGAGCAGGAAGAGCAATTCCGCAAAGAGAATGCCTTTCAGAAGCCTTACTCCAACCCGCAGGCCGAAATAGGCTTGTTCGTGGCGGATGCCTTCAACCGTATCTGGAAAGTAGCGGATGCCTATCGTAAAGGTGAACTGACAGAAGAGCAGGCCTTGTCCGGTAAAGTGCTGAAGGCAATCTTGCATTACGGCGGTATCGAGGCAGGACGCCCCAATGACGGTCCCCGTTTCCATGCATCTTGCTTTGCCATACCTACGGCAGCGGTCAATACTTATTTCTGCTATCTGAAACAGATGGACGATGCTGAAGGTGGGAAAGGCGGCACATTGCTGCAAGAGGCGTGCGATATGTTGAAAACCATTGCCTTACAAGCTTGGACCCAACCTCTCCGCCACGACGAAACCGATGAGAATGTAGTTTCCATTTCCCGTTTCCGCAACCATGTGTGGTGGGTGGGCGGCAATGCATTGGCCTATCGTTCCCTATTGCCCGTGGCCGCCATGTACCGTTCCATTCCTATGATAGACTTGCTGGCGGAAGTTTGCCAGCGCGGTATCAGTATGACCTCCCAAACTACGTATTCCGATGCTTTCTGGACTGAGGGATTCACTGCCGACGGGGCAGGTTGGGGACATGGAAAGCAATGCCTGATTTGGGGCTATCCCATTGACGGGACTTCCAATGCACTTAAAATGCTGAATATGCTGAAAGGCTCTCCCTGGGCCAAGAATCTGGGCCGGGATAATGTGCAGGCACTTCTTAATTTCCTGCGTGGTGGTGCCTGGTATTATTATAAGGGATATCGCCTTCCTTGCCTGGACCGTGGCTCGTATGTATATAATCCCACAGAGCTTTCCATCCCTTATGCCGGAATGCTGGATAACCTTATCGGCAACTGGATGGACTCTTTCACCCCCGAAGAGCAGCGGGAACTGTTGCAATTGCAGCAAGAGGTGAAGAAGAATCGCATCACGATGGAGACGTATGCTCCGGGCGTCTATTCCGGTACCCGTTGGTTCTTCAACAACGACGACTTGATAAAGAAGACCCCCGACTATCATATCACGATTAATATGGCCTCTGTCCGTTGTGACGGACTGGAGAGTGCCGCCAGTTTTGCTGATGCCTACAATTTCTATCCGACGGATGGAATGACGTTGTTCCAGCGCAGCGGCGATGAGTATTTCCGGATTATGGGCGGTTGGGATGTCACCGCTTCCCCGGGTGTGACTGCACGCGAAGGCATGGACAAACTGGTTCCCGTAGAGAATTGGCGTGGTTATTGCAGCAGGAGTAATTTTGCTGCCGGTGCTACGGATGGCGGGAGTAATGCCGTTGCAGGATATATCTTCGAAAAGATGAACGCTTCTGCGAAAGAGGGTGTGAACGACAAGGGGAACAGTGAGGGTTTGAACGAGGTTCTTTATGGCTTCAAGGCATATAAGTCTTATTTCATTCTGGGAGATTACATGGTAGCTTTGGGTGCGGGCGTAACCAATAAGCGTCCTGAACTGGATGGGGAGATTCGCACCACCATCGACCAGACGGCTTGGACGGATGAAGTTTTCTCGATGAAAAGGGGAAAAATGGAGCTTGTCGCTTCCGGCACTCACTCGCTTTTGTCGGCAGATGGTACTCCCCTCTGGCTGGTGCAGAAAGGTAAGTTTGCCTATCGGATACTTCCTGAGTATACCCGTGAAGCATTTGTTACTTGCGAGACTCGTCCCACAGATTGGGTGAAGCGGAACAAGGTGAATGAAAAGAAACAAGGCTTGCCCTCAGAAGCCAGAATCCTCCGTCTGTGGGCAAATCATGGACAGCGTCCGGTTGATGATACCTATGGCTATGTGGTTTATGCAGGCCGGCAGATACCGTCGGATGAACTGCCGTTCCGGGTATTGCAGAACGATACCCTGGTGCAGGCGGTCTGCTCTATGGATGGAAAGGTGGTGGAAGCTGTCTTGTATCCCGGCAATAAAGGTTTGCAGGCAGAAGGTTTGTCTCTTTCCGCTTCTGCCCCGTGTGCGGTGCTGATAAGGGAAGAAGCAGGGGAGATTGTGGTTTCTGTCACCGATGCTTGCATGAATGCGGCTCTGAAAGGGATTCGGATTGTTCTCAATGGAAGGGAAATCAAAGTACCTATGCCGCAGAGGATGTTTTGTGGAAAACCGGGGGTAATACGTGTGGATAGAATGACAAATCAATGATATAGATTCTTTATTGATTACTTTCTGGGCCTATATCGGTCTACTCACTACTTTTGTTTCTACACAAAAGTTTCAAAATGAATAATATCTGTCGCGATGTCAGGCTCTAATGGTATATTGGGAATAGTGTGATATAGTTGCTTTTGACGTTCAAGACCATTCCTTATTTGGTTGGATGTCTTTGGGGCAGTATTCATTGTATTGATAAAAAAGGGAGGAACCTCACGGCCCCTCCCTTTCGTACATATCAAATTGATTAAGGTCTATTTGATTTCTTGATAAATAAGGTTAGAAGTTTTGTGTTATTCTGTTTCTATTAATAACCGGCATTATTGGTCCATTGTGTTAACTCAATCTGTTGGTAGGGGATTGGGAAATAATAATGGTTGTTTCTTTGGAAAAGTGAACCATCCCAAGTCTCGGCTCTTACTTCACTTACCTTCTCGAGACGGACTAGTTCGAACCAACGCTTCATTTCGGCAAAGAATTCCCATCCTCGCTCATTGGACACTGCAGTGGTGAAAGCGGTGGGGTCGGTAGTGGTAGTCAGTTGGCTGTCTGCATATCCGGCACGTTTCTGTATTTCCTGAATAGCCTGGATAGCTTGCGTATTCACGCTGTTGGTTGCACGAGTGGAGGCTTCGGCATACATCAGCAGGACTTCGGCATAACGATAGATGCAGGTGATACCGTTGGCAAGCTGGCTACTACCCGGTGCGCCATTATCATAGTTGTAATATTTCGAGATAGCAGGTAACTTGTCACCGCTCTCTTTGTAAGTGACATGGCCACTTTTAGTGTTCCATTCCGTCATGTAGTTCCAGGCTTTCCGTTCATCGTCTGGATAGTTCAAGTAGAAGGCTTCGTTACCGTAATAATCGGCCCAACCGGCGGGGATAAAATCGGCTGGATAATAGGACTTCCCATAGTTACTGGCTGTTTTTAGCTTTGCATTATGGTGGATGGCAAACATCACTTCATTGGCTTGTTCTTTGTTGGCTTCTTTCCACAATTCAGCATAGCTCTCGGTCAGATACAGTCCAGAGTTGTCTATGATATTTTTGGCTGTTGTAGCTGCCAGGCTATAATATTCTTGTCCTTTTTTTAAAGGCCAGCCTGCCATAGTCATGTAGGCGTCGGCGAGGCAGGCTTCAGCTGCCCATTTAGAGGGAGTGGAGCTAAAACCGCTACGGCTCTTGGTCGGTAACAGTTCTACTGCCTTTTTTAAACTTGGAATAATAGCTTGGTCATAGATGTCGGCTACAGCTGTTCTCGGCATATTAGTGGCAGCGTCTTCTTCCGTCAGAATCAGAGGTAAATCACCATACATGCGTACCAGATAAAAATAAGACAATCCACGGAGGAAGTAGGCTTCACCTAATACTTCTTCATATTGTTTGGCTAAGGTAGCGTCTTCAGGAAGCACCGCTTTGTTGATGAGTTTGTTGGCGTTGTTGATTACAGTAAAGAATAATTCCCATGTAGTCTTGTAGTCTGCATTGTTGGCTGTGATATTGGGGGTCAGTCGGTAGTAATTAGCCAGTTCATTGTTGGCTTTTGCTGCACGATATGTAATGTCATCTGCGCATACATTGATGCGTTGCAAGCGGCAGTTGAATCCGTAGTTACCATTCCATAAATCGTTGTAAAGCCCTGTTGTAGCTTGTTGCAGGCTGGTCAAATCCATACGTGCAATATATTCTTCTTCTGTAATGAAGGATTGTGGCTCTTGAGTCAGGTCCACACAAGAGGTTGTGAGGAACATACTACTTGTAATTACTATATATGCTAATTTTTCATATCGTTCTTTGTTTAATAAAGTTAATCATTAGAATGCAAAGTTTAAACCAATGAGGTAGTTACGGCTGTTAGGATATGCACCCCAGTCTACACCTTGTACCAATGGACTACCCATGGTAGCTTCAGGATCCAGTCCAGAATAGCTGGTAATGTGGAACGGTTTTGAATAGAAGCATATACGCGCAGGTTGCTGATGCCTAATGCTTTACAAGCCAATTCTGGTAATGTGTAACCCAAGGTAATACTTTTCATCTTGATAAAACTTCCGTTCTCAACAAATCGCGTGGAGAAGAAATCTTTGTTTTCGGTTCCTCCATTGGTAAAACCTGGTACATTCGTATTAGTATGGGTAGGTGTCCAACGGTCCAAGAAGTCACGCATTGGGGTTACACCAGCTACCTGTTGACTTCCGATGAGACCGAAGCCTATCTGTTTGGTCGCATTATAGATGTCGAATCCGTGGAAGCCTACTACGAAGAATGAAAAGTCGAAGTTCTTGTAATTGAAACTATTGTTCCAACCCCAGTTGAATGTCGGTTGTCCGCAACCGATAATGCCTTGGTCCTCAGTGTTAATCTTTCCGTCTTTGTTGACATCTATATATTTAGAATTACCTGCAACAACTCCATATACTTTACCGTTGGTCTCACCAGTGGCGTTCCCGTTGGCATCAATGAATGGAGCGTTTACTTCATCTTCCTGCCAGATACCGTCAAAGGTATATCCCCAGAATGTCCCTAATTTTTCACCTTCAATCATTTGGAATAATTGGTTCTGGTAGTTACCAGCTTGCTGTTGGCGGTGGTTGGGAGTTGGTATACTGGCATAAGTACCTTTGTTGTGTGCCAAAGTAAGGTCTGTGTGCCAGTTGAAATCTTTATTGGTAAAAGGGTCTGCACTAATAGTAAATTCAACACCAGTATTTTTAATTTCACCAGAATTCATAAGTAATGACGAGTATCCCATGTGGGTAGGTTGTGCCAGTTCCAGTAGAATGTCTTTGGATACTTTGTTGTACCAATCGGCTGTTAAGCGAACGCGACCATTGAGAATACCAAAGTCAATACCGACATTGACCTGGTCGTTACGTTCCCATTTTAGGTAAGGAGCGGCGGGACGGTCTACTTTATAGGAAGTGCTGCCATCGCTGTTTCTTACGGGTGACATTTTGGAGTAAATACGATAAGCTTCTACTGATTGATTACCTACGGAGCCATAACCTAAACGAAGTTTTAGTTGGTCGATGAAACTGTTCTCTTTCAAGAAGTTTTCTTGTTTCAAATCCCAAGCCAAAGCGGCGGAAGGGAAGTAACACCATTTGTCTTTCAATCGTGAAGAGCCGTCGGCGCGTATGGAAGCCGTAATCATATAGCGATTCATGAATACATAATTGACACGTAACATGCCTGACATCAATGTATTGATGATGCGATCTGAACCGATAGCGGCAAGATTAGCGTCAGACCATGCCAAGTTGTTAATACCAATACGGTCGATATAATCCAGATTATAGGCAGTACTTGTGTGGTTGTAATTATTATCGTAGGATTGTTCGAATACAGCTGTTGCATTGATACGGTGATTTTTATTGAACTCCTTGACATAACTCAGTGTATTGGTGTTCAGCCAGGAAGTATTCCAGTAACTGCGCGATTGTCCTTGGGTCATTTTGTTCTTGTAGTTGTAATAGCTATCTTCGTTTTCTACTGAAGTGTTCAGTCGGTTGTCGAATAGGACACCTAATTGTGAACGGAATGTTAGTCCATCCAATATATTGAACTGTACGTATCCCTGAAGACGATTATTAATGGTCTTGTTGGAGTTGTTTGATTCCCAAATGTATCCCATAGGATTGTAGGTTGGACTGCCATCAAAGAAGGCGTTGTTATATTCTCCGTTCTCCTTTTAGGAGAGATTGTGCTAGGGAAGTACATGGCTTGTTGAATCAAACCATCGTATTGTGTGATACGGGGAGCTGTATTATTGCGATAGTGTCCATAAATATTCAGTCCGGCTGTCAACCATTTTTTGATTTTAGTATCCATCTTCAAGCGCCAACTGTAGATTTGACTGTCTGATTCTTTAATGATACCTTTGTCATCTTGATAACGGAGTGATGCTAAGAAAGTGGTTTTCTCGCCACCACCGGCTATAGAGAGTTCATAGTTCTGGGTAACTGCAGTGCGGAAAATTTCTCTTGAGTAATCGAAACCTGCTGTTCCGTTCTTGAAAGCTTCTAGCTCTGCTGCACTGTAATAGTGGTTGTCTTCATAACCAAATTTTTCTTTACCGAATTCGTTCACCAAATTGGCATATTCGTATGGAGAGAGGTTGTCAGCATACTTAGCTACTGTCTTGATATTAGCAAAAGCATTAAAAGATACAGTCAATTTATCTTTGTCAGGATTTTTAGTAGTAACCAAGAGGACACCGTTTGCACCGCGAGAACCGTAAACAGCTGTTGCAGATGCGTCTTTCAATACTTCGATAGATTGAATATCGGAAGGATTCAACGACTGAAGGGAACCACCGATGAAACCGTCGATAACAACCAAAGGACCGGTTTCTGCTGTGATAGAGTTGATACCACGTACACGGATGGTATTGTCTTCAGTAGGATTACCGGAACCAGAGAGAACTGATACACCGGCCATACGTCCCTGCAATGCATCGGATACATTACCGGTCGGGGTATTCTTCAATGCATCTGCTGCTTTTACAGAAGCAACTGCACCGGTCAGGTCACTCTTACGTTGAACGCCGTAACCCACTACGACAACTTCCTGCAGCAATTGGCTGTCTTCTGCCAGTTTTACGTCGATTTTGGTCTTTCCGCCTACGGCAATCTTTTGTGTCTGATATCCGATATAGGAGAATACGAGAGTTGCGTTTGCCGGAACATTGGGAAGGGTGTAGTTTCCGTCAATGTCTGTGATACATCCGTTACTTGTTCCTTCCACCTGGATAGAAGCACCAATCACCGGACCTAAGTTGTCAGTCACTGTACCTGTTACTGTGAGATTCTGTGCATTGGCCTGCGTGGCAAATAGGACAGAAAGCAACATAATACCTAATGCTTTAAAGAAGCTGGATTTCTGTTTCATAAATATTAATTTAATTAGTTATTAATAAAGGTTGTTTCTTTGTTTTGTACTCACTTCAGAGTTGAATCACATCGCAAATGTAGGGGATGGAATATACAAATGCATTAGTTAATAGTTCGCAAAAAGTACGAATTCGTACAAAACTTGCGAACTATACCACTCTTGTACTTTTATTCCCTTTCACTTTGGTTCTTTGCTTCCTTCACCTCTTCCAGTAGGGCAGAGAGCGTTTTTACCTTGTCCGGATGGGCTTCTGCCACATTGTCTTTTTCGGACGGATCAATGGAAAGATTGTACAGTTGGGGCTGCGGGGCGTTGCCCATTTCTATTTTTGTCCAATACTCCAGTGCCGGCTTGTCGCTGGGCTCTATGTATTTCCAGTCTCCTTGGATAATGGAGAGTGTATTGTCCAGATTCTGTTGTACAATATAGTCACATCCGGCAGTATCGGTTCCCAGGAAGTTGTTGAGCTGGTCGCGGCTGTCGGGAGCGATGCCTGCTTCCAGCGGATGGTTCAGCAGGGCGGCGAATGAAGCGTATACATCAATCATGGAGAAGGGGGCTTGTTGTTTGCCGGGTTTGATGCCATTGGGCCAGCGTACAATGAAGGGAATGCGGGTACCGGCATCGAAAGCGCTGTACTTCCCACCGCGGTAGTGCTTCATGGGAGTATGGCCGTTCAGCAGTTCGCGTGCCTGGTCCTGATAGCCGTCGTCTATGACGGGACCGTTGTCACTGCAGAATACAAAAATGGTGTTGTCGGCAATGCCGAGGCTGTCCAAAGTGTGCATGATTTCACCCACGGTCCAGTCCAGCTGGAGGATGACGTCGCCACGTACGCCCAAACCACTCTTGCCGGCGAAACGCGGATGTGGCACGCGGGGAACATGTACATCTTGCGTACCCATATAAAGGAAGAAAGGTTCGTCTTTATGGGCTGTGATGAAGTTCTTAGCTTTGTCTGTAATCACGTCGGCAATGTCTTCGTCTGTCCAAAGGGCAGATTTGCCGCCGGTCATCCAGCCGATGCGGGGGATGCCGTTGATGATGGTGTTATTGTGCCCCTGGCTGGGTTTCATCTTGACGAGTTCGGGGTTTTCGAGACCGGTGGGCCAGTCACCGACCTTGTGGTCGTAGCTCACAGTGATAGGGTCGTTGGGGTCGAGACCCACTACATGTCCGTTCTCTACAAAGACGCAGGGAACGCGGTCGACGGTAGCGGGGATGATGTATTCATAGTCAAAGCCGATGTCTTGGGTGTTCGGTTTGATGGAGTGGTTGAAGTCTGTACCGCCTTTAGGGCCCAGGCCGAGGTGCCACTTGCCCACTGCTGCAGTGGCGTAGCCTTCTTCCTTGAACATATCGGCCATAGTGACGCAGGCGGTATCGATGATGAGTTCGGAATTGCCCGGAGCAATGCCGGTATTCTTCTGTCGCCAGGGATACATGCCTGTCAGCAGGCCGAAGCGGGAAGGGGTGCTGGTGGAAGAAGTGGCATAAGCGTTGGTAAACTGTGCCTTGTCCGGCAAGGCGGTCGATGTTGGGAGTGCTTACTTTGGTGGCACCGTAACAACTCAGGTCGCCGATGCCCAGGTCATCAGCAATCAGATATACTACATTGGGCTTCTGCGGAGAGTGCTCCGAAGTCTTGTCTTTAGATTGGCTTCCGCATCCCGCTATCAGGGCTGCACCGGGAAGCAGAGACCACAAGGGGGAAAATAGTTCTTTGACTTTAGATTGTAATTTGAGGTCAAAGGTAAGAGGTTTTGTGGAATCGGGTGTATAAGGAAGTACAAGGGAGGGGAGAAAAAGTACAAACCGTGTCATGCGATGGCTTGATGTACAATATTAAGATGTCTCTTCACTGTCTTCCGTACTTTCCTCTCCTCCATTCTCTCCTTTGCGGTAGGCCAGCGGGCTGACGTGGTAAATGTCCTTGAAGCATTTGGAGAAATAGCGTGAAGAACTGAAACCTATCCGGTCCGAAATTTCGGTGATATTCAGTTCCGGATTGTTGCGCAGCATCAGGGCACCCTTCTTCAGGCGGATAGTCAGGATAAAGTCGTTCGGAGTTTGCCCGGTGATAGCCTTCAGCTTGGTGAACAGATTGGTGCGTGCCATTGCCATTTCACGTGCAAAGACGTTGACGTTGAATTCCGTATCGTCCAGATGTTTCTCAATGACTGTCATGGCGCGGTCCAGAATCTCCTTGTCTATGGGATTGGTGGCAAGCATCTGTGCGAAAGCCTGTGGTTGCTTGCTGAACTTCTCCTGCAGAAGAATACGCGAGTTTACCAGATTGTTGCAGCGCGAAATCAGCAGATTGGTGTTGAACGGTTTGGTGATGTAATCGTCCGCACCGATGCGCAGTCCCTCGATATTCTGTTCGATGGCAGTACGTGCCGTGAGCAGTACCACGGGAATATGGCAGGTGTTGAAGTCGCTCTTTATCTGTTTGCACAGTTCCGTTCCCGACATGTTGGGCATCACCACGTCGCTGACTACGATATTGGGCATTTCGCTGCGCACCAGTGCGAGTCCTTCCGCTCCGTCGGCCGCAGTCAGCACTTCGTAGAAGGGCTTGAAGATACCTGCCAGCATGTCGCGGATGGAGTCGTTGTCTTCCACTATCAGGATTTTTGCATCCGGGAGTCGTTTGATGGGAGCACTCTCTTCCAGCTCCGCCTTGAGCAGGGCATCGTTTTCCGGTTTGGGAATTTCTATTTGTTGCACACTGTCTGCATTCTTATTTATTTGCTCTTCGTCAAACTGTGCGTTCCCCAATTGCAGGTTTACGATGAAGCTGCTACCTTTGCCCAGTTCGCTTTCCACACGGATGGTGCCGTGATGGAGCTCCACGATACCCTTCGTCAATGCCAGGCCGATACCCGTACCCGTCTTGCTTGCATCTGTAGAGTCCATTTGGTCTATCTGGTAGAAGCGGTCGAATATCTTGTCCACTTCCCGGGCATCTATGCCGCTGCCGGTATCGGTCACGCGGATGACGGCATTGCTGCCTTCGGTCTTGATGCTGAGGGTGATGCTGTCTTCCGCCTTGGTATGCTTGACGGCGTTGGACAGCAGGTTGTTTATCACTTTCTGCATCTGTTTTTGGTCATACCATACTTCGAGGCTGTCTGTTTCCTTCTCGAAGTAGAGGCTGATTTGTTTGGCGCTGGCATATTCCAGGAAAAGCAGATAGTTTTCGTATAGGAAGTTCACGATGTTGTGTGGACTTACCTTTATCTTCATGTGCCCTTGTTCCTGCTTGCGGAAGTCGAGCAGCTCGGTGATGAGTTCCCGTAGCTGTATGCTGTTCTTGTAGATGCCCAGTACCTTGTTATATATGGCAGGCGTGAAGTTCTGGAGTTGCATCAGCGTTTCCACTTGGGCCACGATGAGTGTCAGCGGGGTGCGGAATTCATGGGAAATGTTGGTGAAGAAACGTAGCTTTGACTGGTTCAGGGCCTCTACGTCACGAATGTGCTTCTGTTCGTACTTCAGTGATTCACGCAACTTGATTCTGGACTTGTAGGTACGCACCAGATACCAGAGCAGGATTCCCGTCACTATCAGGTAGATAAGATAGGCAAGGGGAGTCTTGTAGTAGGGAGGCAACACGTGTATGGTAAGGTGGACTTGCGGACAAAGGCTCTCGTCTTTTCCGTTGGGCTTTATAATCAAGTTATAGGTTCCGGCGTTCAGGTTGGTATAGGTGATGTTGTGCAGTCCACGGGCACTGTTCCAGTCGTTGGAGAAGCCTTCCAGCTTATAGATGATGTCGTCTTTGTTGGCGGCTACATAGTTTGAAGTGGCGAACTCTATGCTGAACATGGACTGGTCAGCGTTGAGCGTAATCTCGGGGGTGCAGTACAAGGCTTGCTGCAGGATACCGGTCTCATCTCCCACTTGTATTTCCGTTCCGTTCACAATGAGGCGGGAGAGGATGATTTTGTAGGGTTTTGGTGTGAAGTTCAACTCCATTTCGTGGAAAGAAATCATTCCCTGCGTGCCTCCCAGGAATATTTCTCCGTCACGGGTCACGCAAAGGGCATTCTCATTGACGGCAGTCATTGGGAAACCGTTTTCGGCACTGTAGTTCAGGAATGCCTTTTGCCGGTAGTCGAAGATGGAGAAGCCTTCGTTGGTGATGAGCAGCAGTTTGCCGCTGGTGGGGGATTCCTGCGTCTCGTAGATGCAGTCGCTGGAAAGGCCGTTCTTCGCTTGGTCAAAGTTCTCGAAGTCGTTGCTGGCAGGGCGGTATAAGTCCAGTCCGCTGCCCGAAGTGGCGAACCACAGATTGCCTTTGCTGTCTTGGGTAATGTTGTTTACATTGTTGTTGCTGATGCTGTGTGGGTCGGCAGTATCATGGCGGTAGTTGGTCAGTTTGCCGGTATCGAAACGGTAGCTGAACACACCTTCGCCCGTGGCTGCAATCCAGAGCGTACCGTTGCTGTCGAAAGTGACATCTGCCACCATCTTGATTTTTTTGCCTTCTTTGCTGTCCTGGAACAGTTGTTGGCATTTCCCGTTGGCAGGGTCGAAGAGGCAGATTCCGTTTTGGGTGGCTATCACCAGGTGGTCTTGGTAAGGCGCGATATCGCGGATGATGTCGGAAGGCAAGGTCTCCGGATTACCTGCTTCCATGCGGTAGTGTGTGAATCGCCCCGAGCGTATGTCCAGTCTGTTCAGTCCGCCCAGATGGGTTCCTATCCAGATGATGTCTTTGGAGGCATCATAATAGAGAGCCTTGATGTTGTTATGGGAAATACTGTTGGGACCGATTTCCGGGCGGAACCATTTGAACTCACGGGTACGGCGGTTGTAATAGTTCAGTCCGCCCCCTTCGGTGCCAATCCACAGATTGCCGTCCTTGTCTTCGATGGTGCGGCCTACAACCGGATTGCTCAGCCCCTTCTTTTCGATGGGCGAATACATATAGCGGCTGTATATCTCGTACTCGGGGTTGAAGTAGTTGACGCCGCCAAAGTAGGTCCCCAGCCACAGCGTTCCTTGGTTGTCCTTTACGATGCACCAGATGGAAGAGTGTGTCAGTCCGTCGCTCTGGGCATCACTGGCAGTGTGGTTCTGGAAGAGTCCAGTACTTTTGTCATACCGGTTCAATCCGTTGAATGTCCCAATCCAGATGTTTCCCAGATTGTCTTCACAGCAGGCTCGCACGAAGTTGGAAGAGATGCTGTAAGGGTTCTTTGCGTCGTATTCAAAGATTTCGATGGTTCCGTCGGTCTTTACATGGTGCAGCCCTTCTTCCCAGCTGCCAATCCATAACTCGCCTTCGCTGTCTTGGTATATGCTGGTGATGTTGCCTTTCAGGATGGGGTGGGTCAGCTCGTTCTTGTCCAGTTGCAGGCGGTATGCTCCGTCGGTGGTCGTTCCAATCCACATTTGTCCTTTGTCCAGATGCATACAGCAGATTTCCAGACTTTTTCCGGGAAGCTGGTAATAGAGGTCAAAGTTCCCGGTCTGCTCGTTATAGCGGTAGATTTCATTCTGTTTTCCGATGAAAAGGGCCTCTTTGTAATATATGCTGTGTACATTTCCTTGCAGCAGGGTGGTGAATCTTTGGGTGGCAAGATTGAACTCGGCTACTCCTTCCGTACAGAGCAGGTAGATTTTTCCGTTACGGTTGCCGGCCATGCGCAGCACGGTGTTGCAGAAAAGGCTGTAAGGGTCGTTCTTCTGCAGCTTGTAAGTTTGTATGTCTTCTCCGTCATAACGGTTCAAGCCTTCTCGGGTTCCAATCCATAAGACACCGTTTTCATCGATGTAAAGGCTGTTCACGGAGAATTGTGACAGACCGTCGTCGGTTGTCAGATGGTTGAAGGTGATGTTCTGCGCCTGCAGGGTTGCAGCAATCATGCTTACTGAAACAAGAAGCAGCCGGATGATAAACGTTCGCACTTTTCGGGTAGTTTTTAAGGTTTCAGTTACAAATATAGGTATATTTTGTACAAGACTTCTTATTTATTAGGCAGTTTTTGCGGCTATGTTTGGATAAATGTATAATTTTGGAAGCGCGCCGAACGATACTTGTCTTTTGATAGATGGCAATCGGCGTATCTTTGTAAACAAATTAATTCATTTATTATCATGAAAGACCTTTTATCTATTGTATCTCATTTTCAAATGCAGGGTACGGTTCGTGAAATCAAGCCTTTAGGCTCAGGCCTGATTAACGATACGTACAAAGTGACCACCGTTGAGGCCGATGCGCCGGACTATGTTCTGCAACGTATCAATCATGCCATTTTCCAGAATGTAGAGATGTTACAGTCTAATATCGAGGCTGTGACCGGGCATATCCGTAAGAAGCTGGAAGAGAAAGGAGAGGCCGATGTCGAGCGTAAAGTGCTTCATTTCATCCCCACGGCCGAAGGGAAAACCTATTGGTATGACGGTGAGAACTACTGGCGTATCATGACTTTTATTCCCCGTGCCAAGACTTACGAGACGGTGAACCCCGAATATTCCTATTATGCGGGAACTGCCTTCGGTAATTTCCAGGCTATGCTTGCCGACATTCCAGATACATTGGGCGAGACAATTCCCGATTTCCACAACATGGAGTTCCGCCTGAAGCAACTCCGTGACGCTGTGGCTGCCGATGCTGCGGGACGTGTGCAGGAGGTGCGGTATTTTCTGGATGAGATAGAAAAACGCGCTGATGAAATGTGTAAGGCAGAACGTCTGTACCGTGAAGGCAAACTGCCCAAACGGGTATGCCACTGTGATACGAAAGTAAACAACATGATGTTCGACGAAGACGGTACGGTGCTTTGTGTCATTGACCTGGATACGGTGATGCCCAGCTTCATCTTCTCCGATTATGGCGATTTCCTTCGCTCAGGTGCCAACACGGGGTTGGAAGACGACAAGAATCTGGATAATGTGAACTTCAATATGGAAATATTCCAGGCATTTACCAAGGGTTATCTGGAATCGGGCAAATCCTTCTTGTTGCCGATAGAGATTGAGAATCTGCCTTATGCGGCTGCCTTGTTCCCATACATGCAGTGCGTACGCTTCCTGGCAGATTATATCAACGGTGATACTTATTATAAAATCCTGTATCCGGAGCACAATCTTGTGCGTACCAAGGCTCAGTTCAAACTGTTGCAGAGCGTGGAGGAGCATACACCGGAGATGAAAAAATTCATTGACTCATGTATCTGAAAAAGTTTTTAATGACGATAGCGGCAGCTCTTTGCATGTTGCCGCTATCTGCAATTAATCCCCAAAATAGTAAAATGAAAGAATTGAATGTAAAGAAAGTAAGTGCGGCCAATATACCGGTAGAGTCGGTTCCGGCTCTTCTGGATGAAGAGAAGGTGGCGTTTCAGCCCGTAAACACAGTGAATTGGGCTGCTTTTCCTTATACTCCCGATGTGGAATTCCGCATAGCGCATACGGAAGATGCCATTCTGCTGCATTTCAAGGTAAGGGAAGCGAGTGTACGCGCAGTTGCAGGCCACGATAACGGTCCGGTTTGGGAAGATGCGTGTGTAGAGTTCTTCTCTGTGCCTGCCGATGACGGAGTGTACTACAATATGGAGTGTAATTGTGCCGGGACTCTGCTTATTGGGGCAGGTGCCGGACGTGGAAACCGCCAGCATGCCCCGCAAGAGGTGCTCGATAAAGTACAGCGTTGGGCTTCTTTGGGACGTGAGGCTTTCGACGAAAGAGTAGGTGAGTGTGCCTGGGAAGTGGCCCTGGTCATCCCTTATTCCGCTTTCTTCCTGCATGACATCACTTCGTTGGATGGAAAGACGCTCCGTGCCAATTTTTATAAATGCGGTGACAAGCTCCAGACTCCCCATTTCCTTTCCTGGAATCCGATAGGTCTGGAGAAGCCGAACTTCCATTGCCCGGAGTTCTTCGGTACCCTGCATTTCGAGTAGTAGTAGAACAAAAAATTACTCAACCTGCCCTCACCACTATCACCGCTTTTCTGAAACTCCCTATTCATCGCCCTTTCAAGGGTGAGTGAGAGCAAATAAAAAGGGTGAGGGCAAATTTTACCCTCACCCTTCCGAGCGTACCCGGTTGCTTCCTGCTTCTTTCCCCGTCTTTTATAGGACAAGACAGACCATTGTCTACAGAAACAGTATAATAAATACCCTTTATATACTTAATCCGTTAGTTCACAACACTGAACAGTTTGTTCCAGCATTAGAGAACACTTTGTTTCAGTATAGAAAAACACTTTGTTTTCATATAATGGAACGAACTGTTTTGTTAAGGGAAACAAAGTGTTCTCTATAAGGAAACAAAATGTTTAGTTAAAGGAAACAGTTTGTTTTACTTAGCATACTGCCTGGAATGAATGTGCATCAAAAAATAGTAAAAGATAATGCAGGAACTATTGTAGAGGAATATAGAAAAGGGCACGAACTACGCAGACTTACAGAAAAGAATTTATTCATCCGTATTGTCTGCGTGATTCGTGCCCGAAGAAGGGTGTTTACTTCACGATTCCTTTGGAATTCTTGATGAAGTTGATGATATTGTGTATCTCGTCACTCATCGGTACTTGGTCTTCAATCTTCTGCAAGGCATCCTGCACGCTGAAGTTTCCCTGGTATACCAGACGGTAGGCATTTACGATATGGCGCAATACACGTTCGGTCACCTGGTGTTTGTGTTGAAGCACAGCAGCGTTGATACCGTGGTATTCTGCCGGATTACCGTTCATGATGATATAGGGCGGCACATCCTTTGATATGCGGCAGCCTGCCTGAATCAGTACCCAACTTCCAATGTGGCAGTATTGGTGCAGAATGACGTTGCTGCTCAGAATGGTGCAGTCGTCTATCTGACATTCTCCGGCTACGGTAGTCTTGATACCCAGTACACAATGGTTGCCTATCTGCACGTCGTGGCAGAGGTGTACACCATCCATCAGGTAGTTTTCATTGCCGATGCGGGTGGCGCTTCCTGCATGGGTAGCACGGCTGACAACCACGTTCTCGCGGATGTCGTTATTATCACCGATAATCAGCATGCTGTTCTCTCCCGTATAATGGAAGTCTTGCGGTTCGGCACCCAGAACGGCATTGTGATGCACCTTGTTCCCTTTTCCCATGCGGGTACCGTGCAGAATTTTTGCCCCCGACATAATAATACAGTCATCACCGATTTCCACGTTCCCTTCGATAAATGCAAAGGGCTGGATGGTTACATTCTTGCCGATTTTTGCGGCAGAATCTACATAAGCTAACGGACTTATCATAGTAATTAGCGATTAATGATTAATGATTAGTGATAAATGGTTAGTGATTAGGATTTACTATTTCATTAATCGCTAATCACTAATCACTTATCGCTCATTTTATTCTCTTCCTCCTCCAAGCGCTTGATACAGACTGATGACTGCCTGCATGCTGCTGAAGGTGTCGGATACTTCTGCAAGCTGTGCGCTGAGGTAAGACTGCTCGGCAGACAAGACTTCCAGATAGGTCGACGTGCCTAAGTTAAACAATTCTTTTGTATCTGAGGCAGCTTGGCGGGCAGAATTTACTTGAATAGTGCGTGAAACGGCTTTGTCCTTCTCCATTTGATACAGGTGCAGGGCGTTGCTCACTTCATTTCCGGCATTCAGCAGGGCGGTTTGGAACTGAATCTTAGCCTGCTCCTCTTGTGCCTTGGCTTGTTTCAGACGGGCAATGTTGGCACCGCGATAGAACAAGGGTTGCGTCAGCGAACCGATGGCGGAAGCCAGCAGTTTACCCGGGTTGACGATACCTGCACCGGAGTTATTGGTCCAGCCTCCCGAACCGCTCAATGTAATCTGCGGGTAGAAAGCGGCACGGGCGCTGTTGGTATTATAGTAGCTGGCAGCCAGTGACATCTCGGCAGCTTTCACGTCCGGACGGTTGGATAGCAACTGCAAGGGGATACCTACTGAAAATTCCGTAGGCAGCTGTTGCTCTTCCAGCACACCGCGTGCGATGCTCTGTGCCGGTTGGTGCAACATCAGGCAGAGGGCGTTTTCGGTTTCGCGTATGCTCTGGCGTATGTCGGGCAGTGATGCCATGACTTGAGCGTAGGCAGTGCGGCTCTGCTCTACGGCAGCAGAAGTGGTTCCGTAGATGCCTGCATCTTTCATGGCTTGCACGGTCTCCAGGTTCTTTTTCAGAATCTCGACGGTGCCTTCGGTGATTTGCAGTTGGCGGTCCAGCATCAGCAGGGTGTAGTACATGTTGGCTACGCCGGCGATGACTTGCGTCTGAACGGCTTGTTCGTAGAATTGCGTCTGCTTCAAGCTAACCTTTGCTTGTCGCTTCGGGTTCAGCAGTTGACCGAAGAGGTCGACTTGCCAGCTTGCGGTGACGGGCAGGGAGTAGATTTGTGTAGCCTTTCCCTTGTCCCAGCTGCTGACGGTTCCTTGCGGAGACAAGGCAAGCATCGGAGCATAGGCAAGACGGGCAGACATCAGTGCGGCTTGTGCTTGTTTCACGTTCAAGGCGGCACTGCGCAGGTCACCGTTGTTGGTGAGTGCTTGCTCGATAAGTGTCTGCAGCTGCGGGTCTGTGAACACTTCTCTCCAAGGCAGATTACCGAAGTTGGCCGTATCTGCGGCTAATGTATCGTTCACGGACGCCGTGTCGCGATACAGTCCGGCAGTTGTTATGTCTTCGGGTCTGTCGTATGATTTGTAGATGTGGCAACTGCTCAATAAAGCAGTTGCGCACATCAGGCATATTATTTTCTTCATAATCGCTAATCGTTAATCACTATTTTGTATATTGTTCAATCTCCGGTTCTGCATCCGAGTTGTCCACATCTTCCCATTCCATCGGCTTGAATTTCTCCTGCAAGTACTGGAATGCCACGAACAGTGCGGGCACTATGAAGATTTGCAGAATCATACCGATTAACATACCGCCGATGGCAGACGTACCCAGCGTACGGTTACCGTTGGCACCCGCACCGGAAGCAAACATCAGCGGGAGCAGACCGACAATCATTGCCAACGACGTCATCAAGATAGGACGCAGACGGGCTGCGGCACCCAATACGGCTGCCCAGGTGATACTCATACCCATTCTGCGGCGTTCGAGGGCAAACTCTACAATCAAGATGGCATTCTTGGCCAACAGACCCATCAACATGATGAGGGCAATCTGCATATAGATGTCATTGGACATCGTACCCAGAATCATTTTCAGTGCCGGGATGCTGCCCAATGCGCCTATACCGCCTACAAAGAGGAAGCTACCCAGCAGACCGAACGGCACGGACAGCAATACGGATAAAGGCAGGATGTAGCTTTCGTACTGGGCACTCAGCAACAGATAAACGAATACGAAGCACAATATGAAGATGAGTCCCGTAGTGCTGCCACTCGTTTCGGCCTCTTCACGCGCCATACCTCCCAACTCATAACCGAAACCGGCAGGCAGGTTTTCCTGCGCCACTTCGGCAATGGCTTGCAGAGCCTGACCGGAAGTGTAGCCTGATGCGGGAGCCACCATCACCTTCATGGAGGTGTAGAGGTTGAAACGGCTGATGACGTCAGGACCATATACTTTCTTGATGGAGATGAACTGCGTGATAGGTGCCATCTCGTTGCCGTTGCGCACCTTGATGCTTTGCAGTGTTTCCATATTCTTGGTAGCATCAGGTTCGGCTTGTACCATTACGCGGTACATCTTACCGAAGCTGTTGAAGTTGGAAGCATACAAACCACCGTAATATCCCTGCAAGGTAGTCAAGATATCATTGGGGCTGATGCCTGCTTTCTTACAAGCGGCAGCATCAATGTCCAGCTGGTATTGCGGGAAGTGGGGGTTGAAGGAGGTCTTGGCGGAGTTGATTTCCGGACGCGCTTCCAGGGCAGCAGTATAGTTGTTCACCACGTCGAAGAAGTGGTCCAAATCACCACCCGTCTTGTCCTGCATGTTCAACTCGATGTCGCTTGAAGCCGAGTAACCCGGAATCATAGGCGGCGCGAAGAACAATACCTGCGCTTCCTTGATAATCTTTTGGGCGCGCATGTACAAAGTGGCGTACACAATCGTGGAGTTCTGCATCGTGGAACGTTCTTCCCAGTTCTTCAGCTTGATGATGAGTGAACCGTAGGAGGGGCCTTGACCGCCCAAGAAGCTATAACCTGAGATAACGGTACGTGACTGTACGGCAGGGTCTGCAGCAACCAAGCTGTCCACACGGTTCAAAATCTCTTGTGCGCGTTCTTGTGAAGTGCCCGGAGGCAGTGTCACAGCGCCCATGATGGTACCGGTGTCTTCGTTGGGCACCATACCGGTCGGGGTTATCTGCATGAATACGCCCAACAGTACAATAGAGCCGATAACCAGTCCTGCCGATATCCAGCGTTTCTGGATGAAGAACAGCACTTGTTTCTTATACTTGCCCAGGATACCGTTGTATGAGTCATTGAAGGATTGTTTGAACTTGTCGGTAGTCATACCTGCCAACGCCAGCACACTGATGATAATCATCAAGCTACACAGAATGGGGTGTTCGCTGAAGCTGAACAGACCGAAAATCATGCCCAGGATAGCTACCGTCACGAAGAGCAGTGTAATGCCGGGACGCATCAACCGGCCTATAGAGTCGGCATAACGTGCAATCATAATTTTGCGCGCTTCCTTGGCGGCAACGCCTACACGCTCTTTCAGACTTTCGTGTCCTCCATTATGAGGTTTCAAGAAGATGGCACACAGCGCAGGACTCAAGGTCAGGGCGTTCAGAGCCGAGAAACCGATGGCAATCGCCATGGTCAAACCGAACTGACGGTAGAAAGTACCTGCCGTACCTCCCATGAAGCTCACGGGAACGAATACGGACATCATCACCAACGTAATGGAGACGATGGCACCACCCAGTTCACTCATGGCGTCGATGGAAGCTGTACGGGCCGATTTGTAGCCCTGGTCCAGCTTGGCATGGACGCCCTCGACGACGACGATGGCATCATCGACCACAATCGCAATGGCAAGCACCATGGCACAAAGGGTCAGCAAGTTGATACTGAAGCCAATCAGTTTCAATACAAAGAAGGTGGCAATCAACGCCACGGGAATGGCGATGGCGGGAATCAACGTGGAGCGCATATCCTGCAGGAAGATATACACTACGATGAACACCAGGATAAAGGCCTCGATCAATGTCTTGATTACCTCATGTATGGAAGCGAAGAGGAAGTCGTTGGCACTCTGTGCAATGTTTATCTTCAAGCCGGCGGGCAGTTTGCTGGAATAGTCGTCCAGTAGGGCCTCGATATCCGAGATGGTCTGCGTGGCATTACTGCCTGCCATCTGGAAAATGATACAACTCACGGCTTTATGTCCGTTTACCATATTGTTGAATCCGTATGACAGACGACCCAGTTCTACACTTGCTACGTCCTTCAAACGGAGTATTTCACCGTTCTCCAAAGCCTTGATGACAATGTTCTCAAACTCCGTAGTTTGTTGCAGACGTCCTTTGTAACGCAGAGTATACTGGTAGGTTTGGTTACCGCGCTCACCCAACTGGCCGGGAGCCGCTTCGATGTTCTGTTCGCTCAAGGCGGCAACCACATCGTTGGGGATAAGTTTGTATTGGGCCATTACATCAGGTTTCAGCCAGATACGCATGGAGTAGTCTTGTCCCAATACCATGGCATCGCCCACACCGTTGACACGTTTCACCTCAGGGATAAGGTTGATGTTGGCGTAGTTTTCCAGGAACTCGATGTTGTACTGGTCTTTTTCATCATAGATGGAGAATACCATCAACATGGAAGTCTGGCGCTTACGGGTGGTTACACCGATTTTGGTAACTTCGGCAGGCAGCAAGCCTTGCGCCATGGAAACGCGGTTCTGTACGTTCACCGCTGCCATATCGGGGTCGGTACCTTGCTTGAAGTAGATGGAGATGTCGCCCGAACCGCTGTTGGTGGCGCTCGAACTCATATACATCATATTTTCCACACCGTTAATCTGGTCCTCCAGCGGAGCGATAACGGAGTTAAGCACCGTTTGGGCATTGGCACCTTGGTAAGTCGCACTTACCGATACGGTGGGAGGTGCAATGTCCGGGTATTGGGTGATAGGCAAGGTAGCCAGACCAATAACTCCTAAGATTACTATCAGGATGGAAATTACCGTTGATAGTACCGGACGGTTAATAAATCTATCTAATTTCATTTCATGAACAATTAAGGAATTAAAAATTGAAGAATTTTTTTATTTTTCATTCTTTCATTGAAACGCAGTCTGAATATTGCCTTCTTTCTGGTCTTTTAGGGCCTTCTGGTATTCGGCTTCCTTTTCAGCAGGCGTGATGGGCGTGATGGACTGTCCGTCCTTCAGGTTCTGTACCCCTTCGATAACGATTTTTTCGCCTGCTTTCAAACCTTCCGTCACGTAATAATACTTGCCGTCGTCTAAGCTGAACACTTTAACTTCGGTATTTTTCAGCGTGTTGTCCGGTTGCAGTACGAATACGAACTGCTTGTCCTGGATTTCGGTAGTGGCAGACTGTGGAATCATGATGACATCATGCAGCGGGTTGGGGAATACCACATTGCCGGTGCTTCCACTACGCAGCACGTTGTGCTTGTTGGGGAAGAGGGCACGCATGGTTACCGAACCGGTAGTCTGGTCAATGACTCCGCTGATTGTCTCCACGCGGCCACTGTCGGCATACATGGTCCCGTCGATGAGCTGCAACTGTACATCCGGCATCTTTTCCAGAATTTCCTTGGTGCTACCGCCTTCACGAATCTGTGACAAGAGTTGGCGTTCGGTCATGGAGAAGTAGGCGTACATTTCGGAGATGTCGGCAACGGTAGTCAGCGGGCTGGCTACGGAAGGACTAACCAAGCTACCTACGCGGTAGGGAATGCTACCTACTACACCGTCACTGGGGCTGGTTACACTGGTGTATGACAAATTGTTCTTGGCATTGACCAATTGGGCATTGGCTTGTGCCAGTTGTGCCTTTGTCTGTGCCAGCTGGTTTTCGGCCATTTGCAAATCGTAGTCACTGATGATGTTTTTCTTGTTCAGTTCACGTTTGTTGTTTACAGTCAGTTCTTGTGTGTTTACGGCAGCTTTGGCTGTTTCAACAGCAGCTTTGGCCGAATTTACGGCTGCCTGATACTGTACGGGGTCGATGCTGAACAACACTTGTCCTTTGCGCACTGTTGCGCCTTCATCCACGTGCAATTTTGTGATGAACCCACTCACCATCGGGCGGATTTCTACATCTTGTTTACCCTTGATAGTAGCAGGGTAGCTGTTTGTCAAGTTGGCAGTGGTGGTCTTTGCCTCAATCACTGCAAATTCGGGAGCTTTACCCGTTCCTTTGTCGCCTTGTCCGCAACTGCTGAGCAGTGCCAGGCAACATGCCAATAATACTAATCTACTCTTCATACTCTTTTTTGTTCTCTGTATAATTTTATATTCTTCTTTTTTTCGATTCTTGAAAGGCGTTTTTGTGTGTAATTCATGATTTAGAAATAAGGTAGGAAAAAGAAAACTGAATACTCCTATTCAGTTTTCGTCTGCAAAAATATTCTTTTCTTAGTATATAAGGTGTGAAACACTTCCTTTTTTAACTATGTTTCATACATAGATGAGAACGAAAGGACATTTTTTGATTAAAATACTGTAAAGCATACCGCTAATTGGCAGATAACCTTTATTTTTGCAGCATGTTAGAACGTAAACGCCATACTAAAATGAAGCCGCTTTTCCGCAGGTTGTTGGGGGGTGTTGCCATAGCTGCCGCACTGTATTCTTGTGCCAGTGTGGGCCGTATTGAAGGAGGACCTTATGATGAGACTCCTCCGCGTTTTATTTCCGGTACTCCCACGCCCGGCGCACTCCATCACAATAAAAATAAACTTTCCATTGAGTTCGATGAATTTATCAAGCTTGACAAGCCGAATGAGAAGATTGTAATATCCCCTCCGCAGGTGCAGCAGCCCGAAATTAAGTCTAATGGGAAGAAGGTGGTCATCACTCTGCAGGATACATTGAAACCCAATACTACTTATACATTCGATTTTGGTGATGCCATCCAGGATAATAATGAGGGGAATCCCTTGGAGAATTTCTTCTATTCTTTCTCTACGGGCGACCGTCTCGACTCTATGGCTGTGGCCGGTACAGTACTGAATGCGGCCAATCTTGAACCGGTGAAAGGAATGCTGGTCGGTCTGCATGCCAATCTGGCCGACTCCGCTTTTACCAAACTTCCTTTTGAGCGGGTGGGGCGTACGGACAGTCGCGGACGCTTCTCTATCCGTGGAGTGGCTCCCGGCAAGTATCGCATTTATGCCTTGCAGGATGCCGACCAGAATTTTGCCTATTCCCAGCCGACGGAAGTGATAGCTTTTAATGACTCTATCATCATTCCTTCCATGGAAGAGCGCATGCGCCAGGATACGACCTGGATAGACTCGCTGACAGTAGATACGATTGTAGAACGTCAATATACCCACTACCTTCCGGATGATGTTCTGCTGCGTGCTTTCAAGGAGCTTTCCTTCTCGCAACGTTTTTTGAAGGCCGAACGGTTGACTCCGGAGAAGTTTTCGCTCTATTTCACTGCTCCGGCAGACACGTTGCCTTTATTGAAAGGATTGAACTTTAATGAGGAAGATGCGTTTGTTATAGAACAGCCTACCGGCCGGAACGATACGATTCATTATTGGATAAAGGATTCTCTGCTCTATAAGCAGGATTCCCTGAAAATGAGTATCACCTATTTGTATACGGATAGCCTGAAACGATTGGTACCCCGTACCGATACTTTGAATGTGCTGGCGAAGTTGACATACGACAAGCAGCAGAAGCAGAAGCAGGAAGCGAAGGAAAAGGAACAGAAAGAGCGTGAGAAGAAAAAGAAGAAGTTGAAGGGAGGTGAGGTGGAAGAGCCCGAGCCGACGGAATTCCTGGCTGTAGATGTGTATGCCCCTTCTGCAATCGATGTATATGATTATCTTACTCTGTCGTTTACGGAGCCGGTGGCAAGCATAGATACCACCGCTTTCCATCTGAAACTGAAAGTGGACTCGTTGTGGCAGGATATCCCGTTCGACTTTATGCGCGACTCTTTGGACTTGAAGCGTTATAATCTGTTTGCCGAATGGGCACCCGGCGAAAGCTATACATTTGAAGTGGATTCTGCTGCCATACGCGGATTGTACGGGTTGTTCTCCGACAAGATAAAGAAGGACTTCAAGGCCAAGAAGCTGGAAGAGTACGGGCAGATATTCTTTAATGTGCATGGAGCGGACTCTCTGGCTTTTGTGGAACTACTGGACGGTCAGGACAAAGTGCTGCGCACGGTGCCGGTGGTGGATGGGAAAGCCGATTTCTATTTCCTCAATCCGGGCAAATATGGAGCGCGGCTGATAAATGATACGAATGGGAATGGCGTCTGGGATACGGGAAACTATGCCGAGAAGCGCCAGCCTGAAATGGTTTACTATTATCCGATGGTTCTGGAGCTTAAAGCGAACTTTGATTTGACCCAGGAATGGGATATTAAGGCCAAGTCCCTGGATAGGCAGAAGCCGGACGAACTAAAAAAACAAAAACCAGATGAAGACAAGAAAAAGCAAAACAGGAACAAAAATAACCGCAGTGGCAATAGCAGCCGCAACAGTGGTAGAGGCCATAGCTATTAGGCGGAAGCAATTGTTCATTCTATTAATGGTGGGAGCGGTCTGTTTGGGAACCTCCCAGTCTGTTCAGGCCCAATGTACTGCAAAGAATGAAGCTTTCCAGTCGGGCGAGCATGTCATGTACGATTTATATTTCAATTGGAAGTTCATTTGGAAGAAGGTGGGTCTGGCAAGCCTCACTACCAATGCCACGACTTACCATTCCGAGCCTGCATTTCGCTTTAACTTGCTTTGTGTAGGCAGTAAAAAGACCGATTTTTTCTTCAAGATGCGTGATACGTTGACTTGTTATGTCAGCGATAGGTTGGAGCCGCTCTACTTCCGTAAAGCGGCGGAGGAGGGAAGCCGCCATACGGTGGACGAGGCTTGGTTCTCCTACTCGGACGGACTGGCGAATGTAAAGCAGAGACGCACCTGGCACAATCCCGTGCGTGAGGCTCAGGAGATGGAATACAGTGATAGTCGCTGTATCTTCGATATGTTGAGCATTTTGGCGCAGGCGCGCTCTTATGACCCTAAAGACTACAAGGTAGGGCAGAAGATACTCTTTCCCATGGCCACAGGACGCAGGGTGGAAGAGCAGACGTTGATTTACCGCGGCAAGGAGGAGGTCAAGGCGAATAACGACACCGTTTACCGCTGCTTGGTATTCTCTTTCGTAGAGTACAAGAAAGGTAAGGAGAAGGAGGTCATCACCTTCTTCGTATCCGATGATAAGAACCACCTTCCCATTCGCTTGGACATGTATTTGAATTTCGGTTCGGCCAAGGCATTCTTCAAGAGTGTCCGGGGCAACCGCTATCCGATGACGTCTGTGGTAAGGAAAAAGTGATGTTATCCCCTTTTCTAAATACACTGGATTCGAAAGTGGCAATCAGTTTTCCCTCCTGGTTGGTGACGTCGATCTGGTAATATCCGGTGGTGCGGCCGATGTAGCGTTCGCGTGCTTCGGCATACAGTACATCGCCCGGTCCGCTGCTGCGCAGGAAGGTGATATTGGACGAAAGAGAGAAGGCCAATGTTCCGTGGGAGTTGGCTGCTGCTGCCAGTGCCAGGTCGGCAAGGGTGAAGATGGCACCCCCTTGCGTACGGCCTCCCGCATTGAGATGCTCTGCCGTGATAACCAGGCGTGCCTTGCTGTATCCTTCCTTTATTTCTATCAGTTCTACACCTGCATTCGTGGCGAAGCGGTCGTTCTTAAAAAACTCTTGTGCGGTCATGGGGAGTAATGATTAATGTTTAGTGATTAATGATTAATGGGTGGAAAATATGTGCTTCCGGACGCAAAAGTAACGATTTTAGCCATTAATTGAATTATTTAGGCGGGTCAAATCTGTACACTTGCTCTACTTTTGCAGCAGGAAAAATCATAAACTCTTAATAAATAAATCCCTTATTATGAAAACAGTCCTCACTACATTGGGAATCTCCCTCCTTGTATTGGCAGGTTGCGCAGGGCAAAAGCAGGCTGAAAGCAACTTTATCCAAGAAAACATTGATAATGCTGTGGCTCAGGAGACAATTCAGACAGACATTATCGAAAAATCCGGTAAAATCCTTAATCCCCGTACCATTGATAAGGATGGGAACATTGTCTATGTACCTATCGACGATTGGTGTTCCGGCTTCTTCCCCGGTAATATCTGGCATATGTACGAGTTGACCGGTGACCAGAAGTGGCTGCCGCTGGCAGAGAAGTATACCGAGGATTTGGATTCGGTACAATACCTTACCTGGCACCATGATGTGGGCTTTATGATTGGCAGCAGCTACCTGAACGGATACCGTTTTGCGGGTAAGGAGGAGTACAAGCCGGTCATCATACAGACAGCCAAATCATTGTCTACCCGTTTCCGCCCTGCAGCAGGCGTACTTCAGTCATGGGATGCAGACAAGGGGTGGCAGGCTGAACGTGGCTGGAAATGTCCCGTTATCATTGATAATATGATGAACCTCGAACTGCTGTTCGAAGCTTCCAAGCTGTCCGGCGACTCCACTTTCTATAACATAGCCCGGAAGCACGCCGATACGACTATGGCTAACCATTTCCGTGAGGACAACAGCTGCTATCATGTGGTGGATTATGACCCCGAAACCGGTGAAGTCCGTAAGAGACAGACTGCACAAGGCTATGCCGACGAGTCTGCTTGGGCACGTGGACAAGCGTGGGCCTTGTACGGCTATACCATGTGCTATCGCTATACACACGATGCCAAATACCTGGAACAGGCTGAAAAGGTCTACAACTTTATCTTCAACAACAAGAATCTTCCGGAAGACTTGGTTCCCTACTGGGATTTCGATGCTCCCAATATCCCGAATGAACCTCGCGATGCTTCGGCAGCTGCCTGCACGGCGTCCGCCCTTTACGAGCTGAGTACTTATCTGCCGGATAAGGGATACAAGGAAACCGCCGACCGGATTATGGAAAGCCTCGCTTCTCCTTCCTACCGTGCCAAGGTGGGTACCAACGGCAACTTCATCCTGATGCACTCTGTGGGCAGTATTCCTCACGGTGCGGAGATTGATGTACCGCTGAATTATGCCGACTATTACTTCCTGGAAGGATTGATGCGTAAAAGAGACTTGGAAAAATGAAAACTCAATTAAATATTTTGTTAGGTGGTTTAGGTTTGTTCGCCTTGCAGGGCTGTAAAGCCCCGCAGGCGGAACAATCCGTCCAGCCGAATGTCATTTACGTTTTTCCCGACCAATACCGTAATCAGGCGATGGAGTTCTGGGGCCAGGAAGGTTTTCGCGAGAAAGTGAACTTTCGGAATGACCCGGTGCATACCCCACGCTTGAATGATTTTGCCCGGGAGTCGGTGGTATTGACATCTGCCATGAGCAACTGCCCGTTGAGCAGTCCCCACCGTGGTTCTCTGTTGACGGGAATGTATCCTAATAAGAGTGGTATTCCATTGAATTGCAATTCGAGCCGTCCCATCAGCTCCCTGCGTGAGGATGCTGTGTGTGTGAGTGATGTTTTCTGCAATGCCGGATATGACTGTGCCTACTTTGGCAAACTGCATGCCGACTTTCCTACCCCCAACGACCCCGAACGTCCCGGACAGTATGTGGAAGACCGTGTACCTGCATGGGATGCCTATACGCCGAAAGAACGTCGTCATGGGTTCAATTACTGGTATTCTTACGGTACCTTTGACGAACACAAGAATCCGCATTACTGGGATACGGAAGGCCGTCGCCACGACCCGCGCGAGTGGTCACCGTTACACGAATCGGGCAAGGTGGTGTCTTATCTGAAGAACGAGGGGAATGTACGCGACCCGAAGAAACCTTTCTTCATTATGGTAGGCATGAATCCTCCCCATAGTCCGTACCGTTCTTTGGACGACTGTATGGAGGAAGATTTCAATCTCTATAAAAACCAGCCTCTGGACAGCTTGCTCGTCCGTCCGAATGCCGACTCCAAGATGCTCAAGGCAGAGAGTGCACGCTACTACTTTGCTTCTGTGACGGGTGTCGACCGTGCTTTCGGTCAGATACTTGATGCCTTGAAGGAACTCGGGCTGGACAAGAATACCATTGTCGTGTTTGCCTCCGACCATGGAGAGACCATGTGTAGCCAGCATACGGAAGACCCGAAGAATTCCCCGTACTCCGAGTCCATGAACGTTCCTTTCTTGGTGCGTTTTCCCGATAAGATTAAGCCTCGCGTGGACGACTTGATGCTTTCCTCGCCGGACATCATGCCTACCTTGTTGGGGCTTGCCGGTCTTGCCGACTCCATTCCGGCCGAGGTGCAGGGGCGCAACTATGCACCGCTTTTCTTCGATGAAAAGGCGGATATTGTACGTCCCACCGGCGCTCTCTACATCCAGAACCTGGACGGTGAGAAGGATGCGGAAGGCATGGTCCGTTCCTACTTCCCTTCGTCGCGCGGCTTTAAATCGGCGCGCTACACGCTGGCGCTCTACATTGACCGCGAAAACCATAAGCTGGTCAAAAGTTTGTTGTTTGACGATGAAAAGGACCCGTATCAGATGAATAACCTTTCTTTGGAAGAAAACCAAGAAGTCGTAAAAGACCTTTGCGCAGAGATGGGCAAAGTGTTGAAAGAGATTGATGATCCTTGGTATAAGGAAGGTATCTTGAAGGATATGATACCTTATTGATTGGAAATGGGTTATAGATAATCCTCCATAAATTGCTTGAACGTTTTTTGCGACCCGCTTCGACTGATAGTGAACTATTTGTCGGAGCGGGTTGTTTGATTCAGAGTGGAATAAATTACCAATACGTATTAAGTAAATGATGGAGATGAAGTATAGACTATGGGCTTGTTTGTTGTTTTTGCCGATGGTCCTTTGGGCGTCCGGGCGTCCGAAAGTGGCTGTCGTACTCAGTGGGGGTGGCGCCAAAGGGACGGCGCATATCGGTGCTCTGAAAGTAATTGAAGAAGCGGGTATCCCTATAGATTATGTGGTGGGCACTAGTATGGGGGCCATTGTGGGCGGTTTGTATTCTATCGGATATACCCCACAGCAATTGGACAGTATGGTGAATGCCCAGAACTGGAAATTCTTGCTCTCGGATGCCCCCAATCCTAAGGATGTGTTGCTGGATGACCGGTTGAAGTCGGAGCGCTATGTACTCTCCATTCCGTTTTCTTTGAAATCTGCCGCTGTTTCGGATGCGGGTATCATAAAAGGGAAGAACCTGGCACGTTTGTTCTCCACATTGACAGAAGGTTACCAGGATTCTGTGGATTTTAGCCGTCTGCCTATTCCGTTTGCCTGCGTGTCGGAAAATCTGGTGAATGGCAGCGAAGTAGTGTTCCATGAGGGAATACTGGCTACTGCCATGCGTTCCAGCATGTCCATTCCCGGTGTGTTTGCTCCGGTAGACCTGGATGGAATGGTGTTGGTGGACGGTGGAATGGTGAATAACTATCCGGTAGATGTGGCGCTTGCCATGGGGGCCGACTACATTATCGGGGTGGATGTGCAGAGTCCGCTGCTTAAGGCTTCCGAGCTGAAATCGGTGAAAGACATCTTCGGGCAAATCATCAATCTGCAAGGAGAGAAGAAATACCGTGAGAATCTGCGTAATACCGACGTATTGATAAAGGTGGATGTCACCGGCTATTCGGCTGCAAGTTTCACCAAAGAGGCCATCGACACTTTGATGGTGCGGGGAGAGCGTGCTGCCATGGACAGTTGGGACGGACTGCTTGCCCTGAAACGGAAGCTGGGACTTGCAGAAGATTATCAGCCTCGCCGTCCGGGACCTTTCCGCTTGCCTGGCGCGGCTGTTGATAGGGAGATTCCCGTTGATTCCCAAATAGCCGTCCCTGCTGTACGGGAGAACAAGTTGAATGTCGGTTTTCGTTTTGATACGGAAGAACTGGCGGCGTTGCAGGCAAATACGGACTTCTATTTCGGCCGGCAGCGGGAGTCGCTGGTCAGCCTCACCGCCCGTCTGGGCAAGCGTACACTGGCACGACTTGGATATGGTTATCAATGGGACGGTGGATGGCAGGCAGGACTTGCCTATCAGTTCGACTATAAAGATATGAATATTTATAATGAAGGCAAACGGGCGCTGGATTTGACTTTTACACATCAGCTGGTCCGTATGGGGGCGGCGAAGGACTGGAACAATATCCAGGTCAGTCTGGGCATTGACTTTGATTACTACCACTATCATGATTTGCTGTCGCTCGACCCGTTAGCTTCGGCACTGTTTGAAAATTCGTCCTTATTCAGTTACTTTGCCGGACTTGTGTTCAACAACTTGAATGAGAGGAGCGCCCCTACAAAAGGTATGTCGTGGGCGGTATCCTATCATCTCTATACGGATAACTTCTTCCAGTATAAGGACAACAATCCTATTTCTGTTTTCGATGCCCGTTGGCAGGGATGTTTCTCTCCCTCGAGTAAGTTCACTGTCACTCCTTCGTTTTATGGACGCGTATTGTCCGGAAGCGGTAATTATCCTTTTGCCATCATTAATATGGTGGGGGGAACCATACCGGGGCGCTATATGCCACAGCAGATACCGTTTACGGGCATCAACCGTGCGGAACTGTCACAAGCCGCATTGCTGGTTGCAGGGCTGAACCTCAGACAGCGTATCTTGAAAAACCAGTATATATCAGTGATGGGCAGTTATGGGCGAAACTCCGGGAGGTTTCATCAGATTCTTGACTCTTCCGAATCGGTTGATATGGCAGGGGTAGGCATCGGCTATATGTACAAGAGTTTTCTGGGACCAGTGGAGATACAATTGAATTGGTCCAACCAGACGAAGAAAGTAGGGTGGTATGCCGGGTTCGGATTCGTATTCTAACAGGGATGTATCAAAATACACAATCACCATAGGATTATACAGATTTTATTTTTCAGTTAAAAGAACAGAAGAACAAGAGAAAAATATGTTCTTTTGTTCTTCTGCCTAAAACTTACCCCAATCTGTATGATTCTGTGGTGAGTTATGATACCTTCGTTATTTATTCAGCTTCCATTCGCTTCCGTCCTTACCGTCCTTAATCTCGAAACCGAGCGCGGTGAGTTCATTGCGGATTTTGTCGGATGTAGCCCAATCTTTGTTGGCTTTTGCCTTTGAACGCTCTTCCAATAGCATGTCCACTACTTTGCCGAAGGCAGCTTCACGCTCTTCGTTGGAGGCGTTGTCTTCTTGTAATCCTAAGATGTCGAAGCAGAAGAGGTGGAAGGTTTCCTTCAATTCTTTCAGGTCTTCGGCTGTGATGGAATCGTTTCCAGCCAGGATATTGTTTACCATCTTGGCGCCGTCGAAGAGGTGGGCGATGACAATCGGTGAGTTCAAGTCATCATTCATGGCTTCGTAACACTTGGCACGCAGGGATTTCACGTCTATGGTGGAGGTTGCAGCAGGGGTAATCTTGTCCAGTCCATGTACAGCATCCATCAGTCTTGCCAATCCCTTTTCGGCGGCTTGCAGAGCTTCGTTGCTGAAGTCTACCGTACTGCGGTAGTGGGCTTGCAGGGTGAAGAAGCGGATGGTCATTGGGCTGTAGGCTTGCTCCAGCATGGGGTGTGTGCCTTTGAAGAGCTCTTCCAATGTGATGAAGTTACCGTAAGACTTACCCATTTTCTGTCCGTTCACGGTCAGCATGTTGTTGTGCATCCAATAATGTACCATATCTTCTCCTTGGGAAGCTACGGATTGTGCAATCTCGCATTCGTGATGCGGGAAGATAAGGTCCATACCGCCACCATGAATGTCGAAGTGCTCGCCCAAGTATTTCTTTCCCATGGCTGTACATTCGGCGTGCCAGCCGGGGAAGCCGTCGCTCCACGGGGAAGGCCAACGCATGATGTGTTCCGGTTGCGCACATTTCCAGAGGGCAAAGTCTGCGGGATTGTGCTTCTCGCTCTGTCCGTCCAGTTCGCGGGTGGTGTTGAGAACATCATCCAGGTTGCGTCCGGAGAGCTTGCCGTAGTGATGGTCCTTGTTGTATTTTTCTACATCGAAATAAACGGAACCTTCACTTTCATAGGCATATCCGTTCTTCAATATCTCCTTTACAAGTTCTATCTGTTCGATGATGTGGCCGCTGGCATGTGGCTCGATACTGGGAGACAGCACATTCAATGCATCCATCGCCTTATGATAGCGGTTGATGTAGTACTGTGCCACTTCCATTGGCTCCAGTTGTTCCAGACGGGCTTTTTTCGCAATCTTGTCTTCACCTTCGTCGGCATCGTGCTCCAGATGGCCCACGTCGGTAATGTTGCGGACATAGCGCACCTTGTAGCCGATGTGCGTCAGGTAGCGGAACAGCAGGTCGAAAGTGATGGCAGGGCGTGCATGTCCCAAGTGCGGGTCACCGTACACGGTCGGTCCGCAGACATACATGCCTACATGCGGTGCATGCAGCGGTACGAACAGCTCTTTTTTTCTATTTAAAGTGTTGTAAATGGTCAGTTGATGTTCCATAACAGTTGATTATTAGTTCTTTTAGGAGTACAAAGGTATAATAAATCTGTGAAAATCTATAATGATATTCTGTTTTATAAGAGTAAATGCAACGGATTTCACCTTCGTTTATTACTTTTGTATCCATGAAGTCAGATAAACGTGTATTGCTTGGCATGAGTGGCGGCACGGATAGTTCCGTGGCCGCCATGAGGTTGCAGGAAGCCGGTTATGAGGTGACTGGCGTGACTTTCCGTTTCTATGAGGCAGGAGATGAGACCGGGTATTTGGAAGATGCACGGGCTCTGGCCCTGAAGCTGGGGATGAAACACATTACCTATGATGCACGCGAGCTTTTCCGTTCGCGTATTATCCGCTATTTTGTGGAAGAGTATCTAAGGGGACGCACTCCCGTTCCTTGCACGGTCTGCAATAATGAGCTGAAGTGGGCACTGTTGGCTAAAATAGCCGATGAAAAGGGGATTTATTGGATTTCTACCGGACATTATGTGCGTAAAGTCTTGTCCGGAGGAAAGTATTATATAGCTCCTGCTGCAGATAAGGACAAAGACCAGACTTTCTTTCTGTGGGGATTGAAGCAGGACATCCTGCAGCGTATGTTGCTTCCGATGGGAGATATTACGAAAAATGAGGCGCGCTCGTATGCGGCGGAGCGTGGTTTCGGGCAGGTGGCTGCGAAGAAAGACAGTATAGGTGTGTGCTTTTGCCCTTTGGATTACCGTTCCTTTTTGAAGCGTGAGGTTCCTGAAACACTATTACCCGGTAAAGGTAGATTCGTCGATGAAAAGGGGGATTTCTTGGGATGGCATGAGGGCTATCCGTTTTATACCGTAGGGCAACGTAGGGGCTTGGGTATCCATCTGAACAAGGCTGTTTTTGTGAAAGAGACAAGAGTGGAAAGCAATGAAGTCGTTTTAGCTCCGCTCTCTTCCCTCTACAGGCAGGAAATGTGGCTGGGAGACTGGAACCTGGTGGAGAATAGTCGTGTGCTGGGTGCAAACGAGGTTATTGTGAAGATACGCTACCGTAAGCAGGCAAACCGGTGCAGGGTGACTCTTACGGTGGAAGGTCTGTTACGTGTCCGTCTGATAGAGCCGCTGGAATCCATTGCACCCGGGCAGGCAGCGGCTTTCTATGATAAGGACGGATACTTGTTGGGCGGTGGAATTATTCTCTGAACCTTACATTCGTTTTATAGCTTCTCGAACAAAAGATAGTAAATGTTGTTAATTTTATGAGACGTCTTTTTATGAGAAACTTCATTAGTGTCCACTAAAAAATCATAGTCGTTCTTTGAAATTGTTGAAATTCAGTTTGTTGTAATGGTATTTGGTGCGCAACGATTTGAAATTACTTTTGCAGTCTGAATCAGACTGTTATGAATAAAGACAAATATGTTTTTTCTCAATTAGTCACATTTCTTGATGAGTTCAAGTTCTTGCGTATCGTCAAGAAGTATGAAGGCAACAAATACATTAAAAGCTATACCTGTTGGAATCAGTTGCTTACGATGATGTTCGGTCAACTTTCCAACCGTGAGAGTTTAAGAGACCTCATCGTGTCACTGGAGGCTCACACCGGAAAACTCTATCATCTGGGAATCGGCAAGTCCGTAACACGAAGCAATCTTAGCAAGGCAAACGAGCAACGTGACTATCGCATCTTCAGGAATATGCAACCTTCATGATAGCCGAAGCGCGCAAGCGTAGAATCGAAAGAATCTTTGAGCTTGACGGTCATGTCTATGCTTTTGATTCCACCACGATTGACCTTTGTCTGTCAGTGTTCGAGTGGGCTAAATTCCGCAAGCATAAAGGCGGAATCAAGATGCATACGCTCTACGATGTGGAAGCGGAAGTTCCTGCATTTGTGCATATTACTCCTGCTAATATTCACGATACAAAAGCGATGTCTGTGATTCCTTATGAACGTGGTGCGCATTATATATTTGACCGTGGTTACAACGATTTTGGCAACTTGTATACGATAGACCGCATAGGTGCTTTCTTCGTTGTACGAGCCAAAACCAATGTGCGGATTAAGCCCAAAACGTGGAAGCGAAGATTGCCTGAAGGTGTCATTTCTGATGTCATCGGATGTTTTACGGTTTATAAAAGTTCCAAGGATTACCCCGATGAACTTAGAAAGCTCATTGTTGAAGACCCCGAAAGTGGCACACGATACATTTTCCTGACGAACAATCTTGACGCTTCGGCTGAGCTGATTTCTCGGTTATACCGAAATAGATGGAGTGTGGAGCTGTTTTTCAAATGGATTAAACAACACCTTAAGATAAAGAGGTTTTGGGGAACTTCGGAGAATGCTGTACGCATACAAATATATTGTGCCATAATTACTTACTGCCTTGTGGCGATAGTACAACACGATATGAAGTTAGAGCGAAGCATCTACGAAACCTTGCAAATACTCGGCATCTCGCTAACCGATAAAACTCATCTTAGAGATTTGTTCGACAAATCGAATTTCAAAAATATCAAAGAGCTAAATGATTCAAGTGAATCGAATTTATTTAATTTTTAACCGACTAGTGACCAAAAAATTTTTAGTGGACACTAGTGGAGAAACTTTTAAAACGAACTGTAATATGAAAAGGATATATATTGTAATGTTGTTTGCTGCTTTAGCAACCATAACTTATGCTCAGACGGATGATAAAGGTTATCAGGAGGGAGCTTGGGTATTGAAAGGAGTGACTGGTCTTAATATGTCACAGACTGCCATGGCCAACTGGTCGGCAGGAGGTGAGAATTCCATTGCTGGAAATGCCTACTTGAATGCATCACTGACACACAAGAAAGGAAACTGGCTCTGGGTCACCAACATGGTGCTGGACTATGGCTTGTCGAAAACCAAATCTCAGGGGATGAGGAAAAGTAGTGATAAAATAGGGCTTTCCACTCAGTTGGGATATTCTACAGACAACGTCTGGTTCTATACACTGATGGGTGATTTGAATACCCAGTTTGCCAAAGGATATGACTATCCTGACAAAGAGCACCAGATTTCCAATTTCTTTGCTCCTGCCTATTCGAATATCGCCCTGGGTATGGAATGGAGGCCTAAGAGTAACTATTCTCTACTGCTTTCACCCGTTTCCACCAAGATGACTTTCGTGACTGATGACTATCTTTCCGATTTGGGCGCTTTTGGTGTAGACCCGGGTGACCACTTCAAGATAGAGGGTGGCGCTTTTGTGAAAGCCCGTGCTGAATTGCCCGTGATGGAGAATGTGAATCTGATTACTACGGCTGATTTCTTTACTCCTTACAGCAAAGATTTTGGAAACATAGATGTGAATTGGGATGTACTTATCAGCATGAAAATCAATAAAGTATTGTCGGCTACCATCAATACAACTCTGAAGTATGACAATGATGTGAAAACGTTTGATGACAATGGAGTGAAGAAGGGCGCCAAGGTGCAGTTTAAGGAAGTGCTGGGAATTGGGCTGGCATATAATTTCTAATCCTTGAGGCTGATTGTTGAAATGAAAAAGTAAAGTCAAAACGTACTGACTGATTTGTAAAACGCGGATTACGCAGATTACATGGATTTATTAATTTATCCGCGTAATTTGCGTAATCCGCGCTTGATTTTTATGATATAGTAATTTACCGGTTCAGTTCCAGCATTTCCTCTATATACTCCCTCGTGTTGCTGAGCCGGGGCACCTTATGCTGTCCGCCGAGTTTCCCCTTGCTATCCAGCCAGTTATGGAAGAGGTTGGGACGGGCGACGATGATTTCCAGCGGTTGCAGCGCCAGGTTATTCTGCCTTTTAGCTTCATAGTCGGAGTTCACCTCTTTCAGGGTGTCGTCCAATACTTTGGCGAACTTCTCCAGGCTGTCCGGCATTTGTGCAAACTCTATCAGCCACTGGTGGCGGCATTTGGCATGCTTGTCCATAAACACGGGAGCAGCAGAGTAATCTACTACTTGTGCACCGGTCTCGGCACATGCCCTGGCAAGTCCTCTTTCCGCGTTATCCACAATCAGTTCTTCGCCGAACGCGTTGATAAAGTGCTTGGTACGTCCGGTGATGACGAACTTATAGGGGTTCTTCGATGTGAACTTCACCGTATCTCCAATCATATATCGCCACAAACCGGCAGAAGTGGAGATTACCATGGCGTAGTTTTTGTTCAGCTCCACCTCCTCGAGGCAGAAGGTACGCGGATTCTCCTTGCCTACATCTTCAAGCGGGATGAACTCGTAGAAGATACCGTAGTCAATCATCAGCAACATGGCAGGGTCGGCAGGGTCGTTCTGCGTGCCGAAGTAGCCTTCGGAGGCGTTATAAGTCTCTACATAATGCATCTTGCTGCTGCGGATCACGTCTTTGTATTGCTCGCGGTAGGGAGTGAAGGCAACGCCGCCGTGGAAGAATACCTCCAGGTTGGGCCATATCTCCTCAAGGCTCTGCTTTCCCGTCTTTTCCAGTATATGTTTGATGAGTACAAGCATCCAGGACGGTACACCGGAAAGGTTGCTTACATTTGCATGGATGGTTTCGCGGGCAATGGCCTCCATTTTGGGCTCGAAGTGCTCCATCAAGGCTGTCTGCTTGCTGGGTACGCGGACAAAGTTTACCAGCGGGTTGATATTTTCTATGAGGATGGCGGAGAGGTCGCCTACAAGACTGTGGTTGGTGTTCAGGTTGGGAGCGTGGCTGCCTCCAAGGATAAGCCCTTTACCGGAAAAGAAACGGCTTTCGGGATTCTGTCCCAGATAGATGGCAACGGCATCCCGGCCTCCCTTGTAATGCGTGTCGTGCAAGGACTCCCGGCTGACGGGCAGGAACTTGCTCTTGTCGTTGGTGGTACCCGATGATTTGGCAAACCAACGTATTTCCGAAGGCCAAAGCAGATTTTGCTCACCGGCACGCAGGCGGGTTACATAAGGTTTTACTTCTTCATAAGTTTGTATGGGAAGGCGCTTCTTGAAATCTTCATAAGTACGGATAGAGGCATAGTCATGCTTCTTTCCCCATTCCGTGTTTGCCGCTGTCCGGACGAGGCGCTGCAGTACAAGCTGTTGCAATTCACCGGCATGGCTGGTGTATTGTTCGATTTCTTTCAGACGGGGAGCAAAATATACCTTATTCAGAAACTTTGTAATATTCATCGTTCTTTGTGAAATCTTATTTTAAACCGCAAAAATAATCTTATTTATCGGCATCTCTATCTTTTTTCTCTTTTTTTTCTATCTTTACGGACCTATAGAACAATAATTCAAACAAAAATATCATGAGAATAGGTATTTTGACTTCAGGAGGCGACTGTCCCGGCATCAACGCTACCATTCGCGGTGTATGTAAAACAGCTATCAACCATTATGGAATGGAAGTAATTGGCATTCACAGCGGTTTTCAGGGGCTGCTGACCAAGGATGTGGAGTCGTTTACCGAAAAATCCTTATCCGGTTTGCTGAACTTGGGAGGTACGATGCTCGGTACTTCGCGCGAGAAGCCCTTTAAGAAGAACGGCGTGATGTCCGGCGTGGACAAACCGGCACTGATAGCGCGGAATATCGAAGAGATGGGGCTTGATTGTGTAGTCTGTATCGGCGGGAACGGTACGCAGAAGACAGCCGCCAAACTCTCTGCTATGGGGCTGAACATTGTGTCTGTACCTAAAACCATAGACAACGATATTTGGGGAACTGATTTCTCCTTCGGATTCGATTCTGCCGTCAGCATTGCTACGGATGCCATCGACCGGTTGCACAGCACGGCCAGCTCGCACAAGCGGGTGATGGTGATTGAGGTGATGGGGCACAAGGCAGGTTGGATAGCCTTATACTCCGGTATGGCAGGCGGTGGTGACGTGATTCTGATTCCGGAGATTCCCTATAATATCCACCGTATCGGAGAAACGATTCTGAATCGGCTGAAGAAAGGAAAGCCTTACTCCATCGTGGTGGTAGCCGAAGGTATACAGACGGACGGGCGGAAGCGTGCCGCCGAGTATATAGCTCAGGAGATAGAGTATGAGACGGGTATCGAGACCCGTGAGACTGTGTTGGGTTATATTCAGCGGGGCGGCTCACCCACACCTTTTGACCGTAACCTTTCCACACGTATGGGTGGACATGCCACGGAACTGATTGCCAACGGGCAGTTCGGGCGGATGATTACCTTGAAGGGGAATGAAATAGCTTCTGCACCGCTGGAGGAGATTGCGGGCAAGTTGAAGCTGGTGACGGAAGACAATGACTTAGTTGTCCAGGGACGTCGGATGGGAATCTGTTTCGGCTAATTTTTCTTGTGGGGATTCTTCAACAGCTTCTGCCATGGGATTTTCTTCTGTGGAGGTTTCTGTTGCATGGTTTCGCTCCTTGGCTGCCTGGACTTCCTCCTTGAAAGCGGCATCCTTAATTTTTTTCAATGCCATCTGTGCCGCATTTTGTTGCGACTCCTTCTTGGAATAACCGGCGCCGGTACCTGCCGATATCCCTTCGATGCGGACTTCGGTGTGGAACATCGGATTGTATTCTTCGTCGAGAAACTGCTCGATAAGCTCGAATGACACCTCCATTTTGTTCTTCTGGCTCCATTCGATGAGTTTTGACTTGAAGTTGACCTCTTTGCGAGACATCTTGTCGAGGTCGATATAGTTTTTGAAAATCTTCTCTTCCATGAACTGCTTGCAGCGGTCGTAGCCCTGGTCCAGATAAATGGCGCCGATGAAGGCTTCGAATGCATTGCCGTACATGTAGCTGTTGTGGGATGAGGAGCGGGTGGAGTATTTCACCAGTTTGTCCAGTCCGATTTCCACGGCCAGTTTGTTGAGTGTTTCCCGCTGTACAATTTTGGAACGGGTATTGGTAAGGAAACCTTCGCGGCGTCCTTCGAAATGGCGGTAGACAATATCTCCTACAATGGCGTCGAGGATAGCATCGCCCAAGAATTCCAGCCGTTCGTTGTTGATGGGACGTCCTTTTTCGGAGCGCATGGAGATGGATTTATGCAGCAAAGCCTGCTGATAGACCTTGATGTCACGTGGAAAGAAGCCGAGAATTCTGTAAAAACAAAAATAAGACTCTCTATCCTTGCGGAACAAGAGCCTTATTTTATCTATTTGGTTACGTAACACGACCTTATTATTCTGCGTATTTCTTGAAAATGACACACGCATTATGACCACCGAATCCAAAAGTATTGGACAAAGCTACGTTCACTTCGCGCTTTTGTGCTTTGTTGAACGTGAAGTTCAGGTCATAGTCGATGTTTTCGTCGTTATCACCCTCTTCGTGGTTGATGGTCGGAGGAACAATGCCATTCTTGATGGCGAGGATGCTTGCAATGGATTCTACCGCACCGGCAGCGCCCAGCAAGTGGCCGGTCATGGATTTTGTCGAACTGATGTTCAACTCATACGCATGCTGTCCGAATACCTCTTTGATTGCTTTTGCTTCCGAAATATCACCTACGGGAGTAGATGTACCGTGAACATTGATATAATCTACTTCTTCGGGTTTCATTTCTGCATCTTCCAACGCATTCAGCATCACTAACTTGGCTCCCAAACCTTCGGGGTGAGAGGCTGTCAGGTGATGAGCGTCGGCAGACATTCCTACGCCGGCAACTTCCGCATAGATTTTGGCACCGCGTGCCTTGGCGTGTTCCAGTTCCTCGAGAACGAGACAACCGCCACCTTCACCCATGATGAATCCGTCACGGCTTGCGCTGAACGGACGGGATGCAGTTTCGGGAGAATCATTGCGGGTTGACAATGCATGCATGGCATTGAAACCACCTACACCGCAAGCGGCGATGGCAGCTTCCGAACCACCGGACACGATAACATTTGCCTTACCCAAACGGATGAGGTTAAACGCATCGGCAATAGCATTTGTGGAAGTGGCACATGCAGAACAAGTTGCGTAGTTGGGACCATGGAAACCATACATGATGGAAATTTGTCCGGCAGCAATGTCCGAAATCATCTTGGGGATGAAGAACGGATTGAATTTGGGGCCGTTTTCCTTACCGGTCAGGGCATAGTTGCCCGCCTCTTCTTCGAATGTACGGATGCCACCGATACCGGCGCCGAAGATGACACCGATTCTGTTTAAATCCTCATTTTCGACGTCAAGCCCAGAGTCACCTACCGCTTCTTTGGCTACTGCAATGGCATATTGTGTGTACAAGTCCATCTTGCGGGCCTCTTTGCGGTCTATATATTTGGTAGCATCGAAGCCTTTTACTTCGCATGCAAACTGAGTCTTGAAAAGCGATGCATCGAAATGAGTAATAGGTCCTGCTCCACTAACCCCATTCACAAGATTTTCCCAGAATTCGGGAACACTGTTGCCAATGGGAGTAATGGCGCCGAGACCTGTTACTACAACTCTTTTTAATTCCATGTTATAAACGAATGGATAAGATTACTTAGCGTGTTCTTCGATGTAAGATACAGCATCACCTACAGTACCAATCTTTTCAGCCTGGTCATCGGGAATAGAGATACCGAATTCCTTTTCGAATTCCATGATAAGTTCTACAGTGTCAAGAGAATCAGCTCCCAGGTCGTTAGTGAAGCTAGCTTCGTTAGTAACTTCTGATTCTTCTACGCCTAATTTATCGACGATAATCGCTTTCACTCTTGATGCAATTTCAGACATAACTTTAAGTTTTTAATTAATAATTAGTTTTATTTCTTTAAATTTGCGGTGCAAAGGAATGAATATTTATCATTCCTCGCAAATATTTGATGAATTAAATGCACCTTTTTGCACATTTTTCACGGTTTTGTGCAGTAATTGGAGGGATTATGGGAAAAAATATCGCAGTTTTAGCGTCGGGAAGTGGTACGAATGCCGAGAATATCATCCGTTATTTCCGGGAAAAAGGTTCGGCATGTGTGGCTCTGGTTTTGACTAACCGGCAGAATGCGTTTGTTTTAGAGCGTGCCAAGGGGCTGGGAGTGCCTTGTGTCTGGTTTGCCAAGAGCGATTGGGAAAGTGGAGAGCTTGTTTTGTCGACGCTTCGAGAGCATGATATTGATTTTGTGGTATTGGCAGGATTCCTGGCACGTGTGCCGGACAATATTCTGCATGCTTATCCCAATAAAATGATAAATATACATCCTTCGTTGCTGCCCAAGTTCGGTGGAAAGGGAATGTACGGCGACCGTGTGCACGAGGCAGTGATTGCTTCCGGCGAAAAGGAAAGCGGTATTACCATCCATTATACGAATGAGCATTATGACGAAGGCGGCATTATCTGCCAGCAGAAATGCCCCGTATTGCCGGGCGATACGCCGGAGGAGCTGGCGCAACGCATCCACCGGCTGGAGTATGAATACTATCCGAAGGTGATAGAGGAGTTGGTGGAAGGCCTCTCTCCCAGTTATTTATAGAATCGGTTAAGGGAGAGGATGGCCTCGTTCAGCTTACGGTTGTCTATCTTGTAGTTTTCCAGGGGATTCAATGCACTGTCGCTGATTTCTATATATCCGGAAGGGTGTTTTTCCAGAATAGTATGATTTTCTACGATAAAGGCATAATTGAGATTGTCGCCCACGATATGCCAGTTCCGTGGACAAGTATCGGTTATTAAATGCCCCATACTGTAATCGGAAGGCGGATTGGTTACACCCAGCACTTTATTCATTAGGGTTGGTGCAAAATCATAGTGCGTGGTACGGTGATGGTAGGTATGTGGCTGTTCTCCCGGTTCATATAATAGGAAGGGGATATGTGTTTGTACCGGTGAATAATTACTGCCGTGGCCCCAATAATTTTTATGATTCTCATTGAATTCTTGTCCATGGTCTCCGGTAATGATGACCAGGGTATTGTCTAGCAGTTTCTTTTCCTCAAGTTTGTGGAGGACGCATCCCACCAGTGAGTCGGCTTCCGCCACGCAGTTGTAGTAGAGGTTCAGGAAAGGAGTAGGGTCTATGTCGTTGTTCAGTTTCATATAGTCGGCGAACTCCCAGGACGGTTGGAAACGATAAAGCTTGTCCTTCGGCACTTCATATCCGTGTGCCAAATCATAGAAGAGAAAGGAAAAGAAAGGTTTTGTACCGCTGCCCAGCGTATCGAGTGCTTGCAGATAATCTGCTGTAATACGGCAGTCGCGGTCATAAACGGTTTTTCCTTCGGTATGGGTACGCAAGTCGGGTACCTTTGAGAAAAGTATTTTGGCAAATGGCGGGTTGACGATTGTAGCACTGGGATAAATACCTATCTGATAATTCTGCTTCAATAGTTCTTCTATGAGCAGGGGCTGTATGCCCGATACCTCAAAATCAGTCCAGTAGATGGATGAGAGACTGAAGAAAAGCCCGAAGATACTTCCACGTGTGCCATTGCTGCTGCTTAGATGGGAGGTGAATCTGCTGCAACTGTCGGCAAAGTGGCTGATATGAGGTGTAATGTCCTGGTTAAAGGCGCGGTAGTTCCATGAGTCTATGGCTATCAGCACTACATTCTTGGGGTTGGAATGGACTTCGTATTTCAAAGAATCTATCGGATAGTTGAGGTCAGCAGACTGCTTTTTGTTGTTGAAGTTCATTTTAATGACATCCTTGGATGAGACCACTCCTAACTTCATCATCAGGCGGGTTGCCGTAAGCGGGAAGTAATAGGGCAGGCAGGGGGCGCTGCGAATCACTGAAGTCTTTTGCGCTACGGCGGCATAGGCATGATAAAAGTTAGAGAATAGTGCAAACAAAATCAGAGTGGCAAGTATAGGACGGAAGCCACAGCGGTGAAAGCGGGTATAACAATGGCCTGCAAGTATTCTTAGCAAAGTATTGGCGGCAAATATACCCACTAATACTCCTGCAATCTTCAGATAAAGCCAGAAGCTGAATGTGAAAATCTCACTGTTGCCCTCTCCAACCAGGAGATTCAGTACAAAACCATTGATATGGAACTTGTAAAGACTGTACACACTGCCGTCTATGTAAGCAAGTATATTGAGTAATGATACAAGAATAATGTGTGTGATGGCGGCGGCTTGATGGCGCCGGACGGTAATGGCTACGATTAAGGATATGATGTAAGGAATAAGTGCCCACAAGGCGGCATGTGAGCAAGCGGCCGTTATATAAAACATCCAGCCTCCCACGTCCATCATGGCGAGCCGGGGACTGTGAATCAGATAAAACAGAAATTGTATGGCAATCGTCAGAGTTGAAATTGCATAAAAAATAAATCCTTCACTGAGTGATTTCTCTAACTGTATTTTTTGCATTGATATTGTAATGTTTTGCCTATAGTTTCCTCTGATTCGGCATTGATAGTAAAGGCGTGAGGAGCTTATATAGTGACGTCTTTTGTATTATCGGGCTGTATCTCTAAATGTATGTGCTACTTTGGGATATAAGTGTAAGCATCTTTTTCTCTTCGTAGCGGGTAGTCTCCCCGCAATTTTTCAAATTGTTCGGGATGTGTTTTCAGTGTTTCGCTGTCCCTTCTCGGGTCATACATTTGCAGATATGCTTCTGCCAGGCTGTCGGCGGTAATAATCGGGTTCCGGGGTTGGGGGGGAGCGATGCGGTAGTCGGCTTTGATGTGAAAGAAACGGCAAAGGGCATCCAGGGACATACGGGTGGCATTGGCTTTTCCGTCGGCTGAATAACCGGCTATATGGGGAGTTCCAAGGAACACTCTATTTAATAAGGTAAGATTGATATCAGGCTCGTTCTCCCATACATCAATGATGGCATCGGAAATCAGTCCGTCTTCTAAGGCATTCAGGAGCGCATTGGTTTCAATCACCTCTCCACGTGAGGTATTGATAATGACGGGACAGCGTTTTAATGACCGGAAGAAAGTATGGTCTGCCAAATGGAATGTTTTGTATGGCCCTTCCTTATATAAAGGTACGTGGAAGGTGAGGATATCACATTCTGCTGCGAGTGCTTGCAAGGAACTGAAATCTCTCTCTCCTTCCTTGTCTTGCCGGGGCAGGTCATTCTTCAGGACACGCATGCCTAGTTCTTGCCCTACTTGGGCTATTTTGCTACCCACATTGCCTACGCCGATGATGCCTAATGTCAATTCGGACAGTTGTACTCCTTTGAGTTGTTGCAATAATAGTAAGGCTGATTGCACGTATTGGGCTACGGATGCTGAATTGCATCCGGGGGCATTGGTCCAAGCGATGCCTGCTTCACGGCAATATTCCGTATCTATATGGTCGAAGCCTATGGTGGCGGTAGCAATGAAGCGGACTTTACTGCCTTCCAGCAATTCCTTGTTGCAGCGGGTGCGGGTACGTATAATCAGTGCATCGGCATCTTTTACCAACTCCGGAGTGAAGTCTCTGCCGGGAGTATAAATCACGCTGTCGGCTATTTTTTCGATGGCTTCTTTAATGAAAGGTATTTTGTTGTCAACAATGACTCTCATAATGCTGCTGTTCTTTTCGACGATTTTCCATCGTGCGAAGATACGACTAATCCGTCAAAGTGGCTAAGTAATGCCCGGAAAATAATTTGACTCTTTCCGTTTTTAAGTTTGCATTTCTGCCCTCACCGCTCTCACTCTTTTCTTCAACTTCCCTATTCAACGGCATTGCAGGGGTGGGTGAGAGCAATCGAAAAGGGTGAGGGTAAATTTTGCTCTCACCCGTGTTTTCTTCCGTTCCGCATCCTTCTTTCTTCTGTTGCATCCTTTTCATTCTTTCGTTTTACTTTTGGATTCTTCAGCAGCCCACGTTAGTGAGCCGTGATGTTCACTTGAGTGAACTAAACAGCTCACTAGTGTGGTTGAATTGGTTCATAACAGTGGGCCGATGATGAATAAAGTAGTTTTCGGGAAGGAGATAAGGTGTTTGAAGGATAAAACAATGGGCCAGTACGGATTGAACAATGGGGATGTGCCCGATTCCGTACTTGGTTTTTGTAACAGACAGCAAGTGATTGCTCATCTCTATCTTATGTTTTATAGGTGAATTTGTGTTTTTGTCAAAAAAGGAAAGCGAAATAGACTGCTATATGAGGATTATCTTGTACATTTGCAGCTGAAACTTTTTAGAGATGAGAATAGGATACGACGGAAAACGGGCTGTGCAGAATTTTACGGGATTGGGCAATTACAGCCGGTATGTGGTGCAGTCATTGTCAGCCTTTGCTCCGGAAAACGAGTATTGGTTGTATGCTCCGGTACACCGTGAAAATCAGCAACTCTCGTCGATGGTGGCCGAAAGCCGGGGAACGGTATCGGTACATTATCCATCTTATTGGCTCTGGAGAGGAATGACTTCGTTGTGGCGCGTGGGAGGTATACGCAGGACTTTGAAACGGGACAACATACGGCTGTTCCACGGATTGAGTAACGAACTTCCCCTGACCATCCATCGGGTACGGGAAGTAAAGAGTGTGGTGACTGTTCACGACCTTATTTTCCTGAGACTTTCACATTGTTTTTCGTTGGTCGACCGCTTGATTTATAACTACAAATGCCGCTATGCATGCAAGCATGCAGACCACATCATTGCTGTGAGTGAGTGTACCAAGCGTGACATCATACATTATTATGGAATTCCTGCGGATAAAATTTCCGTTATTTACCAAGGGTGTAGTTCTCTGTATGCCTGTCGTGTCGGTAAGGATAAGCGCAAGGAGGTGATGCGGAGTTATCGGTTGCCCGAACGCTATATCTTGTCGGTGGGCACCATTGAGGAGCGTAAAAATGCGCTGGCCATTGTGAAGGCTTTGGAGTATCTGCCCGATGAACTGCATTTTGTTCTGGTAGGGAGACCCACAGCCTATATCCATCAGCTGAAAGAGTTTATGACAAAAGCCGGATTGCAAGACAGAGTACATTTTCTGCATGGTATCCCTTCGGACGATTTACCTGCCATTTATCAGTCGGCCGAGACTTTTGTATACCCATCCGTTTACGAAGGTTTTGGCATCCCTATTCTTGAGGCTTTGCATTCCGGCATTCCGGTGGTAGCAGCAACCGGCTCTTGTCTTGAAGAAGCGGGGGGGGAGCATTCATTGTATGTGCGTCCCTATGATGTGGAGGGATTGGCGGCAGCGATTGCCCGTACACAAGAGCCTTCTTTGCGTGCCACCATGATTGAGGAGGGGCTGAAGTGGGCACAGCGTTTCACGGAGGAGCAGATGGCGCGTGAGACGATGGAGTGTTATCGGAAAGTATTAACAAAAGAAACCTAAGATATGAATTATTTGGACCGCAATGAGTTTAACTACGCACCTTCGCAAGAGGTGGTGGAGGCTCTAAAGAATTTTGATATAAACAAACTCTGTTTCTATACCCGTATCTACGACGAAGGCAAGAAGAGTATTCTGTCTGTTTATCTATCTGAATCTTACGGAATTGATGAACCGCAGGTACTGTTGGGTTATGGTGGAGAAGATATATTGAAACAAGCAGTCCACTATTTCCTGACCCAAGAGGATGGGAACAAGACGATGCTCATTCCTAAATTCTCGTGGTGGTACTATAAATCCATTGCTGATGAAGTGGACGGGCATACGTTGCAGTATCCATTGTATGAGGATGGCAATACCTTTAAATATGATTTCGCTGCCATGAAAGAGATGGTACAGCGTGAGAATCCCAAGGTCTTATTAATCGCTTCGCCCAATAATCCCACCGGTAACGGTCTGACCCCCGCAGAATTGGACGCTTTGTTGGCTGAGTTGCCCGTAACAACCATCGTTTTGGTGGACGAAGCCTATGCCTCTTTCGTATCTACTGATACGGACTATATTAAAATGCTGGTTGATAAATATCCCAACCTGATTATTTCACGCACGCTTTCCAAGTTCTACGGATTGCCCGGATTGCGCATGGGGTTTGGGTTTATGAGTAAGGAGTTGGCCAGCTTTGGCAAATACAGCAACAAATATCTGGGTTATAACCGTATCTCTGAGGATATTGCTATTGCCGCACTGAAATCGGATGCGCATTACCGGAATATAGCACGGCTGATGAATGAGAGTCGCGCCTGCTTTGAAGCGGAGATAGGGACGTTGCCTGGTTTCAAGGTATATGAGTCGGTGGCGAACTTTGTCCTTATAAAATATCCGATTGTCTTGAAAGAACGCTTACAGAAAGCTTTTGCCGACGAGGATTATAAGGTGAAGTTCATGAATGAACCAGACATCAATACCCATTTGCGTATTACCTTGGGGCGTCCTGAACAGAACCGTATTGTCATTGACACCATTAAAAAAATTGCATTACAATGAAAGCGGTTATATTGGCTGCAGGGATAGCTTCGCGTTTGCGTCCGTTGACTGATACCACTCCAAAATGTCTGTTGAAAGTTGGAGAGCGTTGTTTGCTGCAAAGAGCCTTTGATGCATTGCTGCAGAATGGCTTTCGGGAGTTTGTCATTGTCACCGGTTATAGACAGCAGCAGATTGTGAACTTTCTGGAAGCTCATTATCCGGCATTGGAGGTTACGTTTATCTATAATGAGAAATATGCTTCTACCAATAATATCTACTCTTTATGGCTTACACGGCCTTATGTAGATAAAGAGGACATTCTGTTGCTGGACAGCGATATCCTTTTTGACCCGCAGATTGTAGCCAAGTTGCTTGGATATGGTCAAGCGGATGCGTTGGCTCTGAACCATCATACATTGGGGGAAGAGGAAATCAAGGTAATAGCGGACAATGATGGCAAGGTGTTGGAAATCAGTAAGACGTGCTCCATATCCCGAGCTATTGGCGAGTCTATTGGCATCGAGAAGATGTCTGCCGCTTATACAGAAGCGCTTTTCCGGGAATTGGAGGTTATGATTACCAAAGAAGGTTTGGATAATATCTTCTATGAACGTGCTTTTGAGCGTCTCATACCGCAAGGACACTCTTTCTATGCGCTTGACACTACCGAATATTTTTCTGTGGAGCTTGATACGGTGAATGACTTTGAACAAGCACAGCGGTTGATTCCTTCACAACTTTATTAATTAATGGGCTGATTTTTATGGCAGATTATGATATACGTCCTTTGCAGCTTCGTATTTTGAAGATATTGCTTGCTGTGGATAAAGTTTGTAAAGAACATGGTTTGCGCTATTATATAATGGCCGGTACTATGCTTGGTGCAGTCCGTCATAAGGGATTTATCCCTTGGGACGATGATTTGGATATCGGTATGCCGAGGGCTGATTATGATTTGTTGATGTCTCATTCCAAGGAATGGCTTCCCAAGCCTTATGAGGCTGTCTGCGCAGAAAATGATCCGAATTATCCATTACCTTTTGCCAAGATACAAGATGCGGATACGACTCTTATCGAGCGTATGCATTTGAAATACTTGGGAGGTATCTACTTGGACGTATTTCCATTGGACGGTGTACCGCAAAGCAACCTGAAACAGAGGATTCATTTTGCCCGGTATGAATTTTACAAGCGGGTGCTCTATTTTATCTACCGCGACCCTTATAAACATGGAAAAGGTCCCGGCTCATGGTTGCCGCTGCTGTGCCGGAGACTTTTTACTACTGCCGGCGTACAGAGGAGTATCAGAAATGTGATGACCACCTATGACTTTGACAAGTCTTCTTTAGTCTGTGATTATGACGACGGTATGCGCGGTATTATGCCCAAGGCAGAGCTGGGAGCTCCGACTCCCGTTTCGTTTGAGGGCGAAACAGTGTGGGGAGTACAAGATTATGACGCCTATCTGACCCGAAAATATGGAGACTACATGGTTATACCGAAACAAAGCGGGCAGAGACAGCATAATTTCCACTATTTGGATTTGGATAAGCCCTATTCTTCACAAGAAAGTTCCAATTCTATTTTATAATTTTGCTCTTTTAGGGAAATGTTAGACAAATGTTTTTTTCCAAAATTTCCATAAGGGACCGAAATCTTTGGTTAATAAATAAAATATGGCTTTTAGGCGGCCGCGTATTAGGCTTATTTTGAATCTATTTCCTGTTTTGAAAGTTCCTATCTTTTGGGATTTGAAATCTTTTCCTTTGTAAGTGAAAACTTTGCGGAATGTGGATGAAGTCATGCCCCATTTTAATAGAAATTGCATTTGACCACAATTCTTGCGTATGCGGGTAGTTGATTTTGTTTCAAAATGATAGATGCGACTGGCTTGTAGCCCTTTCATGAATCTGACTCCACACATATATAATTTTGCGGTGAAATCTGGGTCGCTGTACATTCCGGGTGAGTATTCTATACTATAACCGCCTACTAAATCCCAAATGTCCCGGTGTACGATATTGGGAGGAATGGTAGCTCCCATCCAGTCGTTTATTTTGTAGTTCATGTATTCTTTCAGTAATTTATCTTCTTGAAAAGTTTCGATACTGTCTCCATAATTGGCTAAGATGGTTGATGCGCTTTGTGTATGTGGTTGTATTGATGTAGCTGAAAGAAAGAAATAATTGTCAGACAGTTTTTCTATTTCGTCATAGAGAACCTTGTCCCAAAAAGGGAGTACATACATATCATCATTCAAAAATAGAATATAATCAGTTTTGACTTTAGTGCGCATCATATTCATAGCAAAACATACTCCGATATTCTGCTCAGAATGTGTGTAATCAATACCTGCTTTTTTTATCCACTCTAAGGTTCCGTCACTTCCATCGTTTACGTGTACAATGATTTGGTGATTGTAGTAAGAGTTTCTTTGGATACTTTGTATGCATAGTTTTAGGAAAGCAAGGTTATTCCATGTAGGTATAACGATTGAAAATAATCTGTTTTGAGATTTTATAGCTGTCATCTTTTGCTAATTGAGAAAATAAGTACAAAGATATTTATATAAATGGAGTTTTTGATTATAATTACTTGAAAACATTTATATTTTATAATATGCAAAAACAATATTGGTGTGAAATATACTGTTTTATGAGTGATATATAATACCTCTAGATTTCTTGTAGACAATAGTTTGGACTTGGATTGAATTTTTATGTTTGTGTTTTGTGTAGGCTGATGTTCTATATTGTATGATTAGCCTATATCGCTATTTGCGAAACTTGAATTAAGTTATTACTTTTGTGCCGAATCAGCAATTCTAATAAATTTGTTATGACCAAATTCTTAATTATCCGTTTCAGTTCGATAGGGGATATTATCCAGTGTATGGGAATTATCGGTGGAATACGTGAACGGTTTGCAGATGTGGAAATTCATTGGATTACCCGGAAAGATATGGTGGGGACCTTGTCGATGGATGGCAGGATTGATAAAATCTGGGCGTTTGACAAGGAGACCGGACTTGCCGGGTTGTTGAAAATGGCGGCTGATTTGAGAAAAGAGCATTTCGACTACATTTATGACGCTCATAGTAATATCCGTTCCAACATATTGAAGCTGATAGTATCTCCATTGCCTTTTGTGAAACCTTACGTTGCTTTGCGGAGCAAAGAGAGAGGCAAACGCTTTTTGTTGTTTAAACTGGGAATCAATCATTTCGACAAGCCTTTCAGGGGGATGGTGTCTTTTCAGAAACCATTGAAGAAATGGGGAATTACGCATTTTCCGGACAACTATCACGACTGGCATTTCCCGGATGAAATACGTAGCAAGTATGAGAACTTTGTAACCAAAGATATGATTACGCTGGTGCCGTCTGCCAACTGGGAAATGAAACGCTGGCCCGTTTCCTATTGGAAAGAATTGGTTGCCCTTCTTCCTGAGTATAAATTTGTTATTCTGGCTGGTCCGAAGGATACTTTCTGTGAGGAAATCAGAAGTGCTGCACCGGAACGGGTAGTTAACCTTGCGGGACAAACCTCATTGATGGAATCTTCTTACATAGTGTTGCGTTCCAATCTGGTAATCAGCGCTGATACGGGTTTTATGCATGCCGCTGATTTGTTCCGTGTTCCTGCTTTTGCCTTGATGGGACCTACGGCCTTCGGTTTCCCTACGGGACCTACGGTGGAAATACTCGAAACAGCCCTGCCTTGCCGTCCGTGCACCAAAGACGGACGGGGTAAATGCAGGCTAGCTGTTTATCAGAAGTGTATGGTGGATATTACCCCCCAACAAGTCGCTGAAAAGATTATTGCTTCTCTTGGTTGATGGCGCCTATCGTCTTTGTAGTGGAATAACCGTCTACGAAGGGGATAGTTACTGTTTCTTGGGCGTACTCCCTGCCTACAATGTTTTCTATGGCATAGTCGCCACCTTTTACCAACACGTCCGGCGCTACTGTCCTGATGAGGTTCAGCGGGGTGTCTTCCGTAAAAATCACTACGTAGTCCACTGCTTCCAAGGCTGCCAGGACTGTGGAGCGGGCGCTTTCATCATTGATGGGGCGCGATTCCCCTTTCAAACGTTTTACTGAGCTGTCCGAATTCAATCCTACGATAAGTACGTCCCCCAGTCTTTTGGCCTTTTCCAGATAGCACACGTGTCCTTTGTGCAGAATGTCGAAGCAGCCGTTTGTGAATATGATTTTGCGCTCCTGCGCACGCAGTTGTTTTATAGTATCTGCAAGTTGGGGAATAGGAATAAGTTTGCTGGCCGGTTTCCCGATTTGTAGCTCGTCCTGCAACTCTTTGAACAGAATGGGGCTGGTGCCTATTTTCCCGACTACAATGCCGGCCGCTTTATTGGCAAGATAAATGGCATCTGCAATAGGGATACCGGCTGCCAGCGCAGCTGCTAAAGTTGCCACGACAGTATCGCCTGCACCTGAAACGTCATATACTTCCCTCGCTTCGGTAGGAATGTCCTGCGAGGCATCGGGAGCTATGTATGACATGCCTTTTTCGGAACGTGTCACTAATAGAGAAGTAAGGTTATACTCCTTCAGTATCCGGTCTGCTGCGCTATGGATTTCTTTATCCTCATTTCTCACATCCACTCCCGAAACAGCCGAAAGCTCTTTCAGGTTGGGGGTGATGATGGTTGCGGAACGGTATTTCTCCCAATTTGTCCCTTTGGGGTCTATAATGACCTTCTTCCCTTGCCCGGCAGAGGCGGATATAACCTGCTGGCATACTGTATCATTGCATACTCCCTTGCCATAATCCGAAATCACGACAATGTCCACTTCGGGGAGTGCACGCTTCACGGCATCCAGCAGTTTCTGCTCAGTCTCTTCGTTCAGGCATTCATTTTCTGTTTCAAAGTCCAGCCGTACTACTTGCTGGCTGTTGCCTATTACGCGGGTTTTGGTGATGGTTGGGTGTTCTGTATGAAACAGTTCGTTTCTGATACCCAAATCAGCGAACATCTCCTGCATTGTGTTTCCGTTGTGGTCGTTGCCAAGCAGGCTGACGACATACGGCGAGCAACCCAGTCCCAACAGATTTCTTGCAACATTGGCCGCTCCTCCCAATACATTGTAGGTACGGGTGACACGGACCACTGGTACGGGGGCTTCGGGAGAAATCCTTTTCACGTCCCCTATGTGGTAAGTATCCAGCATCACGTCTCCGATGACAAGCACCTTCTTTCCCTTTATACTGTTTAATTCTGCGTTCATAATAGGTTGTTTTTTAATTGGTTTGCCCAGTATATAAGCGGATGTTCCTCTGTGACCCGGAAAGACTTGACACCGCTTCGTTCGCCGCATTCCGTATCCGACTTCTTGTCTCCGAACATATAGGATTGGGACGGGTCGATGTCATACTTCTTCATCGCTTCCGTCACCATGAAAGGAGAAGGCTTACGGCATTCGCAATGTTCTTCCGGAGCGTGAGGGCAAGTATAGAAATCGTTCAGTATAACTCCATGTTTTTCCAGCTCTTGGGCGAGTGCCCGGTTGAACTGTTCGGCGTCCTCCAGTGTAAAGTAGCCACGTCCAATACCGGATTGGTTCGTGATGACAATCAGCAGATAACCCAATTCCTGAAAAATGCGGAGTGCTTCGGCTACACCGGGCAATAATTCAAGCTCTTGGGTCTTGTAAACGTAGCCGAAATCAACATTGATGGTACCGTCCCGATCAAGGAAAATCGCTTTATTCATGGGAGAACAGTTTATTGTCAACGATGCCGCACAAGATATGTCCGATGGTAATGTGCACTTCTTGAATCCTGGCAGATTCGGCGTGCTGTATAATCAACGGGTAATTGCAAAGTTCCTTGCACCTTCCTCCATCCCTTCCCAGGAGCCCTATGGTGGTGATGCCCATAGATTGTGCCTTCTGCAAGGCATGCTCTACGTTGGGAGAGTTGCCGCTGGTAGAAAGGCCTATCAGAATATCACCTTTCGTTCCCAAGGCTGCTGTCTGCCGTTCGAAGACGCGGTCGAAGCCATAATCATTGCTGACTGCGGTCAGGATGGAAGTGTCGGTTGTCATGGCGATGGCGGGCAGGCCTTCCCGTTCGGTCACGAAACGTCCGACGAGTTCGGCGGCGATATGCTGGGCATCGGCTGCACTGCCGCCGTTACCGCAAAGCAAGACTTTGTGCCCTTGTCGAAGGGCTTGTACTATCAGATTGCCGACAGTTTCGATGTCGGCAAGCATTTGCCGGTTGTTCAGGATATTTTCTTTGAGCCTGATACCTTCTTGGATGGACTGGGTGATATAATCTTGCATAATTTTCTAATCTCGTTGGTACAAAGATACGACATTTCAGAAATGAAGCTTGCTTTTGACGAAATTTTTAAATTGTCTTTGCTTTCTCCATTTCAGTCTGCTGAAGAGAGTGAAGAATATGCATTCTTCAATATCGAATCCTCTTTGCTCGGCATATAGAGGTATTATTTTCATGAAGTCATCGGCGGGAATACCCAGTTGGCTGAAGGCATTCATGGACATTCTGATACCGGGTACTTTACCGAGCTTCAGGCGGTTGATGTCAATGAGGGCGAAGTGATATTTGCCGTTTGTCTTCCGGTAAAATATATTCTTGGGATTATAGTCCAGTGGCAAGACCTTGTTCAGATGTAATTGGAGAGTGAAGTCTACGAGGTCATGTCTTAGCCGTTTTTTCTCTTCTTCCTCCATTTCCGTACCGAACATATCCGTAACAAGCGGGTAGGGGAGGTATTCGGAAATAAAGTATCCGGTGTGGAAGAAACCATTCTTTTTGATTTCTATATAAGCTACCGGAGGGGCGGTCTCTATTCCCCGTTGCAGAAAAAGTTCTGCATATTCAAAGGCGCGCTGCGCTTTGCTTTTGCGGAACCAAGTGTAAATGAGGCAGTTTATGAGGGCAGGTCTTTTGTATTTCTTGATTACGAAGTCCTTGTCTCCGAACCGCACTCTTTCGACTGTGTTCCTTCGGTTACAATAAACCTCTTCCCGTTCATATTCTTCCGATGGGATGGCTCGGATATAACTCTCGTAGGCGGCATAGTGCGGATGAATATGTACCTTCATTGCTTTTATTTACATTTTACTTCTTTTGAACGGTGCAAAGATAGTGCAAACCGAAAGCAGAACAAAATGAACTTGTTCATTTTTTATTTTGAGGTGCCGCCTATCTTCGCTTTTGAGCAAAGATAATCAAAATGTATCATCTGGTCGGAAATATCGTATGCTTTTTTAGCGAACTCGGCTTCTGCCGGGGTGGGCTCTTCACCTACCACCTCCATTTGGGGGCTGATGGCGAATCCTTTCTTGCATGGGTCGAGGATGCTTTGGCCCAATCCGCTCCAGTAGTAATCATCCAGTTGGAGCAGGTTCAGTAAGGTGGGGTACATATCGATTTGTCCCATCACTTTATCATAACGCATGCCTACCGGAGAGTTTACTATGATGAAAGGGGTGAATGTCTTGTCGGATACGATACCCTTGCCACCGGGGGCGTTACACAATTCTTCACGGTAGGTAGCCAGTCCTTCGTGGTCACCGGTGATGACGATAAGGGTCTCGTCGTATTGTGGGAGTGTTTTCAAGTACTCCACGAATTTTCCTATCGCCTTGTCCGTATAGCGTGCAGTGGTCATATAGTCATTCATTTTCTGTGGAATGGCCGGAGAGAAATGAATCTCTTTCAATTCTTCAGGCAATTTGAAGGGAGCATGGCCGGAGTAGGTCACCAGCTGCATGTAAACATTCTCCCCCTTCTTCCAGATTTCCCCCTTCTCTATTTTTTGGCGGCATTGCGCCAGGAAGGAGCCGTCTCCGGTACGTTTGTGCGTGCCAAAGGCCTCTGTCAGTTCAAAGTCATGATAAGCAATGATGGTGTCGGTCCCGAAACTGTAGGCTATGACGCCTTGGTTCCAGGTCGATACTTTATCAATGGTCAGGAGGTAGTTGCGCGAGTTCTTCTGCTGATGCATGGCTTTTTGCAGGGTTCCGTAGGTGTGGTCAGGATATTGGCTGCTGTATGTGCCGCTGTTGATAGGCAGCATACCGGCGCAAAGCAACAGCTGTGCATCAATGGAACGTCCTCCTTTCACTTGCGTCAGTACGTGGGGAGCGTATAAGGTGGTGGAGTCTTGCAGCAGTTTGTTGAGATATGGAGTAATCTCTTGCCTTTCCACTTCCCTTTCGAGTACCCAGCTTTCCAAAGATTCTGCCAGGATGACGATGCAGTTGTTGCGGATTCCGATACGTCCGGCCAAAGGGTGATGTCCGGGTTTCTGGCTCAGCCACTCCTTTATCTCTTGCTGTATCTGTGGGGTGGCCTCCTGCTTCTGGTTGATGAGGTCATAGCATAGGCTTCCGAAGACGGTATACATGGAAGTGGTGCTTGCACACAGATAGGCTTTCTGGCGGACGGTGTTGTATGCTTCCTTGAATCCTCCTTTGGCCAGGGTGGTGATGGTAAACAGCAGAATACCGATTCCCAAAGCTCCTCCGTAATACTTGTATGATGTTCTTCCGGCGGTATTTCTTTTGTAATGCCAATAAAGGGGGATACTGGCAATGGTAGATAGAGGGAAGAAGATGTCGTACCAGCGGAAGGAGTCGTAAACGCTTCCGGTGAAATCGGCGAGGTTTCCAGAAAGTCCATAGCTGTTAAGTGGGATGGCAGTATAGTAGGTGCGGAAATACATCAGGTTGACAATCAGTAGTATATCCAGCAAAAGCATGATGACTATCTCTGTTTTCCAGAGCCGGAAGAACTTATAGGGGACGAGAAGTACGAGGGTGGCTATTATTTTGGTCGCATAAAATTCGATGGTAGAGAATGAAGCGAATGTGGTGGGTATGCTCCAGATGAAATCGAATAGCAGGAATTTGAAAAAAATGGTGATTCCGAACAAAAGAGTCACTTTATCTGTTGCCCCTTGTTGGCTGTTGGAGCAATGAAAAAGATTTCTTCTCATAAAATAGTATTTTTAAAATATTGGGGTGCAAAGATAGATATTTTAGAGAAGAAAAAGCTTCATAAACAGCAACTTTTGGAGAAAAGTTGATAAAAGTCATTTTTTTTTCTGGATTGATGCAGTATATGCAGAATTCTTGTATTTACTTTGCAGACGTTTAAAGCAAAGAAAGCAAAACTGTTACAAACTAAGGGCTGGATTTTATTGTTCTATTGGTAATTTGAGGTGACGATTGTGTCGTTGCCGTGATATTTTGAGTGTATGAAGAAGCATTATTTATTTTTCGTTTCGGTAGCCTATTCCTATCCTATACTTCGCCCGCTTCAGGACGAAATCAGGCGTAGAGGGGATGAGGTCGCATGGTTTGTTGAACCAGACTGCCCGGTTCTGTTGGATCAAGATGAGAGGTGGCTTCAATCTGTTCAGGAAGTGATGGATTATCAGCCTATTGCCGTGTTTGCGCCGGGCAACTATATTTATGATTTCTTCCCGGGAGTGAAAGTTTCCCTTTTTCATGGCTACCCCATCAATAAGCGTGGCGATGAAAAGGACGACCATTTTTCTGTCCGCGGATGGTTCGATGTCTATTGCACGCAAGGAGAAACGAGCACTCTTCCTTTCAAGGAGCTTGAGAGGAAATACGGCTTCTTTAAGGTATACGAAACTGGCTGGTGCAAGGCGGATACTTTCGTGAAGGAACGTGCACATACTCCTCATAATGCACGTCCGGTAGTTTTGTACTCTTCTACGTTTACAAAAAATATAACTTCTGCTCCTCATCTGTTTGATACCATCAAGAGACTGGTGCGCGAGAAGAACTGGGATTGGATTATTTCGTTCCATCCGAAATTTTCGGATATGGAAGTCCTCAAGAAATACAAGGAACTGGCCGCTTCCTGTCCCAACATTACTTTCCACGAGGGTGGACTTGTTGATGCCAAGCTGCTAAACAGTGCAGATGTGTTGTTGTCCGATGCTTCGTCTGTGATTGTTGAGGCGATGATGTTGGACAAGCCGGTTGTGACCTATTGTAACACCATGCCAGGGGATCATTTGCTGAATGTCACTGAGACGGATGCTGTAGAAGGAGCTATTGAAAAGGCCATTTCCCGTCCGGCAGAACTGATGGAGCGGATGCGTGCTTATGTGCACAAGCATGAAGCCCATCTGGACGGTGAGTCCTCTTCACGGGTACTGGATGCCGTAAACAACTACATCTGGTATTTTCAGGGTAAGACCAGAACCAAGCCCTGGAATCTGGTGCGTAAGTTTAAATTGCGATGGCGGGTGGGCTATCCGTTGATGGCCACTTTGCGGTTGTGGTAATTGTCATAGCTTATGGAGAACACTGAGACACTACCTCTGATAAGTATTATTGTACCGGTCTATAATGTAAAGAATTACTTGGAGAAATGCCTGCAATCCATTTGCGGGCAGACTTATAAGAATCTGGAAATAATATTGATTGACGACGGCTCTTCCGATGGTTCGGGAGAGCTTTGTGATTTATTTGCCCAAAGGGATGGGCGGATAAAGGTTATCCACCAGACGAATGCAGGTCAGAGTGCAGCCAGAAACAGAGGTTTGGCGGTAGCTCAAGGTGAACTCCTTGGTTTCGTGGATAGCGACGACTGGATTGAACCGGATATGTACGAATTCTTGTATCACTTACTGAAAGAGAATGGGGCGGATATATCCATTTGCTCGCATTATATAGAAACTGCCGTAAAGACCAGAGTGAAGCACTCTTCTGGGCAATTCTCCAGCTTTTCTCGTGAAGAAGCTATCCGAACATTGGTAGAAGATAAGCGTATAAGAAATTATATGTGGGATAAGTTGTATAAGCGTCAATTATTTGCTGGAATATATTTTCCGGTAAATAGAGTTTTTGAAGATATTGCAGTTTCTTATCAGATATTTTATAAAACGCAGAAAGTCGTTATGCAAGACTGTCCTAAATATCATTATTTGAAACGTGAAGGAAGTACTACTCAAGGTAAATTGTATAATTACGAAAAGGAATATCTGCTCTTTCAAACTGTCTATGAACAAGTGAAATTTGTGCGAGAAAAAGAAATATGGGATAAAGCTCCTTATTGTGTACATGAACGGGGAATTCATTTGATTGACCATTTGATGATGCTTCCTCAATCTTCTTTGATAGATGATGTTATCAATGATGTATTAGCCAGAATGCAGGAGTTTGATAATGTGTCGTGGCCGCAATTGGATGTTATGCATATATTTAAGCGCCGTATGATGTATTGTCATCTAAAGGTTTATAGATGTATTTACCGTTTAGTGAGGACATTCTTCAAATCTAAACGGTATAAATTCCAAACATTATAACTTTAATTGAATCTCAATAATGAATAAAGCAAGGGTTATAGCTTTTTATCTACCTCAATTTCATCCAATACCAGAAAACGACAGATGGTGGATGAAAGGTTTTACGGAATGGACTAATGTAGGAAAAGCACGTCCATTGTTTCCAGGACATTATCAGCCTAAGGTGCCGGCAGATTTGGGATATTATGATTTGCGAGTGCCGGAAACACGTAAGGCGCAAGCTGACATGGCAAAAGAATATGGTATCGAAGGCTTTTGTTACTGGCATTATTGGTTTGGAAATGGAAAGAGACTCTTAGAGCGCCCGTTTAATGAAGTATTGTCTTCTGATGAACCGGATTTTCCTTTTTGTCTGGCTTGGGCTAATGAGTCATGGAGGGGCTTTTATCACGGCATAAAGAGCAAAGATACTTTGATAAATCAGCTTTATCCGGGAGAACAAGATTATATAGCTCATTTCCACGAGGTATTACCTGCTTTTAAAGACCATCGCTATATTACAGTGGATGAGAAACCGTTGTTTATGGTTTATCATCCTTTGGATCATCCGGAGATGAAAGAGTTCATTGAACTCTGGCGTACTTTAGCTGTGCAGAATGGCTTGAAGGGGGTTTATTTCATAGGACAAACCTATCATTTGAAAGAAGAAAAAGAGAGACTTATGAAAATGGGGTTTGATGCTATTAATGTTGTACGCTTGTTTGACTTTGAGAAGAAAGCTGCTCTGACTTATAAATATGCGAAATGGAAACATAAAATATTTCGTATTCCTAAGGTTGTGGAGTATAAGAAGGCCAGTTCTTTCTTTGTAGGTGATGAAGAATATGAAGAGAATATTATACCTACCATTATTCCTAACTGGGATCATTCTCCACGTTCCCGTGGTAAATCGTTGGTCTTGAATCACGCTGAACCTTCTTATTTTGCCCGACATATGAAAGAAGCGATAAAGCGTATTGAGAATAAGCCTTTAGACCATCGGCTTGCATTTGTAAAATCATGGAATGAATGGGCTGAAGGGAACTATCTGGAACCGGATTTACATTATGGAAAACGTTATCTGGAAGTGATAAAAAAGAATGTTGTAGAGGGATGATTTCTATGGAACCTCAAATCCGCAACTAAGCTCTTCAGCGTCCTTCTTGCGTCTAAACGTCCTCTCATCACTGAATTAGCAGATAAATTGAGGCTGAAATACCCACTTCTGCCCACAATATCCCCTTGCCCCACTATGCGACTTGAGGCAATACGCAGTATCATACCCATAAGTTGTAGGCGTTATCCAAAATCAGTCTGAAAAATATCTGCGTAAGCATTATTACAGGTATAGATATTCAGCACATACCGCCTTGATGTTCTGATCCACTTGGCTGGTACAGAGACAAACCTGAAGACAAACGCTTTTATGCGACTTGTTGCATTGAGTCCGAACCTCTTTACGTCAAGTCTGTGGATAATGGCCTTGTAGAAATTACGGATAAGTGCCGTAAGAAGAAGAACACAGTGTTCTCTGCCATGAAGGATTTGGGCAATCTGTCCCACCCGAAACCATTGTTCATATCATCGAAGATACGTTCCTTTCCTCCACGAAGGTTATAGAACTCGACAATTTCTCTTGTGGAAGATTCATAGTCGTTAGTCAGGATACAACGGTATGTGTATTCTCCTTCCCAAAGATCCAGCACACCGTCCATCCGTTTCTGTCTTTGAATCACAAGTCGGTATGCTTTACCCTTCCACTTCTCAACAAGAATAGAGTTCAATTCGAACTCAATGCCATTGATTTCCTCAGTCTTCCAGCCTCTAAGAGCAAAGATGTCATTGTAGAGCGAACTGCAGCGGTTTGCGCGGATATAGAAGGATTTGCTGTGTTTCTATTTCCTCCACGATTTCCTCGGAACATGATCCACAATCAGCTCTGAAACGATTGATTGTAAGTCCGTTCTGCTCAAATCTCTCAAAGAATCTCTTCAGCGTGTCCTTCTGATGAAAACGAACGTTGGTGTTACCATCGCTATTCTCAATGCCAACAATCAAGTCGTCAATAACCGCCACGCCAGGGCGATAACCAAGGAACTTCTTGTATGTAGGCTTTGCATCATACTTCTCAGTCTCTATGAACTGATGGTCGAAATCAACATCATACATCTCGCTTTCAGTTGGCCGGATGCAAACATACAATTGAGCAGTAAGGTATTGAGTGTGTCAGCCGTGTTGAAATCGTAGTTCTTACCCGTATCTGATGTGTATGAGATGTTTCCTTGCGTCAGTTCCTTTATCGCTCTGAGGATAGTATCAGAACTACAAGTACGAAGTGTCGGATGGAGCGAGAGATGGTTCATCAAATGAGTAGTGACATCCTCAATGCATGAGCCACCACAGAAGTAGATACTCATGAGGGAACGGACGATTTCACTGTACTGATAACCGAACGAGCTACACCTTAGACCGAGTGTCGAGTCGATTACAGATGACAATGTGGAGTCAAATTGCTCCATGATTGAAAATATTCCTCCAAAAGTGAGCTTCTCGGATTTTATTTGTATTTTTGCCATGCCTGATGAGGTTTTGTTTGATTATTTTTTGCAACACTAAGTTAAGTGAATCCTCTGACATGGCATCCTGAGCAACTTTTTGTTGCTCAGGTAAAAAAAATATTTTATAATAGTGTTGCGGAATTAAGGTGGAAGAAAAGATAGCAATTGTTATTCCGGCATATAGTGCCGCTTCCTCCGACAGACATTGGATTCTATTGTCGTACAGACTTGTCGGAGTTTTACTGTTTACATAGGTGATGATGCAAGTCCTCAGAATCTGAAGGAAATTGTTTCTGATTATGCGGATAAAATGAATATTGTCTATCGACGTTTTGATACTAATCTGGGTGGAGTGGATTTGCCGGGGCATTGGGACCGTTGTATAGCACTTGCAAAAGAACCGGTTGTTTGGTTCTTTCAGATGATGATTTGATGCCGGGACGGGTAGAGCGTATTATAAAAGCATTAGAATGCTATGGTACGAGGCATGGGATGTTCCGTTTTCCCCTTGCTGTGATAGATGAAAATGGCAAGATAATACATAAAAATCCTTCATTGCAGGAATATCCGGTTTCGGGCTATCAGTTTTGTTGGATAAATTGGAAGGAAGAATTTATTCGGCTGCTTGTGAATATGTTTTACTCGTGATATATATGAACGGATAGGCGGTTTTGTGAAGTTTCCATTGGCGTGGTGTTCAGACGATGCAACGTGGACAAGCATAGGTGAAAATGCAGGTGGAATGATTCCTTTGCCGGGTAAGCCGGTTTGTTGGCGAAATGTGATGGGCGAGAAAGTTGTTCTTCAATTATGATGAAGAGAAGATAGTAGCTACAAGGCAATTTATAAAATGGGTTTCAGTTTTTACTCGGACAGACTTCAAGATAGAAAACTACAGCATGCGATAAAGAAATATGCCCATACGATATTGCATTATAGTTTGCAAGATCGTTATAAATTACATGATCTTATGGGTATTTGTCGTAGTTTATGGTATATTTGCCCTTCTGTATCATTAAGTGTGGCATTCCGCATGTGTAAGTTGAAACTTAGAAATCGAAAGAGATAATGAAGAAAATTCTTTTATACTTCCTTGTGTGCCTTATCCGTTGACTGCTGGAGGTAATCAGGCCTTTTCAATATGGTGGAATATATCCGGCACAAAATGTCTGTGTCTTTGTTGCTTTCTCCGGAAAATAAGGAGATGAATGATGTCGAAAGTTTAAGGGCTTTATGGACAAATGTTGATTTCTATCTTTTAGGGAAGAAGATGCAGAACCTAAGACTCGTTGCCCCGATATTACCGTTGGTTAAAAGATGTCTGAATCCATTTCCCGCAAGATGCAACGGCAACTGTATTCTTTTCAGCAAGAGCGTCCGTATAAGAATATGACGTTGAAGAATTCTTGTTTTAAACCTTTTCCCAAGGCATACGTAGAGTATGTGTCTGACATCTCACGTCGTGGATTTGATATTATTCAGGTTGAGTTCTATCCATTGATAACATTGGGGTATCTATTGCCAAAAGATGTACAAACAGTGTTTGTGCATCATGAACTGAGGTATATACGTAATGAAAATGAAATGGAATGCCTTACTCATGTAACAGATGAAGACAAGATGCTCTATGGCATTGCTAAGGATATGGAGAAAGCCGCTTTACGTCAATATAAGCATGTAATTGCATTGACGGATATTGACCGTTTATTGTTGGCAGACTTGGTTGGACAAGAATGCAAAATTTATGTTTCTCCGGCAGTGGTACAGATAGAGTCTGCTTATGACAGAATTGTGAAGCCGGCCTCTGTTCGTCTGACATTTGTTGGAAGTGAAAATCATTACCCGAACCAGGATGCAGTAGATTGGTTTTGTCATGAAGTAGCCCCTTGTTTGCGTGTTCAGGGTTTTAAATTTGTTTTCAAGTGATTGGGACATGGAAGAGCCGTTACGTGAAAAGTCTTCAGGCAGTATGTCCGGAAATGGAGTTAGTGGGTTATGTGGAGGATTTGCGGGAATACTTGAATGGGAGTATCGTTCTGGTGCCAATTCGTATTGGTAGTGGTATGAGGATGAAAATATTGGATGCGGTTTCCTCTATGGCTTCTTTTGTAACTACGACAAAGGAGTTGAGGGAATTGACCTACGTCACAATGAAGAGTGTTTGATTGCTGATAGCGCAACTGATTTTGCAGCAGCAGTCATTCGTTTGGAAGCGGATAAAAATTGCAAGTCAGGCTGGCGACGCAAGCATTGAAGCGTTTGCGTGAACTTTATAATCCTCAGGAAATGTTGGAGAGAAGACTGGCTGTTTATGATGAGATATTGCAAAATAATACAAACTAATAGCATCAGATTATGCTTTCAATCATAATTTGTTCGGTATCTCCCGAACGTTTGGAGCAAGTAACCCGGAATATTCATGATACTATTGGTGTTGATTATGAAATCATTGCTATTGATAATCGTGAAAACAATGGCCGATAGCGCGTGCGTATAATGAGGAGCTTCTCGGGCACATTATCCCTTTCTGTTTTGTCCATGAGGATGTAAAGTTTCATTCGGTAGGCTGGGAAAGTGCATTGAGAAGAAACTTAAGGAACCGGATTGTGGGGTGATAGGTTTTGCCGGTAGTAAGGTGAAATTGAAATGCTATTCGGGATGGGGAGATGTGTATAAGTGGGATGTTATATTCTATTATCAGAGCGTTGGAACTGAAACCCAATTTCGTGTAGCATCGGTTACTATGGAGCATCCTTTTAAGGAAGTGCTGGTATTGGATGGCTTTGCCATGTTTGTGCGTAAGGATGTATGGGCTAAATATCCTTTTGATGAGGAATTGTTGACGGGTTTCCATTGTTATGACTTGGATTTTACATTGCAAATAGCTGCGGATCGTTGTTATAAAAATTATGTATGTTGTTCTTCTGAGGTCTTGATAGAGCATTCTTCACAAGGGAATTTTAATCAAAGTTGGTATCAAGATACGATTAAAATGCACAAATTGAAGTGGAATAAGATGCTTCCAATGAAAATAGAGGGATTTGAATTGGGAGAACCTTAATTCCGCAACACTATTATAAAATATTTTTTGTACCTGAGCAACAAAAGTTGCTCAGGATTTTGCCATGTCAGAGGATTCACTTAACTTAGTGTTGCAAAAAAATAATCAAACAAAACCTCATCAGGCATGGCAAAAATACAAATAAAATCCGAGAAGCTCACTCCTTTTGGAGGAATATTTTCAATCATGGAGCAATTTGACTCCACATTGTCATCTGTAATCGACTCGACACTCGGTCTAAGGTGTAGCTCGTTCGGTTATCAGTACAGTGAAATCGTCCGTTCCCTCATGAGTATCTACTTCTGTGGTGGCTCATGCATTGAGGATGTCACTACTCATTTGATGAACCATCTCTCGCTCCATCCGACACTTCGTACTTGTAGTTCTGATACTATCCTCAGAGCGATAAAGGAACTGACGCAAGGAAACATCTCATACACATCAGATACGGGTAAGAACTACGATTTCAACACGGCTGACACACTCAATACCTTACTGCTCAATTGTATGTTTGCATCCGGCCAACTGAAAGAGGGCGAGATGTATGATGTTGATTTCGACCATCAGTTCATAGAGACTGAGAAGTATGATGCAAAGCCTACATACAAGAAGTTCCTTGGTTATCGCCCTGGCGTGGCGGTTATTGACGACTTGATTGTTGGCATTGAGAATAGCGATGGTAACACCAACGTTCGTTTTCATCAGAAGGACACGCTGAAGAGATTCTTTGAGAGATTTGAGCAGAACGGACTTACAATCAATCGTTTCAGAGCTGATTGTGGATCATGTTCCGAGGAAATCGTGGAGGAAATAGAGAAACACAGCAAATCCTTCTATATCCGCGCAAACCGCTGCAGTTCGCTCTACAATGACATCTTTGCTCTTAGAGGCTGGAAGACTGAGGAAATCAATGGCATTGAGTTCGAATTGAACTCTATTCTTGTTGAGAAGTGGAAGGGTAAAGCATACCGACTTGTGATTCAAAGACAGAAACGGATGGACGGTGTGCTGGATCTTTGGGAAGGAGAATACACATACCGTTGTATCCTGACTAACGACTATGAATCTTCCACAAGAGAAATTGTCGAGTTCTATAACCTTCGTGGAGGAAAGGAACGTATCTTCGATGATATGAACAATGGTTTCGGGTGGGACAGATTGCCCAAATCCTTCATGGCAGAGAACACTGTGTTCCTTCTTCTTACGGCACTTATCCGTAATTTCTACAAGGCCATTATCCACAGACTTGACGTAAAGAGGTTCGACTCAATGCAACAAGTCGCATAAAAGCGTTTGTCTTCAGGTTTGTCTCTGTACCAGCCAAGTGGATCAGAACATCAAGGCGGTATGTGCTGAATATCTATACCTGTAATAATGCTTACGCAGATATTTTTCAGACTGATTTTGGATAACGCCTACAACTTATGGGTATGATACTGCGTATTGCCTCAAGTCGCATAGTGGGGCAAGGGGATATTGTGGGCAGAAGTGGGTATTTCAGCCTCAATTTATCTGCTAATTCAGTGATGAGAGGACGTTTAGACGCAAGAAGGACGCTGAAGAGCTTAGTTGCGGATTTGAGGTTCACCAACAAGAACGGTAACACTGATGTACAAATTTGAAAAAGTTCTTGATTTCATTACAAACAACAACAAACCGTACAATAATCTCTAATTTCTAAAACACAACGATATGGAATACGGAATAGTTTATCTTCTGACAAACCCTGTGATGCCAGGACTTGTAAAAATAGGTATGACCACACAGGAAGACATCGACAAACGTATGAAGGAATTATATACAACAGGAGTTCCCGTACCGTTTGAGTGTAAATTTGCGTGCAAGGTTAAGAAAAGTGACTGTCTCAAAATTGAAAAGCCCTTCATAAAGCCTTTGACCCTCAGCGTATCAATCAGAACCGTGAGTTCTTCCGTATCAACGTGGAACAGGCGCAAGCCATACTCGAACTTTCCACCATGAAGATGTGACGGAAGAGTGACAGACGAGATACAGAACGACCTCACAGATGAGGACAAAGCTGCCAGCACAAAAGCACATGCAAAACGTCCACCGCTCAATTTCTATGAGATGGGATTGCAGAAAGGCGATGTTCTCATCTGGAAAGATGACCCATCAATTTCTGTCACTATTCTTTCAGAGCGCAAAGTGTGTTATCAAGGAGAAGAAACTTCTATCAGTGCACTTTCTGCTAAGCTAAAGGCTACAAAGTCAAACATATACAGCCGACGCCACACTGGCTTTTCAACGATCGTCTTCTAAGTGAAGTCTATGACGAAACATATCCATTTGAAGAATGAAGGCATACCAACTGCTTCTAAACCCATATTACGATAATATTTATAGTAAACAAATGCTGCAAATGAAGTGTAATTCTATTGATTTCTGTTTTAGATTATTGAAAATTTATGCGTAATTTCAGAATCCCTCAGGTTTTTACGTTGATCCCTCAAACAGTTTGTTTACGCATTGTTTACGCAGAATTTGAGAGATAGATGTTATAATTAAATGGTTACATCAATAATTAAGAGACCTTAAATAGTACTATCTATAAATCTAATGGAGTTCAGAAAACAGAAGTCACTATATTCTGTTTTTATCTCCTTTACCGAAATCGTGAACTAAACTAAAACACAAAGACCGGATGGTTGTCACAATATCATATATTAGAAATAACAACATTGGAGTATTATACATTAAATAAGCCATACAAACAAAATTTTCGAAAAACATATTTAAACATTATTTCTATAACATATAAAACAATTATATTTGCATTTTAAAGTTAATAATTAAATATGGCAAAAGATACGAAAGCAGTGCTTGCTGATGCTGGCCCAAACAAATAAATGGCTAGCCAACTAGGGAAAGATCCTGTCACTATCTCAAGGTACAAACACTACGCAGCCAGATTTACAAACTCTATCTCGGATATCAGAATTACTCGGGGTAGATATCAGAGAACTTCTAGTTGCAAGTCCAAGAGATGAGCAAAACAGTTTTAAACAATCCTTAATATTTAAGCAAATGGCTATCTTAAAAGAGTCGCAAATCATAGGTAATTATACTGTACAGTCTTTTATTAAAGAAGGGCTATACAATGAGACCTACCGTATATCTGACAAAGAAGGAGTTCCGTACTTCCTTAAAATCTTTGACCCTACTAGAATACCCTATGATATAAAGGATAAAGATGGCCAGATATTAGAAATAACTTTATCTAGAAAGTTAGCGCATCGTAATGTTATACAATATGTAAATGATGACATTTATGAAATGTCAAATACAAAATATCCTTATATTGTCACTCAGTATTTCAAGGAATCCTAGTAGCTGAACCATTGGTAAGGGAAGAATTTTTCCACTAGAGCGTGCTTTAAACATTACAATAAACTCTTAAAGGACTTATTTACATGCATTCGAAAGGGTTATTGCACAATGACACCCAAGAAATATAATGTTCAACCCTAGCAATTAGAAGAAACTCACCTTATTGACTTAGGGCATATCTCAGAATATAACGGTAGTGGGAATAACTTCCTGCGCACTGACTTAATAGCATTTTACCGTGCGCCAGACTTATTCAAACCAATTTGACTACAGATCGGATATATATTCGATTATCGCAGTACTTTACTCCATGGTTTTGGGAAAGAACCTTGGGGACGCAACTTCCTGAAGGGTTGGATGCAAATGAAA